>Ga0222710_1000798_pt1 | contig 13612 bp, 9 predicted proteins | sample AntAcemetage1696_FD_181143 | JGI IMG/M metagenome (GOLD analysis project Ga0222710, IMG submission 181143) | Saline water microbial communities from Ace Lake, Antarctica - #1696 | ecosystem: Environmental > Aquatic > Non-marine Saline and Alkaline > Saline | place: Antarctica: Ace Lake... | reverse complement strand
GATGACGCTCTGGACGTTCTGCCAGTCCGTGCTGTTGCTGTTCAACGCGTTCGCGATTCTCAACGAACCGCGGTTCCTGGAAAAGCGCGGTTTAGGGCAGTCGTCGTTAACCAGCGGATACGTCAGCGCCACATCGCCTCGAGGGCAACTCATCGGGCTGATCACCGCGACGCAGTATATGCGAGGTAGGTTCTCTATGTTTCCGCGCAACGGGCCGGGACGTCAAAGCAATCACCCAACCCGCGGAAGGCCGCGGAAGGCCGGTCCCCATCACCGAAAACACCGCACGCATCTCTAAGTTTCCAAAAGGTCCCATTTTCTTTTCACCCGTTCACCGTTCTCGCCCCGCCCACCGTGTCTCTCCCCACCCACGCAGTCCCCCTGGTCGTCCTGAACGCGCTTGTGATATTCGTCAAGATGGTGTTCGGGTAGTTTGTTTGCATAGAACGAACCAGCGTTACGTATTTACTTCGAAGGAAGGGACGCGACCTGTTGTACACTAAAACACTTTTTACACATTTACTATCGTACAAAACTCACTTTGCGCTCTGGACAAAGGACTCGACGTGTTTCGCCACCGCTTTGCCAATCGCGGCGCCGCTTTCGAACGCGTCCCCGGCTCGCGGGCCGGACAGCCAGTCCCCGCAAACCCCGAACCCGAGGCTTGGTTCAAACAGAAAAGGAGGGGTTCCGGGTTCGTCCGCGGTGGGTTGTTTCTTTTCGCCGCCGAGCGTTTGCGCGCTGGGACTTTTGCTTTTCTCGTCATCAGCATCAGCATCATCTTCATCTTCATCATCTTCATCATCTTCGCTCTTCGTCGGAAACGCGAACCGCCACCGCGTGGCTTTGCAGTGCACCGGTTTCGGGTCCCCAGGTCCATCTCTCTCCACCAGGGACAGGAAAACAGCGCACAATTTTTTCGCCGCGTCTTTCGGGGACAGCTCCAAATTTGCCGCCGACCACTCCGGAGACGCGTGCACCGCCCAGCACTCGCCGGTACCGGTGGTGAGTTGCGACTTCCCAACCTCCGCCCAGCGGTACCCCCACCCCGCGCTCTGTCCGCGGCCGCGGCCGGGCTTTGATGATTCGTTCGCGAGCCAGACTATTTGCCCACTGAACGGCGGCGACAGTTTCAGCGCGTCGTATTGTAAATTCAGCGACGAATCGAACGCCGCGGTGAGGGACCAACACGGCGCGCCTCGGGCTTTGGACGCCGCTTTGGTTAACCGGCCGACCGCGGCGGCGGTTTTTTCGGCAACGACGTTTGGATTTTCCGCGGTACTTACGGTACTAAATTCTCCAGCGGTAACTTCACCGAAATCAGTGCTCCCTTTCTCGGTACTGTTACCAGTACTCCCGTCATTTCGCCCAACATCAACTTCCCGTAACAGCTGCGCCACAGTAAACGCGTTACACGCGAACACGATCACGTCGCACTCCATGGGCTTGTACCACATGTGTCCTCCTTCCTTGCACCGCGTCATGAATCCCCACCGTTTCTGATACGATGAAAAAGAAAGTGTCAGTCTTGTATATCGCGATGTATGGACAAAGAGTCAGGGCAGAGGTAGTAGTCCCTTCTGGTACGAGTATGGGCAATCGCAGAGGCGGAACGTGGTGATTGGGAAAGGCCCTTCCTTACCTTCGAGGAGTTTTGGCCGTGCGGATGCACCGGCCAAAACTTCCCCTTGCCGTCCCCCAGCTCCTTCACCCGGTCCACGTGCGCCCCACAAAGCACTTGGGGGACCCCGGAAACGCGGTTATCCCCGACCCAGGACGCTTCCGGGAAGTTCGCGAGTGTGACTTGCTCGGCGATGAACTTTGGCATCGCGCTCGCGTTTGGAACGCCGACCAGCAACTGTTTTTTAGAATCGCCGAATGGGACGAACGATTTGTGGTCCACCACCGCGCGGCCGTCCGACTGTCTTGTGGTCACACACGCGGTGCCCATCGATTTTGAATCACGCGTTGACGGATCATCCTCGTCCCCACATGCCGCCGCCTGCGCTTCCCAGGGCTTTACCACGCCGGCACGCAACGCGGCGTCGATGACGCGCGCCCATGGTCCGTCGTTTTTTTTCGTGGTGAAATACGCCGCGCCCGTGTCCCACGCCAGCGCCCCCAACGCGGTTTTCGACCTTACCCGACCGCCAAGCAGCCTGGTTGACTCTAAAAGGGTAACATCGATGGTGTCCATGCCTTTCAGCGAATTCGCACACCCGAGACCGGCCATGCCGCCGCCCACGATCACCACGTGCGTGCGTCGTGCCTTGCCATCCCCGGGGACGGTGTTGTTTTTCGCTGGCGCCTGGTTTTCCCGGGACGACGCGCGTGACGACACCGCGTGGACCACGAACGCTTTACCGGAGTGGCGTGGTGCGCCAAGACATCGCGGGTGGCCGAGCCGCTGCAACGACACCGGCAGATGCGCGGCGGTCCACGCCAGCGACGTCATCGTGCCGCGACGAGTGCTCTCCAGGGAAGTTGGAGCCGTCCCGTATAAAAAAATATCGCGAGAAGGGTTTCCCCAATCTAAGAATTGAGTCGAGTTTATTTTGCCAATCACAGTCGCGAGCGTCGCGCCTGTGAGGGGTGATGTCGGCGTCTCCCGCGAGCTCGGCGCGGCGCCGGCGCTCGAAGGGTGAAGGGGTGATCATCTTAGCGGCGAGGCTGGCGCGCACCGCGGCGGCACCGGCGCCGAGTCCGTTTTTGCAAACGAGGGCGGATTCCTGGAGCGTCTCGTTCAAGTCGTCGTCGCCGTCGTCGAAATTCGGACCCCCGGCCTCGGTGAAGCTCGGCACGGACGGTTCGTTCAAGGAAACCGGGCACCGCACCCCACACGTCTCGCCGCAAACCCCACACGGGACGCGATCGCCAGCGCAACTTGGCAGCGGGGCGGTGTCGGTGGCGACCGCGCACGCCTCCGCGACCGCGGCCGTGGCGACCCTTTCGTTGGACGAAACACCACCGGGGTCCCAATCGAGTTTGTTCGAGCGCCGACGGCGAGAGTTGTCCCCAACCGGGACGAGTCCGCAAAGCCCGGGGGGACGCGAAAGGAAATCCACGGAAAAACAACAACTCACGATTCGAGTGGTGTCTGACGAAGAAGCGCCGAGAGTGCGCGTGCCGTCTCCGGGAACGTCGGATGGAGTTTCGGGTTCGGGGGTTGCAACGGCGGAAACAGTTTTGGGTTCGGGAAATCGTCGCGCGTTGCAATCTCCGGGCCGACGCGATGCGCAATCGCCGCGACGCTCTCCCAAACCCGGACCGCCACTCGACACGAGCAGCGCCGCCACAACCGCGCCACCTTCGCTCGCGTTCAAAGCGTTCAACGAGGAGACCAAACTGTTAAAAGAGAAAGTGCGCCGTTTGGAACAGCGGGCGTTGAGAGCGGAGGCGGCGACGCGGGAAGCGGAGCGCGCGCACTTGACGTTGACTCGCCGGCGCTTAGCCGCTGAACGGCTGGTGGAGGCGCATAATTTGACGTGCGAGACGTTGACAAGTCGGGCGAGTGAGTTGGAGATGAGGCTAACGAAGGAGGTGGAGGTGAGCGAGAAGTGGCACGCGAAAGCGCGCGAGTTACGTCTCCGTACGCGCGCCGCACTCCTGTCTCCGGATCAAAAAACAGACGCGTTTCTGAAAGCGGGTTTCTTGGCGCACTACTGGAGGCTGGCGTACGCGCTTGGAATAAAACCAGACGTTAGTTGGAGGGAAGCGTCGGTTTGGGTGAAACGCGCGCCGGCTGGTAAGGACGACGCGCTTTTGTTGGTTATCAAAGCGGTCAGGTAAGGGTTTTCTCATTGAACACACACCGCCTGCCTGCTCGGCCCGATTACCCATACACTGTTTACTAGTCATACTGTTACCACCGTATCTGTTACCTTTCCAATCCCTTATACACATGGCCCGACCGACTGACACTTTCGGGTTTTATCGTACAAGGGAAGCGTACGTCGCGGGGAGCGGCACGCCGGGGTTTTGCAAACACGAGGTGGACGCGAACCGGGGCGGGGATTCATTTTCTTTTTCGGATGACACGGATGACACCTTGGCGATCGATTCATCAGACGTGTATTCCGAGTACGCCCCCAGGAGTAACTCGGCAAACGGCGGGTGGTCGCCAACCGACGCGCGCGATTCCGTGGAAGTCGAAACCGCGATGCGGGTTTTGGTGGGTGAGCGGATCGAAGAGAGCGTTTTGGTTGCGCTGGCGGACCGACGACGGGCGCTTGCGAGCCGCACGGCGACGCGTTTTTCCGCACGGTCTGCAGCGCAGAAAGGTGTCTCCACTGATTCGCCGCCGCGTATGCATGGAGCGAACGGAACCAACGGAACGAGTCCGGCGCTCGCGACCGGTCCAAACACGATCCACGTTTCTTCCGAAAGCCCAAACGAAAACGCAACCGCGGCGAATGACGACTGGATAACCCTTTCCCCAGCGGAAACATCCGAGGTGGAGTACCGTCGGTTGTGGGTGTGCTGGGTGTGGTCCCGGGCGAGGGGTTTGCCTCACCAGCTGAAATTCGCGGGGCTGGCGGAACCGCGGTGCGAAAAGTGGTTTCGACGAGCGGCAGGGAACCAACCCGTGTTCGCCGCCGCGCGAGAGGCGCTTGAAGTGGAACACGCGCTGCGGGAAATTCGGGTGTTGGGGGTGGAGCACGCGCTGGTGGCGGCGAGGAATGGAGAGAGGGGGGGGACTTAGCGTTGGCGACTGTTGATGGGAACACTGCAATAGACAGTTCTCCCTCTATCTATCTACTATCTATCTATCACTGCAATCTGCACTGCAAATGTGCAAATAAATAGACTAATAGAGGTGCAAATCGGGAACCCCCTTATTTCTCTAAAACCCTTACAAACGTGTTGTTGCAGCAACTTCTCAAACAGGTTTTCGTCCTGCGGCGGCGGCAGTGCCCTTCCCTGGTCCCCAGTGGGAAATCCGGTCACACCGGTCCGCGCCACACGCACGTCCGTCTTCCCGCTCTCCCGCCGCTTCGTGATCGCCCGGTAGCCATGCGTGCCGTCGCCGTGAACGCCGCGCCCGCGACCGCGTCCCGAGGGCTAACCCCCGATTCTCGACGTGGCTTGCGCCAGCGCATTTGCGTTTCCCACCGAGGCTCGACCTGCCGCGCCCGCTCCAGTCACCGACAAGTCACCACCCTTGCCGCCTCCTCCACCTCCACGGATTCGTTATCCAGCGCGGAGCGAGGGGAGTTCAGGTTGTTGCGGCACGCTGAGTCGCTTGATACCGGACGGCGCGGGGAGGTGTCGTCAAGCACCGTGGATGACTACGGTATCGATCGTTCCACTCCCGCGGAAACTCGAAAACAACAGATGAGCCCCGAGTTCTGGGAATCGCAGGAACAGATGCGCGTTGAAAAGAACTTCAAACCGAAGAAATACGCGGACGTGCTTTCCGAGTTCGAGGGCGAGGTCGACATCGGGGCGAGCCAGGAGACGTGCTACGCGCTTTGGAACGACCCGGGGGCGTTACGGCGGTTCGTCCCGGGGTTGGAAGTGGCCAAGGCGACTTCGTTTTTCGGGAACGATTTGAAAGCCGTGAAAACCGCCGAGTGCGAGTTGTTTTACCAGTTCGGGAGCGCGCGAACCAACGAGTTGGAGTCCCTGAGGTTTATCATGTGCGCGGTGGAGCACGAGACGCACAAAAAAATCCACTGGCAATCCACGGACGGGTTCCCGTGCGGCGCGGTTGTTTCGTTTTCTTCGGCTCCGGAAAACAAAAACGAAACCGAAAAAAAGACAACCGCCCGGCTGGAGTTTTACTGTCACCTGCCTTACGACCTAGCCCTGAAGGAAGGCGCGATGCGGGTTTCACTTGACGTGGAGGAACGGCTAGCGGAGTGCCTTTCCAAGTTCGCGGTGGTGGCGCAAACGGTGGAGGAGAAAGGGGGAGTGAGCGCTATGCAAAGCGACGCCGACGCGAAAGTGTATTTGGGCGAAAACGTCGTCCCGTGCGGGTTCGGGCTGGACGAATTTCACGAAGCGGACGCGTCCGTGTCAAAAATTGCGATGGAACAGGCAGCCTTCCTCGTTCGTCAAAGAGTGGGAAGAACCCCCTTCACCTCGGAGGTGCTCAAGGAGATGCGCAAGGGGAAGTGATGTTACCGAGTCGTCTTCTCTCATGATGCGCGAAGCGCGTAGATGTGATTTTTTTTTTTTTCGCCTCCGTTGAACTTCAATAAGGTATTTCTTTTGCATCGATCTCAAACTTGGCACACTTGGACGCCCCGCGGCCTCCCGCTTCGTCGCGACCTCCAAATCCATGCCGAGTCCCTCACTCGCGCTCGGCGCGTTCCCCACCCACGTCGTGTTCCCTCGAATGGCGGCGAGGGTGGAGAAATCAAAACCCTCCCGAAGGTGTTTCGTCAAGGCGTCCTCTTCCGATGCGGTGGAGCCCGCCACGGATGGCACGCACGCGGCGGCGGCGACGTCCGCGATTGGCAACTGCGTGACGAGCTCGTCCCTCACCGTAACAGGTACCAAGTACGAAGGCAAGGTTCGGGATACGTACCTGGTGGACAACTTGATGATCGCCGTGGTGACGGATCGGCAAAGCGCGTTCGACCGACACCTGGCGCACGTCCCGTTCAAAGGCGCGGTGTTGAACCTGACGAGCGCGTGGTGGTTCAACGAGACCAAAGATATCGTCCCCAACGCGTGGCTATGCTCCCCCGACCCGAACGTGACGATCATGCGGAAGTGCGAGGTGTTTCCTATCGAGTTCGTGGTGCGGGGGTACTTAACGGGGAGCACTAGCACGAGTCTGTGGACGCACTACAAAACCGGCGGAAGGGATTACTGCGGGAACAAGCTGGACGAGAACATGGTGAAAAACCAAAAGCTCCCGTGCAACGTAGTGACGCCCACGACTAAGGAAAAGGAACACGACCGGCCGATTTCGCTTGAAGACATTGTCGGGGAAGGCTGGATGAAACAAGCGGATTTGGACTACTGCGTAGAGAAGACTTTAGCTGTTTTTGAGAAGGCGCAAACGATGGCGGCGGAAAAAGGTAAGTATTTCCCATTTACCACATTCCGCCGACTGATTGCCCATACAATACTGACATTTATTTTTACAAAAAAAGGGTTGATTTTGGTGGACACGAAATACGAATTCGGCCGCGACGCGGTGGACGGCACGATCCGTCTGATTGACGAAATCAACACCCCCGACTCGAGTCGGTACTGGATCAATGAATCGTACCAAGCAAGGCACACACTCGGCAAAGAGCCCGAGATGATCGATAAGGAGTTCCTAAGGCTTTGGTTCGCAGACAGGTGTGATCCGTATAATGATAAAGAGTTACCCGCGGCGCCCACCGAGTTGGTCGTGGAACTGTCGCAGCGGTACATCAAGCTCTTCGAGATGATCACCGGGACGAAATTCGTGCCTCCCGACCCGACGGAAGACGTCGCGAAACGGGTGCAGAGGAACGTAGACGCGGCGCTTAAGGAACTCGAGTGATGGGGCGAAGGGTGATGAGGGAATGAAATTTACGAAAATGATGAAAATCGCCACTGACGCACTGAGCAACTTTCCGCAAATGCCCAGCCTCAACGAATCTCTTTCGCTCCACGCGCGCTCTGCTGTTCAAAGCGCCTGGCGGGGTCGTGCGACGGAGAGGCCGCGATGGCTGAGGTGGCTTTGCGCGAACCGGGAGGTACGCGTTCCTTCGACCCGGGATGCCCCAAACACAGGCCAGGCGTGGTTCATGAACGCCCGTCTGGACACGACTCATCTGGAGTGTATGTGTTGACTTTTCGAGGACTTTTCGGACGACGGACGTGCCGGATCGGGCGTTCGTTCTTCTCGTCGTACTGGCACTGACCTACTCCTGTTCTTTCCCCACCTCACGCGTGTCTGCGTACCTCCTCACTGGCACGAAAACCTCCCTCCTCTTCACATCCACGCAAAACCCACTCTGTTCCACCTGACAGGCTTCGCGGCCGGTGAAGCTCACGAAGAATCTCACGACCCGGACGTTTCCCAGGACGCGTTCGTGGGAACCGTTGCGGCAGACGCGCGGGGGTTTCGCGACGACACCGACGACGAGGAAGACGAGGACGAAGCGCGTGCGGCTGATGAAGACGCGACGGCACTCGCGGTGGCCGCCGCGGGGCACGAGATTGACGCGTTCTTGGCGTCATCCGATGGGACGGATTTGCAAAACGGAGATGGCTTAGATTTACAAAACTCCGTTGCAGGCGGCGCGAACGCCGAGTCACACCTACGCGACGTCTTAGCGAAGCGCGACACGGCACGGGACGCGATCGCGGCACTGACGATACGGGTGGAGGACATGACCAGGGAGTTGGACGCGCTGGATACGGAAGAAGCGCTGGAGGCGCTGGACGAGGATGAGGCACGCTTGGTTTCGTTTAGAGATGACGTTGGAGACGGCGACGGCGACGGCGACGCGGAGTACGAGCGCGAACGTTTGGAGTACGAGCGCGAACGTGGTGACGAACAGTGGGCCGAGTACGACGACGATGGCAACCCGACTGATGACAAGCCAACCTCTTCCACGTCTCCACACAAAAAAGGAGATCGCCGGCGACGTTTGGAACTGCAGCGCGACGACGCTCACGCGCGTTTGAGTTTGGAAAAGCGAAGCTTAGCGCGGTTAGTGCCTGAGATGCAAAACGCGCGAAAGGCGGTTCACGACGCGGACCGAGACGCGAGAGAAATTGCCGGGTTTGACGTGAGCACGTTGAACGACGCCTCCAATGAACGCCGGTTCCGGAGCCAAATGGGTACCGCCGCGGCTTCGAGAGACACGAGGGCTGGCTCAAGAACGCACGCCGCGGACACCGAGTCCCCAGTGCGACGCGCGTCGCGTGATCAACACGGGAACGCGCGACGCGTGGCGCACGCCAGGGCGGGTAACGCGAACTCGGAAGTCGCCAGGGCGTCTCGAGCCGCGGCTCGGTCCCGACTCCGGCGGAAACTCGGGGAGATTGGTTGTTTGATGGCTGGCGTGAAATCGGCCGAGCGCTCGCGAAGCGACGACGACGTCCGGCGAATTCTGGAGCTGAAAAGAAACACGGATGCCGCGTACGAATCGTTGTCCCGAGCCGTCGCGGCAAAACGTTCGGTTCGGTTACGAAAAGACACCGCACGTGCGGTTGAATCTTCGGTTTTGCTGCGACGCGGCGAGAACCCTTACGAGGTGTTCCGCAAACGGGACCTCGATTCGAGGAAAAAGAAAGAGGCGGCTGGAAACAGGAACGCGCACGACGTGCGAATGGCCGAAATTCGGAACCGTCTTCAACGAGAAGAGCGCGAGCTGGACCGCAGGGAAGCGGAAACGAGAAGGACGAAACGAACCGAGCTTTTTTTCAAGGATGGTTTGGGGACGACCGCGCAACAACAGAGAAACGCGCGCCGCGTTTCGCGCGGACGGCTGCCCGCCGGCGCGGAGGACGCGAACGCGCGGAAGTATCCCCGCGCCGGGCCGTTGGAATCGTCGCGGACTTCTCACGAGCGCGAGTTGTTACGGACGCACCAGACTTCAGCAAATCCGGAAAAGGGTGGAGGGCTAGGGTCAGGTAAGAGCTACGAACGTGGTTGGAGTTGGAACGGCGCGCGAGCGGTCGGCGCTGCTGCGCCTGGAAAAGAAAAGGAAACCGCCGGTGCGCGTGAACCGAAATCGGAGGAAGTTTTCGTGCCAGGCGTGTGTATCGACGACGCCGATTCCGAAACTCGAGCCGCTCGGAGTGGAAACATCGCGGACCTCGAAAACGCGCGAACGAACTTCGCGAACCCGCTCCGGCTGTACCGCGCGCGAGTCGCGCGCGGCGAAACGTTCGTCGGCGACTCGTTCGTCGGCGACTCGTTCGTCGGCGACTCGTTCGCGCCGAGCCCAAAAGTCGTAACCTTTGCCGATTTCGCGGTTGGCAAAACGTACAAACGGAAAGTCTTGTTGACCAACGTTTCGTACGCGCAAAGCACGTTCCGGGTGTTGCCCTTTACGGACCACACGCACGCCAGCGTTTTCACGGTGGAGTACGCGCGCGCGGGCGCGACGAGCGCGGGGATGAGTCACTGTCTTACCGTGGTGTTCGCCCCGACCGTCTCGGTTGAGATTGACGCGCAACTTCCGATACGCACCACCACGGGCGTGGTGTTCGTGCCGATCCGTTGCGCGCCGAAAACCTCGAACGTCCGGATCGTCGGCAACGATTTGGATTTCGGTGACGTGGTGATTGGCGAAACGAAACGTGTCGTCGCGGAGTTGAGGAACGAAGGCGCCGCCGCGGCGTCCTTCGCGCTGTCGCGAAACGAGGAGAACTCCGATGATCAAAATAATTTAACCCCAGAATTTTCCACCCGCGTTCGGAACGCGGGTAAGGTTCTTGACGACGGCACACGTGTCGACCCGACAACCGGGGTCATCCCCGGGTACGGCAGCGTGTTCCTTGACATCGCGTTCACCCCCCGATTTGCGAACGCCGCGTTTGACGAAACCACAGTGTCCCTCGCCCTCGCTCGTGACGATTACGGCGCACAAAGCCCTTGCAAAAATACCGAGTTATTTCTTCGCTCGCGCGGCGCGGGATCGCCCCCGCCCGTGCATTTAGGCACACGAAAACGCGTAGATTTCAAACTCGCGGTGGTGGGGTGTGCGTACCGTGACGTGCTCGAGGTTTTGAACCGGGGAAACTCCGTTGCCAAAGTTTTCCTGAAACCGCCGAACTCGTTGCGAAACGTTTTGGAGATTATTCCAACTGGGGCGTTGTCGGTGCAACCTGGCTCGGCGGTGAAGTTCCAACTCAAGTTCAAACCCACCGCAAAGCTGGTGGCCCGGTTTGAGTTGATAAACCAAGGAGACGACGGAAACGAACGTTTACGTGGTGCGGTTCCCTTCCAGGTACCGATGTCGGTGCCTTGCGAGGTCGTCGTGCAGGGCCGGAAAAACCCGGTGCCTTTTTTGTTGACCGCCACCCTCACCACCGGCGACTTAACCTTCACTCCAAGCGGTACCATCGACTTCAGACACGTCAACGTCGGCGAAACCGCCACGATGGTTGTTCTTATCAAAAACTCTGGGGCGTGTGTCCAGAAGTTCGGGATCGTGGGCCCGGACGTACACGGCGAGGTGTCCACCCAAAACGGTTTCGTAACCGTCGCGCCGTCGCGGTACGTACCGCGCGTTTCCCAAATCCAGGCACACTGCTTGCCCATACTCGTACCAGAAGGGACTGTTACCTCTGACTTTTTACGCATACACATTACGAAAGACTGACACTTTTCTTTCACAATCGCAGCTACGGCGAGATTTTACCCGGCGAAACCTTGGCGGTGGAGTTTGGTTTCGCCCCGAAAGTCGTGGGGCGGTTTCAGTTTTCGTTCCAACTGAAAACACTGTTGGGGCCGGGCCGGGAGTTTACCCTTCCCTGCGAGGGGTGGGGCAAGGACCCGGCCCTAACCGTGGACGGCAACGTCCTGACGCTTCCGCCGACGTCCGCGCGGGAAGCGTCGAGCGGGTCGGTGTTCATTTCAAACCACGGAAAGTGCGAGAAGACGTTTGAAATCGTAGTTCCACTGGCCGCGAAAAACAGGGGCCTCACCGTTTCGCCGCACGTCGCGACCCTACAGCCGGGGGAAAGGAAACGCGTGCGCGTGGAGTTTTGCCCGCCGGAGAGGGATGCGGATTGTGGCGATGATTCTTCGGGGGAAGGGCAGGATGAGGACTCTTCGGGGGAAGGGAAGGATGAGGACTCTTCGGGGGAAGGGAAGGAAGATGACTCGGGTGAAGGGAATGATGATGACTCGACTGAAGGGAACGAAAAAGGGAACGACGAAAAAAACGATTCTCGCGACGACGCGCTTCCCGAGATTTTCCGCCTCGCGCTTTTCGCGAAAAACACGAACTTCTTGCGCGACGCCGCGGGTGCGTTCGAGAGCACTAACGACGAGCACCCTGACGAGCACCCCGGTGACACGAACCGTGACTCCCACAAAAACCAAAACCAACCGGAAGAAACCCGAACCTTCGCGCAGCACCTGGAGGTGCGCACGGCGACGCACGTCCCGGCGATATCGGTGTTGGGGCTTCCGGAGTTTCTTCCGGAAGAAACGTTTGGAGAGACGGACGGGCGAACAGTACGAAACAGACTCTCCAAAGACACGGATGGAGGCACGTCTGAGAAAAATTCTGAAAATACACTCGACGAAACTTCCAAGACTTCCAAAGAAACAAGCTCCAAGGACACCGTACACCCCCCAGGAGGCGTGCGTTTCAAAAAAAAACGTCGCCTCGACCGCCGCGAAAAAGCGTTCGTGATGGATTTCGGGATTGTCGCGGTCGGCGCCGGGGGGTTGCGACGTTTGCTTGTGAAAAACGAAACCGACGCGACCGTCGTGACGAAACCGTCGTGCTTCGACCACGAAGGTACGCAATTGGGCGTTTCCCAAATCCCGCCTCCCTGTTTTATCTCTCAGCTGGTGACTGTTCGTCCATACGTCGCAACGTACATAATACTGACACTTTTCTTTTACAAGCACAGGCGTTTTCGCCGCGCTCGGCGCGTTTCGGGGGATTGGGGGAAACCAGACCGCAGCGATACCGATGGAGTTCCGACCGGCACATCCAATGCGATACCAAGACGTGTTCGTGCTCACCACACCAGTAGGTACGATTCGGGTGGTTTTGAAAGGCGAGGGGGTTTGTTTGAAACCAACGCTGGTTTCGGTGAGGGACGGAAAAGACGGCGGTGACGGAACCGAGGGGGATGGAAAACAGGAAAAGAACGAGGACGACGAGAACGACGACAAGAGCGACAGAAACAGTGACTCCAAGAGCGACTTCTCCAAACGCAACCCAATCGACTGCGGCGATTGCGTTTTCGGGGCGCAGACCACCACCACGACCTCGGTTCGTAACCCGACGAAAGTTCCGCTAAAGTGGAGCGCCTGGTTTCCGCCCGGCTCGGTCGTGGCGCCCACCGCGGGCGGCACGAACCGGAACCCGTTCATCGTCTCGCCGGGGGGTGGGGTGTTACAACCAAACGCCGAAACCGAAGTATCCGTAACCTTCTCGCCGCACGGCGCCGCGCCTTTTGAGAACAGCAACAACAACAAAAATGACTTGCCTCTCGCGGAGTGTCGCGCCGTGCTACAAGTCGCCACGACGAGTCTGCGTAGCGGCGGTGACACTGGCGGGAGCGCCGCGGGCGCTCCGTCGAGCGTTTCCCGACGCGTCGTCGGGCGGTGCTGGTCCAGGGGCGCGTATGCGTTTTTCGACGGAGGTGGTTCGGGTGATTTCAACGAAGCACAGCGCACCGGAAACCCGGCCTGGTGCGCGCCTGACGGGTTACCCACGCTTCGCGACGCGCTCCGAACGCCCTTCCTCTGCGCGCAGACGTCGTCTGAAATCGTCGAGGCGGAGACTACGGCTGAAACGACTTTGGACGCAACCGGGAAGGCATACCCTAAAAGCATCGTCGTCACCGCGCCCGTTGCGGCCCGGTTCGGAGGCGACCCTGTGGTGGTGTCATTAACCGTGGGCAGCGCGGTGGGAGGTGACGGCGGCGCTGATGTTAGTTACACGGTGTCTCCGCCGACGCCGGTGGATGTCGAGACCGAACC
>Ga0222710_1000786_pt1 | contig 13706 bp, 12 predicted proteins | sample AntAcemetage1696_FD_181143 | JGI IMG/M metagenome (GOLD analysis project Ga0222710, IMG submission 181143) | Saline water microbial communities from Ace Lake, Antarctica - #1696 | ecosystem: Environmental > Aquatic > Non-marine Saline and Alkaline > Saline | place: Antarctica: Ace Lake... | reverse complement strand
CGATGGGACGTGCGCGGTCGCGGCGGCGGGCGGGCACCTCGAGGTGCTGCAGTGGGCGCGCGAAAACGGCTGCCCGTGGAACGAGCGGACGTGCACATACGCGGCGTCGGGCGGGCAACTCGAGGTGCTGCAGTGGGCGTGCGCGAACGGCTGCCCGTGGAACGAAGACACGTGCAAGTACGCGGCGAACGGCGGACATCTCGAGGTGCTGCAGTGGGCGCGCGCGAACGGCTGTGAGTGGGACGGACAAACGATCACGTGGGCGAGAATTGGCGGTTGGCGGTCATTTCGAGTTGTTGAATTGGGCGATAGCGAACGGCTGCCCTAAATAGACGAGAGACGATGTGCATATAGTAGGTCCGACACCATGGATGGTCCGAGCAGATGTCGCGGACCTATCTAAAAACGAACAACTTCCTTTTCCCCAACAGTGCTTTCTTTTTTCGGTTTCTATCTTCTCACCCTGCTCCCCCGCGTCGGCGTGGGCGCGTCGTACGACCTCGCCGCGGCTTCCCTTTCGAACGCCGCCCTCGCTGCGGTGACGAACCCGGACGGCGCGCCGACGGAGGCGGCGGCGGCGTTTTTGTTCCCCCTCGAACCCGGCGGGGACGTTCTGCTCATTTTTTTCGTCTCAAAACTTTTGTACTCGTCGCCGCTCGTTTCCGACGACGACGGCGACCGGCTTTGTTCGCCGTACCTGGTACCGACCAGGGGAGAGGTCGGTGATAACTCGTACTCCGTGTTCCGTGGCGATTTCGAGCCTTTACGAAACACCGGCCCCATCGGCCCGGGTGACTTGGTGTCCTCCCAAACGAACTCATCCGCGATTCGGCTTAGTCGCGTGTGTTCCGGAGTCGCGACGGCGTTGTTACCCGCGCCCGCGCGTCCTCCTCGGCCATGTTTCGACTCCACCTCGGGTGACGCGTCTGAATACGCACCAGCCGAGTGGGAAGGACTTGACGGGAAGTACACCGTGGGCGTGGCGCCGCCCGCGTTTCGGCTCGTTTCCGCGGCGGCGAGTTCAAACGCACCTGGCGCGGGCGCGCGGGACGTGACGCCGAAAGAGGTTACGCTTCCCGGCGTGCTCAACGCGGCGCCCGCGGACATCCACAGGTCGGACGACGACGACAAGTCGTTCGTAGACTGATTGCCCATAGAGCTATTTGAAACTTGTCTTCCACCTCTTGACGCCGCCCCCCCCCCCGCGGAAACCCCTTCCGTATCCACGTCGCTCCCCGAGCTCCCCCAGTCGTGCTGCGGCGAGTCGTTTCGGAACTCGCGGCGCTTCGCGAACGGCGACGCGATGAGGTTGAAAAAACGACGCGGCGGGGAGGGTTTCTTTGTTGAAACGGTTTTGGAAACGGTTTTTGGAGCCGGCGCGTTCGTCCTGTCCGCCAGGGGAAAGGGAACCTCGCGCGTTCGTGTTTGCGTCGTGAAAGGTGTTGCGTGAACCCGCGTGTTTGTTTGTGACCTTGGTGTCGCCGCGACAATTTCGTTATCATTCTCATAATGCATGCGGTGCACCACGTCCGCGGCGTGTCTTCCAATCGGCCCGGTGGCTGCGACGTCGTGCCACGCCAAAAACGCGCGGCGCGTTCGGTGCGCCGTGACCAACAAGTCTTCTTCTTTGGAAGCGTTTTTCTGTCCGCCTCCGATGGCCTTGTCCGCGTCCCGTCCCGCCCACCCCGCGAACGCGCCTACTAACCGGCCAATCGCCGCGACGCTCTTCGGGCTTCCTTTCTTTTTTCCACCGCCACCGCCACCGCCGCTCGCGGACGCCTCGCTTTGCAGCGCCGCTGCGCCATCGTCGGAGTCGGACGTCGGGGACGACTCCGAAGTCGGCGATCGCGTTCCGAAACCCCCCCCGCGTCCGCGTTCGTCACGCCGCGCCCCCGGGTTTCCCGTCTCTGAGTTGTTATTCGCCAACTCCACCAGCCAATGACGCATGTTGTCTCCCGTGGGCACGCCGCCGTGCATCAGCACGGACACGGACGCGGCTTCCAGGGTCTCCACCACCCTTGATTGTAAAAGAAAAGTGTCAGTATTGTATGGTCAAACAGTCTTGGGATTTGGGAAATGCAATACTTACCTCGTTGCGTAACGCACGTCCACCGCGACGCGCGGCGCGTCGGTCACCGCGATGTTGGTTTGTTTTCGCGGAGACTTGTGCGAGTTTGTGTCGGTCACGCCATACGCGGCTTCGTCTTCGCCCGCGTCCACGGAGTGCCGCATTTGATACACCGCGGTTGCGATTTCGGTGGTGACCTCGGGGAACATCCGCTGCAACGTACGCACGCGCGTCACGAGCGCGTTCTCGTAGTCCTCGATCATGAGCTGCTTGGCGGTGTCGACCTTTGACCTCGACGAAGACCCACGTTTCGACACACGTTTCGGGGTCGGGGAAAACGGGTGGAACTCTGGGGACCTGTTTTCGTCGTCGTTTTGGGGCGACAACGGCGAACTCCAGTCCGCGTCGCGCAGCGCCTTCTCCAGACGTTCCGCATCCGCAGCGACCGCCGCGGCTGCGGCCGCACACGTCTCCGCGAAATCACGACCCAAATCCCGGTACCCGTCGAAGTTCTCGAACAAAGCTCGTCGGGTTTCGTCTTCGTCCTCGGAGTCGTATACTTCATCGCCGGCGAAGTTTCGGTGGAACGTAATCTCACCACCCACCACGACCGTGACGCCACCACCGTTAGTACGTCCTTGTCCTTGTGCAACATCGGCGCGTAAATAACTCCGCCTCGGCGTGGCTTCCGCGTGCACCGCTGAGTTTTCTCCCGGCCCCCGATGGTCGAGTGCCTGGTCGCCTTCCTTGATTTTGAACCACCCCAGTCCTTTTTGGGTTCCTACGCGGACCCCGAGTAATGGCGGGTGCGAAACGGTCAGCGCCAACCGCGGGTTGTTTAACACGAAAGCTTTGGTCGTGGTAAACGATTGTTGGAGTTGTGCTCTGACCGTCGTGACTAGTCGCCCACACAAAGCATCCACCCCGTTCCGGAAGGAAGCGACGCCGAAAGTCTTCGACGCAACCGCGCCCGAGCCGAACGATGAAACGCGGAGGAGCGCCGCGCTCCGTTTCGGGTTCGCGGCGACTCGAGTTTTAGTCGCGTTTTTCTCCCGCCGACGGCGCGTGTCCCGCCGCGTCTTGTACTCCTCAAGGAGCTCCCCTAACTCTTCCACAGCTTGTGTGGGTGTGGGTGCGGTTTCGGTTTCCTGGATGTGTGGTGCTGACGTCTCTGATGAGTTGTTTGATTTTTTCTCATCAATTGAATCGCCGCTCCACACGAACGTCACGCCGTCCGAACGAGGAGACGGCGTATTCACCTTTCGCAGGTCCTTCGTCGGCGACGCCGTTTTAAGGCGATCCAGCGCAAATAAGGGCGTCTCAGGTACGCGTCGCTCTTCGACCGATTTCGCGATTTTAGCAGTAGGCTTTACTGTTCTCGTTTCGGCGGTCACGGTTGGCCGCGCGGCGTGCGCGTCTCCTGGAGGTCTCGGTTTCTGTCGGGACAGATTCCGTAGCTCACGCGAACGGTGCTTGGTTTCCCCCCGTCTGTCCACCTCGTAACAACGCGCGGTGACCTTTCCCACCAAAGCAGGCCCTGTTTCGTCCGCGTTGCGGCGCAAATCGGGTGCGTCCGCGACGACGCCGGGTCCGTCCGAAGCGCGTTTATGACCTTCAGTCATGTTGTCCCTGAACCACGTCTCGCCGCCAAACCCGGGAGGAGCGTCTTCCGTTTCGGATGGGTCCATCTGTCTTCCGCGTCCGCGAGGCGGCGACGAGCTCACGGACCGCCGATTCAAGCGCTCATGCCTCGCGCGTGCCGCGTGAAGCTCAGCCGCTTCCAAGTCAACCCATCTTCGGTCGGAGTACGTCGACGCATCCACAATGTTCGATGAACGAAAGTCGTCCATCTCGGAGTCTCGGAACGGCCCGAAATGAAATCCACGAAACCGCGAGACGACGTGCGGGTCACCACGCGTTGGCGCACCTCTCGTCGCGTCTTGGGGCAAGCGCGTTACTCACGTGCGTCGCAAGAAAGCAACACAAGACAAGAACGTCACGGGAGCGTGCGCGCTTCACTATGGGTACGGGTACTGCGGTGGCGTGATGGCGACTCTCGGGACAACCAACAGAAATAGCCGTTCGGGCCGTTTCGTGTTTATCACGGCGTCAACGACAGCGGCACACGAATTGAACCACACTCGTGCACGAGCGCTCTCGTGTCGTGTTCCGACGACTCTTCCGAGGCTACCGACACAGCCGTGGTGCGTGGTTGCGACGATGCGATAGCCGCACTCGGACGCACGTGTAATCTCTGCGATACCGACGTACACGAGACGCGTTGGGAGGGAAACGGTGCTCGCATGGAAAGGAGAAAAGCCATTGTGTGGAGTGCAACCCCTGCCCTCACGGCAAGCGTAAAGACAGCTGCGCGGAGTGCAACCCCTGACCTCACGGCAAGCTGAAAGGCAGCTGCGCGGAGTGCAACGGCTGCCCACACGGCAAGGTAAAAAGCAACTGCGCTGAATGCAACCCCTGCCCTCACGGCAAGCTGAAACAGGGCTGCGCGGAATGCAACCCCTGCCCCCACGGCAAGCTGAAACGCAAGTGCGTGGAGTGCAACCCCTGCCCCCATGGGAATGTGAAAGGCGACTGCGCGGAATGCAACGGCTGCCCTCACGGCAAGCTGAAAAAAGACTGTGCGAAGTGCAGGAGAAACCGCCTTGAGAGATAGGAGCGTGAATCGTTACATGGTTAGGTTTCATCATCTGGTTTCATCATTCGTCTTTCCCTTGACAGCTTGGTGTATTAATACCTCGTTTAACAATTTTCTATTTCTTCGCACCAGGCGTCCCCACCATCGCCTTGTGCTTCGGCGCGTCCACGCCCGCGGCGGTGTCGATTCCCAGAATATCCAGCATCTCCCCGATGTTCACCGCCCTTGCGTCGACTTCGCCGTCCACCTTGATGGACCGCTTCCACCGTTTCGTTTTTATGTTCGCCAGCGTTTCGAACTTGGCGGGGGGAATTTTCACGCCTTCGAACAAAACTTTTTTTTCCGAAACCACGTAGTACCCACGCTTCGTACCGCACGTCACGGGAATCAAATCGGGGGAGTCCTTCAGCAAAGCAGCGGAGGAGTCGTTGACAGCGGTAGTGGTACCAGCAGTGGTGTTTTTTTCCGCAACAGATACCACGGACGGTTGGGTCACAGGCTTGGCGGTAGTAGCGGTAGTATCCTTTTTTGGCGCCTCCTTCGTCGTCCGGGTCCCACCTTTCTTGGACTCCGACCGCGTGCTCCGCCGTTGCGCCGCGCCGGCGTCCGCGGAGCCGCTGGAGCGCGCGGCGAGGGCAGTCTTGCCAGCATCCGAGGTTGTCGGTTCCGCAGCCGTTTCAGCAGCCGTTTTATTTGCCTGACTCGCTGTCGACTTCTCCTTGTTCTTCGTGACTAAATACTCACCCGCCGCCGCGTGACCTTCCCCTACGGTTTGCAGCGCCGGCGCCGGCGACGCGCCAGCCGGCGTGGCGGCGTTTGAACATGGCGTGGATAACCTGGAGGTCGCGTTTTGCGGGTTGGTGGTTTTCCGTCGCTTCGCCGTGGCGGCTTTCAGCAACCTTCCTAAGGAACCAGGAGAGGTGGCGAGGTGTTGATTTTTGGACTCTTTTCTGAACTCTGCGAGAGCGGCGGCTGGGGCGGGTTTCGTGGAAATCGGAGGCGGTTTTTTAGCGCCTTGGTTTCCTTGAATTGGTCTCGTCCCGCCAACCTGTTGCTGATTCGTGTTACTCTTGGCCGCCGCCGCCTTCTTCGCCTCCAACTCCTTTTTCCGCGCGATGTTCCCTCGCTTCACAACCGCGTCCTCTTCCGCGATTTTAATAGCGAGCGCCACGGCTTCGCCTTCGTCCACGTCCTTCTTCTCCGCCGACGAGGACGAGGACGACGAGGAATTTGACGAACTGGAGTCTGAGTCCGAATCCGAGCCTGAATCCGAATCGTCCGAGTCTGAATCGTCCGACTCCGACGAGGACTTCTCTTTCTCTTTCTCGTTGTCTTCTTTGCGTCGCGTGTCCTGAACATCATCCTCGGTACCCACCACACCAGACGCCGGCTGGACAGTCGGTTTTTCGGACGACGAGTCGTCCTCGGTGCTTGACGACGACGAATCGTCGTCGTTGGTTTCGTCGGAATCCTCGTCGCCGCTCGACGACGACGACGCGACGATTGCTTTGGAGGCGGTTTTCGGCGAGTCGGCTGTGAGTGGCTTTTTAGTCGCCACAACAGGCGAGGCCGGCTTCGTGGCAACGGCCGGCTGGTGGGAATTTGTGTCCCCGTTTTGGGGTTCATTTTTGTCCGCAAACGGCGCCGACGCGTTGGACGGCGCGGAGACGGCGTTCGTCGGTTTCGCCTCGCCGGTTTTTGCAACGCCCCCACCCAGAGCGGCACCTCCGGTAAGCGTCTCCCCGCCGTCGTACCCCAGCTCGGTCAAGCACATCTCAATCACCGCCCTTCCCACCACCCCGAACTGTTCCGGGCGGGCTGTTTTGCTCACGGAAAGCAACGCGTGCGTCACGCGCGTGGGCACGCCCCTTCGCGACTTTGAGGGGTTACACGAAAAGTGGTCAACGTCTTGTGTATCGCGATGTATGGACAAACAGTCACCAGCTTCGGTCTTGTATGTGTATGAGTAAACAGTCAGGGCAGAGGTAATAGTCCCTTCTGGTACGAGTATGGGCAAACAGGGTGTTGGCGGATTTGGGAAACGCGCGGTTCGTACCTTGTACCCGCCCCGGAACACCCGGGCGCACAAAACGCCGACTGCTAACAGGTTCACCACGTCCTCGGGCGCCGCGACTCCCTCCCGGTTAATAGACCCAGCGCTGGAACCTTTTAGACTCGCTTCCCCAGTTGCTTGCGACGCCGAGGCGTTGAGCCCGCGCAAACGTCGCAGCAAGTCGTCGAACTCGTTGGACCCGGATTCGGTTTGCGTTTTTCGTATTTCGTTCACCACGAACGTGGCGCTCGGTAACAGCGAAACGAGCTCGCCGTTGACGTCAAGTGCCTCAACCGAACCCAGGAAACCGTTGCTGCTCTTTAGCGATTTCGCAAACATCACGTTGCGCAGCGGGACCGTACCGCTTGATTCGCCGCCGTGCTTGAACAAATCGCTCACGCCCTCCGCGAGCAAACGCGCCGCCGCCACGGAGGCGGCCGCGGCGGAGACCTCGTCGTCGGTCACCGTCGTCGCCGCCGCGTCGCCCGCATCAACCGAACCGTCACCTTTCAACCGCTTCGCATCCGCATCCGACACCGTCCCCGTGACTGTTTGCCCATACAATACTGCGGGACCCGGAGGCGGCGCCGCGTCTTCGTCCTCCTCACGCCGTTGCGCCGCCGATCGCTTGCCGAGGCGCGACGCCCCGGGGTTATTAGTGTTCGTGTCGTCCCGCGAGGGGTGGAACATCCCGGATATCCCTCCCAGCGGGGACGCGCCATGACCGACATGCGGGGTCCCAATCAGATGAGGTGCGATTAGCCCGGGAGGCGACGCCCCCCCGTACCCCCCGCGGTCAAACGCCAACCTCTCCCACGCAACGCGGTTCAGCCGGCGCATCCCAATCGGCGACCCGAACCGTTCGATCTCTTTGTCCTCCTCCTCCCAAGTTTCCGCCGAACCGCCGGGCGCCCCGGCCCCGGCCCCGGCGCTCGTCACCTCAAGCTGCGCCATGAGCCACACAAAGCTCCTGTGTCTCAGCGCCGTGTCCGTGACCGCGACCCACTGCGCGGTTCCGCCGTTGTTCAGGAAGGTTGTTGGAACGGCGCGCAGTCCGTACAGCTGTTTCACGACCACGTCCCCAAACTCGGGGTGACACGCTTTGTGTTCGCGCGCAATCGCGTTGCGAAGGGTTTTCGAGGAAACACCCGGAACCTGCGACTGTTTGCCCATACCGGCCGACAGAACAGGCGGAACGCCAACCGCCACGACGATGGACGTGCCGAGCGTGGAGGTCACGTCGAAGACCATCTCGGTCGGGTCGGGGTCGCCTGGTGGTCGAGGTTCGAGTTTGGAAAAATCGTTTTGGTCAGGGCACGCATGGCACGGCGATGGAGTGGCCGACAATTCTTGGCTGGGGAGATGGCGCGCGCCGATCGAGGGAGGTCGAGTTCGCGTGCACGGCCGTTTGCGCGCTTCATGGCACCACGAACGTTTGGTGTGATGTCGACACGGACGCGGTGGGGTCTGGAGTGTCGTCGGAAAAAAAGCCCCGGCGCGTGACCCACCGCGGATCCGTCGACGCCGATGCCGATGTCGCGCCGCCCGGAAAAACCAATAAAAAACCACGAAAGTCGGCGGCCGGCGGTAGCACCACCGCGAATGCGGTCGAGAACGCTCTACGCACGGAACCGATGGAAACAAACGGAAGGTGACGCACCCATGCTCGCCGTCAGGTGTGGACCACCAACCCTGTACGGAGCCTCCGCGCTTGCCGCGAGCAGGCAGACGCGCTCGCCGATGTGCAAAGCGCGGAGCCCGGGGCGAGGCGCACGGAAAAAAAGCCCCCCCGCCGATTGCGGAAAAGCGAGTCGCACCGCGTGATTCATGGACCGCCACGGCGTCCGGTGGAAACGACGCGCGAGGCGCGAGCTCGTCGCAGCTAGCCGTCGCTCGCTCGTGCTCCTGTTAACCCCCCCCCGCTACTTCGCTACCGGTGGTGCTTTTTCCCTCCTTGCCGTTTCCTCGGCCTACCCCAATCCTTTCCCTTGGTTTCACTTCCCGCGCGCGCGTTTACCCTCGCCGCGCGCACCGCCGCTAACTGCGCCGTCGCGTCGCTCGGCGGTTTCGGCGGGTGCGCCGCGGCGCGGAGCGTCGCGGGCAAGAAAAGGGCCACTAAAAACACGGGCGCCAGTTTCAGGCAGACGGTTGGGTTTCTCAGCATCTTTGCACTCGTCTCCGCGAACGCGTTTCCCAGCCCGGGTAGCGCGCCGCACCCCAAGGCGCGACACGCGGCGGATGGGTCGCCCGCCGCCGCCGCGCGTAACAAAAGCTTTTTGTGTTTCAAAGTCGCTCGCTCGCAGATCCGTCGCAAGTCTTCGTCCGCCCCGCGTTTCTTGCTCTCCACGTTCCAAGGCAAGTCATCCGGTCTCCACGTCGTGTCTCCGAGCCAGGTTTTGGTTTTCGCGAACAGGTTAAGTGAAGCGGGCGCGCACGTCCTCGCGAGCGCCGCTTCTTTGAACTCGGTTGATTGGCGATACCGCACAGCCACGTCGGATCCGGTTTCCTCGCCGAACTCGGTCACGAAAACAGGAAGACGCTCATCACCGCTCGGTCGCTCGAGCAACCGTCGCAGCGTGTGCGCCACCGCGGCGCACCCGGCGCACGCCATTGCGGGGTCGTGGTGAAGGCCGCCGCCGACCACGGTGGTGACCGGCGGGTCTTCAGCAAAAGATGCGACTGCGAAACGCTTTGGCCCTTTGGTGCCCAACCCTAAAACGAGCACGAGCGCGATCCCGGTCCAGTGAGAAACGCGTCGTGACGACCACGACGAGGATGACATCACACCTGTTCTGCACGAAATCCGTCCCATCCCGCCCGTTTCCGCCGGGCCGGGTGATGATGTGCGTGGGTGAGACTGACGGGCGCGGGAACGACGATGAGATTTTCAAGGGGCGAGTGCAGTCGAAAACGACGAAAATGGATTGATTTGACTGTGCACGCTTCAGACGCACACTTCGTGAAGCGCTTTCGTGTCGTGCTCCCACGACTCTTCCGAGGCTACCGACACAGCCGTGGTGTATGGATGCGACGAAACGATAGCGCACGCGGACGCACGTGTAATCTCCGTGATACCGACGTACACGAGACGCGATGGGACGGAAACGATGCCCGCACGGAAAGCAGAAAAGCCAATGTGTGGAGTGCACCCCGTGTCCGCACGGCAAGGTGAGATGCAACTGCGCGGAGTGCAACCCCTGACCTCACGGCAAGCTGAAAAGCAACTGCGCGGAGTGCAACGGCTGCCCTCACGGCAAGCTGAAAGATAAATGCGCGGAGTGCAACCCATGCCCCCACGGCAAGTTGAAATACGACTGCGCGGCGTGCAACCCCTGCCCTCACGGCAAGGTGAGATGCAACTGCGCGGAGTGCACCCCCTGCCCGCACGGCAAGGTGAAAAGCTTCTGCGCGGAGTGCAACCCCTGCCCGCACGGCAAGGTGAAAGGCGACTGCGCGGAGTGCACCCCCTGCCCCCACGGCAAGAAGAAACACAGCTGCGTGAAGTGCACCCCCTGCCCCCACGGTAAGCTGAAAAGTAACTGCGCGGAGTGCACCCCCTGCCCCCACGGTAAGCTGAAAAGTAACTGCGCGGAGTGTAACCCGTGTCCGCACGGCAAGCTGAAACGAAGGTGCCCGGAGTGCGCCCCCTGCCCTCACGGCAAGCTGAAAAGCAACTGCGCGGAGTGCAACCCCTGCCCCCACGGCAAGAAGAAACAGGGCTGCGCGGAGTGCAGCCCCTGCCCTCACGGCAGGGTGAAAGGCTACTGCGCGGAGTGCACCCCCTGTCCCCACGGCAAGCTGAAACACAAGTGCGTGGAGTGCAACCCCTGCCCCCATGGCAAGCGGAAAGACCGCTGCGCGCAGTGCAGGAGAGACTGACCCGAGAGATAGGACCGGTTACGGCTCGGAGGACTACTAAAGGTTCGGAGGACAAACTTAACAGTGAATAGACTAGTACAGTATACTTAAACTAGGTAAAAGGCAGAGCTTTATACCCTAGTACAACTTCCTTTTATGAAGAAACAGAAAACTTTGCCCTGATCGTACTACGCTAATAAACCCTCGCTACCTCCCCGTGCCGTACGGCGGCACGCCGAGTATTTTCTTCACCCGATCCGGCGCGTTGACGTAATCCGGGTCCACACCCGCGATCGCCCTGATTGTAAAATACAAGTGTCAGTCTCGTATGGGCAATCAGGGAGGCGGAATGTGGTGGGTGGGAAATACGTACCTTAAAACGATGGCGTACACGGCGTGCAGAATCCCGACGTATGACAAGGAGTTCAGGAGGACGAAAAAAATCGCGCACCCCCACACCGCGCTCATCGTGGGCGCGAACGTAGCGCCGACGTTTGCGCTGATCTGGTCAAGCAACCTGAGACGATAAAAGCCGAAAGTGTCAGTCGGTCGTAATGTGTATATCCGGGATTGGAAAGGGTATACTGTACTCCATACAGAGCAGTAAACAGTCGGCGGAACGCGGTGGGTGGGAAATACTTACCCGAACATCTGCGTGACTAACAGCTTCATCACGTTCTCTCGCAGGACCAGGGAGGAAAACGCTAGTGAGGCGAAAATCCCGAGCGACCGCACGAGCGCGCTCACCGGAACCGTTATCCACCAGCTTCGTCTTTTGTTCCACATCGACCCCAAGCTCAGCGCCATGGCGCCGTGAAGGAACACGTAGTTCGCCGCGCGCAATGGACCGCTTAAAATGAAAAGCAACAGCGTCGTGACGATCGCAACGCGACCCGCGGCTTCGTTGCCGTGCCGCGCCGCCGCGATGACCACTGGTAACGGGAAAAGCGCCCCGAACCACGCGTCCACTCGGAACAACGTGCTGAGATGAAACAGCAGGCCGGTCAACGCGGCCAACATGGCGCACTCCACCAACACGGACACGGGTAACACATCCGGGGTGGTCGTGGTGCGTCGGGTGCGATTTTCTTTTGATGGCGCTACCGGTGGCGCGTTACCCGCCGTGTCGTACCCACCACCAGACGTACCGTCGTCGAACCCGCCGGATGCAGCGGAGTACTCGCCGTACCCGGCACCGGCCCTGGGTGCCGATGATGGCATCCACGTGTTGTTTTTCCTCTCATCAAGTCCTTCGGTTCCACGCGTGGTCCAGCGCACCGCGGTTCTCACAGGGCGACCCACACCACCGCGCGTCGCCCTGTGCGGGCACGCCGCGAGAACGCGCAGCGCCGCGTGCGCGACCATGGCGGCGACCATCGAATGAGGCACCGCCAGGTGCGACGACCTTGGAGAGGTTCGAGAAAAAAAGAATGTTGGCTGATTGTAAAAAGAATGTCAGTCTTGTATGGGAAAACAGTCTTGGGATTTGGGAAACACAACGTATTTCTTCCAGACTAAAAAAAAGGGATAGTTCATTTTTGCCCGCCCGGCGTCGCCATCCCGAAAGCTGTACAAGAGCGCTCGCCGGCACACCCGCGCGGTCCCTTTACATAGGCACGTGTGTGTGTTCTAATCGAGTTAGTTTACCATGAGGTACGTACCTGTACCTTTGCTTCGGAGGCGACATAGCGCGGCGATCGCGGTGGTCGCGACGGCGTCCAGACCCGGTCGCCGTCCGCGTCTAAGCCGACAAAATCGCGACTAGGGTTTTCTGAAGCGAATGCATCCCCACGCGTCTCCGCGATGCCCACCACGCGCGTACCGCGTGGTTGTCCTCCGCCCCGGGACCGGCGTGTTCTACACACACCGCACCGACCACTGACCCACACCCCACACGTCTTACCCCCCAAACGCGTTTCAAACACACAGCAAGCTCCCCTCCGACACCCTCCGCGAGGCCATCACCAATGTTTTGGAAGGCAGCAAAGCCAAGCCGCGTAAGTTCACGGAAACGATCGAGCTTCAAATCGGGCTGAAGCAGTACGACCCGCAAAAGGACAAGCGTTTCAACGGCACGGTTTCCCTGCCCACCATCCCCAGGCCCAAGCTCAAGCTGTGCATGCTCGGTGACGCGAAGCACTGCGAAGAAGCGCAAGGCGTCGGCATTGACCACATGGACGTGGAGGCGCTTAAGAAGCTGAACAAGAACAAAAAGCTCATCAAGAAGCTCGCTAAGAAGTACAACCACTTCCTCGCCTCGGAGTCCGTGATTAAGCAGATTCCCCGTCTCCTCGGCCCCGGCTTGAACAAAGCCGGGAAGTTTCCCACCCTGTGCACGCACAACGAGCCCCTTGAAAACAAGGTGAACGGCATCCGCTCGCAGGTCAAGTTCCAGCTCAAGAAGGTGCTGTGCCTCGCCGTGGCGGTCGGGAACGTGGAGATGTCCGAGCGCGAGCTCTTCGTCAACACTCAGATGAGTGTCAACTTCCTCGTGTCCCTCCTGAAGAAGAACTGGCAAAACGTCAAGAGCCTGTACATCAAGTCCACCATGGGCGCGCCCTTCCGCCTCTTCTAAGAGACGCGTAGAGGCGATGTACGGCTGTCGCGACTAGTTCCAATCAGTCGACTACCCATCAGTCGACTGATTCTAACCAGTCGTCAAAACCAACCGAACCGTGTCGGAAGCCCTCGTGTGAATCGTATCCCCAACCCGATGATCGCGTACAACCAACGCACCGCAGCTTCACGAAGTCGTCCCCGCACCAAGGCGGGCTGGCGGCGTCGCTACGGGAGTGATTTGGTAGCTCCGAGGTTTAGGGTTCACCCCCCAACCTGAGCGCGCTTGCTTCGTCAACAACGAACGAGAACTGAAACACACACAACACCTTAAACTACTTTGACGAGAGGCGTTAGATTTTGTTATGCAAAGACGAACCTCTTTCCGATAAATATGCTCATCTCGTAAGACCTCTTTACACTAGCGAGTCCTCTAAAATCATACATCTTTACACGAGTCCTCTAAATTCACTCTCGTAAGACCCTCCCTTACCCCCCCCCCATCCCCGGCAACC
>Ga0222710_1000776_pt1 | contig 13781 bp, 10 predicted proteins | sample AntAcemetage1696_FD_181143 | JGI IMG/M metagenome (GOLD analysis project Ga0222710, IMG submission 181143) | Saline water microbial communities from Ace Lake, Antarctica - #1696 | ecosystem: Environmental > Aquatic > Non-marine Saline and Alkaline > Saline | place: Antarctica: Ace Lake... | reverse complement strand
GGGAAACTATCAATACCAGCTCGGTTTAGACGGACCCAACACGAAACGACTGGTACCCACCGTGGTGTTTGGGATCAAAATGCTTCTTCGCGAGTGCACGTGCTGCGACACGAGGATGCAATTAATGGGACTCAACGTAGAGCGGTGTGTCGTCCCGGTCAACTGACCGAGTCGTATCTCGCAAGTGCCAGCTCGACCGAGAATCAATCCAAAGCGGTTGCGGAAACGGAGGGCTGACAGGCAGCCTCCGTGTTAATTTACAAATTGTATTTACCTGTAACAATAACCGCTCTACTACCTTCACTGCGTTTTCGATCCTTTCGTCAGTCGCATTCGCGTCCGTGGTCCAGACGAACCGCCGTCGCCGCGACGCCGCGCGCTGAAATCGAGAAACAACGGACGGCCGTGCCGTTTCGGACGCCGAAATTAACAACGTGGCGGGCGTTTCGCTGGTAAAGAAAAGTGTCAGTCTTGTATGGGCAAACAGTGTCTGGATTTGGGAAATACAATACGTGTGGATGACGAAATGCGTGACAAATGATGACGGAAGTTTAGTTTCGGTCACCATCAACTTGGAAGTCGGGCTTTGTCACTCCTCGTCGCGCGTCTCACCGCCCCCCACCGGCCCCGATGACGTCCACCGGCATCGACGCGAACTCCGTCAAGGCCATCATCGCCGCGAACGTCCCCCAGACCTTCGATGAGCTCTTCCCCTTCGTCGGCGTGGTCAAGAGCCTGACCCGCGACGAAATCAAATCTGACATTCTCGCCGGCCTCACCGTCGCCGTGATGGTCGTGCCGCAAGGCATGGCGTACGCCGCGCTCGCGCAGCTCGCGCCCGAAATCGGCCTCTACAGCTGCATCATGCCCATCTTGGTATACGCGCTGTTCGGTTCGTCCCGACAGCTCGCCGTGGGCCCGGTCGCGATGGTCGCGCTTCTCACCAGCGCCGGGCTTTCCGAGCTGCAAGACCCGGTCGAGGACCCGGTACGGTACCAGCGGCTCGCGTCCACCCTCGCGCTGGTGGTGGGGCTGCTTCAAGCCGGTATGGGTTTGCTGAAACTCGAGTTCGTCGCGCGGTTCCTGCCCCACCCCGTGCTTTCCGGGTTCACCAGGTAGGAACTTTCCCGTTCACCACATTCCGCCTCTGCGATTGCCCATACGAGACTGACACTTTCTTTATTTTCATCTCTAAGCGCCGCCGCCATCGTCATCGGGTGTTCGCAACTGAAAGACATCTTCAAGCTCCCGCTTCCGCGAAGCGAGCGGCTGCAAGACATCCTTGAGGTGTTCTTCGCCAAGCTCCCGGAGACGCACGGCATGACCTTCGGGGTCGCGATTGCGAGCATCGTGTTTTTACTCGCCGCGAAGCAAGTCAAGCGCAGGGTGAAATCCCTGAAACGGTTCCCGGAAGCACTGTTCCTGGTCGTGTTTTTCATCCTCGTCAGCCACTACGGCGACTTTTCCGAAAAAGGAGTCAAAGTGATCGGCCACGTCCCGGCCGGGTTCCCCGCTATGCAAAACGTGCTCTGGAGTGATATCGGCAGTCTCGCCGGAACCGCCCTGTCAATCGCGCTGGTCGGTTTCCTGGAGTCCTTCGCGGTTGCGAAAACAATCGCGGAAAAAGAAGGGTACCACATGTCCGCGCAACGCGAGCTGATCGGCCTCGGCCTCGCGAACGTGGTGGGCGCCTTTTTCAAGTGCATGCCCACCACGGGCGGATTTTCGCGCTCCGCGGTGAACTACCAAGCCGGCGCTAAATCCACCCTGGCGTCCCTGGTCACCGCGGCGTTCATGATCCTCACCGTTTTGGTGTTAACGCCGCTGTTCACGGACCTACCGAAACCCATTTTAAGCGCCATAATTGTCGTCGCCGTGGCCACGCTGGTTGATTTTCAAGAGTTTGTACACCTGTGGCGAATCGACAAACGCGACTTTACCCTGGTGATGGTGGCATTCCTGTGTACCCTGTTCTGGGGTTTGCTGCAAGGCATTCTGGTGAGCGCCGCGCTCGCGGTGGTGATTCTGGTGCACCGCGTGTCGTCGCCGCACAGCGCCGTTCTTGTCCAAATCTCCGAAGGCGTTTTCCGGAACAAAGCGCGGTTCCCAAAGGGTACGGAAATCCCAAAGACGCTCATCTACCGGCTAGACGCCCCCCTGTTCTATGCCAACGCGGAGTCGTTCCGGGATGAGCTGAGCCATTTAATCGCCGAAAACGACCCGAAGGTTGTCATCATCCACGGAGGCGCGATGCCGCACGTCGACTCGTCGGGGGTCGCGGTTTTGGTGCAAATACAAAACAAGTGCCACGCGCGCGGGAAGAAACTGCTGCTCGCCGAGTTCAACGGCCCGACCAGGGACGCTTTGCGCATGAACTACGGGTTCACAAAACATGGGGTTGGTGGTGAAAATGACGATGGAAACGATCCATCAGGCGCCGGGCATGACGCTGAAAAAGATTCCTCAAAAGTGGAGGCGTTTTTGACGCTGGTGGAAGCCGTGGCGCGCGCCAAGGTGCTTGTGCAAATCGCGGCGAAGGAAGATGTGTCCCTTGTGGTTGAGGAGACAGACGAACAAGAACGGCGGTCGTTCGAGGCGGAGGCGAAAACCGTGGTCAGCGCGCGCGAGTAGCCGGCAGTACTTTCCTTGTGACGCATCATTTTAATTTTATATTCACCCCCGCACGAGCGCTCCCTCGCCCTCTGCCCTCGACCAGAAAGAAACTGCAGAACGCACCGCCTCCGGAAGCGAAAACGTGGCAATTTCCACGTGGTCGTCGTCTGCCATGGTGACGGTGAGGCGCAACGGCGACTGGCGCTCTGCGGGAAGCGACGCGTGAGGTTGACTTTGCCACTCGACTTTTTGAATTTTCGCCTTCCAAATCAGGTTCGGGCTTTCGTCACTTATTCCCGTGTTAACAACAGCGGGTAGCGCAGTTCCCCTCGCACCCGAGGACACCACCACGGCAACGGGTGTGTTCAGCGCGCGGTCTTCCCGTGAGTGTGTTCTTATTTGTTGACGACAGAGCGGGTGGCGGGTACGCGACGAAAGCCTCAGTGGACCTGGGGGTGGCGAACGAGTGTGGTGTCTTGTCGTTGAATTGAGCGTTTCGGGTGAACAACGATATTTAGACGCGCCATGTGGGGCGGTGCGCTCGACCCCGAGCCGAGGGCGCCACCCGCCGCGGCGCCCTATCCCGACGCGCAATACGAGATGACCGCGTCTGAGTTCGACGCGCGACTCGAAACGTGGGGCGCTTCCGCGCACGACGGGTCCTTCGACGCGCAATTCACCAAAAGCTTGGCTTGGGGGGAACTGATGCGAAATCAAGAGATTCGCGCGGCGGTTCGGTTCGTGTTGATCGCGCTGGTCCCGCTAACTGTGAGCGTGTTCCACACCTTTGCTGCGCTTCCGTTACCGGAGTCGTTTGACACAGACCCGGTACCGAACGCGATGGCGCTGCGCGGAGCGTGTGACATCCAGAACGGCGAAGTGGAGAAGGTGCAACGGCGACTACGTGCGGCGTTTGCGGCGTTCGCGGCGCTCCTCGCGGCAGTCGCGGTCTTTGTCATGGCAACGCTCGCGGTTTCCGACTCTTCGCCGGTCGTGGTGCTTTTGAGGGTGGTTGGAGAACGCGTGAGAGTCTCACGAATCACGACGACCCAAGAAACCACAAGCCTCAAGAACCCCCCAGAGACGAAGGAAACGAAGCGCGATGAGGAGGAAAATACGACGCGCACGAAACCAGTCGAAAGCTCGCCCAGGCCGTTTGCCAGACCACGACTTGGCCAAGGGCCTTATAGCCCTTGACTTGGCGATATAACGCTTTTTATCGGAAGCCTCGAGGCACGACGATGCGCACAACGACGCGCACACGACACCCTTCGCGATGTCTTCCACCGCGTCGGCAGCCACGGCGTGTCGCACGCGGAAGCGAGCGCGTGCGAACCGCGATGCAAACGCGGGCGAGGCCATCCCCGGCATTCTCAACGACATCGTCGTCGCGCACATCCTTGCTCTTATTATCCTTATTATCCTTTTATTATCCTTACATATGCGCATTACATTCATACCGGGCACAACGTGTCTGTCGTGTGCTTTTGCGTACGGTCGCTTACCGTTCGTCGTCCCGAACGACGCGCACCGGATCCATGTTTTTAAGTTCCTCAAAGCTCAAACTGATTACGTTTCCCGGTTTCGTCGCATTGGATAGCACATCCACCCGTGTCTCCACCAGCTCAAGTTTCTTGGCTCTCGGCATTTTCTTGATTGCGATTTCACGTCGTGTCGCTTGCGACCGGTCGACCGCAGTCTCGGCGTACCGCAGACGCACGGGTGGGTCTCCCCGAAGCGCCTTCGCGCCTCCAGCTTTCCATCCCGCGTGCTGCTCTAGCCGTCTCTTCACGTCAATTGTCACCCCAGTGTACAGCTTGCCACTCTTTGTTTCAACCACGTACACGAACCATCCTGTGCGTCTCTTCACTCCGGACGTGCCCACAGCAGCGGCGGAAACGGTAAGCGTCGCCGCCGCGCGCGCGATAGACATCACCGCGCGCGTGTGGAGTGTGCTGCTTTTTGGATCGTTCCAGAAAGAAACCTCGGAACGCCCGAAAAAAAAACAACGACGACTTTTTGTCTGCGTTCCGCCCCTCCCACGAGCACCACTCTCACGAGCCCAGCACCGTATGTCCCGTCCCAGCGTCCGATCCGACGGCGAGCTCGAGGGCGCGATGTATCACGGCATCGCTAGCGCAACTGCGCCGTCACAAACCGCGCACGGGCGCGACCACGGGCAAAAGACGAGTACCCCGAAAGTTTGGCCGAGCTTTTTTTCAGCAGAAAAGGCGTCCCCCCCCACTCGTTTCAACACGTCCCTGCGACCCGTCCCCGAGGTGTACCCCCTGGTCGCGGTGGTGTGTGCGGGTTTGGCTTTCGTGGGCATGATCGCGTGGCACGACTTGACCAAGAACCACGAAGTGCTGATTCGGAAACACCAAAGGTCGGTTCGTAAGCTGGGGGTGGTTAACAAGCAAGACGACCCCGAGTTGTTCGCGAAGGTAACGCGCCAGGCCAAGAACGCGTACGACAACCCCCTGCGGCGGTACGTGTTGGGTAAGAAACCGGACTTGTTCCCGTGGCTGCTAGATACGCCGGAAAAAGACCCAACGGTGAACCTTTCCAAGGAAAAGTGGAAACGGTCCGCCGAGGACGGCGCGAGAGAAAAAAAGTGAAGAGACAAAAGAGGGAACACGCGAACGATGTGACAGACCCAACTACATGTACATTTTTGGGGGCCTCCCCCCCTTCTATTCGATGACGATATCGTCCAAATCCACCTCATCGTCGTTCTTCGCCAGCGCCCCGGAAAACCCCCCGCCCAGCCGGGCGAGCTCGGCCATGAACGTCTCGGGCGTGAACAACTCAGTGCCGCCGATCAACACTTCGCGGCCGAGTTGTTCACTCAACACAAACGCTTCTCTGGTTTCGCCCCTAGTCACACCACCCACGACGAAGATAATCAGCCTGCGAGATGGAATGACACTGCCCGAGCGCTTGTTGTGATGTTGCCGCTGCGCTTTCTTCGCGGTGTGCGTCATCGCTGTCTGTTCGTCCAAACCGGTGAGGTTCCCGACGGAGCCACCGCCTCCGTTTGAACCGCCAAACTCGGCGTCGCTCCCTAGGGACGACGAACCCATGCTGTGCGTGGGCTTGCGGTTTTTCGACGCCCAAGTGGTGCCCGCGTTGGGTCGCGCCGTCCGCGCTGACTTACCTGGGGTCTTAGGAGCACCGCCCGCGGTTCCGGGTCCGGGTCCGTTGCTTCGCACGGGCGAGCCGTGCGGTTGCGCGGTCGCGCCGTTCCCGGGTTGACCTCCGTCCCCTCCCAGTTCCGGGTACTCGCTCAAGGACAGGCTCCCGCCATCCATCGCCAGACCCAGGTGGTTCACCCTGGGAAGAAACCGGTTCAAATCCCACCCCGATTTCCGCTCGTGCACCACTGGCCTCTTGCTTTTCGTGGTTTTGAAACCAACCCCCACCGCGGCGGAGGTACTTAGCGAGGTTTTGGGTTTCCGAACCTTCACCCCCAGCTTCTCAAGCGCCATCACCACGGCCAGATCGCCTTGTGTCAACCCCGTGGCTCTTGCCCACCGCTGGCGTTCGGTGTCGTCGAACTTCTCCGGGTGCGACGCGGCGTAGAGCAACACCAGGCGGAGCTTGTCACACGGACGCAATTTATCACCGCTAGCTTGCGCGTCGTTGAATAGCCCGATGATCTCCTTGGAAGTGGCTTCGCCGAAAATAACCCGCTCCTCGAGCCGCCCGACTTCGCTCAAACCAAAGTCGGTGAGGTTTTTGTTGATTGAAGCCGCAATTGAGGTGTGAATGGACAGCTTGGCCTGTGCCTCCATGAACCGCGGCAACGATTCAACCGCGCGTTTAAGCGACCCGGTGGTTCCTTCGTGGCCGCGCTTTGGGTGCAACCGGCCGTTCAGCTCGCCAAACGTCTTCGCCTTTTCCGCAAGCGCGTTGAGCGCGAACGCGACGTGTTCGTGCCGCAGCTCTTTGAAAAGCGAGTCGTGCTCTCCTATGACGGTTTTTTTTTTTTGTACCCCAGTACCGGTGGTGATTTCGTACGTGTACAGCCCGGAAGTGTGGTGTATGGGCAGCAAGTCAAACAAAAGCGCTTCATACGTCCACTCGCGCGCGATGGGCGCGATCGGGTCGAATGATCGATCTAAAATCAAAACGTCGCAAGTGCTTAGTTGCGAGCTTCCCCCTGCGTAGGATTGACCTGCGGCTGCATTTGCGTTAGTCATCAGGCCCAGCATCGTTCGGTGCAGCCGGTGTGCCACCGCGGCTGCTGGGGACGTGCCTGCCTTGTCGTCGATTCCTTTGTCCCCGTACCGAATCGACGGAAACTCCCCGAGCGAACTCAACACCGTGGCGAGTCGCTTGGCGCTCGTCTCCGCCGCGTCTGTAAACGCCCTGTCTGGTTTGTTGTCCCCAAAGAACAGGGACAGCGCCCCCGCTTGTCCAGTGGTGAACGTGTTCGTGTCCTTGGTTTGGTACTCCAAGTTCAGCTCCACCAAGGTTGCGAGGCTTGCAACGAGGCCTTTGCATTTCTTTAAAGTCTGCAAATTGTCTTTGGGAATCGGGGAGGAGAAAAACACGTGCGCCCTCCTGTACAGCCGCTTGGCGATGTCACCCGAAGACCAGTCCGCGCACAACGCTAGTAGGCTCGCTAAGCTGGGCGAGATGAAATAAACAGCATCCAGATGCACCTGGGGCTCCCGCCCCTTTCCCAAGCTCTCAACAAGCGAAACCCCCTCGTTGGTCAAATCGCTCATCCCGCAACACGCACTCAAAACCGGGGTGGTCACCGTGTCCACGATCAGGACTTTCCACTCACCCCCCCCCGAGGCGTTCACCTTGCCCATCATGTCGACAAGCAACCGACGCTTCGTCACGGCGCGGAAGCTGTCATGGTCGTCCGGAGACGCCATCGGAAGCGGCGCGCGCGCGCAACGATGAAAAGAAGGCGCGTGTTTTTTGTTCTTTTTGGAGTTTTGGAAAATCCCGAATGACTTGCAGGAGTTGACATCCTTCCCCACACTTCTGCTGTGCGGGCGGGGTCTGCGCGGGAGCGGTTGCATGAAGCCCTCGCGCCGCTCCTCAGGGCGGCGGCGGCGAAAAAGCGTGTCGCACTCGCCGCAGGTGGTCACTCCGGGAGGGACGCCCTCCGCGCCGTTCGCGAGCTTGCCACAAGATGCGCCACGCCCGCCGTGTCCTTCCGGATTCGACCCCGAGGTTTGGGAAAGGGTCGTGGACATCGCAGTGACCGCCAGTGTCAAACGCGGCGACGACGAGACCGAACGACCGCAGGCCACGCCGGGCTGGGCGACGACACCGTCATTCCAGGAACAAGCCCGTTTGCGGAACGACAAAGACGCGACCGAAGGCGACACCCTCTCTTCGACGCCCCAAATCTTGAAACAAACTTCCGATGCCGCTTTGCAGAAACAAAACCAAGACACGCTCGGCGCGGCGCGCGCCGCGGTTGCGCGTTGTTCCAACCCCGACGACGACCGTGACGTCGACACATCCCTTTTGGTACAGTTCGCGCTGCTTCGCGAGGACTGCCAGCCCAGAGATACAAGAGTGGTGGGTGACGGGTTCGTGGACGACACGAACACAAACGGTGACAGTCATCTCAGCCGTGTAAAAAGCCAAACCGAACAAAACGAGCGCGACGCCGCGCTTTCCGCGCTCGAAACGGTGCGGGACGAAAACGCGCTCGAAGTGGACAGGCTGTGCGCGACGCACTACGAGCAATTCACGGCAGCGGTGGCGCAGCTGGAGGACGTGCGTGCTGGGGTGGTACAGCTGGGAAAAGAAAGTACGGCACAGAACGACGCGCTTCAACTAGCGGGCGCGCCGTTGCTCGCCGCGCGGCGCGTTTGCCAAGGCAAGCGGAACGCGGCGACACGGCTGGCGAAAGCGGGGGAGGTTGCGGAGATGTGTCGCCACGCCTCGCAAATCGCGTGCGATGCGAAACACGCGCTGAACGAAGGGAGGTGGTACGACGTGTTGCGTCACGTCGACGTGTTGGAAACACGCGTTTTACCGGCCCTGGCGCCGCGGCCGGCGCCGCGCTCGGCGTTCGTTGACGACGAAGCTTTAGTTCGCGGCGACGGCACCAACGGCGGTGAGGGAAAAGAAAAAACGACGCACGGGTACGCAGTCGCGCGCGCGCTCGCGTCTTCCCTGCTCCGAGATTGCGCTCGCGCGCGCGATGCCGCCGTGCGCGGCGCGGACGCGCTCGCCGCGGAGTGGCTCGTCGCAGCGCGCGCCGCAGCGCCGGCGGCGGGCAAACAAGCTCTGTCATTTGGAGCCTGTACTGACGTGGATTCGGACGCACCGACACAAAACACGCAGGCCACGCGCGCGCGCGCTTTCGCGCACGCGGCGGTTACGCATGACCGAGTTTCCATGCGGGTCTTGGCGGACGAAAGCGTGCTTAGCGCGAGACGCGCGGGGCAATCGGCGGTTGCGGCGGCGCATCGCGCCGCCGTCGACGTCGCCGCCGCCGCGGACGCCGCGAAGGCGCGTCGGCGAGCCGCGGAACTCGAGACGGTGACCGATACTTCGTCTTCTATGGACGGAGTACTTTTGCCGCCCGCGACGCACGACACCAACACAGACTTGGCCACAGAAAAGCAAAAACCCAATACGCCTTTGAAACGCCGAATCGACTTCACCGCGGCCTGTGAATCGGCTTTGAAAGACGAAGACGTTGAAAGGGCGTCTTTGAAACAAGAGAGCGTCTCATCGTCGTCGACGCGACCTGCGTCGTCGCTCGCGCTGACGGGTGCCCCAAAAACAGAACCCGCCAACCCATTCCACGTTTTGGATACCTCCCAACACTTTGACGTACAAATAGCCCCTTTGCGACGCGCGTTCCGGGTGTTCCACGCGGTCGGGCTGGGTGATGCATTCACGGTGCGTGTACGTGAACAGAGGGCGCTGCAACTCACCGCGGATTGCGCGTTCGGCGAAACCGCCTCTCCGGACGACGCGCTTCGCTTGTTGATCAACGTCACTTTTGGGAAATTCGTGGGGCACTTCGCCGTGGAGGTTTCTTTGACGAAAGAAATGCCTGAGCTGTTTTCCAAACGTGCGCTGCATGAAACGTTTCACGACGCGTGCGCAGCGCTGGAAAAGCATTTAGTCGCAAAACTTAACGGTGCCGCGCAAGCCGCGGTGTGCCGCGCGGTTTTGGACGCGGTGGAGCTCGCGTGTTTGGCGCTTTCGCGGTTGGGGTTCGAGGGCGCGGTCGGGTTGTTGGCAAACGTGTCAACCGTGATCAAACAAAAAGTCGTGCGGTTGATGACGGAAGCCGCGGTGGAGTCGTGTGTTTTGAGCGGTGCAAAGGAGTTGAAAGAAAGACTGGAAAGAAGTGCGCCCTCTGTCAGTACTTCTGGTAGTGGTAACTCGTCGGCAACGTTGTTGAGTCGTGACTCAACAACCCACGGTCCCGGACAGACCTCTGCTGTTGGTGACAAAAATAGTCAACCGCCTTGTTCCAAAAACACGCAACCGCGTCGTTCCGCAAACGCCTTCGACGTGGAAAACGCGGCGCAGGCTTTCGCGGTGGAGTGCGGGTCGTTTCTGGGGAACACGGCGAGGCTTGATGAGGTGACAAACAATATGGGTTTCGTGGACGTCGCGGCGAGAAAAACAAAAGCGTGCGTGACTCTTCTCGCCGAGACGTGCTTCACGCCTTTGGCGGTGGGCGACGATAAAAAAAACGTTTCTCTCGACGAGAAAACGTTTGCCGTTTTGATCGCGGATTCCGCGTACCTCGATTCCAAAGTCGCGGCTTGGTGTCAACTCGCGGGCGCGGCCGCGGAACACGCGGGGCGCGGAATGCACGCGCCGTCTCGTGAAACCCAGCCGAGCTTCCATGCGAGGTTGGCGCACGCGAAGGGGTTGGCGGCGTTGAAGCCGGTTGCGCTGACACTTTCAGATACTTTGGATAACACTTTCGCGCCGTTTACCGAAACCAAACTAAGCGCCACGAAAGGTTTGTTGGGCTTAATAAAACACCGTCTGGAGCAAGAGACCGGCACGTCATCGTCTACTTCTAAACAAGAAAAAGAAAAAGAAAAAGAGAAAGAAACCGAGTGGTGGTTTTTACCGCACACGCCGACCGGACCGTCCGAACACGCCAGCGCGGCGGCGGCGTATATCTACGGCGACGTGGCGCGGGCGCTCCGTGTTTTACCGGATTCGCGGACTAAATTTGCTGTCGCATTTCAAACGTTACTGAGCCTATCGAACTGCGTGTTGATTTCCATGGAGCGATCGGAGTGCCGCTGCGTCAACCAAAACGGCCTTTTCCAAATGGAACAAGACCTGGTTTCGTTTGAACACTTAGCGGACGTTCTGGTGGATTCGGTGTTGACGGATGATGGAAACGGCGGAAACGGCGCCGCCGCGGATGTATTCGCTGCTGGTGGAATCACGGGAGATGCATCCTTCACGAATTCCCCGACCCCATCGTCCCACACCTTGAAACGTAAACTTCGTCGCGCGTTTACGTCGTTGCGCGCCATTCTTGCGTTGTTCACGGAACCTGGCGATGACGAACTGGGTGACGTCGACGACTTCGCGACGAACGCGCTTACGGGCGGGGACGGGGACGGTCATGATGACGAAAACGAAAATGATCACGTCGCGCCCGCGCTCGCCGCGGCGCGCGCGCAAAGAATCCTGGAGAAGTTCAAGGAGGCTGGCGCGAAGAAAGCGTCGCCGTTGGGGAGTGTTGCTTTCGCGGGGAAGAAACGCGTGGAGGCGGTTGCGAAAGCGCTCAAAGCGAAAGCGGCGGGGGAGAAGTAGTTGACGGAGGTGGGCGAGAAGAATAATCTCTGATCGTGAGTATCGTTACGATACGGGGAGAGTAGCAAACCGCAAAGCTTTTGTTTCCAAGAGAAAAACATTACACCCCTTTCTCACCCTTCGCTGGACCTCAATAATCTCTTTTCTGCGACTGGTTGCTTGTGATGACGCAAGACCGGCATTTTTTGAAGTTTGCCCGCGTTTTTCAACCAGTGATCCTCTGACGCCCGCCAATGATGTGTCTCAGCCAGGTCAATTCACGATCAAAGCACCTCGCGCGCGTTCGCGCTGAGGCCCCCCCCCGGAAGCCCCTTTCTCGAGTTTCTTCCGTGACACACACTCGCGCGATGGCGCTCGCCGCGAGCGCCGCGGCTGTTCGCGCGCCAAGGGCTTCGTTCGCCACATTCGCGCGCGCCGATCGCGGACATCCCGAGCCTGGCTATCATCATTTTGGGCTCCGCGCGCGCGTTTCCGGTGCGGCGGCGTCTTCTGTTTTGAGCTCCCGTTTCGCGACCCCCGTGGCGCTGGCGCGCGCGTTTCGCGGCCCGATCCGCGCGCCTCCCAGGCCCGCCCTCCCCGCCGTCGTGGCGGAGTCCGCCGGGGAGACGGATTGGAACGATGAGCCCACCGTGAATGTCCCCATCAGCTTTTTTTCAGTTCTGAATTTGTCCCCGGCGCGGGCCTCGCCCGCGAGCATCGAAGCCGCGTACACCAGCGTCATCCAGCGCGAGCTCGTGGAGGGGTTTAGCAACAACTGCCTCGCCGCGCGGGCTGACTTGGTGGACGCCGCGGCGCAGGTGATTTCCGACCCCGAGCTGCGGGCGGAGCACGAGTTTGATTTGAAAAACGGACGGCTCACCCCCGTGCCCGCGTCGCAGCTGGGCGGCGCCCTGGCTTTGATGCAAGAAGCGGGGGAGCACGAAAGCGTGATTGAGTACGCACCTGAGTGCTTAGCTGCGGCGCGGTCACGGGTAGCGCGACGGGACATCACCCTCTCCGCTGCGCTGGCGCACTGCGAGCTGTCGCACAACGCTTTGACCGCGACGCCCCCGAGGGTGGGCGAGGGATGCGAACTTCTAGACATCGCGTCGTCGATTTTGATCGCCGAAGCGGGACGGAGTTTCAGTAGGGAGCTCCAGGAAACCATCGATTTGACCCTACGCGAGATGGCCCCGGCGTACGTAATAGAGCTCATCGCGATGCCTCTTGAATCAAAAAGAGAACGCGCCGCCGGGGTACGCGCGCTGCGGCACATCCTGTGGGCGGAACCCTCAAACGCGCTAAACGACCGTGACGCGTACGTGGTGGAGGTGAACCGGCACCTCACCGCGAACGAAATCAGGGATTTGTTCACGGAAGCCCCGGACAACGTCCCCGCGGATCAGGAGGAGGTGTACCAAAGCGCCATGGCGCTGATGGTGGTCGGGTACCGGGAAAAAAGACCCGCCCTGATCGTGGACGCGGGTACGTAGTTGCGCGTTTCCCAAATCCAGAACCTGTTTTACCTCCAACGCCGGCGACTGTGTTCGGACCGATTACGGTGACTGTTCAGACCGATCACCACGACTGTTGTCCATACATCGTCCAATATACGTCCAATACACATATCGATTACCCTGACTGTTGTCCAATACATCACTGACACTTTACGTGCACAATCGCAGACGAGATGCTGGCGCATCTCGAGCAAAACGCGTACGCCGCGGCGCGGGAGGCGCGTTCCACGGCGGAGCGCTTGACGCGCGCCGCCGCGGAATCGGGGCAGCCGCCGCCCCACTCGGCGTGGCAGATGCCGCCTGCGATGCCTCCGGTGAACGTGGAACGAGCGGTTTGCCAGCTGCTGCTGGGCAGGGTAGAGGACGCGGTAAGGGCCTTTCCCAATCACCACACGCCGCCTCTGCGATTGCCCATACCCCGACTGACATTTATTTTTACAATCTCAGGCGTACTCACTCGGCATGGGCCCCGACCCGACGCCCTACGCGCTCGATCCGTCCGTTGAGAAGTTCGTGACCGAGCACTCGCCTTCGGGTGACTGGACGGAAGGTCTCATCGCGCTGGCGGACCGGTGGATCGCGGACGTGCTTTTCCCGTCGTTCCGTGACAGCGCGAGGGTGGAACGCGTACCCACCGTGGGGCAGTGGTTCGACGAAAACGAAGTGCAGCGCTTTTGCAACCGGTACGAAAGTAACCCCCGGTTCGCGAAGGCGCTCGCGGCGCTTGACGACGCTGGGCGGTCGGTTTCCAAAACCGTCTCGGTAATTTTCGCCGGCGGCGCTGGGGACGTCCCGGGGCTACGAGCGGAAGCTGTGGTAGGTACGGCGTATGGGGGGTTGAGCATGTCTAGAGCCGCCCGAGACGGGCGGCGCGCGCGGTTCAGGCGG
>Ga0222710_1000772_pt1 | contig 13813 bp, 9 predicted proteins | sample AntAcemetage1696_FD_181143 | JGI IMG/M metagenome (GOLD analysis project Ga0222710, IMG submission 181143) | Saline water microbial communities from Ace Lake, Antarctica - #1696 | ecosystem: Environmental > Aquatic > Non-marine Saline and Alkaline > Saline | place: Antarctica: Ace Lake... | reverse complement strand
GTTATCATCAGCCTCCGAGTTCCTTCCCGCCCTGGACGCGCTTACCGTGGCCTTGGTGGGGGGCGATTGCAAGTACGACAGGTTCATCGCGTGCGCGTCTCACGATGGGGCGCCCATCCGCGGGACGAGCCACGGGAAGGTCTCCGCGGCGGTCGCGACGCAGGCGGCGGGGAGTAGGGCGGTCGCGGTGGGCGGCCTATCAAACGCCGCCGCCGCCGCCGTAGCGGCTCGGATGGAGCGGTCGTTGCGGTCGGTACGCGCGACGCTGGTGGCGAGCCAGCTTTCCTTGGCGGAACGCGGCTTGGCGCACTTCATGGCGGTCGAACTCGAAGGAGGGGAGGATTTCTCACCCGCCCCGAAACCCACCCTCGCGTCCTTCGCCAGGCTGGCGCTGCGGTGCGCGGAGGAGATGCGGGAGGAGTTGAGTTCGCGTCGGTCGTTGTTAACCGCGCTGGCCGCGGACGGCGGCGTGGGCGCCGCGGCCGCGGCGCAGAACGACGCGCGAGGCGGTGGGCAAAACTCGTGTTCCGCGGAAGCAGCCGCGGCGTCTTTCGCGTCTGGGCACGCCGGGGCGTTCTCCTGGTCCTTGGAGAGCGGCCGAGGAAACGGCGGGCACCACGACCGAGGCTCGCTTTTGAGTGGAAACTCGGTGAGTGCGAACGCGCGCGACAAAACGTCGGGCGCGTCGCTCGCCGCCGCCGCGGTTGGCGCGCGGGAACGCGGCGTCCGAGTGTTAGCCGTGACCGTGGAGGCGTGCGTCGAGCTGGTGCTGGGGAAGATCTTGGGCAGTACGGTGGGGAGTACTGTTCCAAACCAAACGTACTCGCCGAGCGAGATTCAGCGGCTTTGCAAAGCCCTGTTTCCCGCGGTGCAGTTGCTTGGCGAGATCGACGCGAAGGAGTGCGCGGTGGAGAGTCACGGAAGCGGCGTCGTCCATGACACGGTTGGTTTCTGCGGTGGGGTTTGCGTTGACGCCGGGCGGTTGCGGTCGCTGGTCAGGCGCGCCAGGGACGCGCTCCTCGCGGCGACCCCGGCGAGCGAAACGGCGCAGCCTTCGCTTTTGTTCGGCGCCAGGGGGAACGCCTCTGCTTCTTTTGAAAAACGGCAATTCGGAGTGCCCGAATTCAACACGAACGAGTTTCGGTAGACGGACGTGGTGGGAGGAGTGCAGCGAGAGATGAACGTGGTACGAGGAGCATAGCGAGAGATGGAGGTAGGGAGACTGGGGAGATAATACTGAATACATCAAATACCTTTTTTACACGACGCGTATAAACTCGTCGACTCCGTTACGGAGAGTTATTAACTCCTACCCGTTCGCGAACGGGTACTCCTCCGCCTCGCCCGGGCCGACCTCCGCAAGCCTTGTGTCCAGGTTTTGAAGATCCAAACCCATCTCGTCGAGCGACGCGCCCCCTTTCGCGAACGGCGCGCGTTCGTGTCGTTCCAGAAAGCTCGCAATCGGGTCCGCGACGTCGCCGTAAAAGTCAAACACGTTGTGCGACGCGCCTTTCTGGACGTGCAGTTGCACCACCCCCGCGGCGCCGCCCTTGGTGCCGTGCCGGAACTGGCCGTCGCCTTGTTTCGTGTCGTTTCGGTCACCAAAGTTTCGCGCGGCGTGCGCTGTGCTCCTTTTCGCCGCGTCTTTCCGTAGCTTCGCGCTGTGCCTGAACGGTATCACTTCGTCTTTGTCGCCGTGTATTAAAAGCACGGGGCAGCCGGTTTTGGTTAAGTTAACACGCGTGGGCCAGCGCTCGGAGACCAACCTGTGAGGGTAACCGAAAAGTGGTTAACGTCGCGTGTTGGGCGTGTATTGGACGTGTATTGGACAATGTGTGGACAGCAGTCGTGGTAATCGGCATGTGTATTGGACGATGGCCTGGACAACAGTCACCGGCCATCTGTCCAAACAGTCACAGGCGCGTTAGAGGTAAAACGGGCGGTGTGGCGGGTTTGGGAAACACGACACGTACAGGTACGAAAGCAAACCGCCGGCTTTTTCCTTTGCGAACTCGTAGATTGACGTGTACGGGGAGTGCAGCACCAACGCGGCTGGCGGGCCAAGAGGCGAAGTTAACGTCATACGACTAGATAAAGCCGAAAGTGTCAGTCTCGTATGGGCAATCAGGGAGGCGGAATGTGTTGGGTGGGAAATACTTACCTAGCCGCTGCTGCCGCAGGTCCAGTACCTACACTCCGCCCGTACAAAACCAACCGGTCGTGCGGCACGGAAAGCGTTTCCACCGCGAACCGGATCGTGGCGTGCGTTACCTGATTGTGAAAAAGAAAGTGGTTAACGTCTTGTATGGGCAAACGCAGAGGCGGAACGTGGCGATTTCTGACAGTTCCTTACCGCGTCCACGGTGTCTTCATTAGCGATCCCCTCCGCGCGGCCGTACCCGGGGTACTCCGGTACCAGGACGTGGCAATCAAGCTCCCGCGCCAGGGTCTTGGCCTCCTCGGACGCGCCGCCGATATCCGTGCCCTGTGATTGGGGACGAAAAACGGTCAGTCGCTTCGTAACTCCGTTCGTAACTTCCGTAACGCGTGTTGCGCAAACAGGGTGGTAGCCACACGTACGCCAGTAAATGGTACGGTCGTAGTGCACTCGAAACAGCCACGAACGGGTCCGTAAACAGTGTCCTGGATTTGGGAAAGCCCCAACACGTACGTTGCCGTGCAGATAAACCACGCAACCTTTGCCTTTGCATTTCTGTAACCGCTTACGATAAATAAAAGAAAGTGTCAGTCTTGTATGGGCAAACAGTCGTTGGATTTGTGAAATGCGGGGACGTACCTTCGCGTCCGCGCGGAACACGCACAGCAACGGGCACTCGATCAGCTTTGGAGTTTTGCCAGAAAAGTGGTTAACGTCTTGTATGGGCAAACAGGGAGGCGGAAACACAACGGCGTACCTTTGGAGGCGCGCACAGCCCACCAGGTACCAGCACGGGTAACGAAACCATCACGGTTTTGTAAATCACGTCCCGCACCTGGAGCTCGCCCACGAAGGGTTTGCCTGTTTTTCCGGAGGAAAGAGCACGAGGGTGAGGGTCAGTATGAAAATAACTCGCCTCGACCTTTCAGTAAAAAAAGGTCACCGGTGCCGTCATCGACAATAACAATCCACCGGTCCTTTCAAAGGGACAAGTGGAAGTGGCCTGTCCGCCTGTCGCGTCCCAAGAAGCGTCGTTTCGAGATGATTTCTCTCTCTTCTCTCGTTGTTCGCCTCAAAAAGTGTTGAATCTGTCGTTTCGTTCTCGTAGGTACCCTCGTCCGCGTGTGTAGGGTCGTCCCGTTCCCGATCCACGTCTGTCGCGCACGCACCTCGGTCGTCGTACGTCGGCCGCGCGCCCATTTTGGGGAATATGATGTTGTTAATCGGGTCGTACTGCTTCCACAGCTGGTTCGCCCACGCCATGCTGCCAGAGTTGTTTTCTTTCTGATTCTCCCCGCGCGGCGAGCCAGGCAGGGGAGGCGTGACTGGTTCACGCGGGGAGGGGCCTCGTCGCACTCCGGGTGAGACGGGAACGGAGGCGTCCCCGCCGGTAGCCTGGGTACGCGCCCCGCGGCGCGAGCACGCGGACCACTGAATGGAAGGACGAACACCAGCCGCGCGCGCGCGCGACAGGCGGTGTGATGAACAAAGGTGTCGAACGCATCTGCGGTCGACTCCTGTTTTGAAACTCTTTCTTTCGCCTGGTGCTTTGGCCATTTTTTGCCACACACGTGTCGTCCCCCCGCACAATCTACGCGCGCCGCGCCCCGATGTCGGCGCTGGGGTGCGGCCCGTGCGGGTCGTCCAGCGACGTGGTGGTGCCTGGTGAGGGGAGACAATCTGGGGCGGGGAGTTCCTCTCGGGTTCAAGCGCCGGTCGCCGTGGACGAGGACGAGTTCGCGGCGCTCATGGGTTTTTATTTACAAGCGAGCGCGTTGCATTCCCAGGCGCGGTTAGCGGTGGAGATGTTGGAGGACCAAATCGCGATGGGGGTTACCGTGAACGACGTGACCTTACGCGACGCGAAGGCGATGATGGTTGAAACGAAAAATACCCTGGACGAGGTGGGGATGCTACAAGCGGGGTAGTCAGGGGGGGCGAGGAAGCATTAGAATTAGTCACAAAATAATATGCGTCTGGTCATCAGCTGGAAAACAGGCATGACACATCGAAATAAATAAATTAAACTGGTCTTTTACATCAACCGCCTACCTTGTAACAGTCATGAGTACTTGGTGAGTACCCGTGTGGTACGCACTCCTGTCACGCCGCCGCGTTGACCCCCCTTCGCCTTGCCCTCTCCACAAGCACCGCCCCCGCTTTCTCCGCGAACTCCTTCATCTTTGACGGGTCGATGTCGCTTCGCTTTTTGTTATCAAGCACGCAAAACGTCGCCACGGTTTGCCCTTCGATTTGAATCGGCGCGCCGCTGTAATGCGCGTCGCCTGCGAGTGTGAACGAAAAGTGTCAGTCCCGAGTCTTCCTTTTAATGACTAGTTTATTCACGCAGGGTCCGTAAACAGTGCGCCTGGATTTGGGAAAGCCCCGTCCGGCCGTACCTGTGTCGCCCAACACCTTCAGAAAAGCCCGCACCGCGCCGTACGTCATGCCTTTGTCTCCGTGCGGGTTGGGTCCGTCAATCGGTACCAACGTCGTATCAGGCACCAAGTTTTCCGTATCCGCCATCACCGCGCCTAGGGCGGGCATGAACCGTGCGCACTCCGTGTGCCCAGCCTGCGCGAGCGCGGCGTAGTCGTCGAAGGTAAGGTTGGGCATCTCCTCCATCTCCCCAGCGAAACTCCCGTTGGCCTGCACCAGGTCGTTCTTCTTCACGACGTGCTTGCAGTTGGAAACGATGTTGGGGAACCACGCCGCGTCCATGGCGTATTTCGCGGCTTCGTTGTCCATACCGCCCGCGGTGAAGGAAACACACGTTTGCCGGTTCGCGTCAATCGTGCCGACGTACGAATTCGTCACGCCAAAGTGCGCCACCGCTAAGTCGGTCAGCGCGTGCAAATCGGAATCGCCAATCAAATCCGTAATATCCTCGGTGTTCAAGCCGTACTTCCCAACCACTTCGATCCTTTCCGCCTCGGTGTCACCCACGGGCATGCGCGACATCAAGTCCCTGACCACGGCGCTGGACATGGCGCCGTCCATCTTTTGCGCGACTTGTTTTTCGACCTCGCTTTGGTTGGCATTGGCATCGCCATCGCCATTGCTCAACGCGTCTCCAATAGTAGTCCCTCCGTCATCCGCCACCTCCAACCCAGCCGCCCCGACCCGCTGTTTCAAAAGCACCTCCATCATCTTCGTAAGGTTCGCGACCTGGTCCTCCAACACCTTCGTGCTGGCTCGGCTTTGTTCCAGAATCTGGTCCATCTTCTTTTGGCTTTTCCTCGACTCGAGTTTCACCGCCCGGTGCACTTCGTCCACGGCGCTTATAATGAGCGCGTCGCTTGCTTTCATGAACTCCAGGCAAAGTGCTTTCTTTTCCGGATCCGCGGCAATAGCAGCGGCTCCTCCCAGTTCTTTGATTTTATCCTGTAAAGCGATGCCTTGCTCGAAGTCGTTTGTGATTATGTCGTGCGCCTCTATTGACGCCGCCGCGGCGATGACGACCAAGCTTCGCGAGATGCTTTCGCTCAAGTCTTTGAACTTCTCGCAGTCCCGGCCGCTCGTGAGCATCTGCGACACGAAGTACTTGGTTTTCAGTTTGTGGCAAAACGCCAGGCCTTCTTCCATTTCGAACTGAAGGGCTTCGCACGAGTCACGCACAGACACAAGCTTGCCTTTCGCCGCGACCTTGGTCATGATCTGTTCCGCGGATCTCACGTTCGCCACGAAAATGGTCGCATCTCGTTTCAGCGCGTGCACGTCGCACGCGGCTTGCGCCACCCCCGCCACGACGAACGCGATCGGCGCGACCCATGGTAGTTGTTTCGCGAACCCCAGCAAGGCGCTGCCCACCGCCCCGGCCGCGGTGCCCAGGCCGCCCCGCGCGTCCGAGGAAACCGCGCCCGCGGCGAGGGTCAGCGCACCCGCGACGCCCACGAATCCAGCCACCGCATCCACGGCGCCGGTGTTGATGTCGGCGTCCGCCAGCTTCGGGTCCTTGCCCTGCTTCTTTTTAAATGGGAGCTCGCCGCTTGGCGCGAGCGCGTGTTCGGGGGACGAGCTGCCGCACCCCATCGCGGGTCCGCGCCTGTGACCAACAGGCCAAAGCGCGTGCCACGAAGTGCACATAACGTGAGTCGGACGTTCAACACAGGTCGAAGTTCGAAGATTCGACTTGGTGTCAGCTTTCAGTGTTGACCCTGAAATCTGCGCAACTGACCCAATTTTACGAACTTCGCCTGCAGACCTATCAAAAGGTGCAGGTTGATAGGAGGAAAACGTGCTTTTCAAAAAAGACGTTACAAAAACTAGAAAAAAATTGTCCCACGCCCTCGCACCCGCGCCGCCTCCACCTACGCCCTATGCCTCCGCCACATGACGGCGGGTACCTCCGACCGCTGTTGGGACGGTCTTGTACCCACGATCGGGGGTTATGGAACTCCGTGCGGCGATTTCTCATGAGTGGATCACCCATCAAAGCGCTTTTCGGGTCAAGCCCGCGCCTCGAACCCGGCCAAGACCTCCGGCGCGCGCGCGAGCTCGTCGGCGGTTTCACGTGTAGACGCCGCCGCCTCCATCGCCGCCGTCGCCGTCGCCGCATCGTTTGACATCCGGCTTGACAGGTCACCCACGGTTTCGGACAGGCACCTGGCGGCGGCGACCCCCGCGGCGACGTTTCGCTCGTTCCTTTCGCGCGTCTCCATCACCGCTCGCGCTCTGGTCGCCGGGGCCACCGCGTATTCGTCCCACGCCTTTGCGTACTCGTTCCCTTTGTCCCACCCCTTACTCGGGCCGTTCCAGTGGATGCTTCCCATCGTGTGTCTGTCGATGGGTAAACCGGGCTTCCACCCGTAGTTCACCACGTTCCACTCCCACTTTGAGGGTTGTACAAGAAAAGTGTCAGTCTTGTGTAGCAGTATAGGCAAACGTGGAGGCGGAATTGCAGGGGAATACAGCCCGTACCTTTTCGCCGTGCGTGAACTCCCACAAAAGGCACATCATGAGCGGCTGCGTTTCGGAACCGGGAAAAAGGTCAGTCGGGACCGCGACTTGTGCGAGCAAACAGTCAGAGAGTTGGATTCTAATACTGGCAACTGTTACTAGTAGTGCACTCCATACATCACAAGTAGCGCACAGTAAATAGTCACAGAGGGGCGGTAAACGGTGTTTGGATTTGGGAAACACAAAGCGCACCTGCGTGTTGAACTGGCAAATGTCAAGCAGCCCTAGGGAGATTAACCTCTCCACCTTTTGTGGGGTGTCTTTCCCGAAAAGCCCAATAGTCGCGACGTAGTACCCCGCGTTGAACGGGCACATCTTCCGGTGGTCCAGTGCGTGTTTTTTGCAGAAAATCAGGAACCGCACTCGGTCGCGCCATGACTGCAGGCCCAGGCTGCGAAACACGGTTCGGGAATCGTCCAGGCCCACCACCAAGAACTGCCCGTCCTTGGTCGCGCCTCGGTACTTACCCTTCAGCTGCGAGTCGTGCTCCCGGATATCCCCGTACACGATCTTATCCACGTCCAGGAAGATGTACGTGTTTTGGCTGTCGGCTGCTAGGCTCGGGAACATCTCGGCCACGAAAAACCGCGCGTAGTTCATCAAGTTCGAAGTGCGTTTCACCCCCAGCTTGGTGTTGATGCGGTGGTACCACTGCGCGATGTTGGGAAACGCGTTCACGTCCACCACCTCGATTTCGCGGGTCTTGTCACCGAACAAAGCTTGGAGCTCGTGTTCCGTCTCGCGTACGCGGCTGCTATCAAGGCCGACGTGGAACACCAGATCTTCGGGGGTGGCGCAGTTGGCAACGATCGAGTTCACCGTGGCGAACAATCCTTGTTCGATGTTCTCGTCGCACAGAAGCACGATGTGCGTCTCGCCGGCCGGCTGGTCGTCGTCGCAGGGGGAGGCGACGCACATGACGTTGGCGGAACGTGGGTGGGGGCGGGTGGTGCGGGTGGTGCGTGTTTAGGGAAGGCGCGAGCCTCGTTGTGGCCGGAGGAAGGGGGAGAGGAAAATGAAACGCGTCGTTGCAGAGTTTATTCTTTTTTTTTGGAATTTTTGTCCATTTCCCAAATCCAAAGACTGTTTGCCCATACACGACTGACCATTTTCTTTAACAAGCGCAGAAGAACCGTCGCACCGCGCAGTGTGCACAGCGGGCGTGCTTTTGGAGTCGGACGCCGCGCGCGAGATTTCCTTTCCACAGTCATTGCCGAGTGGCAGTGCGTGGCGCCACGGACGACACAAGGAGACGCGCGGCATGGCTGCGGTCGACGGGCGCCTTTCAGGCTTCGGCGCGAAGCGGCGAGTGCCCGCACCAGGGAGCGTGGCTACAGCATCTCGGCCAAGAGGCACGGATGTTCTCGGCAAGGAGAACGCCTATTGACCGGCGAATTCTCTCCAAACGCAGGACGCGTGGCGGGACCTTCGGTGTTTTCTGTCGAATCCACGTTCGACACGCGTCGGGGCGCGGCGATGCGCCGCTTCCGTGAGCTACCCTTCTCGTGAACTCGCCGACAGGACGTTCATTTGACCCATCCCCTTCCGTACATTCTCCGACGTGGAAAAACTTCAACCTTCGAGGTCACGTTCTGAAGCGAAAGATCTTTCTCGACGTCGCATCACCCGGTCAAATCAGTTTTTTCACCGCGTCGCGAACGCGTGATAGGACTGGTTCACCCTCGTTTGCTTCGCCCAAGCGCCCCTGTCCCATTTTTCACGTGCGTCTGTTTCCTTCAACTCCAGCAGCGCCATTGCCTCACGCGCACCTCGGTCGAACGCACGCACTCGCTCCGCAGCACCACCGCGTTAAATGACGTCCAAGGTCACAGGAAAGGTACGTAGGAACCTCGGTACAGCGCTTTGGAAAGTCGTCAGGGACAACACTCTTGACTGCCGGGACCCTTTCGTTTCCCGGGATTTTCATCCCCGCAAAAACAACAACGCGTAACTTTTTTCCGATCGCGGACTAACCTGTTCCGGCCTTCCCTCTCCCCCCCCAGGTCAAGTGGTTCAACACGCAAAAGGGGTTCGGGTTCATCACCCCCGACGACGGGTCGGAGGAGATTTTCGTGCACCAAACCGCGATTCACTCGGACGGGTTCCGGTCGCTGCGAGAGGTACGTCACGGTCACGTCGGTTCGCTCTCGGGCATTCGTTTCTTTCTTTTTGACGGAAGTCACAAGTACTTTTCGCGCAATAAATCTTTGCCAAGCACGGTGTCCCAGGCCCCGGTGGTGAAGCGACGCGTGTTTTGAGTTTCAACCGACGTTGATACGTGGAAACCCGGAACCATCTTTTACGCGACGACACGCGACCCCGGAAATCGCGGAACCCGGAAACGCCGTGGGACCGCGATCCGACCAGGCGCTTCTGTCATTCTTTGTAATGGGCCAAGTCCGATTTCCCATTCGGCGATGGCGAATCACACGTGGAAAGTTTGCCAATTTTGCCAAAAGGAAAAGAACATTCAGACGGTCAGACGGTACCAGAAACAACGTCCCTCGCTCGCGTTACTAACCACCGTGACCCCAAAAAACCCCACCCACACCCACAGGAGGAAGTCGTTGAGTACGACGTCGAGTCGGGGGATGACAAGAAGTCCAAGGCGGTGAACGTAACGGGGCCGGAGGGGGTTCACGTGCTGGGCGCGCCACGGAGGGCGTCGCACGGCGGACGCGGAGGAAGAGGCGGCCGCGGCGGCAGGGGGAAAAAGAAGGGCGACGGCGAGAAGCCGGACGGCGAGGCCGCGGATGGAGCCGCTGACCCCGCGTCTTTAGTCGCGGAGATGGTCGGGCTTAACGTGGTGGAGTGAGGAGACGAAGGGATGGAGGCGAGGGTGATGGAAGGCGAGGGGACCACGCGGTGATTTGAAGTTGATTTTGGAAATCAGTCTCCGAATGCAACGCGCACATCCATCGTCGCGCGCGCGTAAAGAGTAGAGCGAAAAACGGAACCATGTTCCACCATCGCCTTGTAGTTGTCACGTGAGCGTAGTGCCGCGCCTTTTGATATTTTTTCTGGCCGAACGTCGCATCGTTTGATGGGGTACGCGTAAAGGAGACGTCGCGTCGCCGTCCCCGTCGTGTTTCTTGCGAAAAAGGCACCCGGCAGCTTTTTCTTTTCGTCTGTTTCTTTTCGTTTCCGAATGTCCCCACATCCGCCCCGCCCCGCGGATGTCTCCCGAGGCCTTGCAGGCTTTGGCGCGTTCGTTTTTGCAACACGGCTTCGTGGTGATCCACGACGCGCTGTCGCCAGAGGAGCTGCGGGTTGTGCGTCACGAGTGCGATGCGGTGACGGCGAGGTACGCGGCCATCGCGGAGCATCCTTTGTCTTCCGATGTGGAAGAAGATGACGAAGAATGCGAGACAAACATCACGCACGAACACCACGGATCCATGGAATGGCTCTCCACCAACTTCGGGTGTGTTTTAGAGGTACCGGGGTGTTGCGAGTGTTGCGTCGATGACTGGGACGCGACAAGCGGGGGATACCGGCGGAAAACGTGCTTGGTGACTGGTGGAGCACCACCGGCCACAACAAGAAAAGACGACGCACCAAAAAACACAGAACTAAAAAACACGCCTTCGGTGGATGAAATGTTGCGACCAAACGGCGCGCTGGGCGCAATCGCGACGGCGATGCTACGCACATTTTGTGCACCACAACAAACCCTACACTCAAACCCGGAACAACACCATACACAAAGCAACCAAAACCAAAACCAAAACCAAAACCAAAACCAAAACCAAAACCAAAACCAAAACCAAAACCAAAACCAAAACCAACACGTGTGCCTTTTCAACGACCAATACATCGTCAAGCCCCCGAATTCCCTCACCGCGCGGTTCGGGTGGCACGCGGATTCGCAGTGGTGCGATGGGTCCGCGACGAAACGCAAACGAGCCGACCACGAAATCGAAAACGAAATCGAACTCGAAATCGAAAACGAAATCGAAAACGAAAACGTTACGGCGCCGTACGTAAGTCTGTGGACCGCGCTTGACGACGTGGACGCGTCGAACGGGTGTTTACGTGTGCTTCCGTATCCGGCGTTTGGGAAGGAGGCCGTCCTAAACGGGTCGACGGAGCCCGGGGAGGACGGTCTGGACGGCGAGACGGGTTCGAAACCCGGGGGCGGCGCAAAGAGGTACGCGTCGCACGAAGCGCGCGCGTCTTTGTACCGACAAAACCCGGCGCAACTGGATCGCTTGTCCATTACGCGGTGGTGTGGTGACTCAACTGGTAAACAAGTAACCCTCGCAACGAAAGCGTTACGCGACGTCCAGGTAATCGCAATGAAAGCGGGGGCGATACTTTGCATGAGTCACCGCGTGTTGCACTGTAGCGGGCCGAACGCGTCGCAAACCCTGCGACGCGCGTGGATGCCGCAGTTTTCAAGAGGCGCCGTGTTGCGACGCGAAGGCGAAACAGTGAAACCGGTCGCGCTCGCGGTGGCTTTGGGTAACATTTAACACAGGGAGAGGGAGTTGAATTCATTCCTTGCACTACTATCTGACTTTGTACCTTCGGCATTCCTTCGTTGATAAAATACACGCGTCAATAAAAATACCTAAAAAAATATGGTATTCTAAACCTGAAAGCCAATCGCGCGTTCCACCATCCGCTCCGCGGTTCCCCGGTGCTTACCAGTCACGGTTTTCCGCCCCAGCGCCGCGCTGGAGCTCGTGTCCGCGGAATGCAAATCGAACCCGAGCGCGTTTTCAACCGCGCGCTCGGCGGTTCCGAGGTGGTGCCCCCTGTTTTTCTCGTCTCCAAACTTTTTCATCACTCGCGTCTTGCGCGCCCCCAAAACCGAACTGTCATCGCCATCACGCGTACCTTCCGTGACAATCGGCAAATCGCTGGCGTCCGGGAAACCGTCCACGCCAGACGGTTCGTCGTCTGATTGAATCTGTTTAAGCATTGCGTACACTTTATTGCGTTCCGGTTGCGTCACGGGCTCGGGCACGTCTGGCAACACAGCCTTCGCCGGTCGCGGAGGTTCCGGCACTGAAACCGTGGCGTCTTTTGTCACCGAAACCGTTGTGTCTTTCGCGTCATCCAGAGGAAGCAACGTTTCCAGAGAAGTGTTTGCCTCTGCATCATCCACCGGACCCACCCCCTCCTCCGCGTCAATCACCGCCCTCGGAACGTCGTCCACGGCCAACCCGGCGGTTTCAACAAGCACGGCCGCGAAACACCCGCCCGATTGTTCCACCCTTGCCACCATCCCACCCAGCCCAACCGCTTTTTCGTGTTCCGACCGCGAGCGCCTGGCCAGTTGAAACGCGTCTTCCAACACTCGGTCGCTTCGAGTCTCGCAGTTCAAAGCGGCGTTCATTTCACTCAGCCCGAGGCGCACGTCGACGGGTTCGGTTGTTTCTTTGGAGTTCTGATTCGAATTCTCGACTCTACCAACCTTCGCTTCGTGCGCTTTCTCCTGCGCCACGGCGACTAAATACAACGCCGCGTCAAGTTCCGTCCACCGCTGCAGCTCCCTCCGGTGCTTGTCAGGCAATTTGGATGTCACCACGGAAACCTTGGGACCGGCCGCTGAATCAAACGCGTCGTGTGTGTTCAGGGCGTCGCCGACGCTTTCGCGTACCTTTTCCGCCGCGCGCGTGTCGCCGTCAAGCAACTCGGGGTGCCAGTCCATTACGCGCGCTAACCGTCGCAGCCCAGAAAGCTGGGTATCCGTCCTTAACAGCGCGACGTCGAACTTAGTGATCAACCTTTGCGCTACCCTGGTCACCGTTTCCAGCGCGGCGTCGAACCGTACGCTTAAATCCCCACCACCCAGTAACGGCGTTTCGTCCAAGTCGCTCGCGCCGCCTTCTTCGCCTTGGTTTTTCACTTCGTGTCGCAGCACGCCCGCGACGGTGGCGTGCGGCGCCTTCGCGTTCGCCCTCCGCTCCGCCGTCGCCGTGACGTTCTCTATTAATTGAAACGCTTCAACCGCCACCTTCGCGTCATCGCCCGCCATCGCCGCGCCGTCCGCGGTTTCAAGCTGCGCCGGCGCGCTGCCGAACTCGTCCATGAAGAGAAACTCGCGGAGCTGTTCAAACGGCCGGCTGCCGTCCGCGATTGGAAAATTCGGTTCTTTCAGTAAAACTTCACTCAAATCGGAAGTCAGCGCGACGTCGGCGTGAAACTTGAGGTACTCGCTTGTCCTGTGACCCACCGGGTCTCTTGCCAACGCGGTGACCAACAAAACACACCCGCGCGACGCTAAGTCTTTTTTGAATTGTGTCAATTTTCGCTCAATCATCAAAAAACCCGGCGTCGCGATGTGATGCGACACTAGGTAAGCGCCCCCGTTTCCAGCATCTATGTTACGTAATATAGGTTCCGTGATGGTTGCGTCTAGCTTGGCAGCGACGTCACTCGAGTCCGTCCCGAACGCGTACGCCTGCGTGAAGAAAGGGACGTCGTGCAACACGACGGCGTCGTCTTCGTTTGAATCAGATAAATTAGATGAATTTGGCACATTCAAATTCGCGGCGACCCCCGTCGCCGCGAGCAAATCCCCCAAACTCCTCTGGAAACTCGTCCCCCCCGTGAACTGAACGTGGTTGAACCAGGTAACGGAACACCGGTTTTGTTTGTGCGTCTCGGGAGTTTCCGCGTAGTATGTCTCGTCTATGCCGGGGGTCTGCGCTAGGTTCGGGAAAGACGTCGTTTCGGGCGTACGGC
>Ga0222710_1000769_pt1 | contig 13822 bp, 13 predicted proteins | sample AntAcemetage1696_FD_181143 | JGI IMG/M metagenome (GOLD analysis project Ga0222710, IMG submission 181143) | Saline water microbial communities from Ace Lake, Antarctica - #1696 | ecosystem: Environmental > Aquatic > Non-marine Saline and Alkaline > Saline | place: Antarctica: Ace Lake... | reverse complement strand
CCCCCCCTTCCTGTCCATTGTTAACCGTAAACAGTCTCGCTACGGCGCGTGCTGGCCCGGGCGCGCGGACGTACCGAACGACGTCCCGAGGTTGGGCAACGGCAACGTGAAGAAGATCTCTCTTCTCGGGAGCACGGGTTCCATCGGTACGCAAACGCTCGATATCGCGGAGGAACACCCGGATAAGTTTGAAATCGTAGCCCTTTCCGCTGGTAAGAACCTGGATGTGCTCGCCGCGCAGATCAAAAAGTTCAAACCAAAGATGGTCAGCATCGCTGACGGAAAAGACATCGCCACGCTGAAAGCGATGCTCAAAGACATGGACGGCCCGTTACCGGAACTCCTGTACGGCCCGAATGGGATGGTCGAAGTCGCCAGGCACAAAGACGTGGACAGCGTCGTTACCGGTATCGTGGGGTGCGCCGGGTTACCCCCCACGGTAGCGGCTATTGAAGCGGGAAAAAACATCTGCCTCGCGAACAAAGAAACCCTCATCGCGGGCGGGCCGTGTATTGTGCCCCTTGCGGTGAAGCACGGGGTGAAGATTTTGCCCGCGGATAGCGAGCACTCAGCGATTTTCCAGGTATGTATTGTATTTCCCAAATCCCAATACTGTTTGCCCATACAAGACTGATGACATTTTATTCTTTTATATCCAGTGCATCCAAGGCCTCCCGGAAAATGCCCTGAGACGGATCATCCTCACCGCCTCAGGAGGCGCGTTCCGGGACGTGTCGCACGAAGAGATGCTTCGGTGCGCGAAAGAAGACCCGGCGTTTCTGCAGAAAAAAGCAACCACGCACCCGAACTGGGACATGGGCGCCAAGATCACGTGCGACAGCGCGACTTTGGTACGTGTAGGGGCTTTCCCAAATCCAGGCACACTGTTTTACCGAAGCTGGTGACTGTTTGTCTATACATCGCCCAATACACGACTGACCTTTTTCTTTCCCAATCACAGATGAACAAAGCCCTGGAAGTGATCGAGGCGCACTACCTGTACGGCACGTCTTATGACAACATCGACGTCGTGATTCACCCGCAGTCCATTATTCACTCGATGGTTGAAACCAGCGATTCGTCCGTTTTGGCTCAACTCGGGTGGCCCGACATGAGGCTGCCCATCCTGTACACCATGTCGTGGCCCGAACGCGTGGAGTGCAGCGAAATCACGTGGCCCCGCTTGGACTTTTTGAGGATGGGAGACCTGACGTTTCGGGAACCCGACGTGGTGAAGTACCCGTCCCTCACCATGGGCTACGCCGCCGGGCGAGCCGGGGGAACCATGACTGGAGTGTTCAGCGCCGCGAACGAACAAGCCGTGGCGATGTTTCTGGATAAGAAGATTGGGTACTTTGACATTTACAAAACCATCGAGCTCGCGATGGAGGCGCACAAAAACGATTTGATTCTCGACCCCACGCTGGACGATATCGTCGCCGCGGATTTGTGGGCCAGGGCGCACGTCAAGGACCTGGTTGAGTCGGGCATGTGCAAGGAACTCATTGCGGTGTGAAGGAGCTGGGTAAGGGAAGGGTAGTGTGGTAAGGGACGAGAGGAAGGCGAGTGAGCGGTTGTCTTTTAAGAGTGAAGACGCGTGCGAAGCGGGGTAAAATCGAAAAGAGTGTAGTGCACCGGATTTATGAAGAATAGTTACTATTCATGTCTCCTCACGGCGGTCCACTCACTTGGAACGGCAGCTTAAAGAACTCCACCAGCCTCGCTTTGATCTGCGGCAGCGCGTTTTCCACGCCGTGGCCCATCCCTTTCACTTCCAACAGCCGGCGCTCGGCGACTTGGCCCGTTTCACCAGCCGCGCCGTTCCGCATGTTCACTGACGCGTCCCGCACCCAAGTCAACGAGTTCTCCAAAGGAGACACAGGGTCGTCGTACCCGTGCACGACGTATGCTCTACAGGGCACGAACGGGAAAGGCTCGTGCTTTTCCAAGTCCAGTTTGAAAGCGTCGCCCAGGGAGACGCCCGTTTCGGTTTCGATTCCAGCCAAGCACTCAATCGGCTTGAACGTCGGCGCCAGTAACATGACGCGGTCTACTTTGGCGGCGTTTTCCGGGTACGAGGCGTACACCGCGCACACGTACGCACCCATACCGCTTCCGATCAAGCGAACTGGCTTGTGCGGTTCTGGTAAAGAATCAATCGCGATTGTCAAGCGAGCGACTGCCGCGGAAACTGTGAGCTCGCTTTTTTTCTCTTTTGAAGAATCAAATTCGCCATCCCCGGATTTGTCGCCTTCGTCCGCAATCAGACTGGGCGTCACCAACTCGATACCCAGCGCACCAAGCGTGTCACTTAAGTACATGCACGCGAACGAGTCTTTGGGCGGTGACAGCAGGTTGTGGCAAAAAACGTACGTAAACGCGTTGGGGTCGCCACCGTATCGATCCGCCGGGTTTTCTTTTGTTTCTTCCGAGATTTCCTCATCTCGGCCATCGACTTCATCGCCATCGCCAGTCACTTGTTCCGAAAAAGTCCCCGTGCCTTCCTCAGACGCGTCACCGAACTTCCACCCTTTCGCGCGCGGGAACTTCCCAGCCTTCCAGTTCGCAATCCAGTCATCCGCATCCCCGAAACCCTCACCCGCGGAGACATCTTTTTTCCCACCGGACTTGCTTTGGACGCGAACCACGCGCCGCCTGGGAAGCGCCGGGGCACGGAACCCGGTGCGTTTCGGGCACGCGGGCGCGACGCCCAGGGCGAACACGCCCGGGGACGCGAACCACACCGTCGCGGCCATGGGGGAGTGAAGGACACGGGATGACGTGTCGTGTTTTAGATTATTTTTCGGTTTGAGCTCGGATATTTTTATCGGAGAAGCTTTCAATTCCCATTCGTCGTATCCCATCACTCGACCCCGCGCGTGTACCCGCGGATCCGCCGGGTCGGTGCCCGGTCGACTCCGTCTACGCTAAAGCGGCCGGAGTCACCGCACGCCTCGAACCCACAAAAGCGTGTTCGGTGTGGTCGGGGTGACCGCCGCTTCTGTCTCCGTGATTCGGTGGAATTTGGTGGAATCCTCCCATATTAGGCATCGATCACACGACCGCCGGCAATCTCATCTCACCATCAACGCCACCGAAATGTCCTCCGAATCCGCGAAACCGCGCGCCCCCGTGATGGGTAACCCCCGGGGAAGCAGCAATGACAAGCTCGGCGCCGGGTCTGAGTCTACCACCGGCAACGCACACTCTTTGGTGCTTGAGCACGTCACGTCGACGACTCGGTTGATGGAAAAACGAAGGCAAACTTTGATTGCGACGAAAGATTTAGAAACGCGACGGCAACTCTGGGTAGAGCAGGAGGTGAACTTTTCTCAGCGCGAGAGTTTGATTAAAAAAAAAGATCTCGAGCTCCAGGATAACCTGGTCAGGTTCGGGAAGTTCCTGCAGGAGAACGACGGCAAGCGGGTGCGGGCGAAACGGCGGGCGGCGGATGAAATCAATTTGCGGTTGCGGAAAGAACGGGAGATTGAATCACTTACGCGAAAACTGAACCGGATCGGCACGAACGAGGAAATCGCGGATACTTCTCTTGAAAAAAACGAAAGGTACGAAGCGTATTTGGAACTGGTGTCGGAGTTCGTTTCGGGGCATGGGGACGGCGCAGGCACCGCCACAACGTCAATGGGCTTCCGGGAGGTGAACGACGTTTTGGCGCGACACGCGACGCTGCAAAGCACAAACGAAACGTTGACCGCGGCGCACCGGCGATTCGCCGCGGAGGATGCGGTTTTGAAAACCTCGTTTTCGGAATACGTGGATACCCAAAAAGACAACGCGTTGACGTTGAACAACGAAATCGCGCTGTTAAAGAAGCAACTGGAGAAGGCGGTTCGTGTCAAGGAAGAAACGCGGGCGCAACGGGATTCGAGTTTGCGGAGCGACGCGCTTGCAAAAATGCAGCACGGCCGCGTGTGCATGGCGACGGAAAACCTGTTCCGGAGATGCCGGGCACGAAGCGCGGTGAAATATAAAAGCGACGACAACCCGTTGGAACGGCTCAAGGTGATCGGGGAGTACATGGGCGATCTGAATAAAATCGTGAAGCAGCGGTATAAGGAAAATCCGGGGCTGACGGATTGATGGGATCGATTTGTATTTTTATTTCCAAAAAACAAGGACATCGTCTGATTCTCCGTCGACATCTAATCCTCCATCTAATCCTCCATCGACCTACCGTCCCCTCTTGTTTCCCGCGCGTTTCTCCGACCGTTCCCGTTTCCGTCGCTGTTCCTTGGTTTCGTTTGCCCGGTTCATTTGCTCCGCCTCGTCGCTCGTTGGGGTGAAGATCCACGGGAGGATCCAATCTTTCCAAAGCTTGTACGTCGCGAACGCCGGGATTGCTAAGATAAAAAACCAGAACCAATCCGACACCAAGCTCGTGGAGGTCAAGCAAAACACGCACACGTAGATTATGTCGTGGTAGTACGACGTCAGCCCGGTCAGGGTTAAGTCGCCGCCGCCGTCCACCAGCGCTCCATTCGTGTCCCAACTCGGCGTGCCCACCACGACGAGGGACTTGTAGCAGAACTGTGCCGCCCCGAACGCGAAGAGAAACAGGGGGTAATGAAACAACCAGTACGTGCTGGCGCGGTACAGGCCTAGACGAACCACGCCGTGCGTCCCGGCGGCGATGAAAATCGCCCTTTGCAGCAACATAAGGCGGCGAACGTTATCCTCCGCGCGTTTCTTCGCGTTGGACCCGGCCATCGCACGGCGCACGAGGGAGGCAGGGGCGCGCGACCCGAACTGAAATGACGATAGAAAAATCGCGGAAACGGAATCTTCTCTTTCGCACCTGCCAAGACATGCCACTCTGTCAGACGTCGCGTCATTGACGCGAGCGCGTGTTTCGGTTCGCACCAGACGCCCACGTTTTCGCGATGGCCGGCGTCTCCTTAGGTGCCCTTCCGGTGCCCGGACTCGGCGCGCCCAGTGCGCACCGCCGCGGCTCTAAGCACGTTCCCGCCGCGCGTGTCTTGGCTCATCACGAAATCTCTCGGTCCGCTAAATCTCTCGGGACTGCTGACAAACCAAGCGTCGCGTTCGTACCCTGCCGCGCCCAGTCGTGGTTGTCTTTGCGCCTCACCAAAACGCACCGCTCGGTGACGACCTTCGGTGCGCTCGCGGATCCCGAGCCGGAACCCCCGAAGGCAACCGCGTTTACGGGTAATGACGAGACTGATGGTGAGGCTGCCGCCACAGATTTCGACGAAGTAGATTCCGGTATCGTGGTGAGTCAACTCGAACGGAGCGCGTTTCACGCGACGGACGAGCCTGTCGAGGCGCTGGGCAAACTGGCGCTTGTGGAAGCCGCAGCGCGGGCGGAAGCCGAAGCAGCCCGACCCAGACCCTCGCCCCCGTCAAGAACCGTGATCGTGGGTGGCGGCCCCGCCGGTCTGGCAACCGCCATCGCGCTGGCGCGCCGGGGGTGGGAAAACATCGAGGTGTGGGAGCGTTTAATGGCGCCGCCGAGTGCGGACGATTTAAACGTGTGGGGTGACCCGGCGCGGTCGTACAACGTGGGTATTTCGGGAAGAGGGCAAATCGCGCTGGCAAGCCTCGGGGTGATTGATCAAGTTTTGGAATACTGCGCGCGGGTAAACGGGCGGATGGACTGGACGCCGGGAGGAGGCGCGGAGGGCACGATTCGCATAACCGACAAGAAGTACGCCACGCAGGTGATTCAACGCGACCGGCTGGTCGCCGTGCTGTTACGCGAGGTTTTGCAAAAATACGGACGCCAAGTCACCGTGCGGCACAACACGAAGTGCGCCAGCGTGGAGTGGCGCGTTGGGGGGGGGGCGACGCTCACGCGGGAGCCGGTTGAGTTTGACGATACGAAAACAGACGACGATGGCGAACACAAATCGCCCGTGCGCGTGGTGGAGCCTTTCGTGCCTTTCGTGGTGGGCGCGGAAGGCGCGGGTCTTAAAAACGCCGTCCTGGCGGCTATGGATAGCGACCCGGACAAAAAATGCGCCACGAAAATAAAACGGTTCGTGGATAAAAACCCGCGGGTGTACAAAACGATTCCCATTAACTTACCAAAGGACAAATTCAGGAACGACTTGAACTACAGCGCGCGCACCAGCGGAGAGGTCGCGCTTGAGTGCTTACCCACCAAGGAAGGAATGCTGGTGGGTATTCTCCTGGTGAAACCAGGGGACGTCGCGACGTGCGCGAAGCTGGAATCCTTGGGCACGGCGCGCGCGTACTTCAACACCGAATTTCCCATGTTCGCGCCATACGTCACCGATACAGATCTAGACGCGATGACCAAACGAAGACTCAGCACGCTGCCCACGTTCGCGCACTGCGGGGGTAAACAAATTCACCGGGTGGATACGGGAAGCGTCACGTCCAACACAAACAAACGCTTGGACAGCGCGTTACCCGAAACCGAACCCGGCGGCGCCGTCGTGTTGGGCGACAGCATTCACTGCGTCAAGCCTTATTTCGGCTTGGGCGTGAACTCCGCGTTTGAGGACGTGGCGGTGTTGAATACGTGCTTTGACGACGTTGGCAAAAAGGAGGATGTCATTGGGGGCGCCAAACTGGCGATCCGGATACTGTCGCGATTGATCTTCCCGAACAACTACCCGCTGATCTTCTCCCTCGCCTGTCCCCCGTTCATTGAATTTGATGATGACGTTGGGGATGGCAAAAAAAACCCCAACGCGTGGCAAAACGCGCTTCCCCTGTTTTCGCAACGCCGGGCCGCGGATTCCAAGGCGCTGGTGGATATTTCACGGGGGCTCGACGGGGGGTTTTTAACCTTCGTGTTGCCCCTGATCGTGGACGGTTTTTTTCACAAAGCGTTCCCGAAACTGTTCTCGCCGAACACGATCGCGATGTTGCAGAAAGAGGACTGGACGTTTACACGAATCCAACGACGGAAACGCACAGAACGGGTGGCGCAGGCGGGGATACTGGCGGCTGTGTTTTCGGGAGTGGTCTGGGTTTTGGTGTGCGCCGCGGTCGCGGTCGCGGCGAAAATAGCGACCCTCGCGGTTTGAGGGATGTCTGCAGGTCTCGCCGAGTGACTCTCTACGACGTTTCGTCGTGCCGACTCTCTACAACCGACACTACTGACAAAACGTACTGCTGACATTACCCCCACTGTGGGGGTTTGATATCACGAAACCTTGAGTCGACAACTCAAGATGAATAATTGCATATTTATAGCGGGAGTGCACCTGCAGCACCCACAACCCGCAACGGGAGTCACCGACCGGAAACGGGAGTGCACCGACCGGAAACGGGAGTTCATCGACCGGAATCGGGGAGAACTAGCTGTCACTCTTGTAAAAAGTTCTTTTGTCGCATAACCGCAACCCCGAAGTCGTCGAATACCTGAACGTTCGCAAGCGCGCCTCTCGCCAGCGTCGCTTTCATACGTTCCCCTCCGGAAAACGTTGAGAACGGCCGGAGGAGCGACAGGGTGGACTGAGTTTTTTTTTGAAGCGTGGTAGGGTTGGGGGTTGTTGGTTGTTGGAGGAAAGATATGATTCGTCTCAGTGTGGTGCTCTCACGTTTGCGACGAAGACGAAGACGTTCCGTCAAACGACGTACTATAATAAGAAAAAGAAAGGCGGCGCACAGCTGTGCGTTTGACGATACCGCGGAGCAGACTTACCGCGAGGCCGCCGCTCTGCAACGTCGCAACTGCCTCATCCGGGCTCGCACCCATGCAGCTCACGACCGCTTTGTTGAGGGGCCATTTGAAGGGTTCTGTTGAGGGGGGCGGCACGCTGAAAGCAGCGGCACTGCAGAGGTCTTGCCACTTCCAGGCTGCGACCACGACGCCGAAACGCCAGGACACAGGTAGCCCTTCGATAGCGCGTTCCCATCCGCGGCCGCCGCAGCGCAGCGCAGCGCAGCGCAGCGAGCTGCGCATGCGTCAGTGCGTTCCTAATCACCGTCGGCCGCGGCGCAGGTGCGGGCTGCGACATGGCGTTGTGGCGGGAAGACAGAGGCGCTCAAGCGTACGGTTTACACCCACCAGTTTTTCCGCAATCCCATCAAAGCACCCTTTATCACCAGTGCCTTGTGGATATGCCACCTGGGCACCTTTGGTTTCACCCTCCGCCCGGGTTCTACACGCCCGAGCTGCGTCCAAACCACCATAACCGCACGCACCGAACCTGCAACAATGTTCGCCGTTACTTTTAACGTCGTCGCGCCGGTGCGTTTCGCCGCGATCACGCGCCCAAGTGCCGCCACACGAGACCCGCTTGTGTTTTTTCGAGCCGTGTCAGCACGGGCATCTCAAGATGTCCGTTTTCTCTCGACCGGCGGCGTGTCGCCGACGGGTCGTCGAGCCCCGCGTTTACCCCGCGTTTTCTTACCTCGTTTCCATCAAACGTGTCTTGACCCTGACCCGTGCTGTCCCACCTCCTCACCACCGCGTTTTCGTATGTCGTCGCCTCCTCGCGGCCCACATTTTTCCGTTTGCCATCTTTCTTGTCACGTCTAGACCACCCCTCTTCGCGCGCGACGCCCATCGCCCTCGGCTCGCCGCGCCTCCGTGACGGTCACCGCCAAGGCCGCGGACGACAACGAGGTGTACATCGGCAAAGCTCGGGGCGTGTACTCCGGCAAAGGCCGGTTCATCAAGGATGACCCTTCCAAGTACGCGGGTCGGGACGACTGGTTCACGGGGGGTTGGCCCGGGGGCGAAGTCGCGTTGAAGGAATCCTTCATCCAGGAAGCGTTCGATCCCGCGGTTGAATCAAGCCCGTTGCGGTCGCTTCCCGAGGACGTGAAAGGCGAGGACACGGTTTACTTAGGCAAGGGCAAGTTCGCCAAGGCGGACGCTAAGAAGTTCGCGGGGCGGGACGACAAAGGCTGGTTCACGGGGGGATGGGCGGGTGGTGAAATCGCGCTGAAAAACGGCGAACAGGTAAGTGAACAGCTTTGCGTGTTTTTTTGACGAGCGCCGAAGAGAAGATTTACACACTGTATGGAGTACAGTCGTAAGAACCTAGCGGAGATCCTACGATAAACTCGTACTCCCGGCACTACCAATCTCTTGGAACCACCGTACATTACTGACTGTTTGCCCTACATTATTTTACTACAACCCGCAAAACAGATGAAACTGAAACCCGGGGACTACGTGGCGATTAAAAACGACGGCGGTTTCTTTTCGTTTCTTTCAAACGACACGCGGAAAACCGGGACGGTCAAGAAAGTCGAATCCGGGAAGTCAGGCAAGGTCACCGTCACCGTCACCGTGCTTCCCTTTGACAACGTCGAGGAGTTCTCGGGGGACCAGCTGGTGAAAATCGACAACCCGTGAGACGGATTTGAGGGATCAAAGGCGTTCCAAAAAATAAATAAAGAGTGCCCCCGTTGCGGCCAATACGAACTGACCGCGTGTCACGACGCTTCGGCGAAGGACACGTCGCGGTCGAGGTTTAATAAACGTCCGGGTGAAACCGCGCATTTTATTTTACAACTTTTACAACTCCTTCTCTCCGCATTTTGTCGAGTTTACTTTTCTTCGCTTCGCGCTTCCGCCCCTCCCGAAGGAGCTTCTCCCTCCCGTTTCAGTCCCCGCGTTTCATGACTAAAATCGACCCGAACATCGCCGCTGTTTTGACGAGCCTCGCGTTTTGAGCCAAACCCCCGTTGTCGTCTCGCTTCACCTCCCGTCCCGCCCACACGCACAGCTCCGCGACGGCGGCGACGAAGAAAAGTTGTTTGAAACCGCCGAGTTTTCGCGAGAGGGCGTTTCTAACCGTCGGCCGCGTGCCGGCTCGTCGTGAGTCCTGGCGCTCACGCTGAATCACGTGTATCAAAGAGTGCCACCACGCGTTTGCGTACAAATCTAACCGGTCCTTCGCGGTGAGGGAAAACCACAGTTTCAGTTTGCGTAACTTTCCGTGAAATTTGAAATTCAAATTTCGCGGAACCTTGAACCGCGCGTTACACACGCGGCACTTCCGCTCGCGAAACCCGCGCGTGCGCATGGATACCGTCTGCCACTGACGCAAACACGCGAAGTGCACGAGCTCCTGGTTTGGGGTTGGGTGGGGTATTTTTGTGTGGTTGGTCAGCGATTAGTCGGGTAGGATTGCGCGCGGCGTTTCTAAAAAAGAAAAGAAGAAAAAGTCACGCACCTGCGTGCCGACGCACAGACACGGCGCGCAGAGCTCTCCTTGTTCCGGTCCGGCGAAGCAGAACCTGCAACACGCGGTGACGTCGCAGAACTTGCACATGGGTTCTTCTTGTTGTGTTTCGCCTCCCGTGGTGGTCACCGCGACGCCTTTTAAAATCTCCTCCGCCTGCGCCGCCTCGAGAAGGCCGGTCAAAGAAGCCGTGCTGCTGCAGCAGCTCTTGACCAGGCCTTTTCCCAGGCCGAACTCTGGGAAGTCGTGACACTCATTTTTGGTCGCCGCGCGTTTCCGCAACGCCGCGAGCGCAACGCCCGCGCCGAGGAACACCGCGCCGACGAACATCGTGGAGGTAACACCGCGTGGGTGCGGAACACGGCACGCCGGGTATCACCGGAGGACGCTTGCGAAACAGAGGTCTTGGGCCGAGGTCGCGTCGAGATGAAACACGCGCGACGTTTCGAGGAGAGTCGGTCGCGCGAGAAACGATGGATGTGCACAAACGCGTTCCAAGTGTCTATGACCGCGCGGGATGCGGCGAGGGTCACGAGACGCGATGCGGGTGGTGACACGACGACGCGGATCACGGAAGCGTCACGCGTGCGGGTGATGCGCTCGCGGGGAAGTATGCGCTTATCAGTCGGCCTCTCCCAGAGAGTGCACAACAACTTTTGGATTTTTACGCGCGAAGGACCACTCGTCCTTCGCACGAGTGGCTCAAAAAATCCCGAAGCCTCGGCGCTCGCGTCTCTCGTCAAGTCCCCCGTCGGTCGTTCCCGCGAATTCGAGCCGAGATGTTCAACATGTTTCCAGACTCCTTTCCAAGTTTCCACTTATGTGCATAACCCGGATAACCCTTTGTGCAGGCCGCGGTCGAGGCGATCTGACCAAATCGAATCAAACATGTAGACACTTTTGCCTGTTCAAAACGTCAAACGCCCTCGGCAACCCCTCGGCCTTTTAGTGTGCCGAAATGGATTTTTTTTCTTTTTTTTAAAGCTGATTACTAATCTTAACATGTCGAACGCGTGTCCGCTTCCCCGCGCATACCCCACGCGCGCACGGTACTCTTTGCGTCGCGATGGCGTCCCCTCCGAAGGACGCCCCCGTGGGAACCTTCCCTCCCGATGCGGAGACGGAAGCGGAGACCACGGTTTTGTCGCCAAACCCGAAAACCCAACCCGCTTCTTTCGCCGCTCTTTCCGATCTCGAGAAGTCCGATGACGAATCCGACGACGACGCCGTTCTGCCGTCGCTGCAAGCCGCGGCGTCGGAACGCGCGCCAGGTGCGATCGGCATGTTTTTGTACTCCCTGCTCTCCAAACGCAAAGGCGCCGGGGGAAACCTCAGCGCCAAGGACACCACCAGCGCGTACCTGGTGTACCTGAAAGTGCTTTTCAGGACGCAGCCTGTTTCCGCGGTGTTCATGGCCGTCACCCTGGGCGCCCTGGCGGTGGCGTACGCCACGCTTCCCGTGTTCGTCAACCTGGCGTTCCGGATCGTGTACCTGTCACCTGGCGTACGAGGCGTGTCGCTCGACCAGTTCGCACGCTGGGTCGGTCTATACTCGCTTTGCATTTTCGTATGCGCTGTGGTCTTCGAGCGCACGTTTCTCTACGCGCGCGCGGGGCTGATGCGGGAAGTTTCTCTCCTCGCCCTGCAGTTCTCCGAGATGGACGAATCCGTGAGCGACGCACAGCTGCACGGGTTCCTAACCTCCGATGCGGACGAATTCAGACGGTTCGCGCACCACGCGCACCAAGTCGTTTTGATGTCCGCCGCCGCTGGGGCGTGTTTCTTGGCCTCACTAGTTGAAGTACCGCAACTCGCGAGTGTGCTAATGCTGTTCGCGTTCGCGTACCTCGTCATCGACATCGCGTGCGGGGTGGTCAGCGCGGCGCGTAAGGTTGGCGCGGGCGCGTCGCCACGACGAAGAGCGGAATCCATGGTCAAATCGCACATGGAAACGACCGGAGTGGGCGCCTCGCGCAGGTACGTATTGGGCCTTTCCCAAATCCCAACACTGTTTGCCGATTGTCCAGAGTAATTATTCATACACATTACGAAAGACTGACACTTTTCTTTTACAATCGCAGACGCGAACTCGCGCAGTCGTTGACGCTTAAAAAGCGCGACGAAGAAACGAACTCGCACCGCGTTGCCGTGGATGCGATTGAGAAAACGGAACTCCGGGACCTTACCGGCGAGATCGAACGCCAAAACGCCACGACCGCGCACTTGGCGATCATCGCCATGGCGCCCGCGATTGTGTTGTACCTCGGATCGCGGGTGGTGAAAACCGGCGCAATCGCGACGGACGATATCGGCTACGGCCTGTTGTTCTACGCCGTCGCCGCGCATTGCATGAGCAACGCGCAGCAAGGCGCGTTGCAGCTGTTACTGCTGGCGCCGGGCTCGAACAGGTTCATGAGCTTCGCGCGAGCCGCGACGTCCGCGACGAAGGGCGCGCGCGGCACAAGTTACCTCGAGCGCGGCGCCTCGGCATCCCTCGACACGCCCTCCATCAAAGGTAGGGCGAAAGACTCGCGACGCAAGCTGGAGAACTGGCCCCTACGAGTCATGACCCTGTGCCTGGTTGTCGCGTTCGTGTCGTCCGTTTCGTACGTGTACGGCAGCAACGCCAAGATCGTGTGCGACGCCGTGCCCGCGCAGTGCCACTGCGCTTTGTCGGGGGAACACGCGGTGTTGTCGCCCTCGGCGTTCGACACCTCCCTGGCGATGCGCTTCAGCACGAAAGCCGGGTGCGAATACGTGTACAGCGACACAGCGCTGCTTTCGCAGTGCGCGAGCCAGATGCAAAAACGAGTACGAAGCGTGGTGCCTTCTGGGACGCGGGCGACGATCTCGCTGACCTTCGCCGGGTGGTCCGACACGGATCGGTCCCTGGAGGCTGAATTTCTAATGTCCGGCCCGAACTCTTTGGTCCCGATTGGTAAGGTCGCCACGGTGACATCCACGGGGGCGCCCGCGATGGTCACCGCGTCGCGAGTCACGGAAACCGCGCGCAACCCCGCGCGCGCCAAGACGTCGAACAGCGTGATTCTCGTGAAACCCCGCGGCGAAACCACGGAGGCTTCCCAAAGGCGACGCGCGTTGTTACAAGACTCCGCCGTCCCGGCGGCCTGGACTTGCTCCTCCAATTGGTACGACGCCACGGACGGGTGCGACTGCTCGAGCTGCGGGGCGTGGGACCCCGACTGCGATGATACATCCGCGTACGTGTATGGCTGCGCCGGCGGCGAAACGTGCGTCGCTGACGGCAGCCCGGGCGGCGTGTGCTCCGGCTCCATAGTCGAAGCCGTCGCCGACGCACCCGCGTCTGCGCCTGCGTCTGCGTCTGCGCCTGCGCCTGCGTCTGCTGTTTCTGAAACAGGTTACTCGGCAGCCTGGCCAAACGTTCCGAGCGTGTGGTCGTGTCAGCCGCATTATTACAACCAGATGGACGGGTGCGACTGTGGGTGCGGGGTTCCGGACCCCGACTGCGTAACGCAAGGGCAGTATTTGTACGGATGCGCCGCCGCCGTCGCCGCCGCCGTCGCCGCCGCCGTCGCCGCCGCCGCCGGCGCCGCCGCCGTCTCCGCCGCCAATGACCGGCGGCTTCGAGGACGGCGCCTGGATGAACGGCCACGGAGATCAGTGGCACACCTACCCCACGACCCCGT
>Ga0222710_1000745_pt1 | contig 14110 bp, 14 predicted proteins | sample AntAcemetage1696_FD_181143 | JGI IMG/M metagenome (GOLD analysis project Ga0222710, IMG submission 181143) | Saline water microbial communities from Ace Lake, Antarctica - #1696 | ecosystem: Environmental > Aquatic > Non-marine Saline and Alkaline > Saline | place: Antarctica: Ace Lake... | reverse complement strand
ACCCTGGGCCTTGGCTTCCTCCTTGGCCTTCTCGGCGGCAGCCTTCTCGGCAGCGGCAGCGGCCTTGGACTCCGCAGCGGCAGCGTTAGCCTGCGCCTTGGCTTCCTCCTTGGCCTTCTCGCCGGCAGCCTTCTCGGCGGCTTCAGCGGCTTTCTTCTCAGCAGCAGCGGCATCGGCCTGCGCCTTGGCTTCCGCCTTGGCAGCGGCGGCGGCAGCCTTCTCTTCCGCGAACGCGCCGGAGGCGGCGTCCTTCGCAGCCTTGGCCTCGGCGGCCGCTTCAGCCTTGGCAGCCTTATCGGCGTCCGCAGAGGCTTTCTTCTCCGCAGCTTTATCGGCGGCTTGCGCTTTCTTGTCCGCGGCGGCGGCGTCCGCTTGCGCCTTGGCTTCCGCCTTGGCTTGCTCTTTGGCGGCCTTGTCTTCCGCGGATTCCGCGGAGGCGGCCGCTTTCTCGGCCCTGGCCTTAGCAGCGGCTTCGGTCTTGGCCGCCTTATCGGCGTCCGCAGCGGCTTTCTTCAAAGAGTTTTCCGCGTCTGCGGCGGCTTTGGACTGCGCCGCGGCGGCGCGTTCGGCGGCGGCGGCGGCTGCCTTTTCCTTCGCCGCGATCGCCGCCGCGGCTTTTTTGTTCGCCGCTGATACGATCAAAAAGAAAGTGTCAGTCTCGTATGGGCAATCAGTCGTCTTAATGTGGTGATTGGAAAATACGTACCTTCCAAGGTGGCTTTGGAGACGGCGTCGTTTGTTTTGGCAGCCTTGGCCTTGACCTCAGCGTCCTTCCTGGCTTTAATCAAAGCGGCTTTGTTTTCGGGCTCGGCGATTGCGACGGCGGGCGCGGTTTTCGTCTTCTCAGTGAACCCGAGCACGTCGCCGTCCCGGTACGCCGCGATTTGCGCAACCTCCGCGGCCTCTGTTTCGGGCTCGAACGCTAGAACGGGAAGCGCGGGGACGGAACCGATAAGCACCGCGGAGGCGATGATGCCTGTGTGTGGGGTTGCGTTGGATTGAACGGATGGTCAGAAAAGGTACATAAATGAGAATGGAAAAAAATCGTCTCCCGATCAACAAAAAGAGTCGATGAAACCCCGCTTGAAAAAAAAAACGTCTTCTCGATGCTTCCGATCAACTTCCGATCAAGCGTTTTCCGGTCAAAACGATTTTCGGATCTTCCGATCGATCCGTCGCGTGGGTGGACAACGAATGTCGGACCCGGGTGTCGGGGCGTGTGTGTTGGTTGCCGTTCAGGGTTCTCTCGGTTCTGGCAGAACCGCTTCGTTTGCGTCACCACAAACCCTTCCCCGCGATCGATCGAAGCGCGGGCCCGGTTGTGTGATGGGCCTTTTTGTTGCAGCCGAGGGAGGCGCTCCAAAGAGGGCGGGATCGGGGTGGGTAATGAAAAGAAGGGCACACGTACCCGACACGGCGGATTTCGTTTTCTCCACCGCGTCCCCATCCTTCGCGGAAGCGCGGGCGCGGAAGGAACTCGAGGTCCGGATTTGTTTGTTTTTGTTCTTTCCAGGCACGCGCGCTAGCGCGGGTGCGATCGCGGAACGCGCTCCGAGGGACTCCATGTTTGTGGTGCGTGCGGATGAGTGGCGACAGAGGCGACGCAATCCGCCTTTTCTCGGGTATCCCGACGATAAGAAAAGAACCTCATTCGATTGACGAATGTGCTTTGAGCGCCGAAGGAGGCGGCCGGCCGGCTTGAATTTTATTGACTGCGGCGTTGCGGCGATCGCGCACTTCGGTGGCTCGCGGCGCCGGGGCCGTGGTGTGGGTAGGCCTGATCACGGCGTTGGGGTGAAGACACGCCGTGCGGTTGCGTCGAGGGGCACGGGACACGCGGTACGATCGCCGTGATCGGGGTCCGTAGAGGACCTACCGCGACCTCGGCGCGTACGTGACTACGTGTGTCAGATTCGTTGGTGGGAAGGAGTCTAAAACCATGGCGGGCAGCGCGGAAAAACGCCCGCGTGAAGCGGCGGGGTCGCCCCCAAACGAGGAGCGACGCACGAAACGCCGGCGATGGGACACGGATGCGGATCCTGCTGAAAACAACCCTGCCCCGGTCGCCCCCGCGGTCACTGCCGCGCCTGACAAGACAGCCGCGGCGGCTGGAAAAACCACAGTCCCAAAACAAGATGCCCTGGCAAAAGCAAAGGCGGTTTTGGCGAAACAGAAAGCGCTCGCGGAGAAGCTCAAGAAAGCGAACATTCCAGTTAACACAACAGCAACTCCAAGCACCCAATCCGACGCGGTGAAAAAGGCGCTGGAGGTTGCGGAGCGGGCGAAGCAAAAGAAACAAAACGCGGCGGCGACCTCCGTTGGCAGAGGGGCGCCGCGAGCGCTGCGATTGAACGCGAAGGGCGAGGAAATCGACGAGGACGGCAAGGTCGTGGAAAGCGCGAACGTGAAGGAAATATCAACCTTCGCGATCAACGCGAAGAGCTTGGCGCAAAAGGAAAAACAGGCCAAGTTCGATTTGTTCGCGGCTTTACAAAGGGAAACCGCGGCGGAGGTTTACGCCGGCGACGAGCGATTCGTCGGGCGGCTGCGGGACCGAAAAGAGTTTCAGGTGCGACGCCTTTTTTTTTCTTCCGTAGACACCTCACACACTTTCCCTCAAATTCTTTGCATCCATCAAAGCCCCGCGGTCGCCCGTTCGGGACGAAATCGACACGCGGGGACTACGGCGATGCGAAACGCAACTCGCCGGTGTCGTGTGACGGAGTTTGAGGGTTTCACTCGAATTCGTCCTTCGACGTCGGCATATTTTCCGGGTGCATTCTTGATCTATTTTGAGGATCTATTCTTGATCGACCCGCCTACCCGGACACCAACCAACCGCAAGTTACACTCTGTCGCGAGAACTACCCGTTTCTCATTGCAATTTTTATGCTTGCCAGACAAACGGCGGCGCGCTGGAAACCCGGTTAACTTTACCGGTGACCCCTTCGCGTGGACGACATTTTCTTTTTGTTTTCTTTTTTCTTTTTTTTCGGTCAACCCTCGCGTCGCGGCGGATGAAGTTAGGTAACGGGTAATTTGCAACTGACTTCGGTGACGATACAACTGTTCCAACGACGCCGCGACTGGGTGGAGACGACTGACTTGACGGGGGTTTGTTTGGGCGCCTTTTCGTGTGCTTTTTAGCCGTGACGGGCCTTAAAAAGCCTTTCGTTATTTCCCACCCGCTGACCTTCATTCAACCTTCCCCCTTGAACCTTCCCTTTCAAAACATTTTCAAACACATCAACAAACAGTTCGTCGAGGAAGGCACGTTCCAGAAGCAGGCGGACATGACCCGTTTGCGGGCGAAGTACGGCGCGTCGGAAGCTCGGGCGATTGCAAACCGGGAGAAGAAGGAACTGGCGGGGTACGACGCCGCGGACGGCGATTCAAACGCGGTGCCTCTTGGCGACGGCGCCGAGCGATCGGAGGCAGTTTCCGCGGCGGAACGGAGTCGGGTCGCGGGGCTGTTGCCTTCCCTTCCGAGTGCGTTCTCTACGGAGTGGTGGGACGCCGAGCTTGTGACTAACGAGGCATACGAAGAAGACGTGACTGATGCTACCAACACGACACTCTCGGTTGACAAAAAGCAAAAGACACTACTCAACATCGACCACTCAAAAATTACCCTCTACGTGGAGCACCCCGTGCCGTTTGACCCGCCCAAGGGCGGCGAATCCGTTGTTCCGGAACCGCGGGCTTTGATGTTGACCAAGACTGAACAAAAGAAACTCCGAACGCAGCGCCGGGTGGCGCGGGAGATGGAAAAGCAGGAGATGATCAAGCAAGGTTTGTTGGAGCCGCCGCCGCCGAAGGTGAAGATTAGTAACCTGATGCGCGTGTTAACGGACGGCGCCGTCGCGGATCCGACGCAGATTGAAAAGCAAGTAAGAGCGCAGATGGCGGAAAGGGCGGAGGCGCACGAGGACCGGAACCTGGCGCGACAGCTGACGCCGGCGGAAAAGAAGGAAAAGAAGCGGAGGAAGATGTTCGACGACACGACCGGGGACACAGGCCAGACGCACATCAGGGTGTACCGCATAGAATCCCTGGCCAACCCGAAACACAGGTTCAGGGTGGACATAAACGCGCAGGAAAATCATCTCACGGGTACGTCTTTTTTCGGTTGGGACCCGACCCGACCCTTCCGTATCGTCGTCCCTTGGCCGCTGAAGACATCGCGTATCATTACTGAAAGCCTCTGAGCGATCCGCGGTGATCGAGTAAATTCGCAACACGAGGCCATATTTTGCGACGACTTTACGAAGAACGAACACGGTTTTGTTTTGTTTTTCACCGACTGCTTATGTCAAATTGTTTTTCTCTTTTCGCTGACACCCAAACTTATTATTTTTCTCTTTTCCCGCTTCACCAGGCGTGTGCGTCGCGATCGAGGATTCGTTCGTGATCGTGGTGGTGGAGGGGGTTAGCAAGGCGATTCGGCGGTACGAAAAGCTCGTGACGAAGCGAGTGGATTGGACCGCCGGCGCGGACGACGACGACGACGGCGACGCTGACAACAAATGTACCTGCGTGTGGGTTGGCGTCGCGCCGCACGCGCACTTCGAGGGGAGATTCAAGTTCGAAACCATCCGTTCGCACGCCTCGGCGCGGAAAAGGTTCCAGGACAAAGGCCTGGCGCACTTTTTCGACGCCGCCTCAGCGGCGAACGCGGCGGCGGATGACGCGGCGGAGGACTAGGAAAAGACGAGGTTTGTAAATCTGGAGAGACCACAATGTACAAGTACTTGATCACTTCCCGTGTGTGTAGAGTATACCAATCACTCCGATGACTGCTGTTTTTTCATACTGACTCAAAAAGTCCACTCGCCTCGGAATTTTAGTAGTAACGCCCATTCTCGGAAGCCTCGAGGCACAACGACGCGCGCGACGCGGACACAAAACCGCCCACTAAACCAACGCGATGGCCTGTAAGAAAGCTCGCGCGCGTGAGAAAAAAAGCGGGCGCCGCGATGCTAATGCGGCCAACACGGCTAACGCTTTCGCCCGCCTCCCCAACCACCTCGTTGTGGCTCACATTCTCAGATCTGAGTATTTCGACGATGACGCAGATCTCGCACGGCTCCCAGCGGTGAGCCGCGCGATGCGCGACCTGGTGGCAGAAACCGGGCTTCGGTTTGAGGAGCTTGATGAAACACGTGCCGTGGAGCTCGGATGTGTAAGCGCGGTGCAGCGCATGCAACGGCAAGGTCGCCTGTCGCGTCAAGAACTCCTTTGTCAGGCAGCGGCGAGGAGCGGACAGCTAGAAGAGTTGAAGGTGTTGCGCGCAGACGGCTGGCCGTGGGACCAGGAAGCGTGCTCGGCGGCGGCTTTGGGCAAGCACCTCGAGGTGCTGCAGTGGGCACGCGCGAACGGCTGCCCGTGGGACATACGCACGTGCGATAACGCTGCGGGGGGCGGGCACCTGAAGGTGCTACTGTGGGCGCGCAAGAACGGTCGCCCATGTGACGAGAACGAGCTGCATGTCGCCGTTCTAAATGGCCAAGTGGCAATGGTGCGGGCGCTGATCGAGTTGCGTGCGCACGTAAACAAGGCGGCGGGAGTTGATGGTGTGGCGCCGCTGTGCGTCGCCGCTGACAGGGGCCACGATGCGATAGTGCGGACGCTGATCGAGTTTGGCGCGGACGTCAACAAGGCAAGGGATGACGGCGCGACGCCGCTGTACAGCGCCGCTCAACAGGGCCACGAGGCGGTGGTGCGGGCGTTGGTCGAGGCCAGTGCGGACGTTAACAAGCCGTGGGAAAACGGTACGACGCCGCTGTACGCCGCCGCTCATCAGGGCCACGAGATGGTAGTGCGGGCGCTTATCGAGTTGGGCGCGGACATCAACCAGGCAAGGGATGACGGCACGACGCCGCTGTGCGTCGCTGCTCATCAGGGCCACGAGATGGTAGTGCGGGCGCTTATCGAGTTGGGCGCGGACGTCAACAAGACGGTTGATGAAGGCGGGACGCCACTGTTTATTGCGGCTTATCAGGGCAACGAGGCGATGGTGCGGGCGCTGATTGAGGCGGGCGCGGACATCAACAAGGCGTTGTTGGATGGCGGCGAGACGCCACTGTTTATTGCTGCTCATCAGGGCCACGAGGCGGCGGTGCGGGCGATGATCGAGTTGGGCGCGGACGTCAGCAAGGCGGAGAATAACGGCGTGACGCCGCTGTCCGTAGCCGCTCAAGAGGGCCACACGGCGATTGTTCAGATTCTCAGGGATGCCGTATTGGTCCAGATGCGGAATTTGTCTTTGTAAGGTTAGTAGACCGGATTAGTGTAGACCGGAGTAGTAGAAAAGGAACGAGACCACATCACGACTTCACAACTGAACACAGTGAGACAAAGGACAGAACAAGCACGAGTACAACACGGAAAACGTGAGACGCAACTGAGACAAAGTAAGAAAACAGAGTGAATCAAATCATGAGGGCTTGCCAAGAAATGTGAAGATAGCAACATTTAACATCTTCCCTTCTTCCCCCCCCCACAGGTGGTTAACAGCGGCAAAAGAACTGATTTCTTTTGCCAACCCCTGCCCAGGGGCAAAGACAAAAGAACTGCGTTCTTTTGTCAACCCCTGCCCGGCTGTTGCCGGGAAACGCTACTAGAATAACTATCACTGGGACCTCGCTCGAAATAATGAGTCAGGTAACAAAATCTCACAGTGATATTAAATGGCTAGGATCTAGCCGATCTAGTGGCTCAATGTTTGTCAAAAAAAAAATATACCGGAGTAGTGTAGACTACAATACCTCCATCAAACGCTCCACACCTCGTCTCAACACCTCCTTCACATGTAGCTCCTGTACGCCGGGTCGTACATGCTCTTCTTGGCGAGCGCGACGAGCCTTTCGTGCGACTGTTTGTTTTTCCCCGGCGCGTTGGCGGTCGCGACGCCGTCCATCTCGAAGCACTTCGCCGCGACCTTCGCGGCGACGTGCGCGGCGACCTCGCGCAGGCGCGCTGTGATTGTTAACGAAAAGTGTCAGTCTTGTATGGGCAAACAGTGTGCCTGGATTTGGGAAAGGCCCAATACGTACCGGTCCGAGGGTACACCGCGCCACCCGCCAGGTCTTCGTCAGTGACTAGTGAGGCTACTGCTTCCGCCGCGGCGAGAAACATGGGCGAACGCACCCGGTTTGCTTCTGCTAAACTAACACCCATGGCGAACCCGGGGAAGACGTACGCGCTTGTTGACGGTCGCGGCGCTATTAATCTTTTCGTCGCAGCGTCCACAAACGGCTCCACCGGACACCCCGGCACGAAAACGCACCGCCCGTCCGTCGCGTGGTACGCGTCTTGCGCGGAGCACTCCGCTATTCCTTCCGGCCGTGACAGCGCGAAAATCAGCGGCGCATCCGTGTTTTTCCCCATCTCAACGAGCACCTCCCTGGTGAACAGCCTTGGCGGTGATTCGTGTTTGCCGTCTTTATCGGCCTTCCCCGCCCCCCCCGCCACGCCCCCCGCGCTGTCCTCCCGGTACCCAGCCAACTCCCCACCTTCAGGCCCGGCAAGCGCGCCCTTGCGCAGCGAGTGCTTGTGCCGTCTTACGCCAATCAGCGCGGTTGGTTTGACCGCCCTAACCGCTTCCAAAACCGTGAAGCACTGCGAATGAAACCGAAAAGTGTCAGTCTTGTATGGGCAAACAGTGTGCCTGGATTTGGGATTTGGGATTTGGGAAAGGCCCAATACGTACCTCGGGCGCTCCGTCGTGCGCGTACGGCAGCTTGTGCAGCGCCAGGGTGTCTTCTTTTTCCGCGCGCAAACGCGTGACTAACCCGCCGGTGTCCACCATCCAGATTTTCCGTCGCGCTTCGGGAATTGTTGACCTAGTTTCGCGCGCGATGTACTCCGCGATCATCTCCCCGATCCCGTGGCCCGTTTCCCCGGCACCCGCGATTAAATACGTGTGCTGGTCAACCGACTTTTTCGTCTTCGGCGCCGCCGCGATGATCCCCGCGAGCGTCGTCGCCGCGACGCCGTGGATGTCATCTGCGATTGTTACACGAAAAGGTCAAACGTCTTGTGTATCGCGGTGTATTGGACGGTGTATGGACAAACAGTCAGGGTAATCGGTCGGAACAGTCACCAGCGTTAGAGGTAAAACAGTGTGTCCCCGGATTTGGGAAAGCCCAAGGCCGTACCGTTGAACACCGCGGCTTGCGTGGCATAGCGTTCCAACAACCGCTTTCCGTTGGTGTTGGAGAAGTCCTCAAACTGCACGACGCACCGCTCGCCGAACCGTCGTTTCACGGCGTCGATGAACTCGTCCACTAAGTCATCGTACGGCTCGCCGACGATGCGTTTCGCCTTGGTGCCGATGTAAAGCGGGTCGTTGAGCAGGGTTTCGCTGTGAGTGGGATGGAAAAGGGTCAGTCGCGAGTCTTAACGTATATCGCGATGTATTGGACGATGTATGGACAACAGTCAGGGGTAATCGGTCTGAACAGTCACCAGCTGAGAGGTAAAACAGTGCGTATGTGATGTATGCAGTTGTGAGGTACTTCCTTTTAATGACGCCGTGGACGTCACAGAGGGGCATCAAACGGTGTGTTCGGATTTGGGAAAGGTCCAAGGCCGTACTTGTTCGTGCCGACGTCGAGACACACGGGCAGCACATCGGACGGGTCTAAGCCTCCAAGAGCGGTGTACAAATTTGTCTTCGCGCTCGCCACGCCCATGCCTTGCGCCCCGAGGTCCCCGAGGCCCATCACGCGCTCGCCGTCGGTGACCACGATCAGTTTGACTCGTTTTTCGGGCCAGTTTTTCAAAATGCGATGCACCTTGCCCTTATCTTTCCCGGTGATGTACAACCCCCTCGGGCGGTAGAAAAGCTCGCTGAATTTTTTGCACACCTTCCCCACGGTCGGCGTGTACATCACCGGAAGCAGCTCCTCGATGTGCTCCTGTAACACGCGGTAAAACAAACGTTCGTTGCGCTCTAGCAAACCTATTAAATGGAAGTGCTGATCAACCGGCGTGGCGAGTTGCCGGACGTTCCTCATCACCCGCCTCACCTGGGTGTGCTGCGTGAACTTCGCGGGCGGTAGTAACCCCTGCAGGTGCATCTTCTCGCGTTCGTCGTCGCTGAAACTCATGCCTTTGTTGTACCGCGGGTTCCGAAGCAGCTCCACACCCGAAATCACGCTCCGCACCCACGGCGTTAACGGGGGCTGGTCGGTGTGTGAGGTTCCGGTTTCCCGCCACCCACCGACAGTGGTGTCTGTCGTGTCCGTTGCTGTGCCAGCCGAGGCGGTGAACAGGTCACCACCGTCCTTATTCGTCGTTTCGCGGGCACGAACCACCCCGCCCGGCCCGTCCGAGGCGCCGACCCGGAACGCCGCGCGGATTTGTCGCCGCGAATGGGACGCACCTGCTCCGGGGGGAGACGACGTCACCGCGAACGACGATGAAGTCACCGTGTGCCGAAGCCGGCGCGCCAGGAAGGACATCGCACACGTGCTGGGGGGTGAGGTGTGGGAGGTAAAACCGGTTTCCTCCACGGAACACGCGTGCGTCAGCTGTGCAGCCGAGCGCGTCGAGAGAAAAGGTTTCTGGGGTGAGAAGCTTTCGACGCCTTCCGCGCTTCCTCCCTTCGTCGCGATTTGAGACTGTTCGGCCGAATCCCAAGACTGTTTGCTCACGCAAGTTACGAAGACAAGATCTGAAGATTCTGTGCAGATGAGCTTGTTGTTCGCCCTGAGTTGGAGTTGGTGGCATTGAGTGTGGTACGCGGGCGACGCGCGCCCCATCGCCATCCAGTTTTCGTGGCACGAGTCTCTACGACGCACTTTCAGGCGAATCAACTTCCCTGGACGCTGCCCCGCACGCGCGTGCCACTAAGTGTCGGGTCCCCCGCGTCTCGTCGGCCTCTTCGCGGTTTGCAACGGAATCAGTTTCAGTCGCGAAGTGGCTCCTGGAGATCGAGGTGGACGCACCACGCCACTGACTTCCCGCCGGGTTCGTAAACGTCTCAACAAACATCACAAGGTGTCCTTTCAGCAAGACGCGAGGTTTTGATTGGAGGCGTTTGCGGAAGTCAAGCCAGCGTACGGGCAAGAGCAAGGCAGCGTTCCGTTGCCAAAAAAAAAGGCCTGCCAAATCGCGGCGTCTCGCTGACGCGGATCGTTCGGGCCAGCGCGCGATGGCCGAGCAAGCCCCCGACGCGTCCGCGGACGCCGCGGTGAAAGGAGGCTCCGCGGCGATGGCGGAGGTACGTGCCACACACTGCACCACGACGAACAAACCCAAACCCGGTCCGAAACACAGGACGCGGACGGCACATCACTCCGCGCCCCCGGACACGAAAACCTGACACAATCTTACCGAACACGTCGTGGTCCGCAAAAGGACAGACTCGTTTTTGTGTCGAAAAAAAAAGGATGATCGAGTTTCAACCTCGACTCCTACCCGCCGCGTTAACCACCTACTAACCACCTCCTCTTTCCCCACCCTAACCCGGACACCCTGAAACCCTAAACCCTACTTAGATCTACCTCCCCAACTACCGCATGGGCAAAACCCTGGGCATCGGGAGTTTCGGGAAGGTCAAGGTTGCGGAGCACGTGTTAACGGGGCACAAAGTCGCGGTGAAAATATTGAACCGGAAAAAAATAAAAGCCATCGACATGGAGGAGAAGGTCCGGCGGGAAATAAAAATCTTACGGCTGTTCATGCACCCGCACATCATCCGTCTGTACGAGGTGCTTGAAACCCCACACGACATCTACGTCGTGATGGAGTACGTCAAGTCCGGCGAGCTGTTTGATTACATCGTGGAGAAGGTGCGCGGTGGTGGGGCTTTCCCAAATCCCACCGACTGTTTCAAGCCCCTCTGTGACATCCACTAGTCATTAAAAGGAAGTATACTACTGGTAACTCTTACCAGTACTCGCGGCTCTTACAAATATATCACAAGCGCACTGTTCGGCCCGATTACGCCCGACTGTTTGCGCATACACATTACGAAGTACACCCACACTCGCCGACTGACGCTTTGTTTTCCCATTCGCAAGGGCCGGCTCGGCGAGAACGAGGCGCGGCACTTTTTCCAGCAAATCGTGAGCGGCGTGGAGTACTGCCACCGGAACATGGTGGTGCACCGGGATTTGAAACCTGAGAACTTGTTGCTTGACGCGAAAAGTAACGTGAAGATCGCGGACTTTGGGCTTTCGAACGTGATGCGGGATGGGCACTTTTTAAAGACAAGCTGCGGGTCGCCCAACTACGCCGCGCCCGAAGTGATCAGCGGCAAGCTGTACAGCGGCCCCGAAGTCGACGTGTGGTCTTGTGGTGTTATTTTGTACGCGCTTCTGTGTGGGTCGTTACCTTTCGACGACGAATCGATTCCTAATTTGTTTAAAAAAATAAAAGGCGGGGTGTACACGTTGCCTTCGCATTTAAGCCCCGGCGCGCGGGATTTAATCGCCAGAGCGCTTCTCGTGGACCCGCTGAAGGTGAGTATTTCCCATTTACCACATTCCGCCGACTGATTGCCCATACACGACTGACATTTCTTTTTTTTCAATCAGCGCATCACCATTTCCGAAATTCGACAACACCCGTGGTTCACGGTTCACCTGCCCCGGTATTTAGTGGTGCCTCCCCCTGACACCCTGGCACAGGCCACGAACGTGGATGCGGAGACGTTAGAGATGGTAGTGAACCTGGGGTTTGAACGCGAACACGTGGTGGACGCGCTGCGGCACCAGCTCAGGAACAAAGCCACCGTGGCGTACTTTCTTCTTCTGGATAACCGCCGCAACCTGTTCGGCGGGTACTTGGGCGCGGAGTTTGAACCCGGGGAGTTGCCGCAGCGGGGGGCACACGCACTTGGCGCGGGCGGGGGTACCGCGGGCGACGCCTCGGGTACGCGGCGACCGGGCCAGGTGCAGGCGCACTTGATGCAACAGCGCCTGGTCGCGGAGCAGCGGTGGATGCTGGGCAGCACCACGCGCATGGCCCCGGCGGAGGTGATGGCTGAGATCTTCCGAGTGCTACGGCACATGAACGTGCGGTGGAAGAAGCTGGGCCCCTATAACTTGAAGTGCCTGTACCGACTCGCCGCGGTGGCGCTTGAAAAAGGGGACGACACGACGCAGCTCTCACTGGACGACAACAACGGCGACGGCGACGGCGACGCCGCGATGGACGACGACGGGGCGGATGAGCCGTCGTCCGTTGCCGTTGTTAACGACGACGCGAGCTCGCCTTCCGCAGAAACCCCCATGACCAAGGACGTCCGCGTGAAGTTCGAAATCCAGGTGTACAAAATGAAAGACGAGCGGTACATGATTGACTTCCAGCGCATGGACGGGGGCGTGATGACGTGCATGGACGCGGCGGCGGCGATGACGAAGAACCTGCGGTTTTCGTAGAGACGAGACAAGTATTTCTTTGAATTTTAATACACCTCCTGACGCACTAAAAGACCTTTGCTTTGTTGCAGACGGCCGCTAAAACACGAATGTCCTTCCATAAATTACTAAGCGCCCTTAATACCCGGTACCTACTTCGCGGGAATACCCGGTACCTACTTCACGGGAACTTCCCTATGCAGAAGTTGGTGAACACCGAATACCTATACCTATAGTACTCTGTTCATCCCCTACTTCCCTATACAGAACTTGGTGAACACCACGTCGAGCACGTCTTCCGCGACGGTTTCGCCGGTTATTTCCCCTAGGGCGGTCGCTACTTCTCTTAGGTCGATTGTCCAGAAATCCACGGGCAGGTTCAGATCGATCGTGCTTTCCAGCCTGGCAAGCGCCGCCAGCGCGGTGCGCAACGCCCCCGCCTGTCGCTGGTTCGCGCACCACTGGTTACCCTCGGGGGTTATTTGCCCCGCCCCGACGGCGTCAATAATCGCGGACTCTAAAGTGTCCACTCCGACTTTTGAAACCGCGCTGGTGCGAACCACGGCTTGACACGAAGCCAACACGAAGTCTGGCACGGAGACTCGCTTGGCGAGCGATTCGGTGTCGTCGTCGCGCACCTCGTCTACTTTGTTGAGGGCTAGAATTAAAGGAATTTTAAAACCGCCTTCGTCCCGGGTAGCAGACGTTCCGCGAGTACCAGCAGACGTCCCCATCTCTCCGCTTTGATTGGCTAATAACCCCTCAAGCCCGCCCCTCACTTTGTACAACCGAGCGCGCGCGTTTTCAAACTCGTCGAGAGCATCGTCGTCTTTTTTGTGATCATCGTCTTGCTTCCCGTCACGGCCACCTCCACACACGCTTTCCCACACCCGCGTGTCCTCTTCCCGCCACCCTTGCTGCGTGTCTATCACAAGCACCACGCAATCGGCTCCCGCGGCGGCCGCGACCGACCGCCGCACGCCGATTTTCTCCACCTCGTCACCAAACGTGTCCGCCCGTATTCCCGCCGTGTCGAGCAACGTAACCGGCATTCCCCCGATCTCGACACTCGCCTCCACGATGTCCCGCGTCGTACCAGCGACGTCACTCACGATCGCGCGCTCGCTGCTCGACCAGTAGTTCAGCAAACTCGATTTCCCCGCGTTCGGCCGGCCGACGATGGCGATTGAAATCCCGGTGGCGCGCAGTTTCCCCGCGTTCGACGTGGCCAGAATCGTTTCGATTTCTTTTTTCAGAGAAACAACCTTGCGGCCGATTTCGGTCTCGTCAAGAGCCTCGAGTTCGTCGTCGAAATCCAGCCTCGCCTCTAACTCCGCGAGCAAATCGATAACCACCGCTCGGCACTTCTTAACCGGCAACGCGAGGCCGCCCCGCAAAGCGCTCAGCGCGCCGTCCGCCGCGCTGTCCGTGCGCGCCGTGACCAAAGCGTGCACGGCTTCCGCCTGGGTCAAATCAAGCCGGCCGTTCAAAAAAGCGCGCAGGGTAAACTCACCAGGCCGGGCGAGACGCACGGCGGTGTTTGTGTTTACAGGGTGGGTAACGGACGGTTTCGATTTTTGTGACTCTTGTAGCTTTAGCTTGTCGTCGTCGTCGTCGTCGTCGTCGTCGTCGTCGTCGTCGTCGCGCGTCGCGCCCTCGTTCTTCGCGAAAGTTATGTCGGCGCCGTTACTACTTTCGCCGTTCCGCAGAATCAAACCCAGCACCCGCTGCACACAGAC
>Ga0222710_1000738_pt1 | contig 14238 bp, 16 predicted proteins | sample AntAcemetage1696_FD_181143 | JGI IMG/M metagenome (GOLD analysis project Ga0222710, IMG submission 181143) | Saline water microbial communities from Ace Lake, Antarctica - #1696 | ecosystem: Environmental > Aquatic > Non-marine Saline and Alkaline > Saline | place: Antarctica: Ace Lake... | reverse complement strand
TTGCCCATGTTGTACCTCAACCCACGGCCGGTCCCCGCGCGCCTCCTTCCCGTCGTACGCTCGCCGGGAATGGAACCCCGCGCGCATGACGGACACGCGCGCGACGCGAAGTGGCCGGTAAACCACGGTCGTGCAGCCAAGACCTCCACTGATGACCAAGTTTCGTTTCGTGCGCGTGGTTGCCGATTTTCGCGCCGGCGGTGGCTCAATTTGCTTCCGAAAGGCGGCGGCGAGGCACTTCCGGCTGCTCTCCCGGGCCGGTCACACGCGTGCGCTCCGTGTTGTTTGGAGTCATGTCCGTCACTCGCGATGGCGGCCGGGCGGCGGAGCAGATGCGGCACGTGTTTGTCAAGACCGGCGTGATCAGCCAAGCCAGCGGTTCCGCGTACGTGGAGTTTGACAAAACCAAAGTGATGTGCGGGGTGTACGGCCCGAGACAGGGGGGCAAAACCGGCAGCGCCACGAACGACAAAGGCAAACTGGACGTGGACGTGAAGCTGGCGACGTTCGCGACACCGGGGGCGCGGGGAAAAATCGGCCAAGGCGACGCGGAACGCGAGTTCGCCGCCCTGCTTCACCGCGCGTTGGAAGGCGCGGTGCTTCTTGAAACCTTCCCGAAAACCTCCGTGGATGTGTACGTCACGGTGTTGGAAGCGGCGGGGGCGGAGCTTCCCGCGGCGGTCGCCGCGGCGACCGCGGCGCTGGCCAACGCGGGCGTCGCGATGAGGGACTTGGTATCCGCGTGCTCGGTGGCGCGGCGGCCGAGCGGGGGTGGGGAGGGAAAAAATCAAAAGCAGCCGCACGGCGTGCTTTTGCTGGATCCCACCACGTCCGAGGAGCGAAACGCGGACGGCGCGGTGACGGTGGCGCACATGTCCACCGTTGGCGAGGCCACGCAGGTGGTGGCGACGGGGTCGTGGGACGCGGATGGACTTGACGAGGCGATCCAGCTCGCGGTGAGTGGGTGCGCGCGGGTGGACCAGGCGTTGCGTTTGGTGTTGCGGCGGGGCGGGGAAGAAACGGCGAGGTAGTGATGGCCCCGGCGGGTGAAGACGCAGAAAAGAAGCTGCCATAAATAAATACAGTATGAATTCACGCGTTCCGATCCACCAGCAAATCCGCCCACGCCGCGAAGAAGGACTTGCCCTGTGTTATTTTCCCGCCGTTGTCCGGCCGGCCGTCGCTTATCTTCTTACCGCTTCCCCGTCGTCGTAGCTGCGCTTACCACATGATTGCGAACGTGAGGAGCGGGAAAAACGGTGCGGCCATGGTGCCAAACGGCGCCAACGGACATCCCACGCGCTCGTCCAAACCCATCCCGTACCCAACCGCCAGAAGCACGATACCCACGTGCGCGAGTGGGTAGTGGAAGCTGTAAAGCGTGGTTGTTCTTCAGATGAGAAACGAGGAAGTCGTCAGGCACGCCTTCCATATCCGTCGCCAGAATCACGGTCACCACGATGACTAAAAGAAAACACGCCATGGACATGGAGCACCACTCTATTATTAAAACCCGTTGCACGCCTTTCACCCCGGCGCACTTCGGGTCCAGGGCGGGTGACACGTACACTGCGTTCGCGAGCGCGCACAGAAACACGGAAAAAATGCCCGTGTTGACCAGGGAATTTGATAACGTGCTTCGCAGCTGTTGCACCGACGCGTCTTCTTTTTCGAGGCTTGACCGAATGCGATAACTCGACCTTCCCGATAACCCGGACCGGGGACCGACGATCCGTTCATCGCCGTGCTCGTCACGCGACTCAAGGTGGACACCACGACCGGCCTCGTTCGCCCTGACCCTGGACAAACCAATCGGTTCCATCGCGAGCATCGTGGGGAAGGCTGTGCGAAACCAACGCGCGTCCCAAAGTGTCGTACATGTGGATAACGAGAGATTTCGTGGTGAATAGACCTCAAAAAACCGCGCGAGATATTTCGATTGCCGTTTGCTTCACGCCTCTTGGAGCGGCCACACGCTCACCGCACGCGCTGCGACGTTCTTCGAACCGTCCGGTTTCGTGGTTGATACACTTCGTGTTGTGAAGCACACTGCACGACCGAGTTTGTCGTCGTACGCACTCTGGAGCCATGGCGCCGGCCGCGATGCGCATCGCGGTCGCCACCGGGAAGTTTTCCGCGCCGAGTAACTACCAAGCGCGCCCGGCTTCGGCGGGTCTCGGTGGCGGGCGACGCAACTCGCTCCGCGCTTCGCTAAAAAACCGAAGCAACATCTCCACGCGACTCGCCAGACAAAGCGTGATGCCCGTTCAAGCCAAGCACGCCGCCGTACCGGAGGCGCAGGTGCGTTCGCCGACACAAGCGATTGCAATTTCTTTTTCGCAACTAACAACGACAATCTTCTCGAACGTCCCGAGAACTGGGGATACCGAGTGGAACCGCTCGCAAACCGCTCTCACCGACACGGGTTTCTTGGGGAAAGTGAAACCCGCGCATACATAACCAACGCCCAGCCGAACCGAGCTGACAAATCTCTCCCCCTGCCTCTCGTGTCTGTCTCGGGCACGCACTTCCCACACGCCATGACATTTGGGGATGTTCCAATCGTGGTTTCCATTCGCTCGAACGATTTTGCCAACTCGTTTTTTTCGTTCGGAAAATCTTTCCCAAATCGCAGGGTCTTTTCAACCCCGCCAACGACCGCGACGCGTGCGGCGTTGGTTTCGTGGGCGAGCTTTCCAAGATCCAGACTCGCCAGAACGTCACGCAGGCGCTCGAGATGCTGACGCGCATGACGCACAGGGGAGCCTGCGGGTGCGAGGAGAACACCGGGGACGGCGCCGGGATTTTGTGTTCGATTCCGCGTGACTTTTTCGCAGCTGTTGCGCCGACGCTGAACTTACCAAGTCACGGCGAGTACGGCGTTGGGATGTTCTACCTGCCCAAGGACGACACCCCAGCAAAGGCAGTGTGCGTCGCCGCGGTGAACGCGGCGTGCGCTGAGCTCGGGATGGAGGTGCTGGGATGGCGGGACGTCCCCACGGACGCGCTCGGCGCGAACCTGGGCGACTCGGCGAAGGCCACGGAACCAGACGTGGCGCAGTTGTTCGTCAAGCCTCTCTGCGCTGAAGACAAAGAACCTCTTCTGGACAGCGACATTGACAACACTGAAGTTGACTTTGAAACAAAGCTGTACGTCCTGCGCCGACTCGCGGAGGTCAGGGTCAAGGAAGCCAGGGGCGCCTCCCCTACGGACCCGATGGATGATTTCTTTTGCAACTCGTTATCCAGCCGAACCGTGGTGTACAAAGGCCAGCTCAAGCCCGCGCAGCTCCTGGCGTACTTCCCCGACCTGCAGAACGACCTGTTCACCGCGTACCTCTCACTAGTGCACAGCAGGTTCAGCACGAACACGTTTCCGAGCTGGGCACGGGCGCAGCCGATGCGCATGTTAGGGCACAACGGCGAGATCAACACGCTGAAGGGTAACGCAAACTGGATGAAGGCGCGCGAAGGGCTGGTGGACATGACCACCGCTCTTGGAATTTCATTGGAAACGCAACGCGCGTTGGGCTTGACAATCGAAGGGGGCTTGTCGGATTCAGGCGCGTTCGACGCGGTGCTCGAGCTTTTGGTGCGGGGCGGGAAAAAATCACTCGCGGAAGCGGTGATGACGATGATTCCCGAGGCATGGCAAAACAACCCGGACATGGACAAGGATCGCCGGGCGTTTTACGAATTCCACAGCGCAAAGATGGAGCCCTGGGACGGCCCCGCGCTCGTGACGTTCACGGACGGTACGCAGGTGGGCGCGACGTTGGACCGGAACGGCTTGCGGCCGGGGCGGTTTTACCTCACCAAGAGCGGGCGAATCATCATGGCGAGCGAAGTCGGCGTGGTGGATATCGACCCTTCCGATATTTTGCAAAAAGGACGGCTCAGGCCTGGGAACATCCTTCTCGTGGATTTCGAAAAAGGTACCGTGGTGCAGGACGGCGACGTGAAGGCTGTGATCGCGGGGAAACGGCCGTACGCCGAGTGGATAACGAACCAGGTCATCGAGCTCGACGAGGTTGTCAAGGCGGTCGCGGCGACGGGACCAACGGCGCGGCCGAAAATCAACGGCGTTTCGGCGGACCAAGGCGTGGTCGGCGCGTTGGCGCCGTTGCGCGCGAGCGGGTTCACCCGGGAAGCGATTGATATGATTCTGTTACCCATGGTCGGCACCGGAGATGAGCCCCTCGGGAGCATGGGCAACGACACCCCCTTGGCGGTGATGTCCGAGATCCCCAAACTCACGTTCGAGTACTTCAAGCAGGTACGTATCCCACCCAAATCCCGCCGCTGTTTCCTGCACTGTATGGAGTACAGTCGGAAAGTACTACCCACTCCGTGTACTCTTTCCAATGCCTCATACACGCGGTCCGAAACACTGACCCTTTCTTTTTTTATCGTAAGATGTTCGCGCAGGTCACGAACCCGCCCATCGACCCGATTAGGGAAGCGATCGTGACGTCCCTGGAGTGCATGGTCGGGCCGGAGGGGGATTTAGTGACCACGAGCGAGACGGACGCGCACCGGTTACGGCTAAAATCCCCCTTGCTCACCGTGGAGCAGATGGAGAGCCTCAAAAGCATGGATCACCGAGGGTGGACGAGTCGCGTGCTGGACGCGACGTACGCCGTGGAGGAAGGTACGTATCGAACCAAATCCTGCCGACCGGTTGCGTATACAAGACTGACAAGACCGACACTTTTTCTCATCATCACCCGTCTCACAAAGGCGCGGCCGGGCTTGAAAAGGCGCTTGACCGTGTTGCGAAGGAAGCCTCTTTGGCGGTGGCGGACGGTGTGGCGTGCTTGGTGCTTTCCGATCGCGCCGCGGACACCAACAGAGTAGCGGTTTCCTCACTCCTCTGCGTGGGCGCGGTGCACCACCACTTGGTGAGTACCATGGAGCGCACGCGCGTCGCGGTCCTTGTGGAGTCAGCCGAGGCGCGGGACGTGCACCACGTCTGCGCGTTGACGGGATTCGGTGCCGACGGCGTGTGCCCGTACCTCGCCGTCGACGCCATTGCGCGTTTGAAACACGACGGCCTCGTGCCGGGTCACGAGCTCGTTTCCCTGGACGGATTAATACAGAACTACTTCCACGCCCTGGAGCACGGGATGCTGAAGGTTTTCGCGAAGGTACGTAGACTATTGTATTTCCCAAATCCATCCCGTCGACTGTTTGCCGTTACAAGACTGACACTTTCTTTCATTTATCTCAGATGGGAATCTCCACTTTGGCGTCATACAAGGGCGCGCAGATTTTCGAAGCCCTGGGTTTGAACAAACACGTCGTCGCGAAGTGCTTCAAGGGCACCGCCTCGCGCGTCGAGGGCGTGGGTTTTCACCAGCTCGCGCTTGACGCCATGGCGCTGCACGAAATGGGCTTCCCCAGGCGCGACATGACGGGGTCCCAAACAAAGGGAAGAGCCGAACACTCGACGCTTCGCAACACGGGCGAGTACCACTGGCGGGACACGAAGGACGGCGTGCCGAGCGAGAGGCACCTGAACGACCCGGTCGCGATCGCGCACCTGCGGGCCGCGGCGCGAACCAACAGCCCGGAGGAGTACGCAAAGTATGCGAGTATCACTGACACACTGAACGAAGGGTGTAACCTCCGGGGGATGCTCGCGTTCAAAAGCGACAAGCCGAGCGTGGATTTGTCAAAAGTGGAACCCGCGTCGCAAATCGTACGTATTGCGCGTTTCCCAAATACCACGATGACTGTTTGCCCATACAAGACTGACACTTCTTTTTACAATCACAGGTCAAGCGGTTCTGCACCGGCGCCATGTCGTACGGCAGCATCTCACTGGAAGCGCACGCCACGCTGGCGCGGGCGATGAACCGGATCGGGGGCAAGTCCAACACCGGCGAGGGGGGCGAGAACGTCGCGCGGCTGGTGCCCAATCCGGACGGCAGCCCTAATGCCGAGCGGTCGGCGATCAAGCAAGTCGCGTCCGGGCGCTTCGGCGTCACCGCGCACTACTTGACCAACGCGGACGAGATCCAGATAAAAATGGCGCAAGGCGCGAAACCAGGGGAGGGCGGCGAGCTCCCTGGATCGAAAGTATTTGGCGACATCGCGGTGACGCGGATGTCCACCCCTGGGGTGGGTTTAATTTCCCCCCCGCCGCACCACGACGTTTATAGCATCGAGGATCTGGCGCAGCTCATTCACGACTGCAAAAATGCAAACCCAGCCGCGCGGGTTAGTGTTAAATTGGTCTCAGAAAACGGCGTCGGCACGATCGCGGCAGGGGTGGTGAAGGGCAAGGCGGATCACGTTTTGATCTCAGGACACGACGGCGGGACCGGCGCATCGCGGTGGACCGGCATAAAATCCGCGGGGCTTCCCTGGGAACTAGGACTGGCGGAGACGCAGGTACGCATTGGGGCTTTCCCGAATGCAAACACTGTTTGATGCCCTGTATAGAGTGCAGTCAGCAAGTCTTACCACTACAATAAAATGCACCAGAGGACAAGACTGTTGCCCAGTGTATAAATCGCCCAATACAAGATGCAAGACTGACACTTTTCTTTCACCTACTTTTCTTTTACGCTCGCAGCAAACCTTGGTGGCGAACGATTTGCGCGGGCGAACCGTGCTTCAAACGGACGGTGCGCTCAAAACCGGCCGGGACCTTCTCGTCGCCACGCTGCTGGGCGCGGAGGAGTGGGGCCTGAGCACCGCTCCGCTGATGACCATGGGGTGCGTCATGATGCGCAAGTGCCACAAGAACACCTGCCCCGTGGGCATCGCGACGCAGGACCCGGAGTTGCGGGCAAAGTTTAACGGCCACGAGAACGACGTGGTTAACTTTTTCTTTCTGCTCGCGGAGGACCTGCGCGGTCACATGGCGGGCCTGGGGTACACCACTGTTGATGCGCTTATTGGACGGAGCGACCTGTTAGTTCCCGACGCTAACGTGCTGGGCTCAAGAAACAAGCTGCGCGGCATCGACCTCACCAAGATCCTGACGCCGAGCGCCGCGATCCGCCCGGGCGCCGCGGTGCGGAACGTGACCGTGCAGGACCACGGTTTGCGGGACGCGCTTGACGTGACGTTGATAACGCACGCGCGCCCCGCTATTCTGAATGGTACCCCAGTGACGTACCAAGGCGTCATCTCAAACGGCAACCGCACCGTCGGGACCATGCTTTCGCACGAGATCACCAAAGGTACGTATTGTGTTTCACCGAATCCCGGCCTCCCTGTTTGCTTATACTCGTACCAGAAGGGCGCATTACCTCTGCCCGATTACTCTGACTGTTTACTCACTCACGTTACGAAACACTGACACTTTTCGTTCGCAAAACTCCAAAGCGTACGGCGCCTGCGGGTTACCCGCGGAGACGGTGACGGTGAAACTGGCCGGGTCCGCGGGGCAATCCCTCGGCGCGTTTTTGTGCGCCGGGGTTACCTTGGAGATTTCGGGCGACGCGAACGACTACGTGGGCAAGGGTCTGAGCGGGGGAACAATCGTGGTGGCGCCGCCGCCGAGCGCGACATTCGCGGCGGAACACGCGGTCTTGATTGGAAACGTCGCGCTGTACGGCGCCACGGCGGGGAAGGTACGTATTGGATGCCCTATATGAAGTGCAGTGACGCAAGTGTTACCAACACAACAAGTGCACCAGAGGACATGACTGTGGAGGCCCGATTACGATGACTGTTTACTCTGGCCAAGTTACGGTCCCGACTGACCTTTTTCTTTCCCAACCACAAAGGCTTTCTTCCGCGGTCTCGCGGCGGAGCGCTTCGCGGTGCGCAACTCGGGCGCCGCCGCGGTGGTGGAGGGGATTGGCGATCACGGGTGCGAGTACATGACCGGCGGTGTTGTGGTCGTGCTAGGCCCCACGGGGCGGAACTTCGCCGCCGGGATGTCGGGGGGCGTGGCGTTTGTGTTCGACCCTCTTTTGGAGTTTCCAGGGAAGTGCAACTTGGAGCTGGTGGACTTGTACCCCATCGAAGACGAGGAGGATGAGGATTTGCTGCACTCGCTGATTGCGGAGCACGGCGAGCGAACCGGGTCGACGGTAGCGAAAGCGCTCCTGCAAGACTGGTTCACCACCAAGAAACAGTTCGTAAAGGTGTTTCCTCGGGATTACAAACGAGTGTTAGAGTCGCAAAAAACGGCGTCGGCGAACGAAATCGAGGAGGAAGTGTTGGGCGAGACGGACGCTTTTGAAAAGCTGAAGGCTATTTCGAGTTTGGCGACACCTGTAACACCCGCGAACAACGCGTTACCAAAAAACGTAACCAAAGACCTTCCCATAAAAAAAGTAAGACCCACGCGAAGTGCCGCCCCCACGAAACTGAAAGGTTTCGTCGCTTACGAACGCGAAACCCTCGGGTACCGGGACGCGAGTGAGCGTTTGCTTGATTGGAAGGAAGTGCATTTTCCGTACAACGACGCGGCCGCCACGGAAACGCTGCTCGCCACGCAAAGCGCGCGGTGCATGGATTGCGGCACGCCGTTCTGTCACAACACGAACACCGGGTGTCCTTTGGGGAACAAAATTCCCGAGTGGAACGACCTGGTAAACCAAAACAGGTGGCGAGACGCTTTGGACCGTTTGCACGAAACAAACAACTTCCCCGAGTTCACGGGGCGGGTTTGTCCGGCGCCGTGCGAGGGAAGCTGTGTTTTGGGCATCATCGAGAACCCGGTCGCGATCAAGGTGCGTATTGCGCGGTTCCCAAATCCTGACACACTGTTCGGCCCGATTACTACGACTGTTTACTCGTACACACTACGAAAGACTGACACTTTTATTTTTACAAAAAGAGCATCGAGTGCGCCATCGTGGACCGGGGGTTCGCGGAGGGCTGGATCGTCCCGACCCCGCCCACGCACCGGACGGGCAAGAAGGTCACGGTGATCGGCAGCGGCCCGGCCGGGCTGGCGTGCGCGGACCAGCTGAACAAGGCGGGACACTCCGTTACCGTTTACGAACGCGCCGACCGGGTGGGCGGGCTGATGATGTACGGCGTGCCGAACATGAAGGCGGACAAAATAGAGATCGTCACGCGCAGGGTCGATTTGCTTGCCGCCGAGGGTATCGAATTCGTGGTCAACGCGCACATCGACAAGGATGGCCATCCCTCAATCGCCGAGCTACGAAAAAACTCAGACGCGGTGGTTTTAGCGTGCGGCGCGACAAAACCTCGCGACCTGCCAATTCCTGGCCGGGACCTAACAGGCGTGCACTTCGCCATGGAGTTCCTAACCGCCAACACCAAGAGTTTGTTAGATTCGAACCACACCGACGGCGCCTTTATCAGCGCCAAGGGCAAGGTACGTGTTGGGCCTTTCCCAAGTCCCGCCTCCCTGTTTGCCCATACTCGTACCAGAAGGGACGTCTTACCTCTGTCCTGACTGTTTGTCCATACATCGCGATATACAAGACTGACACTTTCTTTTACCTATCTCAAGCGCGTGATCGTGATCGGCGGCGGCGACACCGGGACGGACTGCGTCGGGACGTCGTTGCGGCACGGGTGCGCTTCGGTGGTGAATTTCGAGCTCGCGACACGCCCCCCCGAAACGCGCGCCTCCGGTAACGAGTGGCCGCAGTGGCCGCGGATCTTCAGAGTGGACTACGGCCACGAAGAAGCCGTGGTGAAGCTCGGTAAGGACCCGCGGACGTACGAAGTGCTTACCAAGGAGTTCGTCGCGTGCAAGGACGGGAGCGGGAAATTGGCGGGCGTAACGACCGTGCACGTGGAGTGGGTTAAAGACACAATAACCGGGTTCGTTTCATTTCAAGAAGTGCCAGGCACGGAAAAGACGTGGCAGGCGGATCTGGTGTTGCTGGCGATGGGTTTTTTGGGGCCGGAACAGGGTTTGGCGAAAAAACTGAACCTCGCGACGGAGACAAACTCAAACTTCAAAGCCGAGTTTGGCGAGTTTGAAACCTCGTGCCCCGGCGTGTTCGCGGCCGGGGATTGCCGGCGCGGGCAATCGCTCGTGGTGTGGGCCATCTCCGAAGGTCGGGGCGCGGCGGCGAAGGTGGATTCGTTCCTCATGGGCGGCGACGACGACGCGGTTGTAGGCGACAACGCAACGGGTGCGGGTGCGAAACCGGTCCCCGCGGAAACGCCGGTCAGCCGTTGATTGCGCGCGTCGCGTGAGTTGATCGAAACGAAAGACTGCTGCTGCGCAGCTGCACATATTTCGTACACGTTGTGATGAAAGTATTCGGAAGTTACGCGAGATAAAGTACGTGATTACACACAATCGGTTGTGACTTCTCCTGGTCTTCTCCTGTGCCCAACCCTAACCCTACATAGGGTATATAACTTACCCACCCTAACAACCTAACCCTATTCCACTTCCACTCTCCGTACGTTGGTAACGTCGCTCGTGTCAAACAGCAGCGCGTGCGGGTTTCGCTCTTTGAAGTCGTTGCCCACGGAACACACCAGGGTATTTTTACTCGGGTCCGATTTCCCTTGAATTAGCTCCTTAAACACCCCGTCGTGCATGTTGACGCTTTCATGGATGTGGCCGTGCAGGGTCATGGCCGGCGAATAGCTTTCAATCGCCCGCCGAACCGCCAAGCTCCCCACGCTGTCGCCCGACAAAACCATGTCGCCCACCGAGTTCGCGGGCGGAGCGTGCGTGACCCAGATTCGCACCGGGCTTTCAACCTTTTCGGTTTCTTTTCCCTGAATGCGTTCAATGAGCTGCTCCAGGTGTGTTTCTATCGAGTTTTCGACCGCGCCTTGGTCGGAGACAGCCACGGCGCCTCGCACGGCGCCCCCGCCGTCGGGCGAGGAGAAGAAACCAGACGCCGCGACGTCGCCCGTCCGCGAAACCGTTTCGCGTAAAATCTTTGTATCGCACCGCTCCCAGTCCTTCTTCCTGTGCCCCGAAATCGGCACCAAGGACAGGGCCAGGATGTCGCACGTGCCAAAAGGAACGTTCTCACCGTCCACGGCTAACGTGCGCACGGTGAAACAATCCCCGTCGCCCTGCGTGAAACGAACGTGCGCGCCGACGCCGTTTGCGTGGCGGTCGTTTTCGTGGTCGTTTCGCAAGCCTCGAGCTTCTCGCCCTTTTCTCGCCCCTCGCGCCACGGGCAGCAAACCTGCCCAGTCGCTGTTGCCGAACAGACACACGCTGGGTACTCGGCATTTGTCGAGCATCGGCACGAGTATCGTTGTAAACCACTCCCGCTGCGACTCGTACCCCTCGCGCATGTACACAAGCGCCTCGTCCGTGTCCCAGTCGATCTTCCCGGATGCGAGCTTGGGTAGGTGCTCCAGGGCCGATGCATTTACTGACGGACCATTTACACCGTCCAAACCCGCATCACGCCCGTACCCCGCCCCTCTTGGGCCCAAGTCCCCGCCGAGAATAACGACATCACACCCCTCGTGTTCCGCGCGGCGAAGCAGCCGTGCCAGGTGATCGTCGTTTCCGTGCAAATCGCTGCTGAACAGCACGCGCACGCCCATCACGACGAGGGCCCTGGGTTGCACGCCGCGCACCCGCGTCTCAGCTCGCCGTGGGGCAAGGCTTGCACACCGCGCACGTGCCTCTCACCTTGCCGCGAGGGCACCTGGGGTGCACTGCGCGCGCTGAAGTGAAAGGTCGGCACCCAAATCCTGACCGAAAAATAACCACGGAAAACCCGAACGCGTTCTGCAAAAAGCGCGTCGACCAAACCCTCACTTCACCGCGCCAGCACCTCGCTCCCGCCTCCTCGCGAAGCGCGTCTTTACCCGTAGTCGTCCCGTCGACCAGTCTCCTGCGATGCCGCAGGAGCTGATCGTCCTGGCGCTGAGCTGCGGGATGGTTTCCGCGGACCTGTCCGCTGCTCTTGAAAAGCTGAAGGATTCGAGCAAGTCCATCGGTTCCCACCAGAAGCGCCAAGTGTTTTGGGACGCGTACAGCAAGATGAGCTCAAAAGCGGGTACCATGCGGGATGGGGAATACGCATTTCTGAAGTACGTCGTTGATACCGCGCCTGGCGCCACCGCCTCGGAAGGCGTGGTGGAAGTGCTTGAGTTGACGAAACGACAAAAAGGATTGGTGGGATGTGTGCTCGGTCCAAAGTTCAAACCGCCCGAAGACCCGTCGTCCAACAACCACGTGTTCATCTGGAGCGGCGAAAACAAAGAGGCGCAGGTTGCGTGGCACGACCTGAACCACGGCGAGCCTTGCGTGTACATAACCTCAAGCGAGGTATTCGTCGCGACGAAACACAAACGCGCGAGTTGCAAAACGCTGTCGTCGCCGGTGAAAACGGTGAAGGACGTGGAGCGGTTAGTTTCCGAGTTGAAACCTGATTCGCCGTTGCGAAGCGTTTCGTGGCAAGGGAACGAGCCAGTCACGATCAACACGTACAACGTGATGCTAGCAGGGAACTGGAAACTGGATACCGACTTGCCTGACAAAATCGGGTGCGTCAACACCACTTCGTGTGACGAGATATACGACTACTTCGAACAGCGAAAAGCGACGCAGCACCTGAAAGACGCGGACAAGTTGGTGAAACAAATGCTCGTGGATGTCCAGAAAAACCTCGTGCCGTTAATAGCCGCGTCCTCCACAAAGGAAGCCGCGGTGGCGTACAAACTGGCGCTGATGAAGAAAGTGTACGTGGACGAAAGCAAGTACGGGAAGTTCGTGGCGAAAGTGCGGGAAGAGGGCGCCGTGGAGTTGATCGCGGTGACGCCAACGAACACGGGCAAGGACTCCGCCGAACACGGCTCGCTGTTCCGAGACCACGGGGGGTTGGTGTTCGAGATGTTCTACAGGGTAGACCTTACCACGATGGGGGCGTAGATGTTGCACGGACGAACGCAAACTACTTGTACTACAAAAAACAAACTATTGGGGACGGGGATATCTCTACGGGACTAAAAAAATCAACGCTCACTTCATTTTGACCTGTTCCTCCCTCGGCGGGTACCACGCGTGCTTTTTCAACGCCTCTCCGTCTAGTTTCAGGTTTGTGGGGTACGGCTTGTACTCGCCGAAATCGAGATCGTGCGTGTAGGACAGACACTCCTGATTGTAAAAAAGGAAATGTCAGTCTCGTACGGGCAATCAATCGGCGGAATGTGGTGAATGGGAAATACTTACCAGACTGGGCGGCTCAAGTTCGGGCGGCACGTCCCGCCACTTGTACGCCTCGGACGCGCGGTACGTCGAGCTGTGATTCCACAGAATCAGGTTCAGCCGTTCGCCTGTTTGTAAATCGTCAGCGCCGTGCCTGTGCGCGCCCAGGTGCACGACGCACCGGCCTTTCTGGTGTTGGTACGCGCAGGTCTTTCTTCTGTGCGGCGCGGCGCCCTTTTCGACGTCGGCGCCGAGCACGCCGCAGAACGTCAACTCCGCGCCCGCGAATTCCTTGCCCAGACACACGTTGAAGGTGACGTCCGAGTCGTCGGTGTGCAAATCGAGCCCGACGTCAAGGCCTTCTTTGTACTGCACCACGAACGAGTGGTGGCTGTTCAAGCACCCGCCGCCCTGTTCTGGGTAAAGCGCTTCGGCTATTTTCGCCAACACCGTGCGTTGAAGCGCATCGACCGCCCTCTCCATGCCCATTTCGTTCACCACCACGCCGTGGTTGTTCATGGAGTTGGGGCGCCGGATAGGAAGGTTCACCGCTTCGGACGAAAAGTGCTCGATCTCGGTGATCAAGATACCACACGCCTCAGGCGTGAGCATGGGGAAACTGTAAATCCCGGGGGCTTCTTCGCGGAGGATGGAAAGAACTTTGAGTTTAGTCGCCGGCGACATCGGCTCGGACTCCATTTGTGTTTCGTCTTTTTCAATCGCATCAAGCACCTCACGTAACTCGGGGTGGAAGAATTGTGCTGGCCAGCCGGTTTTCTGGAACAACCGTCTGTCCTTCGGCCCCCCTCCCGCGTTGCCCACGAGGTACGCGTCGATGACTGACACGATACAAAAGAAAGTGTCAGTCTCATACGGGCAATCAGGGAGGCGGAATGTGGTGAATGGAAATACGTACCTTCGTCGCGCTTTTCGTTCATGGAAGCGGCGTTGCGCCAAACCTCGTCCAAGCCTTTTTGCTGGTGCCCAATGTCGTTTGGAATGCGAAGCGGTTTCGACACGAACGAGTGTGCTGCGACGAGTATGCCTTGTAAGTCGTACTCCACGAACTCGACTTTATCGGGGGTTGACGGGGACACGTCGGCGTCGGTGGCGCTTTTTTCGTTGGCTAAATCTTCTTTCGCCAACCCGGC
>Ga0222710_1000737_pt1 | contig 14258 bp, 9 predicted proteins | sample AntAcemetage1696_FD_181143 | JGI IMG/M metagenome (GOLD analysis project Ga0222710, IMG submission 181143) | Saline water microbial communities from Ace Lake, Antarctica - #1696 | ecosystem: Environmental > Aquatic > Non-marine Saline and Alkaline > Saline | place: Antarctica: Ace Lake... | reverse complement strand
TCCCCGGGGCTCGAACCGGCGCGGACCCGCGTAACAAGGGCGGACGATCGGGACCCCCATCCGTGCACCGCGTATGAGCAACGTCTCTGCGCTTTGGGGAAAGCCAAGCCAAAGGTTGCGTACCGAGACCGCCGATGAAACAGCTCCACATCACCACCGGCTCGCGCTGCATTGCCATGTAGAACCACGACATGGCGACGAGCTCGTATGGGCCACCGGGTCGCGCCGCGTCGACTGACAAGGGGTGAACCTTTGGAGCGCCCCGGGATGACTTGGGAGGTTTGTGATTGACGGGTTAATTTCATTTCTTGAGTTAATCGAAGGACCTTTTTTTCTGACCACATCGCGAGAGTTCATAAACCGCGCCATCGTCTCCACACTCGTCCTCCAACAAGCACCGCTCGCCCCCCTGGGTTAAAGCACACTCGTGTGCAGCTTGCGTGTCCAACACCCCGGTACCTTAACGTTAACATGAAGTACGCCGCCGCTTACCTGCTGGTGCGTAACGCGAAGGAGACGGCGAAGTCCGGAGACCCTTTACAAAGAGAGGAACGCGAACGCGATGCGATGGACTGATGCCGATGGGTGTGACGCTTTGACGGCACCAGGCGCGCGACGACCTTTCGTTTGGGGTGAACCGAGATGACAACCGCAACGCGTACTATTCACGACCGTCACGTCGCGTGTTGGATGGCATCACAGCGCGTCCCAGGCGCTCATCGCGTGGTCTACGACACCACACTCGGACGTGTTTTGCTTTTAGGGTTTCCGCTAACCCTTTTTCTCCGTCATCGCCCCACTCCCGCCAACAGGCGCAACTCGGAGGCAACGCGTCTCCCGCCGAGGCGGACGTCAAGGCTGTCCTCGCTTCCGGTACGTCGTAACCCGTGATCCACCTTGAGCTGTGTCCTGTGCAAGTCGCGTCAGTACCTGCCGCGCGTCGCACGAACCATCACACGACCTGTCGCTGACAAACGCGTTCGTTCATTTCTCTCAACCTCACAGTCTCCGCGGAAGTTGACGACGCTAAGCTGAGCGCTTTCTTCGCGGCCATTGACGGCAAGGACGTCGCTGAGCTCATCAAGGAAGGCACCGCGAAGCTCGCCACCATGGGTGGCGGCGGCGGTGGCGGTGGCGGCGGCGGCGGCGGCGGTGGTGGCGGCGGTGCCGCCGCCGCGGCGGCCCCCGTCGAGGAAGAGGAGGAAGAGGAAGAGGCCGGTGACTTCGATCTGTTCGATTAAACTCGTCCGTGTGTCGCACGCGGTTCCGCGTGCCTGCGTTAGATGACGTCTGATCTAGACGGCGCGCGCGAGCTTTGCTCAAGCGCGCCTTTCGAACAACACGGTCCTTCCCTGAAAACAGTTGCTGAAATCTGAAATGAGTTTGCGCACACATAAACACGCTTCATCTAACGCTCATACGCACTCGTCGCGCGCTCGATACCCGCCTCTCGTCTCGGCTCCGATACCCATTGACAAACCCCGATGAAAGAAATCGTTGGAAGGAACGTCTGCGCCGACGCGTGGCCGTCGCGCCGTCGTCGATTTTGAGTCACTTTTCGCCAATGCTAGCTGCCGTCGTGAACTTTCGAAAACAGCATCTGTGCCTAAAAAAAGTCAGCACTTCCGTCGGCGTTCAGTGCGCCGCGCGCCCCCCACCGCGCTTGGGTTGTTTTCGTCGCCGCTCCGTGGCCCTATGGCGGATGGTCCCGACCCGGGTTCGGCGACGCCTTTGACGTTCCAGAACTTCCTTGAGAAGATGCGGCACCCCAGCGCGTCGGAGCTCGTGAAATCGGTCAAGTCGTTTATCAGCAGTTTCGGCACCGAGGTTGGCGTGGTTGACGCTGAGGTTTCTAGTAAAAGGATTCAGCGGTTCCTTACCGACACGGAACGCGCGTTTCGCGGGCACAGCGTGTGGCGAAACGCGAGTGATGACGAGCTAGACGCTTCTGGCGAGGGCCTGGAGAAGTACCTACTGACGAAACTGCACCCGAACTTGTTTGGCGTGACCGACGATGACAAGCGTGCGGATCTGTACCTATCGCGGCGCATCAACGCGCTTTCCACGTTCATCAAACCAGAGCACTTAGACATCCCACCCTCGTTTCGCATCGAAATGCGAATCGCACTCGCGGAGGAGGAGCTTAAAAAGGTGAACCTGTTCAAAGCCCCCAGGGATAAGCTGGTGTGCGTTTTGAACGCGTGTCGCATCGTCACCAACGCGTTGCACGCGGTGGCGCAAAAACCAAGTGGGGCGGATGACTTCCTACCCGTGCTTATTTTCGTGGTATTGAGGACGAATCCAGCGCAGCTCGTGTCGAACTTGAGGTTCATTCAGAGGTACCGTCTGGAAACAAGGCTCGTGTCAGAAGCGGCATACTTTTTCACCAACTTGCAGTCTGCCGCTTCTTTCCTGGAAACCTGCGACCATGCGCAGTTCACGAACCTGGACGCGGACGTGTTCGAGGCGCACATGCTCGCGGAAGGCGTGGACCCGGCGGCTGAGAGGCACCCTCAGGGGACAATGGCGTCGCAGGAGGAAGAGGATTCGTTTTGGGGAGATGCAGGGCGTGACGCGGGAGACGACAAACAAACACAGAAAAACCAACCCTCGACGACTTCTTCGTCGGGTTCCGACGCCGCCGCGCAACGGAAAGAGATCGCGGAGTTACGAAAAAAGCTGACCCACACTTGTTTGGAACTTTCGCAAACGCGAACCTGGCTTTTGCAGTGGCAGTCGCGGTTTTCTTCCGTGGATGACGTGGAAGTGGAAGGCGCCGCTTCTCTCGCCGCGGAAAACGCGGCGGGCACGCTTCGGTTGCCGTACAAGTTCGCCTACGCCAGAAGCGACGATCTGCAAGTCGGCGACGTCCCGGAACTCGTGGCGGGGTACAAAACGTTGGCGCTGCAGTACGAAGCGCTTGTGAGGGGGACGCAGGCGATGGTGGCGCAGGGAGGGGAAGGGTTTATTGCCGGTTCGAGTACCGCGTTGGGTGTGCCGAAAAACGACTCGAAAAACGAATCGCATTCAAAACACTCAAAACGGTCAACCGAACCCCTCGACGACGTCGACGGGCTTGGTACGTTCGCCGAGGCCGGGTCTTCGCACGAAGCCGCGGATGAGGTCCGCGATCCGTTCGCGGGGCTCGTTATTGGAGGAGGGTCGAGTGATGCCAGTATTTTGTAAAATTGACTACTGTATTGCTAAAAATATCTCACCCCCACGGCCTTCGTCGCGGCTTCGCGCCGAGCCGCGTCCAGGCGCTCATGTCGTTCATGAGCTTTTCGTTTTTTTCCATATCGGTCCCCACGGCACGCAACGCATCTGCGTTCCGAGCTAAGCTCACAGTTTGGCCGCGCAGGCTCGCGAGCAACGCGTCGCCCACGTCGTTCGTCGTGGACGCCAGACGGGTGGCGTCAGCGAGGCGCGCGTCGGTTTCGCCGAGACGAGCCACGCCCTCGTGAAGTTCTTTCTCAATTTCCGTCGTGCAACGTGTCGACGTGCGTCCAGACGTAGCCGGGTCGTACGACGCGTTGTCCACTTTCCATGAATCAGACTCAGGCGCCCTCGCGTCGCCGCCTGCGGAGGTGGAGAAAAGTAAATGCCGGGCGGACACGTCGTCGCGCGGAGGCTGTTTGAAGTTTTTGTGCGTTGTATTTCCGCTCGTCGACTCAAACTCTTCCTCCGGCAAAGCCCGGACGCTCGTTTGCGACGCTCTCGGCGTGGACCCCGTGCCGTCGGAAAAGTACTCGTCCACGGAAACATTCAGCGACTCACCCGATAACGTAACACCCGCGTATTTCGAAATCAGCTGCTTGTACCCGTCGGTTTCGGACCCGACGTCCGAACACTCCGAATCGCTTTGCGGCGTGCAGGACGCTTCGTTTTCGTTTTCGTTTTCCACGGTGACGTCAAAGGGCACATCGCGTGTCATCCGGACCGTGTTCGATTTTGTGGCCACGGGTTTCAGACCTTGTGGTGCGCGCAGCGGAAAATACGACTGTTCATCAGAGGTCTCGACACGTAACGTATTATGGACACGTAACGTCTCGGTCTCGTTCTCAACGCGCGACGCACCGGTCGCCTCGGCGCCGCGCAACGCGTGCCTTTGCGAAACGTCATCAGTGTTTTTTCTCGCGCGCGGCGGCGTGGATTGTACGCGCGCGTGTACGCGATTGCAGAGCTCAGGCGGCTCGGGCGGCTTCATCGGCGACGCCCTTCTCGAGTTCGCGTTGGAATCCTTCACGGGCGACGACTCTTCAATCACCGGCGACATCGTGATTTCGCTCCCGGCCCCGGCCTTGTGTCTGTGCCTGCGCCTTGTGCGTCGTCCTTGCTTTTCTTTTTTCGGTCCCAAAGCAGGGTAGTACCCCCCCCCGACTTGGTACTCCTCCGAGCCATCGGGCGAATCCCGGAGCGCTTCGTGTGGGGACCGGTTGGTGACACGTGGGCCCAGAAACGGGTCATCCAGCATGTCACGCACGAAACTCACCGCACCTTTCCAAAAGAAGTTCAACTGCGCGACCGTTTGTGGAACCGCGCGTTCGAAGTCGCGGCGCGGCGTGGTTTCGGTTTCGCGCAGACGCGCGTTGGCGGTTGTCGGAGTATCTCCGCGCGGCGCTCGCGGGGGCGGAGAACTCCGTTGGTTCGTTGGCGAGCCCCTTCCAACGTTCGCGGCTTCCCGTACTGCATTAAGCGCGCTCCGTGAGCCTTCCAGGGACGCCCGGTATGCCGCGACCGGAGGGACATCGCGATGAGTCCCCGAAACCGCGAGCGCCGCGCGCATCTGGGTCAGCAAAAACTCGGCGCCGTTCAAATTCGACGCAACCTGCGAAAGCGCCGCGTCCATCTCCGCGAGCACTCGTGGTCGGCCGTCGCCTGTCGGGAGAGTGTTCGGGTTTAGGGCTTAGTTAAGGGTTTAGGGTTTAATGAAGTGGCACGGTCAGGGAAAGCGGTGACGGCAACCACGCGTTCGTCATCACGTCCGTCCGTCTGACGAAGCCACGGCACGACCGCCCGACCGCGGGGTGTTGTTCCGGATTTCGGTTTGAACGTGCCCCGAAGCGCTTCGGACGGTGCGTTTCGTTTGGAGGGACGGTTCGGTGGACGTACCCGCGAGCTCGGCGACTCTGTCGCGAATGCGCTCGCACGAGTCCCGGAGCGTGGCGTTCATCGTCGCCAGCGTCGTGGCATCCAGCGCCTGGCTGGGACGCGTGCCATGCGATTCAAAGCCGCGGCCTGCGGCGAAGGATGACGCGCCAGAGGGAGGCACGCCGTGCATGGTGTTCCCCACGGCCACCGGCCCCGGGTGCGATGTCCCACCCGCGCGCCGAACACGTCGCGCGCAGGACAGTAGGGAAGTTTGGTGCACTGAGGGAGTCGTAGGCTCGAACGCCTCTTCCAAGATTTGGGCCGAGGATTTTTCGACCTTCCATTTTCGTGTCGAATCCGAGTCGGACGATTTTCGCGACTAAAAGTGTCACCCCCGGAAACGCGTCTCGTAAGCGTCTCACCGGCTCCCGGCAGGTCACTTTCCGCACCTTCCACCTTCCCCTCGGCGGCCTTCGCTGCCACGCCCCTACGTGCATACGCCACGAGTGTCACTCCTGACAATCGTCGCCTCTCACCGCGCGTGTGCGTTTCCTCTTCTCCCTTGCGAGAAATAACCCATCATTTTACAATCTCCAACCAGTCAGCATCATGTCCGCGTCCATCCAAGCGATGCGTAAAGCGCAGGAGGACCGCTTTTTCAAGCTCGAGCAGGAAAAGCACATCGCCGCGTACATTCGGAAACTGAAGCTTTCAGGGAGGTACGACTCGCTTCCCGTGTTCGTGGCGAAACAGGTCTCCGCCAGCGCGCTTCCGCAGGTGCTCGCGCATTCCGTGCGCCTGTCCGTTCCGCAAGCCGAAACGCACGTTTTGCGCCAGCTCGACCGGTCGTTCATGACCAGGCACGTGATCAAAGGCGTGTGTACTGGTGACCCATACCTGGTCGGTTCCCTGACCATGGGCTCACGCGTGAGCATGGGCAAAAACAAGTGGACCGCGGGTACCACGGCGAGCGGGTTGGAACCTGGTACCACAATCTTTTCCGTGCACAAAGCGTCCGAGCTTATGCAGCACGCGCCCGCGCATCTGGACGGCGTGGAGAGCAGAGCGGCGCGACACATGGTGGATAACACGGTAGTTACTATTGGGGGCAAAAGACTGAAACTGCTGCCCGACCCCACACCGGGAAGAGCCATGGCCTGGGGAAGCACGCTCGCGGTGTGGGGAAGCGCCGCGCTCGTGGTGGGTAAGTCTTGTACCGGTATTTCCCAAATCCCGCCGACTGTTTCCCATGCGACAAGACTGACACTTTTCTTAAAACGCGTCCAGGCGGCGCGAAGTTGGCGGGCATCAGCACGATGGCGGATACGCGCCGGGTGATGCACGTTTGGCTCACCCCCCTCGGTGACTCGATCAAGGACACCGTGAGCCCGATCAAAACGTGGTTCGCCAACGATGACGGCACAACGAAAACCAGGATGAACACCGTAGACACCAGTTTCTCGAAGGAAGTCAAGAGGATATTCGCGTGACCCTCGCCGTGGGTATTCGAGAATAGAATGTACGGTACAAAGTATTTTCTGATATTTACAAATGCAGTTGGCATCCACCCCTGTTCCGTGGCACTACGCCGAGATATTCCCGAGCTGGGGAAGGTCCAGGGTTAAGCCCTGGGCGGTGTCTTGTGCTGACTGAAACGCGTTGGTGAGGGAGTTTGTAATGCTTCCGAAAAATCCGTCAACCGTATTTTCGCCGTCGCCCTCGTCCCGCGCCGGCTCCAATTGGAACGGCGTGTCTTCGAACCCTGCGTACAAAAACTTCTCGCTCCCGTCATCGCCGGTCATGGTGATTTCCAACTCATCAACAGCCTCCACCAAACCCTCGATTGAGTCCGCGAGAAGCGCGATTTCCTCCAGAAGGAAAAAGTTGAACGGGAATATCCACGGCCCGGCGCGTGACGTTTGCGTCGCGCCGGCTTTACCGGCGTCCAGTGTGTCTTTCGGGCACACGAGCTGCGCGCGCGCTTGAAGAGACACCGGTGTGTCGCCAGCTGTGACGTTCGCGGCGAGCAACGCAGCTCGTATGTCGACCTGAAACGTGAGTTTTTCGCCGTCGAATGCGTGAGACGTCACGACCACGTTTGCGCCGGCGAGCGTCACGGTTGGCGCGGCGTCGGCCGCGCAACTACGCGTAGGCCCGACGTTCGAGGGGAAGGGCGTGTGCATCACGAAACACCCAGGGTCGTCGCCGCCGCAAGGTGCGAGGCCGAGTTTTGGAGACGGAGTCTGCGTCACGCGCGCCCCTGTGGTCAGGTCAACGCGCGCGAAGGGTTGGTCGTCGACGTCGGGGGACCTCGTCGCCACGACGTTTGTTCGAGAGGCGGAGTTCCTGCTGGAAGAAGCGAGTGTTGTCGAGTACCGCGTCTCCGCCGCGTTCGCCAGGGTGACGAAACAAAGCACCAGCACGGTGTGGGTCACGGAGGACGCGCGCGCGCGCGTGGGGAGCGCGAACATCTTGAGGGCGAGGAGAGAAGTGAGGACGGCGAGACGCGACAACGACAACAACTCGACTTGAAAAGCGCGAGTCTCGAGTTTTCTCGAGACCACGAAAATGTGACGAAAGAAACGGCAGAAAACGTCCGAAAGCCGTTGCCCGTTGGCGAGGTGCGAAAAACAACGATTTCAATCACATCTGGCGTGTGCTTCCGACCACAGACACCCGCGCCGTGTCTCGACGCAAGGATGCGCGAGGCTCGTCGAGGTTCGTCTCGCGCTGGCGGGACCGCCGTACCAGGCGGTTCGCCACGGTCGGCGTCACCTTTGGCGCCTTCGCCAGCGCGTGAGACGCTTCCGAGAAAAACGCCACCGCGCGAGATGGCGAGTGGCACGAGGACCCCCACGACCGGGTCTAACCTGGGTGATGCGCCTGGTGCGCGGACACCGATGTCTCGACGCAAGACGGCGGCCGGTGGTGGTGCGCCTCGAACTCCCCTCGGCACTATTTCCAAGTCGTCCAACATCGCACCAGGAGCGCTCGGCTCTCCTGGTGTGCCCCAATCTCGAGACGCCGCTCCTCCCGCGAGCCCGGGGTGGAACCTGACGAACGGCGGGTCAACTGGTTTAAGCGATTCGCTGGTATCACAGCACGTCACGTACATCGTGGACACCCTGTCTCGCGAGCCCACGGACGAGGACGTGCACCGGCAACTTCGTTCCGCGATCAAAGCCAGGCACGAGAACGAGGTGTTGCGCGACCACATCGAGAACTTGAAAAACGCCGAGATCGACCAAGGCCTCGCCGCGTCGCAACGCCTGAAAGAGATGAGCCACGAGTACGTCTCTCGGGTCGACGGGTTGGCTCGGAATGTGAAAGCGCAGCAAGCACGCGCGGAAGCCGCGGAACAGGAAGCCAGAACACTCGCGGAGGTTCTCAGGGCGAATGGAGTTGAGGTTCCCACGCCGAGCGCGCTGGTTTCCACGCCGATGGCCGGTCCCGACGCCGACGTTAGCATCGCCGACTCCGGCGTCAGTGCGACCCCCGCGGCGGCGCTGTTCGCCAGTCCAAAGGTATTGGATTTCGACGTACGTACGGTGCTGGGCGATATTAATGACAAAGAACATGATGACCTTCGCGCGCCAGCGCGACGCGACGACGCGAGCTTTGACTTTGGCGCGGGCGCCGCGTCGTTTGACACGGGGAGCGACGGGTGGCCATCCGTGAGCGACTCCGGGAGCGACTCCTTAGGGTCGGACACGCTCCGCGCTGGTGCGAACGAGGTGGTACACTCGGTGACTGACGTGGATATCCACGAGATTACACCGCTAGCTGCTTCGAACGGCGGTACCAGGGTACGCGCGGCGGCGACGCCCTCGCGCGACGCCGCTGAGGCGGCGGCGCGCGAGGCGATGGCCACCCTGGGCCACCCGGCTTTGGTGGACGAGGCGTCCTCTTTGGTCGCGACGAACGTGTGCTTGGAACGCGAGCGCCGCACACTAATCGGACGCCTCGAGCAACTCATGCGCACGCGTCCAACAACGCCTTCCGCTGATGGTCGCCAAAGGACTTCGTCTTTGTCGCCGCGTCCCGCGCCCTCCTTCGACATCGCAAACGCGGTTCGCGCCGCGGCGCAGCTTTCCGAAGCCGTAGACCGCGTCGCTGTGGCGTCACAGCGCACGGTGATGCTTCTGGACGCCAGTGCATTTCCGGTGTCTCCGGATTCATCCGTTGGGTCGGGTGGGTCCACGCCACCCGGGACGAGCACGCCCGGCCGAACGCTACACAAAGCGCTGCGTCGCATGAAAGCGCACGGACACAACGTTGGTGGTGCGGTTTCAGCCGAAGACCGCCGGCGAGAAGCGAGGGAAGCCGCGGATGAAGCCTCGCAGGCCGCGAGCTTAGCCTCCATGCAGCGTGACCTTCTCGTGGAGGCGCTGGAAGCGGCGGCGCCGTCGCGACGTTTGGCGTTGACGCCCCCGCCTTCTTTGAAAACGCAGTCTGTTTCGCCGCGTGAAAAAAAACAACTCCCGCTCGACGTCATCTCGACGCCGCCGCCTCACTGCGAGGCCACCGCGTTTCAGGTCGCCACGGCGCGCGCTGAGGCTGCGGAGCAGGTCGTTGTGTCCCTTCGAAGGTACATCTCTGCAGCCGCGTCGAAAGAAAACGAGGACCGCGTGGAGTCGCAGTACCACGCCGCACAATCCTCACGCGAAATAACGCGACTTGGCGCCGAGCTCGCGGCGGCCACGGCGGCGGCGCAGACGGCGCAGGATATCGCGACGCGACGACAAACGCAGTCCACAAGTTTAGAAGCGAAGCACACGCGGCTATCCATCGAGCTCTCAGGGGCGATGCAACGTTTGCGGGAAACAGAGATTGAGGCGCGCGCTTTGGAAAAACGTGCGTCTCTTTCGTTTCAAATAAACACCCCGGCGCCAAACGCGGTGGTGTCGCAGTCGCCCTTGGTGATGATAGGCACCCCGGAAAACCTGGCGCCGATTCTGACGCACGTGAAACCGGAAGGAAACGAATGGAAGAAGGACTCCTCACCAATCGCGTCCCTGGTGGCCCAGGTATCGGCGACCAGGGAGGGGCTCGCCGCGGCGCTCGCCGCCGCCGACGCCGCCGCGAAGGAAGGCGACGCGGCGGACTCCACCGCGGCGCTTTTGTTTGACCTGCGCGCGCAGCTCGATACAGCGAATGCGCGCGCGGACGTAGCGGAGGCGAGGGTCGGGTCTCCGCCCTCGCCGTCTCCGTCTCCCATCGCGCGCAAAAGAGACTCAATCGACGACGCCGCGCTTGACGAGGCGGCGGACACGCTCGGTATGAACGACGCGGAGTGGCTCACGGGAAATCTCGAAATCTCGGAGGCGTTGCATTTGGCGAAGAAAAACGAAGGGGTGGCGCGAGAAGAGGCCGCCACTGCGGTTGCATCGCTTGCGGTTCTCAAAAACGAGCTTGTCTTGGCGCGCGATGAGGTTACGCAAAGTATCGCGGAACAAGAACGACTAGGTGTTGAGTTGGAACGCTCGCAATCCGAAGAAGCGCGGGTTTCGCTTTTGCTGGAACAGGCGCACCAGGCGCTGAACGAGGCGGAGGAAAACGTTTCGGCGACAACAGAGACAACGACGAAACACCTATCCAGCGAACTCGAAAAGGCCACGGCTCGCGCGCACGAAGCTGAGCAAAATTTGGAGATGGCGAAGCGCGCGGCGAAGGAGTGGAAGGCGCAGCAAACGGCGGCGGTGTCGAAATGGATGGAGGAAGTGAACGCGCGTGCGACAAACGCGGAACGCGCGCTCGCGGAAGTCAAAGCGTCGACGCCCCAAAACAGAACCACGGAACAGATCGTGGCCGAGAATTTGGAGCTCATCGCTGAATTGGAGCGCCACGCGACGGAAACGGAAACCCTGGAAATGCGTGTAGCCACGCTTTCCGAAAGAGCCGAAGCGGCGGAGAAATCAAGCGCGGACGCCCCACACCTGCGCGCGGAGAACTACGACCTCGCCGTGAAGCACCGCGCCGGCCTTCGAAGGCTGCACCAGGAGCTCACGGCTCGTCGTACGCTAGATGAACGCGTTCTGGGATACGAACACGCCACCGCCGCGCTTGAAGTCACGGTGAAACAGCTAGAGGTGGCGCTGAGTGAGGCGATGGAGATGTGCGCGGGTGCGAAATCGGCGTCAATCGCCGCGGCGTCGGAACGCGCGGCGGCGGAGGCGAGGTCCAACGCGTCAGTCGCCGCGGGTACCTCGACGTCATCGCAAAACTCGATGGATGGATCATGCACGTCCCCTGACGATCGCGCGGCAGTCGCGGCTCGCGAGACTTTGGTGTCCGCCGTGCAGACTGCGGAGCTGGACGCCGCGCGCGCGCGAGAGGAAACCGCGCGCGCCAAGGCGTCCGCCGCGCGCTTCGAGCTCGAGTCCCGGAACGCGCTTACCGTGGCGGAGGCGCGCCGGGCGGACCTCGCGGTTCTAAGGGACGAGGTGTCTAAACAGCGCTGGCAGATTTTGGAGATGGAGGAGGACGCGAGGGTGTCGCCGTCGCCGAGGCACGGCGGTCCCCCGCCGCGCGCGTTGCCCAGCGGTTCGCCGTTTTCCTCAATCAAGACCTTCGGCGCGTTCGCGGCGGAGGATGACAGCTTGGTGGACGGGTTCATAGACCCGGATGAAACCATGGCGTTGACGCCGCCCGTTGAGGGCCGCGGTGGGTTACGTCAAGGTATGGGTCGCATACTGAACCTGACTCCACCTGGCACGCACGCTCCGGATGCGACGCGCGCCGCCGCCGAGGAGGTCTCCGCGGCGGAGGAGGTGCGCGCCGCGAACGAACTCCTGGAACAAAGACTCACCGAGGCGCGTTTGGAGACGAAGCGGTTTGCCGCGGATTTAAGTGTCGCGCGCGCCGAGGTGGAGGCCTCTTGTGCGCGCGCGGAGGCCGCGGAGGCGCACGCGAAAGAGATCTCAAATAAGATGGACGAGAAGACGCGCTTCGCGGCGGAGGCGTCCGCCAATCTCGAGCTGGCGACGTTCGCCAAAGCCTGCGCGGAGACCGCGGCGCGCGCCAGGGAAGACGACGCTTTGGAGGCCAAGGCTGTCGTGAAAGCACTCCGAGCGGGGCAACGCGCGCTTGATCACGCAGCTGCGGAGTCTTGTGCCGCGCGCGCGGCTGCGGAGTGCGCCGCCGCTGAGGCGCGCAACGAAGCTTCCGAGGCGCGGTTCGAGGCTATGCGCGAAGCGGCGGCTGCCGCCGCGGCGCACGAAGCGCGAAGGCGGGCCGAAGCGCTCGCCGCGCGTTTCGCGAAACAAGAAGCCGCCGAGGCTGCTGAAGCAGCAGCGACGTGCCCGAAACCGCCGCCGCTCACGTTTCGAGTTGAAAGAAACGCAGGCGCCGCGCTTTCCTCGCCAGGCGCCGAGTCCGCCGCGGCGGCGGCGCTCGCCGCGATGGCCGCGACGGCGGTTCCCGGGTCGCCGCTTCTCGCGACGGGCGACTGCGGCTCCGCCCTCCGCGTCGCCGAGACGCTAAGGGCGTACACCTCGAAACTCCGCGCTGACGTGGCTACGGCGCAACGCGAGATTGCGAGTCACCGGGAACGCGCGCAACGCATGAAAGCTGAGATTGACCGTTTGGCGAGCGATTTGCCATCCGCGCGCAAGGGCGCGGCGACTGAAATTTACGCCAAAGACGTCTCGTCGGTTGTTTCGCCAAACCCGGTTGACCCCACTAAAGCGGCGTACTACAAAACCGTGGCTAAGAAGTGTTACGCGCGCATGAAACGCCAGAAATCCGCGTACGAAATGCAAATCTCCGGGCTACGGCAGCAAATCGAACTTACGTCGTTACCTTCGCTGAACACCACGAACAACTCGTTCGCCGCGGTCACGCCCACGCCGGCGACGCGAAGAACTCCCGGTTTTGTTTTCGAAAAGGATTTACACGAAGCGAACGAATGAGTTGTGAAAGAATATTAGTCTGATGTTACACCGTTCTTTTTGTGCCTATATATTTTTATTGCGCTCGATGTTTGTGTTTAGGTGTTTGCTTACAGGAGCGCGACGTGCTTGAGGGTTTCGAAGGCGAGCAGGGACCCCATCCCGACCATGGCGCATCGGCCGTTCAGGACCTCCTTCTCCGCGGTGAACGGCCCCACCGCGGTGGGTTCCGTGTTGGCTTGGTACGAAATCAGCGAGCCGAAGATGATGCTGCTGATGGTGAACAGCACGGCGACTGGTGCGTCCGCGAACTGCTGCGACACCGTCTCGGCGGACGACAGCTCCGCGCCCGCGGCGGACACGAACGCCACCATGGCGAGTCTCCCGTTCATCAGCTCGGGGCCGCTCACGGTGCCGCGCACGTGCCCTTCCGGGGCCTTGAACGCGAACGCTTGCTGGATTGTGTAGTTGATGGTGGAATCCGCGATGGCGCCAGCGGCCCACCCAGGAAGCACGCCGGTCACGGTGGAGGCCCGGTACGTCTCCTGAGAGTCACGCGCGGCGACGTACTCGGCTTCAGTACCGCGCTTCGCATCGCCGTTCTTGTCCGTGAAGAAAACCACGGGCTCGGTGCCGACGGTCTTGTCGAGGGTGAACCCGCCAGCCTTCACGACGACGGCGCGGCGCGGCGCGGTGGTCGGCGCGGCAGAGGCGACGCGGGAGGCGAGGGAGGCGGTGACGGTGAAGGCGGACATGGTAAGTGGCGTGTGCGCTTGGAAGTGAACAGCCAAAGAAATGAAGATGAAAGACCAAAGGACTTCGGCGCGCAGAACGTCGACGTGGCTTCGCGCGAGGCGCCCAAACTGCCAAGTGTCGATCGCAGGGTCGGTGGTTTTAGCAGTGCGCGAACCAGTCTCCAAAATGATTTATTGCTAGGCTTGGTTACACACGCTACACAGGTACACATAGAGCTTGAAAATGGTGACGTAGACGCGACGGTTCGCGGGCGAAAAAGTGCTTTCAGACTCGTTCTCCACCCACGAAACTGCCACGTCGTTCAACAATCGACGCGTTCTCTTGCTTAGAGAAGCGCGACGTGCTTCACGGCTTCGTAGCCCAGCAGGATCGCCATGCCGATCATCGCGGCGCGACCGTTGAGGAGCTCCTTCTCCTTGGTGAAGGGCCCGATGGTGTCGGAGATGGTGTTGGTGGTGAAGGTCTTGAGGGTCGCGGCGACGAACAAAGCGGTGGTCAGAAGCACGGCGGTGGGAGCTTCGG
>Ga0222710_1000730_pt1 | contig 14292 bp, 9 predicted proteins | sample AntAcemetage1696_FD_181143 | JGI IMG/M metagenome (GOLD analysis project Ga0222710, IMG submission 181143) | Saline water microbial communities from Ace Lake, Antarctica - #1696 | ecosystem: Environmental > Aquatic > Non-marine Saline and Alkaline > Saline | place: Antarctica: Ace Lake... | reverse complement strand
GGGGGTACGGTACGCACCCCTCTCCGCAGCCGGTCGGATCCGGCATCGGGAGCTTCGGCGCTGTGCACGGGCAAACGCAGGCGCACGTGATGGGGGGGATGGGCGGGATGCCTCAACTCGGAATGACGATGGGCGGGATGACGCAGCAGCAGATGGGACAGATGCAGCATCCGCAGATGGCACAGATGCAGCAGCAGCAGATGCAGCAGATGCAGCAGATGCAGCAGATGGGCATGGGTGGGATGCCGCAAGCGCGTCCGGGAATGCAAATGGGCGCGCCGCAGCAGCAGCAGCAATTTGGCGGTACGGGCGGCGCGCGGCAGATGCCGCAGATGGGTCAGCCCGCGTATGGTATGCCAAACATGAACCAGCCGCAACAGACGCAACAGCAGCAGCAGACGCAAAATAACCCGTTCATGTGAGTGTGTCCAGAGGCCAGAGTAAAAGTGTATAGCTGGCGTTTGATATTGAGACGACGAAAACCGCAAGAAACCTTATAAGTACCTTCAAGAGAGAGAATCAGTATCAGTCACAAGGTTTGTCATCACACACTCACCCCTCGCAAAATTTCTGGTAGTCTTCCCAAAACCCGAGACTCGGAACGTCTTCCGTCACTGGTGCCTCGCGATGGCCGTCGCGCTGGCGGCTTCGCGCGTGGCGATGACGCCTTGCGCGTCCTCGCGTGTCGTGCGTTGTCGTGGCGACCGAGGAGGTCGCACTGTGCACACGGGGCATCGTGTCACTGTTGCGCGCGTGTCCCGCAGTCGGCACCACCGCGCTGAGAAATCTCGTCATCGCGTTTCGTGTGCGATTGGAACTCACAAGGGTGGTTTCGAAAGAGCGCTCCTGCGCTCCCGCTCCACTGCAACGCACGCGGCGCGTCGGTACCGGGTGTTGTGTGGAACTGACGCTGCAGGAGACGGCGACGACGCCGTTGGGGTCCAACTTCTGACTGAAACGACCGAGGCGAGATCCCACCCCGTTTGCCCAAAACCAGACGTCGTTCCCGACGGTTTACTCCCCAAAGACTCCCAGCGCGTGGTGCGTGTGTGCGCGTTCGCCATGCTTCTCGCGTCCGCGGACAGGACGATATTTTCTCTAGCCGCGCTGGCTATCGCGAGTGATTTGAACCTACCGATGACCACGGTTGGGTCTCTGCAAAGCTCGTTTCTGTGGGGGTACGGAATGACGCAAGTTATCGGCGGCGTCGCCGCGGACAAAGCGGGCGGCGCGCGGGTGCTTCTGGGCGGTGTGTTTTGCGTTTCACCAAATCCCGGCCTCCCTGTCTGACTGTTTTACCAAAGCTGGTGACTGTTCTCCATACATCGCGATATACTCGTACCAGAAGGGACGTCTTACCTCTACCCGAACCCAAAACTGTTTGCCCATACAAGACTGACACATTGTCTGTTCAATCGCAGGACTTTTGTGTTGGTCCGTCGCCGTGGCCTTAGTGCCCGTCGCGAGCGGTACGCAAAATCCGGTTCCGTGGCTACTCACGGCCAGGTTTCTTTTCGGCGCCGCGAGCGGCGTCGCGGTGCCCGCGGTGTCGAGCGCAATCGCCAAGGTACGGCCTTGGGCGTTTCCCAAATCCGTCAACACACGGTTTGCCCGCACAAGACTGACACGTTTCTTTTCCAAACAAGTACGTCCCCGCCAACTCCAAAAGCGTCGGCCTCTCCACCGTGTTCGCCGCGTTCAACTGCGGCAGCGCGTTCGGCTTGGCGCTCGCCGGCGGCGTGATCGCTACGTACGGCTGGCAAACCGTGTTCGGGGTGTTCGGGGTGGTTGGCGTGGTGTGGGCAGTTTCTGGGTTCTTTTTGCTACCGGCGGCGGCCAGAAAAGGGCCGGAAAAGAGCGCGGAGAGCGGTTTGGGCTTGGACGAGTTGGAGTCGATTCAGCAAAAGAAAGAAAACAACTTCTCCCGAGCTAAGTCCACCCCACCTTGGATGTGGAGTCAACTAGCCTCCCTAGCGTGGTGTCACATGTGCGTCAACTTTGGTTTTTTCCAGCTTCAAAGCTGGCTCCCCGCGTATTTAGCGAGGGACTTGGGTTTGACGCTAGGGAACTCCGGGTTGGTCGCCGCGTTTCCGTGGTTAGTCTGCGCGATTTTCAGTTTCACGAGCGGCAAGTTGGCGGACGCCGCGATTCGCAACGGTTGGGAACGGTGGAAGGTACGACGAGGCGCGATGCGTGTCGCCACGGTGGGCCCGGCGACCGCGTTGGCGGGATTGTCGATGCTAAGCGCCAGTGGAGCGGCAGGAAGCGTATGGGCAACCAGTCTGTCGGTCGTGTTAGTCACCGCGACGCTCGCCACGCAAGCTGTCGCCATCGCGGGCTTCCACGCGTACCTGCAAGACGTCGCGCCTGCGAAGGCTGGCGCGTTTCTGGGGGTCACCAACACGTTGGGCGTGTTCGCCGGCATCGCGGCGAACGTAACGACCGGCGTGATTCTCGAGAAAACCGGCAAGTTCACCCTGGTGTTTCTGGTCACCGCCTTTGTTTATTTAAGTAGCGGCGCGGTTTGGGAACGCAACATGAAGGGGCGAGTGTTGTTTGCGTGAAAGAAAAAAAGGTACCGACGGGCGTTTGTTTCCGAATTCGTGACGACGACGCGACTCTTTAGACACGACACGAGGAGGAGGAGGTAGTACCGCGATGGATTGAGGAATAGAGAGCTGGGGACGAAATATTCAATAAACGCGTACGTTTTCGCATCGCGTTACAAACAACACATCGACGGCTTTCGTCGGCTAACGGCTAATCCTTTCTACTCGTTTGTTTTGCGTGGCCTCTTCTTTTCGGCGGGCAAAGGTTCGTTGCTTTTCAACTCTCCTTTGGCGTGGGCGTTTCCCGGATGCGTGTTTCGTCAATCCTTTGGTATGGGCAATTACCCTCGCGCGCTGAACAGCAGCTTTCGTCGCGGCGAGAGCTGGGCGTCGATGCCCGACCACCCTTTTTGCCGCGCCGCGGACAAAGTTTGGCTCCCCTTGTTTTGCCTTCGCTCAAACCTTCGTGGGGTTTGCGTTTCCTCCGCGACCGCCGCCGCCTGGGAGCTTCCGGTGATCATGTCATCAGAAACACCAAGCACCGCCGCGTCCACGGCTGCGTGCTTTTCACTCAACTCAGACCCCTCCGAGTGCGGCTCGGGAAGCACCGTGAACCCGTCCGGGTTACTAAGCGCGGCGCACCACTCGCTTTCCATTTTCTTTTCGTCGTAAATGGAAAGCGCGGCGCGCATGCCTTCGTACGTGGAGAACCACACCACGCCTTGTTGAAGGGAGTCCGCAAGTCGAATGCGCGTGACCCGCATGGCGGCCAAGGAAAGCCTTGCCGCGGCGGACACGGAATCCGCAGTCACGGCTCGGTGCAAAAGCCGGCCCCCGTACAGCGGCGATAGCGCAAGCACCGTCGTGGCGGTAGCCGCGAACGCGCACATCCCACCGGTCAAGGCGCCGTCCATCACCGCCTTCATTCGCGTCTTCGGAACCGCGGACGCGCCTATGGATGACGCGAAGCCAGCCGTGCCGGTACCACCGCCGAGCTGCTTCGTGCTCGCCCTCTGGTTCATGTGTTCCTTGAACTTCTGGAACAAACCCCACTCGATGACGCAGTGCGCTGCGATTGGTAGCGCGCGCGCGGCGAGCGCCCCGGCGGGCAGCGCGTGTAGTGGGCCGCCCAGTTTCGACACCAACAAAGGTGTAGCGACATTGGCGCCACCCACGGCTACTAGGCTAGGCAACCCACACGTCGCCGCAAGTCTCATGGTGAACCCGTAAATGATGGAAGGCCCCAACACACCTTTCGCGCCCGCGCTCGCCGAACTCATCATCGACCGTCCCGTGATCGCCACGGCCCTCTCGTACCCGTGCGCCCAGCCTTTGTACAGGAACCGCGTGTTTTTCGCGAAACCCGCGAACTTGTCTTTGTTGGACGCGAGGGTGGCTAAACCGTTGGCGGTGGCGTACACGGAACAATCGGCTGTGGGGGGGAGGGAAAGGAGGGAGGCGCGGGTTGTCAGCGGGTTGTCAGCGAAAACGATCTTATCTTTTTGTGACCAAGGAAATCAATTTTCATCGACGTGTTTTCACCGCGTATCTTAATTTTGCGGGGTCTCGTCGTCGCAGCTGGTCTCGACAGTGACCCACCGTACCGAATCGGTCAAGTTTTGACGACCCTTTCAACTGACCGGTCACGTTGATCGGCGCCTGAAAACGCGTAAACAGCCGCCAAAACGCGTCGACGATTTCACGCCGGTTTTGCCGATTTTGCGCGCGCGGGTGTCGCGTCGCGCCCATCCGCCGCGCATCAAGAGTTTAGGGGAGGGGAGACGTACCCATGAGCTTCATGTTGGAAGGGGCCGTGAGAAAGTTATCGCGAAGCAACTCCTGCGCCGCGAAAACCATCGCGAACGGCGCGTTTCTTCAATCAACAACGACCCTGCACGGCGATATCACGATTGGCCAAAAACCCCTGAGGGAGGTGTCTACCGAAGGACCGGCCCTCGGTAGAACGCGGCGGCGCACCGGAAGCGCCACGCGCTTCGGCTTGCCGGTGCCCTTTCAGGCGCCACGGACGTGAAAGCCGGGGGTGGCTTGCGCGTCCGTGGAGTGGTGCTGCTGTAGGCCGCGAAACAACAAATCAGTCAGCAGTGGAAAGTTGGGGGATAAGTTAGAGGATGAAGTGCAATTTTCAGAAGAAACTGGCGAGCAAACAGTCCGAACTTTTAGACAACACACGCGTTCTTTTTAAGGTTCTTTTTCCTCCACCTCGCGACAGCTGTCGTCAGCCTGTCAGCTATCATGGACAGTTGATCTTTGTTGAGTCAGGATCGTTCTTTTGATGATTAAACCTTTCAACACTCTCGTCGCCGTTCGTCACGCCACGTCCGCCATGTCGTCGTCCATCCTTTTCGCCGCACTCGCCCACTGGCGCGGCGAGGGGTTCGTGCTGTTCGTACTGGACGTTTCACTGGTTTCGCCGGTTTCGCGGGTACTCGCGGGCGAACGGTGCATCAGCCCGGCTTTCGAGTTGGACGCGCCGCGCGACGAAAAAACCGCGTCGGCGGAGGTCTCGTCGCCGGCGTTGCTTTCGGGTTTCTCGGCGACGCGCCTCTTCGGCGTTTCCGTCTCCTCGTCGTCGCTGTCCAGCCCCAAGCGCCGTCGGGTTACCCAAGGAGACTCCCGGCCGGCCGCAAATCGGTCCGGCCCAGACGGCGAAACCGCCGTTGACGTCGGCGTGCCGAGGTTCGACGGCAACGATCGCCCCGCGCTTTGGAACGCCGCGTCTTCGACGTCGTCCCAGGCGTAGTCGCTGCTGGCGCCGCTGGCGCGCGACACCGCGGACGGTTTCGTGTCACGCGTGGATCGCGTCGTCGTCGCGCCGCTGGTTGGCGTCGCGAACGCACTCGTTGGTGGGCGCTTGTCAACGCTCACTACCGGTGACTTTGAAGCACCAAAACCACCCGCGCCGCACGGCGAGAGAAACGAGCTGTCCGAATTCTGCGTCTCCGCTTCGAGTTTCCCTGTGCGTTCGCGCCATGCCCGCGCGGCTTCCCTGATTGGCGATTTGGGGTCCGCACCGGATGTCAACGCGTCCAGCGAGCTCCCGATTTGCCGCCACTGCTTGAACACGTTCGTGTCGACCTCCCTGCAGTCTCCGTAAACGCGGCCCATCACGTTCTCCGTGCTCTCGCTGATCAGCCCGAGCGCCCCGGAAATGTCCCCCTCAAACGCGCGCCAGTACCAATCCAGGAACCACGCGGTGACGACGCGCTTGGACGTGACGCACCGCCGGAGCGTTTCCTTTCTACGCTCCACCTCCTCCACGAACGCGCACCAGCTGTCGAAAACGGACTGCTTGTAGATAGCTCGCGATTTCTGGTACCCCCGGTTCACCAAGCCGCTCATGCGCTTGTAGTGCTGCACGTGCCCGACCCAGGACTGCCACGCTTTGCGCCGGGTGCGCTCCACCCGCACGGCTTGCTTGATCGCGAAGTGCACCTTTGCGTTTTTTTTCTTGACGCGGTCCAGGTTGACACTCGATGTCCACGACCGCCACGCCGAGCCCAGGACGTGTTTGTTCCACAGCTTCGCGGCGCGCCGCAGTTTCGCCACGGCGTCCAGGTCCTCGGCGCACAAATCACGCCACCGCCGGTAAAAAAACCAGAGCTTCAGGGTGTCCAGCTTGCGCGCCGCTTTGCGCGCGACGCGCTTCAAGTTGAGTGCCTCGCCGGTGTGCCTGTACCAGCCCGTCATTACTTTTCGCGCTGTGAACCGGGCAAATCGGTTAGCTCCTTTCACCAGTAAAGCATCACACCGAATTCGGTCGCGTAGTGTGTGACTCCACTTCACAAAGGCGCGGTTCGCGACGGATAAACGAATCCGCGAAACCGCCCTTCCCGCGCGTCGCCGGAACGAAACCAGCCGACGCGTTTCGGTGAACCACACCCTCCACACGTGTTCCGCCCGGTCCGAGGATCGGCGAGCCGCGAACCGTAAAGCGCGCGTCAGGCTTGCTTTTGCTGCGAATGAATCCACCACCCTATCCGTCCAGGTTTGAAACGCAACGTGAAGCTTGACCCGTTTCATCTTGCGCAAAACCTTGTGGATCACGTCCCTCGCGTGCACCGCGTCGCGCGTTTTTTCCAACCAGCTTGAGAACGCAAAGTGCGCCCTGATCCGGGTCATGCGGCTCACCACACGTCGTGCGACAAGCATCCGTTGTTTCAAATCCCCAACCCGGAAACGCCACCCCTTGAACGCGCTCGACAAACGCCGGTTCAAAAGAGGCTGAAGCACGGAAATCTGCACGTCCCTCGCTCGCGTCGCGCGCACCGCCACCAGCGACCACGCCCGGAAAGCCTTCGCGCAGGCTCTGTGCGTTATTCTCCACACCAGCGCACGCGCGCGCTTGCCTTGCGAGCGCAGTAACGATGCGGTGTTGCGCCATCCGTCGAAGGCGCTCTGCATGTCAGCCGCGCGCCACCGCTGGACGATTTTTCGCATCTTGTGTCGCCGCGCCACAAAGTCGAGCGTCGTGTCCCTCCACGTCCGAAACGCTTTGTGCGCCGAACCCCGAACCAGTCGCACCGCGAACAGCATGGCGTTGTCCTTCTGCGCGAGGCGGTACATCACGAAAGTCGCCCACTCCGTGAACGCGGCGTGGAGTGTTCGGTTCCGCCAATTGCGCGTCACGGACGCGGCTCGTTTCCGGGCGTTGATTTTTACAAGGCGCATCACGCGCCACCGCTCAAACGCCTTCGCGAGCGCCGAGCCGTTCCACCGTCCCATCGTCCGCCTCGCGAAGTCTTCGATGCTCTGCTTTTTCAACAAAACCGCGTTGCTTTCGTTGCTCCAGAAGTGAAACGCGTCACGCAAAGAGGTCCGTTTGAGTTTTTTGGCAAACACGAAAACAACGTGTCGGTTTTTTCGGTGTTTTTTCGTCACCAAACACCACGCCGCGAACACGGCATGTTGCTCTCGGCCAAACACGCGTAACACGAGCTTGGACAACCGGTCCCGCCTTCGGCGTTTCCCGGAGCTCACCGAGAGCCAGTGGTAAAACGCATCGCTGGTTCGTAAACGGAGCCACCGGTTGGTGACTTTGGTCAAAACAAACCGTAACCGCTTTCGGTCGCGGAACCCGTTTCGCCATCCGTGAAACGCGGAGTTTCCCAAAGAAAAACGCATCTTCGCGATCGCGCGTTTTTGTAGTAGCGTCAGCACGCGGTCGTTTCGTGTCACGTTCGCGGTCACCAGCACCGAACGTTTCCAACTCGAAAACGCGCGCGTCAAAACGCCGCGGTCGCCGACGTAGACGGATTTGGAAATCGCCCTGCGCGCCGTGCGCCGCGCCCGCGTTCGCTCGCGCCACGACCGCATCACCTTCCCGAGTCGCGCGTTGCCCATGCGCACCACCACTCGGCGCATCGCGACCCTTTTTCGTCGCGCGCCGCGCGCGTGTTGTCTCCACAAAGAAAACGCGCTTGACACGCGTCGCTTCGCGAACGTCGCCCTGGCCATTTTCACAACCTTTTGTCGCTGTAGCTTCACAACCTCTTGCGTGTTCCGTACGCTGGTGCCGTAGAACGACGCGTCACCGATCCACTCCTGTCGCGTCACATTGACGTCGTTTCTGAAGCTAAGAAACATGTCACGCATTTCGTGGCGCAAATCAACCATCTGCGCCTCCACTTGCTTCCGCGCCTGAGATTAACCCCGAAAGTGTCAGTCGGTCGTGACGTGCGTTACGTAAACAGTCCGAGGGAATAACCGTCCCTTCGGAAAGGACGAGTACGCGCAATCGCGCAGGCGGAACGTGGAATGTGGGAAATACCGTACCTTGACTTCCTTCAAAACAAACGCGCTCCACTCTTTAATCAACACGCCGCTCATCGATCGTAACGCGTGGGTTTGTTCCTCGCCGGATTTGTCTTTTTTGTGCCCAGGGGGTGCGTTGCTGTTGCTTGGAGAGGCGCCGTTACGATACGTCCCAGTGGTGGAAGGGGTTCCGACAGTCTTGTCGTCGTGAAACGCGACTGTGCGCGCGACGCCGGGCTTTTGCGGGTTGGTTTTGTACTCGTGTTTGTTTCCGTCCGTAGCGAACACCTCGTCGTCGTCGCCGGCGTCCGTGTCGCTGCCTCGATCCGCGTCTCGCGCGAGACGGTCGTTTCGGGCGTTGTTACTACCCAGCCTTCCGTCCGTCATCACGCGTGGTACTCGCGTGACTTGCACGTGAAGCACGCAGCTCGGCAAGCGCCGGTTTCGCAATCGCATGGTTTGCGTGGTCCAGTTCGCGTCGACACGTGTCGACGGCGGGTCCTCCCCGACGCTTTCCCACTGCTCGTTCACGCCGTGGTTTTTGTTAAAGAAACACAACCGCGCGCGGCCTCGGTGCCTGGCTTGCAGAAGCTTGCCGTCGCCGGAGCTGTGTGTTGATTTGAACCCGAAAAACGCGCCTTGCTTGACCACCAAAAGATGCGTCCTCGGATCCGCGACGGAAACCGCGTCGTCGAGCGATGTGAGCCCGAACGCGATGGCCTCGCCCTCGGGCTCACCGTCCATGGCGTACGGCAGCCCGTTTTCCAAAAAAGCAACCACCTCCCCTGCACGTAACCCACACGACGCCGCCTTCCGTGAGTCCTGGCCTGGCCGGCCAGGCGACCCATCGCGCGAACCACCAAGGCGCCCGGCCCCGGACTCCTCTTCGTCACTCTCGTCGTCTCGATCGCTGGCGTACGCCTCAATCTCAGCGCGCGTTTCCGATCGGCGCGCGCGCGCCACTCCGAACAAAGCGGACGCCGCCTGCTTCGCCCACCGCTGGTCACTCATCGCGGCCGTGCCTCACGCGGCGAATGCCTCACCGCGGCGGCGACGCGCACACCCTTCTGGCGAGATGGAAACTTTTTTCAATCTTGAAAGCAACAACGGGAGTTCACGCCAAATTGAAGCTGCTCTTGGTCAGCTGCCGGCTACTTGGACGTCGCTTCGTTTTCGGTCTTTCCTCGCGGACGTCGGACAGCCACCTAAAATCGCGTTATTAATTCATTCGGATCTGTTGAACGCTTTATCGTTCGACCTGCCGGCAAGCTACTACGACGCGCGCGCCTCGCTCGGTACGTCCCGTGTCTCGACTCATCGCTCGACGATGAGTTCGACCGCGCCCCTTGAGGTGGACGGCGGGGCTGTCGCGGCGTCGGCGTCGCCTGCCGCTGAGCTCGCGCCGAGTTTCTTTAAGTCGCCAATCGGGTGGTATGCGGTGAAATCCGTGCAGCGCCCGCGGTTGGTGTTCGCGACGGCGTGGGCGGTGATTATCCTTCTTTGCGCCGCTGGTGCACCGCAGTTCAAGCAAACGGAAACCACCAACTACGACTGGCTACTCGGTCAAAACAAAGTCGTGAGCCGGTCGTACGCGCTTTCCAAGATGCAGGAAGAAACGAGCACGTACACGAGATTAGCGGAACGTTCCGTGCCTCAATCGGACCAGCTGTTGCACTTCATGTACCAGGCCCAGGACTCCGATCAGAACCTGCTGAAACCCGCGATTCTGAAAGAAATCTTAAGCGTAGAGAAAACCTACTTCATGGACAGTAAGTTCGCCACGTACTGTGCGGCGAAGGTCGCGGATTCAACCACGTGCGCGGCAAGCGCGACGCAGACGCTTTTAAACTATTTCTACGACATCAGCGTCGTGCGCGACGCGAACAACGAAACCATCGCGAACGTGTCCGTGCTTCTTGATGCGAACGGGGACGCGTTTATTGACACCGAAGCAGGCATTGCCACGAAGCTCGCGTCAGTCATGGCGGACGCGGATTTAGGGCCAATCGCTGCGCTGTTCTTCGACACCGGGTTCAGCGCTGTTAACTTGAAGGCGAAATTCGTGCAGAGTTTCTACTTCCTCGGGCTGCCGCTGCAAGGGTACGCGAACCCGTCCGTGCAGCCTGAAACGCAGCGGAAACCGGGGAACGAGTACATCATCGAGATGAGCGAAACGCTTAAAAAGAAATTCGGCATGAAGGTACGGCCTTGGGGCTTTCACCAAATCCCATCCCTCCGACTGTTTGCGTGGACAAGACTGACACTTTCTTTTATTTATCCGTATCGTAAAGGAGACGTTCTCGGAAAGCGCGTTTCAAAGCGAAGCGACCACGTCCACGACGGACGGGAGTTTCAAAATGTACTGGTGGTCCATCCCCGTGCAAGAAAACGAGTGGCTGGTGCTTTCGGACAAAGACCTGGGGTGGACCTTGCTCTCCTTCATCGGCGTCGGGGCGTACGTCGCGTACCACACCGGGAGCATCATCATCAGCGCGGTGTCCATGCTCATGACGGTGTTTTCCATCTTCGTGGCGTTTTTTTTCTTCCGCGTGCTTTTCCAAGTCACGTTTTTCCAGTTCATCAACTTCCTCATCATCTTCGTGGTGCTTGGAATCGGGGCGGATGACGTGTTTGTGTTTATGGATGCGTTTCACCAGTCCGTGGATGAGCTCACCGCGAAAGGCGTCCCCCCGACGCTACCGAACAGAATCAAACACACGATGAAACGAGCGCTGCACGCGATTTTCGTCACGTCGTTCACCACGAGCGCCGCGTTTCTTGCCACGGCGTTGTCGCCGTTGATTCCGCTTCGGAGTTTTGGGATTTTCAGCGCGCTTGTTATTTTCTGCGTGTTTTTAATAAACGCCCTGGTCCTGCCTCCCCTGACCGTGATGTACGCGCGGAACATGCTCGGGCGGGGCTGGATAACTTCAGGGAAGGCGATGACGTGCGGGTTGTTACCCATCGAGGCGTACGAAGACCCGGGGTTGGCGCTTCCGGAACACAAAGCGGGTGACGAAACCGGTGCCGGTGCCGGAGACACCCGCGTTGGACTCGCCACCCCGGTAAACGCCGCCGCCGCCGCAGCTGGGAAGTACGACATGTCGAAAATGCGAAGAACCGAGAAGTTCTTCTACGTGACGTACTACAACTTCCTGCGCGGTCCCGCGAAGTGGGTGATTCTCGCGGTGTTCGCCGGAATCTTCGCCGCCGGCGTTGGGCTGTGGATAAACCTGGAGGTCCCGAAAGACCCGGAACAGTGGTTCCCGGGGTCGCACATGTTCCAGCAGTACCAGGACTTGGGTTCGTCGAAGATCATGCTGGGCGGGGGCGCGGCGAGTGAGTTGGACGTGACGATCGTGTGGGGCTTGGCCGGGTTGAACGACGCGGGAACGGATCCGTGGTTACCAAGCGACCTGGGGGTTCCTCTGTACGACACGTCCTTCGACCCATCAACCGCCGCGGCGCAGGCCTGGCTGATGCAGACGTACGAAGGTACGGCCTTGATCCTTTCCCAAATCCGTCCAACACACTGTTTTATCTCTCACCTGGTGACTGTTGTGCATACATCGCGATATACTCGTCCTGCGAAGGGACGGTTATTGCCTCTGCCGATTACCCTGACTGTTTACTCATACACGCGGTCCGAAAGACTGACACTTTCTTTGCTTCATCGCCCAGCGCTGAAAACCGCGGCGTGCGCGTCGAGCGCGTGTTCCGGCGGTTTGCTCATCGACCCGTTGCGGTCGATTCGCAACGTCTTGACGGAAACGGATTCGGGTGGTAACTTGATTGGAGGCTTTTACCTGTGGCTACGAACGACGTACCCCACAACACACGCAACAAAACACCCCATTACCAACCCGATCGTTGGCGATGTTTTCAACAACAACCTGTGCGTCTACTCAAAACTCGACGCCACCAAGGTGCGGTACCCGTCGCACGTCGGGTACTACACCGACGACTGTTCCTCCACCCCGGCTCCGAAGCCCAAGTTCGTCGTGATCGAAAGCACCTCATCCATCAGGATGCCTCAAGCCGCGGTGGAATTCGAAACCGCGCAGAAGCAGTGGGCTAAATTCACGGACCAGAGGAACCTCGGGGCACCGACCGAGCTGCGGGGCGCGAAGGAAACGAGCACAAACGTGTTTTGGCTGTGGAGCGTCACGTCGTTGTCGCTGATGGATAACGTGTATTTGGGTTTGGCGGTTTGTTTCCCGGGGGTGTTCTTGGTGTTGACGCTATCAACTGGTAACGTGGTGCTCGCGTTTTACAGCACCGTGACGATCGCGGGCATCGTCACCACCGTGATCGGCGTGGGCGCGGGCGGAATGATGGGGTGGGATTTAGGCACAACGGAAGCCATCGCCGCGGTCATAACGATCGGGTTTTCCGTGGACTACTGCGTGCACCTGGCGAACGCGTACATCGAAAACGACGCCACCGACAGGGAAACGCGCACGCGAATCGCCCTCACCACCATGGGCATCAGCGTCACCGCCGGCGCAATCACCACGATCGTCGCAGGCGGGTTCCTGGGGCTGTGTATCCTCACGTTTTTCGTGAAATTCGCGTTCCTTATTTGCTGGACCATCGTGTCCTCTTACGCCTGGTCCGTTGGGTTCTTCGGGGCGCTGTGCATGGCGATTGGGCCCTCGGGCGACTTCGGAGACGTAGGGTGGCTCATGCGTAAGCTCCCGGGGTGCGGGACGTACGGGTTGAACAAGCATTAGCGCGTTCATCGGGGTGGGTAAAATATCGACATGCCTGTGTTGATGGCAACCAGCAATTTCAATTCTTTCAAGCAAGCAGAGCTTTACCAGTAAAAGCGGAGAGCGGATGTTCAGTGGTAAAGTAGCTCAGTAGCGTCAGCGAGAGTTCCAGTTAGCGCGGATTTGTGAATAAAATTCAAGAACTCTCAGTTTACGCGAGTTGTGACCTGCTTTTTTTTTCTTTCGTTGCGACCTGCCGTGGATATTTCATGCGTATCTAAAACTCTAGTCTCTTTCCTCCGAGCGCCGCCGGCGAGGGTCCCTATTCCACGAGCGATGGCGTTGTCGGGTCAATCGCGCCGTCGATGACCGCTTGGCTCGCGCCGTAGTTACGAACCACGTAGTTGAAGTCCTTACCGCTGGACGTGATGTTGTTGATTTCGCCTTCGCAGTTGAAGTGCACCGTGATCGACTTGTCGTGGTTGGGTTTCCAGGTGTAGCTGTTGACGTGCGAGTTGCCTCCCAACAGATAACCGTTTGCGTCGTAAAGGGTAAACGAAGTAAAGAACTTGTTTTTGGGGTCAGGGAAGGTCACGGCGTATTTCTTCTGGCCCGACAGCTGACGTGACGTGGTGTAGGAATTCGACACACCCACTTCACAGACCATGCCCCCCCACCCCACCGCATTGGACAACGTGCGGTGCGTTTCGTTGACTGGCGTGACGCCGTCTCCGTAGGTGATTTTTATTCCACCGGCGAGCGCCGTGTTGTTGTACTCCGCGGTCAGCGCTTTCAACTGTTCCTGGTTGAACGCTGGAGCGACGTACGGGGTCGACCCGCCGCCACTCACCGTGACGCCCTTTTGTGCCACGTGGGCCAACGCGAACGACGCCTTGTCGTGGCGATCCTTGACCATGGTTCTTACGCCGATGAACAGCGTCCTGGAGGCGTGCTTCACGTGGTAAACACCCGGCTCGGTGAAGAAGAAGGGTGTGTAGCCGTCGGTGTCCAGAATCATGACGGACTGGTACAGGCCCGACTCTTGAACCGTAACCGTCAGACCGCCCCCAACCGTGTTGTCGAACACGCCGACGCTGTAAAGCGTGTCGAGGTTCATGCGGATCGTAGGCGCGTCGGGGCCGATGGGCGAGAGCTCCGTAAGGTGGAGCAGCTTGTTCTCGCCGCCCAGCTTCGCCCAGTTGGCGAAGTTGCGCGCGGTCTCGGCCTGGTTGTAGTTCTCGTAGGTCACCGAGATCGCC
>Ga0222710_1000719_pt1 | contig 14461 bp, 13 predicted proteins | sample AntAcemetage1696_FD_181143 | JGI IMG/M metagenome (GOLD analysis project Ga0222710, IMG submission 181143) | Saline water microbial communities from Ace Lake, Antarctica - #1696 | ecosystem: Environmental > Aquatic > Non-marine Saline and Alkaline > Saline | place: Antarctica: Ace Lake... | reverse complement strand
CGTGGGCGTGGCCGTGGCCGTGGTCCTCGGTGCACGCCGTCTTGCCTCCGTCGTGCGAGTGCCCGTGATTCTCTTGCTTCTTCTCGCCGTGCCCGTGCCCGTGCGTCTCTTCCTGGCTGTGGTCCGCGATGCACACCACGCCTCCGTGCGAGTGCGCGTGCGGCGCCGCGTCCGTCGCGGGCACCGGGGCTTTCTCGAACAGAACCTGCGTCGCATCTGCGTCGGCATCCGAGATCTTGGCCACCAGCGTGTACTGGTTCACCACCATCCCCGCTGGTTTCTCCAGGCTGATCACAATCGCAGCGGCGCCGGACCCATGTCGGATGTCCACGGAGGACATGTTTCCGGGCGTGCCGTTGATGACAACGGCGGCGGCGAACGAGGTGGCGCCGATTGAGACGTGCGTGGTGCCTTTGGGGCACACGATTTCGTAGGACGTGACGGCGGCGTCGAAGGTGGGCACCAGCGTCGCGGCTGCTTTCTTGAACCCATCGGATGACTTGAAGTTCACCTCCCCGCCCTCCACCAGGGGGAGCTGCGCGTCCACGGAGAGGAAGTTGATAACAGCGGTCATGGTGGGCGGTGCGTGACGAAGTGCGCGCGATCGTTCAATCAGGCGACAGAAAAAGTTTACGGGCCGGCACGCGCTTTCGGTCAGACGCGGAGACAGTGTGACCGGATATTCGAGCGGCAGCATCAGTTCCAATCGCCATTGATCGGACTCGCGCCGACACCCCCAAAACCAAGATGCCTATCGACGTCTCCCCCACCGCCCTGGCGGAAATCCGCATGGGCGAAGGCCCCGCGGGCCGCACCCCCAAGACCGTGATGGAGGTACGTCGCGTCGTCTCGTCCCAACACCCTTCTTGGCGCAATTTTCTCCCGATCCTCGTCGGCAACCAAGATCCGCGAACCAACAATTAAGGTCCGGGGTCTGGTGCCCGGGCCGTACCGGTGACCGCATCTCTTGCGAGACGATGATGTGTCGTATCGTCCACGTGCGATACGTCTCGTTAAATGCTGTCCTCGCCCGCGCGCCTGATACTCCGCGATATCTCGCCACGCATCGGCAATTCGCGCGGGAAACGATCTCGCGGTCCATCCAAAAAGACGCCGATCTCGCCGACCACGATCCCCTTGAGTCATGACTCACCAATCCCTCCCATCTCCCAAACAGGTCTTCAAGGAATGCTCCGAGCACAAGCTCTCCACCACCATGGCCCTGAAAGGTGCGTGCCCTGATGCAAATACCGCGAGACGCGTTCTCACGATGGCCTCGCGTGGCCAATTTCCCAATCCTCGTTTCGCGGCACGACCAGAGAGGCGCACAGCTGTGCGTTTTCCAGAATTGTGATTTTTTTGACCCCGAGCGAAGCGTTTTACACACAAAAAACGTGACTGACAAACCCTAAACCCTACCCTCTGCAGCCTGCAACGGCAAGACCTGGACGTGGAAGGAGTACTACGCCGATACGCTGCGCACGGCGAAGTCGTTCATGGCCCTCGGCGTCGGCCGGTTCGAATCCGTGTCGATTCTCGGATTCAACTCCCCCGAGTGGCTTCTTTCCAACAACGGCGCCATCGCGGCAGGCGGTTTCGCTGCCGGGATCTACACCACCAACGAACCCCCCGCGTGCAAGTACATCGTGGACCACTGCAACGCGAGGGTGATTGTCGTTGAAGGCCAAAAGCAGCTGGACAAGATCCTCGCGATCAGGGCCGAGCTCCCCAAGCTCGCCGCCATCGTGGTGTACGGCGGTGAGTTCAACAAGAGCGCCAACGACGGCGTCGGCCCGGGCACCGCTAAGGTGTACGGCTGGGACGACTTCCTCGTGTTAGGGGACAACACCTCCGACGCCGACCTGCAAGCCAGGATGGATGACCAGAAACCCGGCCACTGCTGTACCCTCATCTACACCAGCGGCACCACCGGCAACCCCAAAGCGGTGATGATCTCGCACGACAACGTGACGTGGACCACGCAGGTTAACCTGGACCACACGCCCGAGCTCACCGCGGGCCCGCTCCGGGTGGTTTCGTACCTCCCCCTGTCGCACATCGCCGCGCAGATCGTGGATATCCACTCGCCCATGGGCGGGCTCCTCATGGGCCTCCCCGCGGAGGTGCACTTCGCGCGACCCGACGCCCTCAAGGGAACCCTGAAGCAAACCCTCATCGACGCCAAACCCACGGTGTTCTTCGCGGTGCCGAGGGTGTGGGAGAAGTTCGCGGAAGCGATGCAGGCGGTGGGCAAGAAAACCACCGGCCTCAAGAAGCGCATGTCCACCTGGGCCAAGGGCTTGGGAAGCCAGATGCACGCCGCCGCGCAAGTCGGCAGCACGCGCTCCAACCCCGTGTTCGGGTTCATCGCGAGGGTGCTTCTCAAGAAGGCCAAGGCCGCGCTGGGTTTGGACGAGTGCAGGGTGTTCCTCTCCGGCGCCGCCCCGATCACCATGGACACCCTGAACTATTTCGGCTCGCTGACGATCAACATCGTGGAGGTGTACGGCATGAGCGAAAACACGGGTCCGCAAACCTGCGGCAAGCCTTCGTACTTCATCAGCGGCACGTGCGGCACCACGCTCCCCGGGGTGGAGATCAAAATTGACCACGACCCTTCCAGGGACAAGCCCGGGGAGGGCGAGGTTTGCTTCCGGGGACGGCACGTGATGATGGGGTACATGCACAACGCGGAGAAGACGGAGGAGACCGTGGACGCGGACGGGTGGTTGCACTCGGGCGACGTCGGGAAGGTTGACCCCACCACCAACCTGCTAGGCATCACCGGACGCATCAAAGAACTGATCATCACCGCGGGTGGCGAGAACATCGCGCCGGTGCCGATTGAGGACAGGCTGAAGTCCCTCCTGCCCGGCATCTCCAACGTGATGATGATCGGCGACAAGCGCAAGTTCAACTCGTGCCTGGTGACGCTGCGACAGGAACAGGACCCGGACACCGACGGCGGGTTCACCGACGTGTTGTTCGGCAACTCCACGGAGGTCAGCGCGGCGTCCACCACCGTGTCGCAGGCGAAGAAGGACCCGGTGTGGCTGAAGACCATCCAGACCGCGATCGACACGTACAACAAAGAAGCCACCAGCAACGCGCAAAAGATCCAGAAGTTCACCATCCTGGACTGCGACTTTTCCGTCCCGGGCAACGAGCTCACCAGCACGCAAAAGCTCAAGAGAAACGTGGTGACGGAAAAGTACAAATCCGTCATCGACGGCATGTACTAAGAAAAGTAAAAAGCCGTCATCGACGGCATGTACTGATTCGTCGCGAGCGCGAACGAGACGATCTACGACACATACGCACCTGACTACCTGACTCGAGAAAACGAACGAGAAGTTTTTTTTAATAAAAACACTCTCTCACGAAACCACGCAACACGTCGGTTCGTGTTTTCGATTCAAATCGTCCAACCCCTCGCGGCTGTCTTTTCCTTCCCCACCGTTTCTTTTGACAGCGGTGACTCCACTGTTGTTTTGCTGTGTTTGTGTCGTACCAGCCTCGAAGAAATCCGCCACGCTCAACGCCGCCTGCGTCACATCGCGCAACGGCTCGGGCGCGCGCGTTTTTCCGATGGTTTGTTGGGCGTTCTCCTCGTCGTCGGTTGAAAATCGAAACGGTAGGTCGAGCGCGCCGCATCCAAAATCATTAGGCGAGTCCGTGATCACAGTTAACTTGACGCCTCGAGGCAGTGGCTTGACTAAACACTCATACAGCTCATCTCTGGTGATGCACCCGCTTTCGTGAAAATCAAGCGGCAACAACGCGGGGGCGTCCGGGTCGAATGAATGAATGGGTTTTTTTTCTTTCGGTTGTTTTTTAGTGGATTCATTCAACTCCTCGACAAGCAACCCGCACCGTCCCGAGAAGTGGAACAGAAGCGAATCCCCAGCCTGTGCGTTTTTAGTGAGCCACTTGATGGACCTTTGAATGTTTCGTTTCGTGGGCTGGCCGGTTTCGTGGCCGTCGTCTACCAACACGCGCGCGCCGTCCTTCTCGTCGAAGCCGAGCGACTCGATCGTTTTCAGTAAAAACATAACATCGTCTTCCCTTTTTCGTAACCGGTACTGGGTACCAAGACGTCTGGTTTCGTCCGTTTTCGACGCAGCGGCGTGGCCCGTGTAGTTGATACCGATGCACACGGCTTTTCGCGAGCCCACGGCACTGGTGGGGTGGCAAATTTGCACCACGTCGCTGCGCACGTCGAGCGGTTTCGTGGATGCTACTAACGGTGTTCGTAAACTGCCGAGATCTTTTAGAGCGGACGCCATCACGCCCAAAGCGTCGCTCCACGTACCCCGAGAATCGCCCGTGACATCGTATTTGGACGAAGAAGATGTGCGTGTTCGGGTAGAGGTAGGGTCACCCGAAGAGGGGAGGCACGCCTCGAGCGCGCGCGCCACCGCGTGCGTGCCGACGCCCCCTTCTCTGCGAGACTCGTTGGTCTCCACATCGCGAGCCTCTCTTCGCGCCGCGGCCGCCTCTTCGAGCCCGGACCCACGGGGAAGGGGACGCTCCGGGGGCGGGCGCGTCGCCAGGAGGATCACATCCGCGCCGCCGCGCATCGTGAAACCCCGAGGACGCGCGTGCGACACTGCTGTGTCAACACAGAATGGACAGATTAACGAACAATATGAAAATCAGCTTTTCGTGAAACGTGTGAAAACTTCGTGTCACGTGTGCGGCGCGACTCGGCGAGCGAGTGGCACGGTTCCATCGCCGGTCGTTGGGTAAAATTTTAGTAGAAGTGTTCGGGCATCAGGGCAGCAAGCGCTTCGTAATAGTATAACAGTGTCTCGCTCTAGGCGCCATTTCTCCCGTAATTACGCTCTCCCTTTCTTCACGTACCGCGGAGGCAATCCCGGCATGAGCGGAGGTAGGACTTCCATGTCGTCGTTCCCCGTGGGCCCGGATGCGTCCGACCCGTCGCTCACCAGCTCAACCTCCACCTTCCCCTCTCCAACCTCCGTGATGCCGCAGGTAACGCCCGGTCCGAAAAACCCTTGAATCTTTTCTCTTCGGTCGGTCCACTCTTCGAAGGTCATCTTCGGCGAATCAAACTTCAACACCAACGCGTACCTGTCCACGATGACCATCTCCGCCAGCCCGGTCATCGTGGGCGCTTGCGATTTCCGCAACCCACCAGGGCGATTGTACCGGAAGATAATTTGAGAAGCTTCTTCCAAGTGCTGCTCATCTCCGTACCGGTACCGCGTGACGTCGTTCCTCACCTGCGTTAAAATTCCCGTGGTTTGCGTCTCACGCAACGCAAGCGCGTCTTCGTACGTAACGCACTCCAGCGGGTCCAGCTGTGCGTACTTCAGGGCGAACCCGATTAAGGAGATGATGAAGCCGTAAATCAGGAGCAGGGAAGAAACACTGCCACCTGGGAGGAAGTTGAAGAAGCTGAAGAACCCGTAGGACAACAGCGGCAGGCCGACTGACAGACCGATCGTGCCGAACGATGTGGTCGCCAGGTTGAACCCCTCTTCCGGTTTCACCATCTTCGTTGAGGTTGACCGTGGGAGCTTGGGCACCACGCTGGACGCGGCGAGATCGGGGTTGACCATGCCCTTCTTGCCCGACACCGCAAGCTCCGCGGCTTCGTCGATGGCGTCGTTGCGCACGACAAGGGCGCCTCGTTTTTGGGCAACAGGCGCATGACGCTTTGAAGACACGGCGAACGCGAACGTGGCCTTGGAAGAGAGCGCGCAGGGGGCGCGAAGCGCGGCGGCGCGGCGCGTGGAAGACGCGCCCGCGGTGGCGCGAACGGCCACCGCGGGGAAACGGACGGCGGAGATGGAGGACATGTCTCCGAACGCACGCGATCGAGAATGGCAGCTCGTCGGACGTCGCCCACGTGTCGTCCTCTCCTTTCTTACGATTTTGCCTCGCCTTCAGATGGTCAAGGACGCACACACAATTAGTCTTTCGAATCCGTAAACGATGCCACCTCGACAAGGCGGTGAGGCAATCAGAGGAGGCTCATCCGAAACGCGAAACACTCGCCGATTTGCCGATCGTACGACACTCTGGACGCACACGTCGTTTCGACCCCCTCCCAAAAAATGTCCGCCATCGCCTCCGCGTTCAAGACCATGGCGTGCGCCGCCAAGCCCGCGCTTGCCGGCCGGCAGTTCACCCGAGCCGCGCCTTCCCTCCGCGCGCCCGCGTTCAAGGCCCGCGGCCTTTCCATCGCGAGCCCGGCTTTCGCCAAGTACGGCAGCGAGAAGAAAGGCGAGTACCCTTCGTTGGAGTTCCGTATTTTCTTCAACGAGGACGGCAAGCCGGTGAGCCCGTGGCACGGCGTGCCGCTGCACAACCCTGATGGGACGTGCAACTTCATCTGCGAGATCCCGAAAGAAACCAAAGCCAAGATGGAAGTCGCGACGGATGAGGAAATGACGCCGATTAAACAGGACACGAAAAAAGGCAAGCTGCGCGATTACCCGTACAACATCAACTGGAACTACGGCATGCTTCCGCGAACGTGGGAAGACCCGGGGCACGAGCACCCCACCATGAAAGTCAAGGGGGACAACGACCCGGTGGACGTGGTGGAGATCGGGTCCGTGGCGCTTGCCATGGGAAGTGTCACTCCGGTCAAGCCGGTGGGCGTGTACGCTATGATCGACGACGGCGAGCTTGATTGGAAAGGTAAGGAACTTTCCCAATCACCACGTTCCGCCGACTGTTTACTGCCCTGTATGGAGTACAGTATACCCTTCCCAATCCCTCATATACATTACGAGAGACTGACACTTTCGGCTTTTATCGTATCAGTCATCGCCATCGCGGCTTCGGACCCGAAAGCGAAAGACATCAACGACGTGGCTGACGTGGAGAAGCACTTCCCTGGTGAGCTCGAAAAGATCCGGGTGTGGTTCCGGGATTACAAGACCCCGGATGGTAAGCCGATCAACGAGTTCGGGCTTGACGACAAGTGCATGGACAAAAAATACACCATGGCCGTGATCGAAGAAACCGCCGGGTTCTACGACAAGCTCGTGAGCGGCGAGAGGGAAAACGACGGAGGGCTGAGCTTGAAGTAATCAAGTAACTGCGTATGTGTCGTGGTCTTTGAAAGCGAGTGGACGTTGAACGATAGGGGTTATATTCGGAAGTACGGTGAGTAAGGATGTGTTGGACTCAATCGTCAATCAGTTATGTCCGGCTATTCAGTTACATCCAGGTATATAAAAATACGTGTTTACCTACCCTTCTCGGGATCCAACTACCACCACTCTCAGTATTTGCTCTTCTTCCGCGGCCGAACAAACATGGCGCCTTCCCGGTCGCGCTGGCCTTTGCCGTTGCCCCAGTTGGTTTTGTTTTTGTCGCCTTTATTGCTCGAAGAATCGTTTGAAAACTCCGCGTACTTGGCTTTGGCCTTGGCGGGCATGTTCTGTCCGCAGTTGGCGCCCGAAAAACCCGCGAAGCGGCGCGGCGGCGGTTTCTTAGCCGTTCCGCTCTTGCCCCCGTTTTTCCAGTTTTTGGCGAGCGCATCTTTCTCGGCTTGTTCCAACAGTTTCGCCCGCCGCGGGTCCCACTCGTCCAGGACGTGCAGGGGAAGGTCGTTGGGGTGCGACGCTACGCTGTAGCCGTCCACCATGGCTTTCGGGAGCTTGCGGTGCCACCGAAGCGCGTCCGTTTGAAGCGCGTCGCCCAAGCCGCAGTACCAGAAGCTCGGGAACGGGCTCGTGCGCTCGCCCAACCGCCCGACGTGCCCCTTCTTTTTCTTCTTGCCGTCGTTTTGTACCTTGTTCCGCCGCTCCGCCGCCAGCGCCTTGGGGGTCCAGTAGTAGTACCGCTTGAACGGCGCTACGTAAAAAGGAAGGGTTTGTTTCCGACTCCGCGTATCAACCGTGCCGTCCTTGTGTCGCTTCACCGCGAGGTCACGAATCTTGCCCCTCGATTTCCCGCGCGTAGAAGGGTCGTGCACTTTCATCTCCTTCTCTTCTGATTCTGATTGCGATTCAGGTTCTGCTTCAGGTTCGGATTCTTCATCTTCGGATTCTTCAGATTCATCTCCGGACGCTTGTTTTTCGTCACCAACACCACCCACCTCCACCACCGTTTCCTTCTCCCGCAACGCCTTCCCCGCCGCCCCCCCGGTCAATAAAGCGTCCACGTAGTACGGCTTGTTGATGACGTAGGACGGGAGGAGCAAAAAATAAGGCCGGTCGTGTCGCGCGCAGTTTAGCGCCGCGAACCGCAGACACTTTTCCACGTGGTCCTCCGAGTACGGCGGGTTCGTGACGAGCACGTCGTGTTCCGGTACCTCGTCGTTCTTAACCACCTCGTAGAAGTCCTTGTTTTCGTTAATCACGTTGGAAAACCCGAGCGCCTTGAACGACCGCTGCGTGCCGCCGGCGCAGTAGTACGGGTCTGATACGAAAAAACCGAAAGTGTCAGTCTGTTGTAATGTGTATTACGTAAACAGTCAAGGTAATCAGAGGTAAGACGTTCCTTCGCAGGACGAGTATGGGCAATCGCGAAGGCGGGACGTGTTCAGTGGGAAAGCCCCGTACCGTAAATAACCAACTCGCTTGGTTTCTTCCCCAAAAACTCCGCGGTTTTCGCCAGGAAGTTCACCACGTGTTTGTGCGCCTCCGGGGACGTCTCGCAGTGGTCATCGGGGTCCACTGCAAAGTCGTGAGACACTTCAGTGGGCGGTTTCTCCATGCGCAACTCGACCGTGTTTTCTGGCTCTTCTGTTTCGTCGCCCTCGTCTTCCTTTTTTGTCTTCATGGGCGCTACCATCTGCGCTTCAATCTCGTCGCGCGACAAGTCGTCGACGGTTTGCGTCTCCTCGTCCCACACACCGACTCGCAAATGCGTCCCGTCGAACGATCGTTTCGTGCTGCTGTACACGTACCCCGACCTCCGGTCTAGCAAATATAACATGTCATCCACGAAAACACCCTCCACGTTTAACGCGCCGTGGTGGGTTTTCTCCGCGAACGCTGCGTGGTTGTTGTTGTTTTTGTTTCCGTGTTTTTTTACGGATGGCTTCGCGTTGGTCTCTTCATCGTCGCCATCGGTGTCGTCATCGTCGTCGCTTTTCTCGTTGCGGCCGTTACCAACCGCAACAGCCACGACAGGTACTTGTTTCGGGAACCGTTCCATCTCTGACCTCCGCCTTTGCTTCTGCGCCGCCCGTGAAGACGCTTTCTTGGCGCGAACACGAGCCGCCTTGGAAAGTAATTCGTCTCCGCCGCCGATTTCCGGATTTCCGGAAGGCGAAGTGCACGCGCCCGTGCTCGCCCTCGGCGGCGCCGCGGCGTCGTCCGAGTCGGAGTCGAACCGGTCCAGGTCAGCGGCGGCAGCGGCCATCGCACAGGGGCGAGTGTCGAGACTCAGCGGCGCCTGCGAGGAGTGAGGGGAGGACGGCAGATGCCGACCGATGTGAAAAGTTGCGGAAGTAACGCAGTTGAAAAATAGTTTCACGCAATCATGTGTGGTTTTTGACTCTCTGATGACCCTCCGCGTGGCCACCCAGATCAGGCCGCGCCGTCCCACGTCCGCGAAGTATCACGCGTCATGGTTCACGCCCTGGTGATTTCCAACACCGTTCGCGTCGCGCCCGCGGCGCGAACTACTCGTCGCGCGGTCACAACTCGTCGTTCCACCACCGTCCCGGTCAGGGCTTCTTCTGTGAACCGAAACGATGACGCGGTGTCCGTGTCTGACCGTCGCGCGGCGGCGTCTCGCGCGGCACTCAGCGCGGTGGCGTCCGTCGCCGCCGTCGTGTCGGCCCCGGTGGATCAAGCGCACGCCGCCGCTACGGAGCTGGCGCAGGTGCGTCATTGTTTCAAAGCGAACAGCACAACAGCACCGACGCGACGGTGTCTTATCATCGATTCGTGTCCTCTGCAAAACTACGCAAAACGGCAAACGCTGACTTTTCCTTTTCTTCTCCCCTCATCCCTCCCTCCCTCCCCCCCAGGTCGCTGCGAACTCCCCCCTGGAATCCGCCCGACTCTTCGTCGCCATCGCCACCGTGGCGCTGATTCTTTTCCAGGGCCCGAAAGGCGACGGGGTGGTGAATTCGCTGAATGAAAATCGAGTCTTCGGAAGCGCCAGCGAGGCGAAAAACGCGGTGGACTACATCACCGGTGGGCTGATCGGCGGGTTCATCGTGCTGTCGGGGATATTAGCAATTCAATGAGGATACTTAGCCTGAAGGTACGTATGTAATAGGTAAACAAGCATATCAAGAGCTCGTTGGGTGCACAAAAGTCTATACATTTCTATCACCGTCCGTGGACGCGCGCGGTGCGTTTCTTGGTGTCTCTGAAGAAAAGCAAGGCACCTTTACAAAAATTCATACCATTCACATCTGCAACTTCGGTTCCGTGCTTTGCCCGAGAAGTACCCGCGACGGCGCCGGGCGTCGGACCCTAAACCGGGTGTCCCAATCGACAACACGTAAGCCAGGCCATCTGCCAAGCAAGTGTTACGAACGAGCCGACGGGCTGCCGCGTTTTCACGCGTGTAAGGCGCCGAAGCGGGGACCTCTCGGGGAAAGCAAAACTGGAGCTAACAGAAGTGATGGCGGGAAGAATTTTGGAGCAGCGCCTTTGCTTTTCAAGAGAAACACCAAGAAACTCACCCTGCGCGGCGGCAACGCACCAGGTTCAACGCGATCGCGGCGGATAACTGGCCGTCGAACTTTGAACGATCACGTCAACACTAGCAAGTGTAAAGCCCCGGCTCGTTCCGGAGGCCGCCGTACACTTGCTGGCAATGCGGTGTACGTTGAAGGTTCGCCTCCCAGTTATCGTCCGCGATGAGATTGAACCTGGTACTCGCGACGGCGCGCCTCCCTGATTCTCAAAAAATTACCTCTCCGGGTAGACGCACCCGTTTTGCGGCACTGGTGTCATTTCGGACAAATCGAACCCCATGTCAACCGCGGCGGCTCGGGCTTCTTGAACCACCTCAGACGGCGGTTCTGCGTCGCGCGTGAAGATCCACAACCCGCTTCCGTTAGTCCCGGTGAGTTTGGTGCGGCACGTCCCAGGTTCGATCCCGGGCACCTCAGGCTGTCCTCCTGAAATCACGGCCCAGTCGTACCCAGGGCCGCCTAAATGGTCATCTTCGCCGTGAGGTGTGGGAGGGCTCACCGCGACGATCCAGTACGGGCCGCGTAGGCTGTTTGGCAGGAACCGAGGGCCCACCGCCAGTTTCGACGGGACGTCTGGGTCGGGAACGATCGCTCGGAGTAACATTCTGCGCTCGTTCTGAGGCGGGCCGTCCACGGACCCTTCGTTCGCGGTGTTGTAGACCGAGACAGTCTGGAGGTTTTGAGAAGTTGGAAGAGGAGGTGAGTGGAGAGTCGGCTTTGGGGCTGGGGTTGTGAAGCGGCAAAAAAGAAATTATTGGATAGGGCACCGGGTCACTACTCACGGTTTTCGCGTCGTCCTCGAACGCGTACGACGCGCGTACGCAGAACAAGCTCTCTACGGGTTGGTACCCGTTGGGCTGTTGTTCCTGGACGTACCACGGGTGCGACTCCACGTACGCGGCCAGGGAAAAGTCCGACACGGTGGTGATCACGGGGCAGGGTTCGGTGTTTTCCGAGGCTCCGCACCCTCGTGTAAACAAACGCGTGAACCAGTTGTCGCACCCGAGGCTTGAGCCGGACGACGAACCGGCATCCACGCCTCTCGTCGCAACGAGAGCGAGGGCGAGGAGAAAGAAGCGAGTGGTCGTGCGTGCGGAGGAAAAAGTCATGGCGGCGCGACTGGGACACCGAAACGCGCGACGGTTGTGGACGAACGAGCGAGGTGTCGTGTCTTTTGGTTGTGTTGTTCGAGGGTCGTTCCGGAATCTCGCGATTCTCCACGAGCCAATGAACGCTGCTTTCGTTTCGTACATTCCGCATCGTGCTCGCGCCACTCCCGCGCGCGCACGTGTCGCGCCGTAACGCGCTCGGCGCTGGTCCACACGAGTTGGCATGTTCCCTGTGCTCGCGCTTGGTTCGTGTTGCGTGGTTGCGCCGGTGGCGGCCGCGTCTCCACGCGCCAACCGCGTTTCGCCCCGAACGACGCGAGTCGGCACAAAATCGCGAGTTCGATGCGTGAAAACAAGAGCCTCCACCATCACGCCCACACCTCCCGCGCTTTCCAACCCCGAGATGGGCACGCGAGCGAAGGACTTCACCAAGCGCAAGGTCACGGTACCGTACAAAGACGAGCCTGTTGATTGCGAGATTATGGTAAACGACGGCGCGCGTGCGGCGATCAAGGCGAACGACGCGGAGCGGTTCGTGTCTTTGATAGACCCAAAAAATCCAAAGCTTGAGAAGTTATTAAGAGTGATGGAGGCCGGGTGGGACAAAGTGGGCGTGCGCGCGAAAAACGCGGGACACCACACGCTGTGGCCTGAAGCGTTCGAGGCCGGTGCTTGTTTACTACGAGAGGCGTTCCCGGAAGAGTGCGACCCGGAGTTTGGCGGCGAGGTGTTGAGCGGCGTGGCGTTCGTCGGGGACGACAAGAAAGACCGCGCCATCGACTTCATGCAGCGGCGGCCGAAAACGGATTTCACGATGAGCAAATACAACCCCCTGGGAAGGCTGCATCGCGACCCCGACGCGATCGATTACAAAAGCCCGGGCTGGATGGAAACCTCCATGCCTGATTATACAGGAGAAGGAGATGACAACGGGTACTCGTACCGGTACTACAACCTCTGGCTCGCGCGCACGCCAATCGACCCGACCGGCGAGACCTGGGAATCGCCGCTGTGTTTGCTGCTCCCGAAACACGGAGGCGCACAGGTACGTATTGTATTTCCCAAATCCCAACACTGTTTGCCAATACAAGTACTGACACTTTTCTTTTACAATCACAGGAGTGGCGGTACGACGTGCGTTTCCCTGAGGACAACGACACCGCGGTTCCCGAAACCACACAAGAGATGATGGCACGCATGATGAAGAACCCGCTCAGCGCGGCGCCCATCATCATGAGCGCGTTTTCCACCACGAAAAAATCAAAAGAAGAGCAGTTTGCATTCACGGATCAAAACTACATGAAACGCGGATCCCCCGAGCTCGAGAGGGACGCGACGCACGTCTGGATCACGCACCCTTTCGTGATTTTCGACTCCTTCGACATGTGGCACGGCGCTGGGAAGTGGGATTCGGAGGAGAAGGCAGATATTATCGATAAATGCGTCGACAAAACCCGCGCGCGGCAAGACGCCAGTAAGGGCCGCGTTTCAATGGAGCTGCGGTTCCGAGCGCGGTGTAAACCGAACCAAAAAAACGGCGTTCCGTTCTCGCCTGTTTCCTCGGCGTACCGGGGAAAGGTGTTCACCCCCGATACGGTGAGGCCGTCGGAAGGGAGGTACGATTTAGTGACCGGAACAGTCGCGGTGAAGTAGGAGGATTAGCCCTTTCCCAAATAAAATAGACTACGTATTCGCGCTGGAAGAATACTCAGAATACTCACTCACGTCGGGGTTCCTTTATTAGTGTTTCGCCTCGTCGCGACGACGGCGGCGATGAGCTTCAGCGCTTCCATCTCGCCGCCCCGTCCCCCCCCGCAAAGCGACGGCAGGCGTTTCGCCAGGTCGTTCACCATGTGTCGCGACAACCCGCCCGTGGAGGTTCGGGTACTACCTTTTTTCGGCGACGCGAAAGCGGTCGACCGGCGATTGGAAACAACTGCCGCGGCTTCAAGCGCGTCCGCCAAACGCGGGTTCGCGCTTACCAACCGGGTCGCCGCCCGCACCGCGTTGGTTTCGTAGTTTTCGTCTTCCGAGTACACCTCAGGATCCTCAACGGGCGCGGGGGCGGTTTTGTTGGATTCACGTAAATCCGTCGCCGGCGCGAAAACAGCCGCGCGCTCCCGTTCCTTGCGAAGCTCCACGCGAGTCTGTTTGCCTCGGTGCGCCGCTTGAATCTTCAGCGCAGCGGCGGCTTGCTTTGCTTGCTCTTCTCTTTGCCCGAGATGATCCTTGCGTGTCTGCTTGCCCCGGTGCACCGCCTGAATCGTCAGCGCAGCCGCGGTCTGTTCCCATTGCGTCTGAAGTTCCAAACGCGCCGCCTTCCCTCGGTGAACCGCTTGAATTTTCACCGCAGCCGCGGTCTGCTCGCGCGTTTCCTGGACCTCCTTGCGCGCTTGCTTCCCTCTATGAACCGCTTGAATTTTCACCGTAGCCGCTATCTGCTCCTTTTGCGTCTGAAGTTCCCTGCGCGCGCGTTTTCCTCGGTGCACCGCCTGAATCTTCAGCGCAGCCGCGGCTTGCGTTTCAAGGGCATCGTCAGCCTCCGCGTCGTCCTCCGACGCCGAAAGGGCGTCGACGATCTCAGCCACCGACGTATCCACGGCTCCTCCGTCCGACTCCTCGGGTTGTTCGTCTTTTTGCTTCTGAAGCTCTTTCCGGGCTTGTTTTCCTCGGTGCACCGCCTGGATTTTCACCGCAGCCGCTGTTT
>Ga0222710_1000697_pt1 | contig 14742 bp, 13 predicted proteins | sample AntAcemetage1696_FD_181143 | JGI IMG/M metagenome (GOLD analysis project Ga0222710, IMG submission 181143) | Saline water microbial communities from Ace Lake, Antarctica - #1696 | ecosystem: Environmental > Aquatic > Non-marine Saline and Alkaline > Saline | place: Antarctica: Ace Lake... | reverse complement strand
GCAAGGTCAGGATGGCTACCATCGACACCGGTGTCGATGAACGCAATACGAACACCAGCCCCGCGAGTAATCGACCACGCCTTTTCAATCCCATAGTCCGCCAGCCAGTATTGGATGTCGCGCACCACACTCGACGGCGCCACACTGGACGGCACCACACTGGCCTGGGCCACGGACGCTAAAGCAATCGGCGGCAATAATCCTAAAATAACGGCGAGGCCCCACGCGAAGGGACCTTTCAGCACTGAGTTTTTTAGCAGCCGCCGCGTCAGCACTGACATACGCCAATACCCCAATCCGTGTCCGCAAGCGCCCAATCCCCCACCGGGTTAACCCCGGGGCCGACCGAGAGAGAATGTGCCATCAATGTGTGTAAACATTTTACCCGGGTGGGCATGCCCCCTGCAGAGATGCCCGCAATCTCTTCTAGGTGCCCTAGTGCTTCGCGCTCGGTGAGAAAGTCGTCGTGTGCATTCTGATAGGCCGCTCTGGCTTCCTCGTCTTCGACCAGGCGCTCTTGGTAGCGAGCCATAGTGCCATCGGCCTCTAATCGGGATGCGGCTTTCGTCGCAGCCGGTTGGCTGAGGTAGTACAGCGTAGGAAAGGGTGTTCCATTATCCAGTCGGGGTTTCGTGACGACAACTACAGGATTGCCACACACGCAACGTGCGGAGATTCCCACAATATCTCTGGCGGGCCGGCCCAACTGCTCACTGACGCAGACAATGTCTGCGCTCGTGGGAGGCTCCCCGGGTGCCCTCACGGGGCGCGCTGCCCCGGGGAGGGAATCATGACATCGTCGGGTGTGGGAGACCCCCGTGACGTTGTGGCGGCGACTAGGTAGGACGCGAGCAGCGCTTCTCGCCAATCGGTGCTGGCGGCGAGCAGAGTGGTGGATACCGCGATGTCGTGAACGTCGGCGTCTTCTCCAACATCATCAATGACGAGATAGGTGATATCGCCGGGGTAGACAAAAAGCAAGCGCTCCCTGGCCTGTGTTTCGACAAACGCCGGGTCTTTCCACCGCTCCCGTTGCTCTTCGAGGTTAAAAACTTCCTGCTGACTCTCCAGCAGGGCCACTTCGAGGGAGGAAATTTCTTGTTGCTGCTCGGCAAGAATGCTGAGCGTGGGAGAGAGCACAATGACCCCCGTGACCAACAGCACCAGCACCATCACGGCAAAACCGGATGCCTGCAGGGAGAGCAAAACGGCGCCTGGCGCGCTGGTTTTGTGCGACTTTTCCATGGTGTTCGTCACGAAATCATGTTAGACAGCACGTTTAGGCCTCTGCTCCAGGCGCGCGGGCGCTAGGAAAATCGCGGGAAGGCGCCAGCCCCCGCATATACCCCGGCGCGTCCGAGCTCCTCTTCGATGCGCAAGAGCTGGTTGTATTTGGCTACTCGCTCACTTCTCGCAGGGGCACCCGTTTTAATCTGACCACAGTTGGTCGCAACGGCAAGATCAGCAATGGTGGTGTCTTCAGTCTCCCCCGAGCGGTGAGAGAGCACCGCGGTGTAACCGTTGGTGTGTGCCATGGAGACCGCGTCCAAGGTTTCGCTTAGCGTTCCAATTTGGTTGACCTTCACCAGAAGCGAGTTGGCGGCCCCCTGGGCGATGCCTTTTTTAAGCCTGACGGGATTGGTCACAAACAGATCATCGCCCACGAGCTGCACTTTGTCCCCGAGCGCGTGGGTGAGGCCTACCCAGCCCTCCCAATCGTCTTCGTCAAGCGGGTCCTCGATAGTGACCAGGGGGTAACTGGCGACCAAGTCGCCGTAGTAATCCGCCATGAAGGCGGCATCGCGCCTCTTGCCTTCAAAGAGGTAGGTGCCGTCGCTGAACATTTCTGTTGCCGCCACATCTAAGCCCAGGGCAATGTCAGACCCAGGCGTGAAGCCTGCTGAGGTGATCGCGCTCATCAAGAAGTCCAGCGCCGCGCGGTTGCTGGCAAGCTCGGGAGCGAACCCACCCTCATCGCCGAGGCCCGTCTGCATGCCAGCCTTTTTGAGCTCCGCTTTGAGCGCGTGGTACGTCTCTGTTCCCATGCGCAGCGCTTCAGAGAAACTTGTCGCACCGATGGGCAAGACCATGAATTCCTGAATATCCACCGCAGTGTCCGCGTGAGCGCCGCCGTTGATAACGTTCATCATCGGCACCGGCAATACGTGAGCGTTAGCTCCGCCCACGTATTGGTAGAGAGCCAGATCGGCAGATTCTGCAGCAGCTTTCGCTACCGCTAAAGACACACCCAAAATGGCATTGGCCCCCACTTTTTCCTTGTTTGTGGTGCCATCGGTATCAATCAGCATCTGGTCAATCGCGCGCTGCTCGCTTGCATCGAAGCCCTCGATTGCAGGAGCCAGGACCTCCATTACGGCCCTCACCGCACTTTGGACGCCCTTACCCATATAGCGCTTGGCGTCACCATCACGAAGTTCGTATGCTTCAAAAGCACCGGTGGACGCTCCCGAGGGAACCGCTGCGCGGGCCACCACACCATCCTCGAGCAACACTTCTACCTCAACGGTGGGGTTTCCCCTCGAATCCAGGATTTCGCGGGCAAGCAGGGCTTCAATGGCGGCCACAGGGGCTCCTTCGGTTTCGGGGGTAAGAGTTAATTCTAGTAATGCTGAAAGGGTTAGTCGATGTCGCGCCAGGTAATGTCCCCGGCGTTGGTGGTCTCCGAGGTGACGTCCCCCACGCGAGAGAACCCGTCGGCAGCAAGGCGCTCGTACACGGCGCGCATGTTGCGCGAACCCGGGACGATGCGCACCTGGTGGCCCGTGGACACCAGGTGCATTTTGATAGCCAGTAGGTGCTCGCCCGGGCTGTCTGCCTCGTAGACGAGGGCAACGCGGTCGAGGTGCTCATGAGGGGACTCGGGGACGACGTCTAAGAGTCGCTCAAACCCCAGCGACATCCCCACCGCGGGAACATCTCGGCCTAAGAATGCCGAAATCATTGCGTCATAACGACCCCCGCCCCCGAGGGAGCTTCCCAGGTCGGGGTGAGAGATTTCAAAAATGGACGAGGTGTAGTACCCCATTCCTCTCACCAGGGTCGGATCAAAGACCACAACACCAGGAGCGAGTAACGCTGCCACCTGGCTTACCCAGGCCATAAGTTCCTCCGCAACACTGTGCGACACCGAGCTATCACCCATGAGGGTACCGAGGCGCCCGGCGTCAAACGCCACCGATGGCGAGTTCACCATCCCCTCGATAACAGACCTCGACCACCCTGGAGGAAGCCGTTGGTCGAGCTCCTCCAGGACACCTGCGGGGCCAATTTTGTCGAGCTTGTCCACCACAATCATGGCGACCGGGTGGTCAGATTCCGCAATGCCGGCAGCGCCAAGAAGTTCGGTGAGCAATCGACGGTCGTTAATCCGAAAGCGCCAGCCTTCCACCCCGAGGCGGTCCAGTACATCAGCGGTCGCAAGAACAATTTCGACCTCAGCGAGCGTGCTCGCCTCGCCCAGGGTGTCAATGTCGGCTTGGACGAACTGGCGGTAGCGACCCTTTTGGGGACGCTCCGCCCGCCACACGGGTCCCGTGTGAAAGGAGCGAAAAACGGGAGGCAACGCCCCGTGGTTACTGGCATAAAAACGGGCTAACGGCACGGTGAGATCAAACCGCAGCCCTAAATCGGACAGCTCTTCGGGCATCGCGGCCTCTTGGAGGTCCGGGAGCGTGAGACCACGCTTGAGAACGTGAAAGCTCAGCTTCTCGTTGTCGCCACCCAAACCTGAGTGCAAGGTGGCAGCATCCTCAAGCGCGGGAGTTTCGATGGATTCAAAACCATGGCGCTGATAAACCGACGTAATCTGATTCAGGACGCCTTCGCGGTGCTCTTTATCCCGAGGAAGAAAATCCCTCATACCTCGCGCGGAACTCACAGCCATGCGCTTATTATCTCACGCAGTGGTGGTCTCCCCGGGGCGCTCCCCGGAACGCCCTCTGGCGTTCTTCTCGATGTCGCGCACCGCTAAGCGCAGTGCGCGCTCGGCATCGAGGTCCTGATCGGCGGCGGTGCAGACAATCTGAAGCAACAGCACACCCAGTTCTCGCTCGGTGGAAAACGAGGGTGCAGGAGGAGAAGCGGGGACCACCACCTCTTCGCCAGCACGTCTCATCACACTGTGTGCTCTGGCCAGGGCAGAGAGCTTTCCAGGGATGCCCTCAAAAGGGCTCGCTCGGTGTTTTTTCTGCTCCGCTTTAATTTCCTGCCACCGCTGCTTCACCTCGTCCACGGTGATGGCATCACCCTCGCCAAACACGTGGGGGTGACGCTCGCGCATCTTGGCATCCACATCTGAGGCCACGTCCTGGACGGTGAAAGAATCTCCCACGACCGAGGAGGCAATATCTGCGTGAAAAAGTACCTGATAGAGGACATCGCCAAGCTCTTCGCGAATGTCCGCCCGGCTCCCTGATTCCAGCGCCTCGATGAGCTCAAAGGTCTCTTCCAGGAGGTAAGGGACCAACGATTCGTGGGTTTGCTCGGCATCCCACGGGCATCCACCCGGACCCCGAAGCGTAGCCATGGTGTCAATTAGCGCGCTGAGGCCACGGGGCGAATTCGTCATATGCCTAGTCTGGTGCCCCCACTGCCACCGGCGCCGGATGCAGGGCGTCCAAGGCACCCTTGACCCACACCACGAGGGCCTGATCGGTGTATTCCTCGGGCAGGGGAATAAGAGCGACTCTCGCCGGTGCCACATAGTGTGCCTTGGGGTAGATCCTTGACAGACGCACCTGGACCGAATCCGGAAGTGGCGGTCCCACCATTCGTAACTTATTTCCCATCACAATGACTTCACTGAGCCCTCTTGCCATCGCCACCCGGCGAAGCCGGGTCACAGACACCAAAGTGTCCACCGGGGTGGGAAGCACGCCGTAGCGATCCACCATTTCTTCCACCAGCTCATCAATCGCATTTTCTGGACTGCTGGGCGCGGCGGCACCAGAAAGTTTTTGATACATCTCCAGACGCAAGCGCTCCGAGTCGATGTAGTCCAGGGGAATCCTGGCATCAACGGGAAGCTCCAAGCGCAACTCGGTTTGCCCTGGCGCCACGTCATCCCGGAACGTGGCAATGGCTTCAGAGACCATGCGCAAATACAGATCGAAACCCACCCCTTGAATGTGGCCGGCCTGCTCGGCGCCCAGCAGGTTTCCTGCCCCGCGCATTTCCAAATCTTTCAGCGCAATCCGGGTTCCACCCCCCAATTCGGTGGTGGCGGCCAGGGTTGCGAGGCGATCATGAGCAAGCTCTCCCACCGGCATCTCAGGGTCATACAAAAGGTAGGCGTAACCGCGCTCCCGGCCCCGTCCCACTCGACCGCGCAACTGGTGAAGTTGGGACAGTCCGTAGCGCTCTGCGCGGTCGACAATGAGGGTGTTGGCGTTGGTGACATCCAGACCTGTCTCGATAATTGTGGTGGAGACCAAAACATCAAAACGTCTCTCCCAGAAATCCACCATGACCGATTCGAGATTGGCTTCGGGCATTTGGCCGTGCGCCACCGCCACGCGAGCTTCGGGGACAAGTTCTTGAATGTGGGCGGCCACCCTGTTGATCGAAGACACCCGGTTGTGAACAAAAAACACCTGGCCTTCGCGTAACAGCTCTCTTCTGATTGCAGCCACCACTTGGGCATCGTGGTAAGGGCCCACGAAGGTCAGAATCGGGTGTCTGGCTTCAGGCGGAGTGGCAAGCGTCGACATTTCGCGAATACCGGTGACGGCCATTTCCAGGGTGCGCGGGATGGGTGTGGCACTCATCGCCAACACGTCCACATTGATCTTGAGCGCTTTAAGTAGATCTTTGTGTTCCACGCCAAACCGCTGTTCTTCATCAATCACGATGAGGCCTAAGTCCTTAAAGATGACATTTTTCCCGAGTAACCGGTGAGTCCCGATCACCACGTCAACGCTGCCATCAGCAAGACCTGCGAGGACTTCCGTGACTTGAGCTGGAGTTTGAAAACGCGACAGCGCCCGCAACGTAACGGGGAAGGGCGCATAGCGCTCCTGAAAAGTCTCCATGTGCTGTTTCACGAGCAAGGTGGTGGGAGCAATCACAGCGACCTGTTTGCCCTCTTGGGCCGCTTTGAAAGCTGCCCGAACGGCAATCTCGGTTTTGCCAAACCCCACATCGCCGGCGATAAGACGATCCATGGGAATGGGCCGTTCCATATCAGCTTTGACCTCATCAATGGTGGTGAGCTGATCGGGAGTCTCTGCGAACGGGAAAGCCTCTTCCAGTTCTCTCTGCCACGGTGTGTCCGGTGCGAATGCGTGGCCTGGTGCCGACATTCTCGCCGAATATAGCTTGACTAAATCGATAGCGAGCTCGCGGACCGCTTTGCGCGCTTTGCCCTTGATGGCGGCCCAATCAGAGCCTCCCATCTTGCTCAGCGCCGGCTGGTCGCTGCCGGCATAGTGACTAAGTTGGGCAAGTTGATCGGTGGGAACAGACAATCGATCGGGGGGGCCACCCCTCTTGGAGGGCGCATATTCGAGCACCACGAATTCCCTCTCGCTGATTCGCGCATTCCGCCCGCCCGTGGAAATTTCTCGCGAGACCACTTCGATAAACCGCCCCACACCGTGGGTGTCGTGGACGACAAAGTCACCGGGTGAAAGCTGGAGTGGGTCAACCACCTTGGTCCGCTTTGTCGCAAGGGTGCGTCCGGTGCGAGGTGAAGCGGACACGGCTTTCCCGTATAGCTCTTTTTCACTCAGTACGCTGCGCAGGGATCCTGGCATCGAGAATCCTTCGTGAAGGACCCCCTGCGCAACAGAGACAACACCGGCGCTGGGAGTGACGACGCCTTCCTCCACGCGATGCGGGATTCCCCGCTCACCGAGGAGGTGTGCGGTGCGTTCAACGAGACCGTGCCCGCCCGCCACACAGACCACCTGTTCGCCGTGAGCAACCTTGGCCGCAATGAGATCCCAAACTTCATCAATGCCGTCACTGCCGAGCACGAGAGGTTGGACATCGGGGCGGACTAGGCCCTCAGCCCCCGAATCCAGAACGTCAACACTGATCCAGGCTCTCGGCGAAGCCGAATCGACAACGTCATCGCGGGTAAGAAAATCTCCCGCGGCTAAATCAATCGGGGCGTGTGTTTCACTTTGGGCGGCGGTTTCCCAGGCTGCATGAAGGAACTCACGATTCGTATGGGTGAGAGATTCCGCTCTCGCCGCCACTTTTTGCCACGACACTTCCACGATGACGGTGTCGGCGGGGAAAAGCGTCGCGGGGGCCACCAGGTTCTCCACCAGCAAAGGTTGAAGAGACTCCATCCCTTCGGCAGGAATACCCTCCGAGATTTTGGTGAGCATGGCGCCCAGGCCCGGATATTCTTCAGCGAGCTGCCGCGCTCGGGAGCGGACATCATCATCCAGGAGCATTTCGCGAACAGGCTCGAGAGCTATCTCCTCACAGGGCTCAGGCAAAGATCGCTGATCGGCAACGGCAAAGTAGGAGAGGGATTCGATTTCTGATCCAAAAAAATCCATCCGAACAGGATGTTCCGCAAGCGGGGGAAATACGTCCAGAATCCCGCCCCGCACGGCGAACTCCCCACGCCTGGTGACCAAGTCCACTCGGGTGTAGGCGGCGCGAAGGAGGTAGCCGCTCCACTCATCCAAGGAATACGTGGAATCTCCCGTCTTCGCGACGAAAGACTCAAAGTCAGCAATCGCAGGATTAACTCTTTGCACCAGTGCTCTGATTGATGCCACCACAATCAGAGATCCCGCGCGCTCCCCTTGAGAAGCCAGGCGAAGCGCACGAAGTGCACTCCTTCTGCGTGCGACGGTTTCGGCGTGAGGACTCAAACGCTCATGGGGCAGGGTTTCCCAGGCGGGAAAATCTAAGACCGTTGTCTGCGGGCCGACGAGGCTGCGCAGTTGATCTCGAAGCTGATCAGACTCTCGGCCAGTGGGGCACGCCACGACTGTGACGGTGGGCGTTGAACCCCGCGAAGAGACGGCTGCGATGTAGGGCGTCCAGGCACCGCGGGGTAGCACGAGGGACCCGCCTGCCTCGGCAAGCTCAATCGCGGCGGCGAAATCGGCATCGCCAAGTAGCCACGCGGGAAGGGTCTGCAAGCTCACTGACGAAAGCTTAGACGCCGGGGCTGGACGAGTGGATTTTGCCCTGCGCGAGTAGCAACCCTTCGGTGGCAAGAAGCTCTGTCGCAGAACACACCACGGACAGGGTGGATCCCAGCGTCTCTTCTTCGAGAGAGCTAAATTTTCCCAGCACGTAGTCCGCAGGTGGCATTCGTCCTACGGGTCTGCCAATCCCGACACGAACCCGAAAGAACTCTGGGCTTCCCAACACTCTGGCAATGTCGCGCAGGCCGTTATGTCCCGCGTGGCCACCCCCGAGCTTCAGGCGAACGACTCCGGGTTCCAGATCCAGCTCGTCGTGGATGACGATGAGCTGACTGGCGGGAATTTTGTGAAAGGCCAGCAGTGCCTGCACGGGAGGCCCCGACACGTTCATGAAGGTCGAGAGCGCAGCGAATCTGAGGCTCACACCAGAAGGGTGTTTTACCACGGCACTCACCCCGTGGGATTTGAACTTCTGAAAGTTCACCCCTGCGCTCTTCGCGCAAGCCGCCACAGCTAAATGACCAATGTTGTGGCGGGTGCGCTCATAGGTGGGACCAGGATTACCCAGTCCCACCACGAGCCACTGTGAAGAGGGGGCTCTGTTACGGGAGGCTGTGAGCCAGGGCAGGACTATTCGCCGCCCGCATCATCGCCGCCCGAGTTCGCTGATGCATCAGCGGGAGCTGCGGCTTCCACGCTGTCGGCAACAGGTGCGACGTCTTCCACCTTCGGTGGCAGCTGAATAATCAGAACCAACATTTCAGGAGCGCTGACCAAAGTGGAACCACCGGGAAGCACAAGGTCTCCAGCATGAATCTGAGCACCTTCTTCGAGGCCTTCAACGCTCACGGTGACCGACTCGGGAATGTGGGTAGCTTCTGCTTCCACACTGATGGAGCTGTGCTCAATCTGGACCATGGTGCCGGGGAAGGGCTCGCCTTCCACGTGAACAGCAATATCAACGGTGACTTTTTCACCCTTGCGCACAATGACCAGGTCTAGGTGTTCGATGATCTGGCGCACAGGGTCGCGTTGGATGTCTTTAATGAGCACCAACTGCTTGCCACCGGGCATCTTCAGATCAAGCAGGGAGTTGGCCCGACGGGCAATCAGCGTGATTTCGTGAGCGGGAAGCGCCACGTGAAGGGGCTTTGAGCCGTGGCCATAGACCACCGCGGGGATTTTTCCGACCTGGCGAAGCTTGCGGGCAGCGCCTTTTCCGAAAGAGGTGCGGATGTCCGCGTCAACGAGGTTCTCAGCCATGGTTTTTTTGCTCCTAGGTAGTGGTTTTCTCGAACTCAAACGCCCCAGCGTGAGGAGAGACCTAAGGAGCCTACTCCACCGCGTCGATTACGAAGTGTCAAGGGACACTTCCTCGCCGAAGTACCCCATAATCTTAGCCGAGAAAGTCTCTGCTCGTCTAACCGCTGTACTGCCGGGGCCGGATAACCAGAAACCACACTCCGACACCCACCATTGCGACGCTCAGGCCGGTGATAAGGGGAATCCACGGCAGGGTTGCCACCAGCGCCACACACCCCACCAGACCCAGCCACGCAACGACGCGAGGAAGCCTCCGGTCCTGGGAAGGAAGCCGAGCCGCGGCAAGGTGAGCGAGGGCGTAATAACTGAGCACCGTGGTGGAAGAAATGCCCACCAACCACAAAGGGTCAAGTGCCACTGAGATGATCATGGCCACCGATGCCATGGTGATTTCTGCCACCGCGGGGCTCGAAGTCCTCCCCCACACAACACCCAATCTTGGGGGCAGGTCACCTTCGAGCGCCATCGCCATCGACGTTCGAGAAAGCCCGGCCAGGATTGTCGCCAACGAGCCCAAGCTGGCCGCCACAGCGACCACAATAATGACACCCCGCCAGTGTTCTGGAGCGCTGTCGGCCACCGGAGTGGCACTGTCTGCGAGCCCGTCAAACCCCAGTGCCGACAGGAGGGCGGAGCCCAAAAAAGCATACAAAATGATGACAGCTACCAGGGTTCCCACAATGACGCGAGGCAAGACAACGGTGGGATTTTTTACTTCGCCCCCCAGCGTGGCCATTCGGGCGTAACCGGCGAAAGCAAAGAACATGAGCCCCGCCGCCTGCCACACGCTATAGACACTGGTGTCAGAAGCAACGCCCAGCTCACCTGCTGACCAGGGTGCCGCGGCACTCACGGCGACCAGGAGCCCGATGACGACAAGAGCCACACTGGCCCCCAGCGCCGCGGTTGAACGTATTCCGGTGATATTTATCCCGGCAAATACGGCAATCATCAACGGAGCGATAACCCGCGCATTCTCTGGTGAAATATACCCAGCGGCAATCACTGCGATGGCAGCGGCAGATGCCGTTTTACCAGTGAGAAAAAACCATCCGGCCATAAAGCCCGCCATCGGTGACACATGCCTCCTGGCGTAGGAGTATGCGCCACCGGAAACGGGGGAAAGAAAAGCAAGGTGGGCCATACTCAACGCGTTCAGAATGGCCATCACCCCGGCCACCATGATTGCTGCGAGCAAGAATTCCCCGGCGCGTTCCACCACAGGGCCCCACACCCAAAATGCTCCGGCGCCCAACATTGAGGCAAGGCCGATTCCCGAGGCACCCAAGGGACCCAGGGTTCTTTCAAGCGTGGCCACTGGCACACTATAACGAGGGCAACAGACGAAAAGGTTAACATGTCATTTGGTAATGAAGATTTTGAAGAATCAGAGAGGCCCCTCTACTCCCCCCGGCGACGCCAGCTGATGCGCGTTGTGGTGAGTATGGCAATCCTTGCCCTTGTCCTGCCTGGCGTCTTAATTACCTGGGCGACTCAGCTCAGAACGGCCAACTACGCCTGCCAGATCGCTGCCGCGTATTACGCGCCAGAAGCACAGAGCTCAACGGCTTCTTTTCAAGTGAGCGACCCGGACCTTTTCGGCTGGAATTGCTATGCCCAACTGCGGAATGGAAATGACCTTTTTGTGGGTCACCTGGGAGTTATTCCCGGGGCTCCGCGCCTGGTGCCGCTGACAGGGAGTTAGGCAGCTCCGTCAAACAAGGACGTGACGGAGCCATCTTCGAAGACTTCCCGGATAGCTCTGGCCAACAGCGGAGCAATTGGCAGCACCGTGAGGCGATCCCAATGCTTGGCGGGGTCCAGAGGCAACGTGTCGGTCACGACAACCTGATCAATAAAGTCAGATTGCAACACTGTGGACGCAGGGTCAGAGAACACCGCGTGGGTTGCTGCCACGACGACACTGAGGGCACCCGCCTCTTTGAGCGCTTCCGCCGCTTTGGCGATGGTACGACCGGTATCAATGAGGTCATCCACCAGAAGACACACGCGACCTTTGACTTCCCCCACAATTTCGTGCACTGACACGCGATTATGGATTGCGGGGTCGCGACGCTTGTGAATGATGGCGAGCGGCGCGCCTAGCTTGTCACTCCAAATATCGGCGACACGCACACGCCCCATATCGGGGCTCACCACGGTCACCGTTGCAGGGTCCAAGAGGGCCCTGAAATGCTCGAGCAACACGGGCATCGCGAAAAGGTGGTCCACCGGACCATCAAAAAAGCCTTGAATCTGCGCGGCGTGCAAATCAACACTCATGATGCGATCGGCGCCAGCGGCTTTAAACAGGTCAGCAATGAGGCGCGCCGAGATGGGTTCGCGACCGCGACCTTTCTTGTCTTGGCGGGCGTAGGGATAAAAAGGCGCTACGACCGTGATGCGTTTTGCGCTGGCGCGCTTGAGGGCATCCACCATGATCAACTGCTCCATGATCCATTCGTTGATGGGGTCACTGTGGGATTGGAGAACAAAGACATCCGACCCTCGAACGCTCTCGCCATAGCGCGCATAAATTTCCCCGTTGGCAAACGTTCGTGCATCCGTGGGGACTAATTCGGTCCCCAGTTCCTCCGCGACGGCTTCGGCGAGAGCGGGGTGAGCACGACCGCTCACCAAAACCAGATTTTTCTTAGGGGTGGCAGAAATTCTTGTCACAGATTTAGAGTCATCTCGGGGAGGGGGGTTGCTGGTGTAGACCATGGCTATTTTTTACTCTCCTTGGCAGCCTTCGCTGCGGTGGCTGACGGCGAGCCTTCACGGTTGTGTTCGACCCAGCCTTCATGGTTGCGTTGTGAAGCGACGCTAATGGCCAGCGCCCCGGGAGCGACGCTGCGGCGAATAACCGCTCCCGCCGCGGTGTAGGAACCATCGCCCAGTTCCACGGGTGCCACAAAAACGGTGTGGGACCCGGTGCGCACGTGGGAACCAATGGTGGTGCGGTGCTTTGTCACGCCGTCATAGTTGGCGGTAATGGCACCGGCACCAACGTTGGTCCCCTCGCCAATGTCTGCATCCCCGATATAACTCAGGTGGGGCACCTTGACCCCACGATGCAAAGTGGAATTCTTGATCTCGACAAACGCACCCACTTTGCCGTCGATTCCCACAACCGCGCCGGCACGAAGGTAAGAGAAAGGTCCGACCGTGGCGCCTTCCTCAATGTGAGCGCCCTCAGCATGCGTGCGCACCACTCTCGCGTGGGATTCCACAACGGTGTCTCGGAGAGTGCAATCCGGGCCAATCACGGCGTGGGAATCAATCCGAGTTGCACCGTGAAGCTGGACGCCGGGCAAAAGTTCCACGTCCGGTGCCAGCTCAACTTCGAGGTCAATGACACAACTGGCGGGATCGTGCACGGTGACCCCGAGGAGCTGCCAGCCCCGAATGGTCATGGCCGTCAATCTGGCCTGGGCATCGCTCAGTTGAGCCCGATCGTTGATTCCCTCCAACAACCAGGAGTCCTCAACGAGCACTCCTGAAACCGGGTTGCCTGCGGCAACCAGGGCCTCCACCACATCGGTCAGGTATTTTTCACCCTGCGCGTTAGAGCTGCTCAGGGTGAGAAGTGCTGCAGAGACCGCCTCACGCTCCATGACATACGCACCAGCATTAACTTCGGAAAGAGCTTTTTCTTCGAAGCTGGCATCGGCTTCCTCCACAACGCGAAGGATGTTGCCCTCTGGTCCGCGGACCACACGGCCATAGCCGGTCGGGTTTGCCGGTGTTGTGCTCATCAGCGTCAGCGTGGAGCCCTGTTCGCGGTGGTGATGGAGGACCGCGGAGAGTGTGTCCGAATCCAGGAGGGGAACATCACCACTGATGACGACCACCTGGCCACTAAACGTGGGAGGAAGGGCCGCGAGAGCTAACTCGAGTGCCCGACCCGTTCCCGGGATGTCATCCTGATCAACGATGATGGCGTTCTCCACGAACTCCGCTATGGCTTCTGCTACAGCTTCGCGATGATGACGAACTACCACGGCAATATGGTCGGGCTCTAGCGCTGCTGCCGTGGACAAGACATGGCCAATCAGCGGTGTACCCGACAGAGTATGAAGCACTTTGGCTCTGGCGGACTTCATCCGGGTGCCCTGGCCAGCAGCGAGAACTACGACCGCGAGCGACTGGTGCGTCATCCCCCCATTTAAGCTCACAATGCTCCCCACGGTTCGCGCCCCAGTGTTTTTTTAGCTCCGCCCCCAGGATTCGAACCTAGACCTAACAGCTCCAAAGGCTGCCGTGCTGCCGTTACACCAAGGCGGAATGGCCAAAGGCCTCTCCTATTCTGGCAGAGGAAGGATAATAGTGTGATGACCCAAGCCGCAGACGATGTCGACCGCATTGTCCAAGCCTGGAAACGGGAGAGACCAGACCTTGATGTGTCTCCACTTGAAGTGCTATCCCGGGTGAGCCGGATTGGCAAAAGAGTTGAGGGGTTCCGTAAACAGGCGTTTAAATCTTCTGGTCTGGAGTCCTGGGAATTTGATGTGCTGGCGGCGCTTCGCCGAGCAGGTGCGCCTTTTCGCCTGAGCCCCAAGAACTTATTGGCAGATACGTTAGTGAGCTCCGGGGCCATGACCCACCGCTTGGGGAAACTTGAAGCCAAAGGCTTAGTCACCAGAGCGTCCCATCCCGACGACGGCCGCGGTGTTGTCGTAAAACTCACCCCACGAGGGTTGGCCGCTATTGACACGGCTTTTTCGACCCTGATTGATGCCGAACATGAGCTGTTACGCGCCCTTCCTGAGTCCGAAAGGCGCAGCGTTGCCCAGGCTTTGCGCCAGCTCAGCCTGGATGTGGAAAGTCGCTAAAAGCTTCTTCCTCAAGGACCATGGAATACTTGAAGCCTTAGTTCCTCAATGCCCTAAGGAATCTGTGACCACGAAGAAACCTGCCCCGCACGCTCTGCGCTGGTGGATTGGCCTGTCCGCCCTAATGATTGTCGCCTTGGATCAGGGGTCAAAGTGGTGGGCGGAATCTACCCTCGAGCTTCGGGAATACCACCCGGTCATCGAAAACCTTTTGGGGTGGCGGCTGATCTATAACCCTGGCGCCGCTTTTGGCTTGGGCTCGGGTATGACGTGGATTTTGACCCTCGTCGCAGCCGTTGCGGTCATCGCACTTGTGGTGGTCGCATTGCGCACCACCCAGGCATCCTTCGGCATCGGCGTGGCAGGGCTCCTCGGCGGTGCGATTAGCCATCTGGGAGATCGCCTGTTGCGTGACCCTGGTTTTGGGGAAGGCCACATCGTGGACTTTA
>Ga0222710_1000688_pt1 | contig 14828 bp, 32 predicted proteins | sample AntAcemetage1696_FD_181143 | JGI IMG/M metagenome (GOLD analysis project Ga0222710, IMG submission 181143) | Saline water microbial communities from Ace Lake, Antarctica - #1696 | ecosystem: Environmental > Aquatic > Non-marine Saline and Alkaline > Saline | place: Antarctica: Ace Lake... | reverse complement strand
AGCCGTTGGGGATCTCGGAATAGCGGCTGTCGATCTGACCCGATGAACGCTGCACCATGCGGTAGTGCCTGATCTCGCGTTCCATCTGCGCCTCAGCCAAACTGATAAACGTCGGGATAACAGCCGCTAGATCATCGCGGTCAAGGAAGTCCGCAATCGTCGTTTTCAGCGCGCTGTAGCTTGCAATGCTCATTTGCTTTTCGCCTTGTTACGCGAAGATATAGCCTTCGCCTTGCTCTTGGCATCGGACTTGCTGGATGCGCCCCATGCCTGCAATGATTTCAGCAGCCGCGTTGGCTGGCCGTCCTTGCGCTCTGGCCCCGGCGCGTTGCCCATGCGGGCCAAGAAGGATGCACGGCGCGGATTGTCACCGGACTTGACAGGCGGCTTGAGGTTCATGCCCTCTGCCTTTGCGGATGCACGCCCCCTGGCATTCAGCCCGCCGCTGGGCGACTTGCCTTCCTTGCGCTGCCATGCCGGTGACTTCGCCATTACTTAGGCTTCTTCGCCGTCTTAGCAGATGCTTTGAACGCAGCCGCTGTTGGTGCGCCCTTGGTGCCAACCTTGCGCATCTTCTCGCCAGATCCAGCCTTGATGCGGGCTTTCTTGGCAGCAATGTTTGCATAAAGACCTTTTGGCATTGATGGATTTCCTTTTAAGTTTGTCGCACATTACCATACCCCAGCCCGTCACGCTAGACCGCGCAGGTTCCGTCTGATCGGTTCGTTCTTGGTCGCGCTCTCACCACGGGCTGTTGGTGCGAAGACAGCCACAAGGCCAGCAGCATCGGCGCAGTGACTAGCCCAGTCGTGATCTGGCCCCAAGCCAATCTCGCGCTTGTCGTCCCATTTCTCGTGATACCATGACAGCGCCTCACGCCCGGCAACCGTTGCGTCCTCGTTGAACCGACACTGCGGGAACATGGACCGCAATGCATAGATCCGCTGGACAGCAGCGCCCTTGCCTTGGTTCGGCACCACATACGTTGCGAACCCAGCCTCGCGCAGAAACTTCTCTGGCGTCACGCTGTAGACGTTGTCGTGTTTGACCCCATCGTGCGGCAGAACGCATGTCGCATCAGCATAATTGTTTTCACGCAGCCAATTGACGTGCGCCTCGAATGGCTGGCCGACAGCCTCGTAGTAATCCAGCCAGCGGATTTCCTCACCGACATACTGCACGATCCACATTGCCGTGGCATCCGCTGACGATGATGTTGAGCCAATGTCCCAGACCGCATAGACCTTGTTCATGCCGTGCTTGTTGTAGAACCCGATCCGGTTTTCCTTGCGGGCCACATCCAGCAGATCGGCATAATATGCGCCTTTGAGCGCCCGCAGATATGCGCCTTCCCAGACGTGATCGTAGACCGCCTTGTCGAGCGTCTTTTCCTGCTGTTCACGCAGCGCCTTTAGGCCATCGGGGAAGTAAGGATTGTCGCGCCAGTTGATCTCCGCTGAGAACAGGCCCGGCGGATTGTCTTGGCGGAAACGCCTGTCAACCGGGCTGCGTTCCGTCTTTGGATTCCACAGCGCCCAGATTTCGGAATTCGGCTGGCGGAATACCGTGGCTTCCAACGCCAACCACGATCCCTCTGGAATGTCCTCGGCCTCCTCGACAATCGTCAGGTCGATCTTGGCCAGCGACTTGATTGACTGCTCATTCCGCCGCAGCCCGCGAAAGATAAACTCGGTGCCGTTCGCGCCCTTGATGTAATCCACGCCGACATCGTAATGCGCTTCCAGCCAAGGATGCGCCTCAATAGCCGCCTTGATCTCCGCGTGCATGGATTGCTTGATGCTGGCTTGGAACTCACGCACGCACAAAATGCGCAGCGGTTCAGCATACCCCCACACAGCGGCCATGAGAGCGGCGCTGAATGATTTGCCAGACCCGCGACCACCATAAAGCGCCCGATACCGTGCAGCGCCCCTGTTTGGCGACAGGACAGGCACCAGCTTCGGCGGAAGTTTAATCGTCGCGTTTGTCATCAGCCGATGCGGCCTCGATGATTATGCGCGTCGGCGCAAGTGATCCGTCGCTGGATGTGACGTCCTGCTCTACCTTGTCGGAGTAGCCGTGCTTGGTCATCATCATCTTTGTGATAGGTGCGTTGAAAACCCCACCAAGACCGCCGCGCAGCAATTGACGCTCTTGCGTTTCGGCTATTTTGCCAAGGATGTTAGAAAACTCTTTTGTTTTGTCATTTGCCCAGACGTGGCAAGTCTCGCGGCGAACGCCAATCTCACATGCCAAACCTGCTACACTTGGCACAAGGTCGCCAACATTTTCCCATCCGCCATTGGCGTATTCCCAAGCCTTCTCGACAAGTTCTGGCGTGTAGTCTGTTGGACGTCCTGCTGGCACTTTGTTCTCCATTGTTGGCGCACACGATAGCACGCTTGTTTTGCTTCGTCTATCTTTCCGCAAGCAAGCCAAGCAACGGACGAAGGCGCTCCATCTCGGCTTGTCCTGCACCAGTAGCAAGTAAGCCTGCTAGTGGGGATACGTTGGCTGCGTTGAGGTTGGATAGATTAGACAGTCGGGGATCAAAGCGGGCGAAGCGGGAACGGACGTTTGCTGGGTTTGAAACCATCATAACATCAGACGGCATTGAACTTTCTGGTCCATAATACTTTGCGGACCCTCCCCGATCCACCAAGTCGTTAAACCTGACCCTATCTGCGCCATAGCCTTGAAACATCCTAGATAAATCGTTCGTGTCAAGAAAATCCGTTCCAGACATGACATCATATGGCTCAAAGTAACTGTCTGGAATGTAATCACGCAGCAATGAATCATCACCCTGAAAACCGACGCGCGCGTTGCGGTCTATCACATTCCAATTTCGGCCCTGAGCATCAATGATTGCATCACTTTGGCCGCGTGAAAAAATCGGGTAAATGCCGCCATCACCACGAGCCGGAATGTAAGACGCCGCGACATCTGGGCTGGACGACATTGTTACGCCGATTTGGTCTCGCTGGCCTTGGCCTGTTTGAAACGCCAAGCGCGGCGCATCGCCACGATACATTTCATCGTTTACGTCAAATCCCTGTTGGATGGCTCGGCGCATCCTACTGGCTTCATCCATCGGCAGGTCCATGCCTGTCTCGCCCCGCTGGTAAAGCGCAAACATTTCCTGCGGATCCACCCGTGCCATCATTTCGTCGGTGACATCGGCAGCACGTCCAGAGCGTAGAAGGGCGGCAACCTCTTGGGCTGGTGATACGGGACGCGGTTGCGCAGCGGGTGTTATTAAATTTACAGAACTGTCTTCGTCTATTGCTCGGAACACATCTTCGATTGTTGCGTCCGGCCTGCCATAAGGTCTGCGCCCCAATCTGTAAGCGGTTGTCGCTGCGGCTCTAGAAGAAACCTGCCCGCCCATTACTGGGAAATCTTGCATGACACGCGATTGAAGTGCTTGCCCAATGCCCTGACCGCGAAACCCTTCTGGCACCTCAAGTTCTAATACGGATGCGCTACCATCAGGACGGACCACAACTTCCATTGTTCCGCCGCTGTTTGGATCAGTATATCTAACTCTTTCAGTGCCAGCCCCAAATATGCTTGAGGCATCTTTTCTGGCAACGTTAAGATCAGGCGCAGCCACACGCCCGCCCATGCCGATAGAGCCAGCAGGACGCGACAGCAGGCCACCCCCGCCCATAGCAAGCCCAGCGCCCGTCAGGGCGGCTGCATCCACATCAGCGGCAGGCACACGGCCCACAGTGGCGTTCAACGTCTGGTCAACGGCCCCAGCGGTTCCGCCTAGAAGGCCAGTCAGTGCTGCCATCGGTTCTGGACGCAGGCCAAGGTCGCCCTCAATGTTCCGAGACAGCAGGCCCATTGTGCCAGCGACGGGGCGTCGGCCAGCTTCTGTCATCTCTTGGCTGGATCTGTCTGCGGCATCCATGATCGGGGCGAAGATTGAGTTGCGCCGATTATACTCACGCAGCATCATGTCAACGTCGCCGCCGCTCTGCTGGATCTCTGGCAGCATTGCCATAAATTCAGACCGAGGCAGGTCAAGGATGTTCACGGGCCGGTTGTCGTCGAAAGGCAACGGCAGCATGTTTGCCGCTGCATAGGCGTTACGCCGCTCTTGGTCTGGTGTCAGTGTAGATCTGGCCATCTGGCGCTCCTTGCCCGTTGCCCAGAAAATACACGACAGCGCCTAGAAAGTCCACAAACTAGACGCAAGGCTTTTGCCCCATGCTACATTCCGTCCATGCAGTTAATGGTCAGCAACAAAGCGTCTTCCTCGTCAAAGCCTGCGTCCAGATGCGCCTTGAAAAACTTAAACCGCAGTTCAGCGATGATGCGGAACGCCTCTCCGGTTTGATCTAGCATGTGCTGTGCCTGCTGGATTTCAGCCCCGAAGATTGCGCTTTCGATTATTTTCTTCGCGTCCATTTGGTTCTCCTTTGCTTGCCTGACTTGATTATGCCCGCTTATGGATTGTAAATCTATTGTTCAAACCACTGCACAAGACGGTCGGATATGTTCAGTGCGTCGGCCATCTGCCCCAGATCCGATAGAGATGTGACCCATTGGGCTAGCCCCATCATGTCCGGTCTAGTCAATGCGACGTAGGTGTACGCCTCCAGCTTGTCAGCGAAGGTCAGGCGCGGGTCGTGGTGGTCGATGACGTCAATGCCCATTTCCTGCCGTGCGATTGCTTCCCGTAGGTGCAAGAAGTGTGCCAACTGCTCGTCTTGCTTGGCCGGGCTTGGAACGTCACCGACCATCAGTTCCCCGCAATCGTGATGCAAGGCTGCGTAGAGAAGCGATGCAGATGCCGATGGAAAAAAGTAGCAGATGATTTGTGCCACCCTGCCGTGGTGATCTGCAAGCGTCTGCGCCGGAACATCTGGGTTGGCGTGCCAGCGGGTGACGGACCCTGATTTGTAGATTGGGTTGATCCCCACGACAGGTTGGTAGGTCATTTGGTCATTGTGCTTTCTGCATGTGCGTCACGGACAAGTTCTGTGATGTATTCAGCGACGTCAGCGTATTCGTTCTTGCCAACTTCGTTGATGATCCAGTCCTGTTGGTCTTTGCTTAGAACCTGCAATATGTCCCCAATGTTTCCAAATTTAATCATGTGATTTTGGAAGCGGTCTTTGACCTGCTGCCGAGGCGATGCCTTGATCTTGCGCGGTGGGACTATGCCTGCCTTGCGTGCTATGACAACAGCCCGGACAACCTTGGTGTAACCAAATCCAGTTGCCTTTTGTATCTCGGCATGGCTGCGACCCGCTCGGTGCATTTCCGCGACGATGTTGATTTCTTGCTCTGTCATGGCCGTGCCACCGGACGCAGGAACGGGATGCCTGTATCGCGGCAGTATGCGTCAACCGACTGGCCCCACAGTTCTTCTAGGGTCTCGACCATCGCAGGCATCTGGTCGCAGACTGCGTGGGTCTTGCCGGTGATGTGTCCGACCTCCATCGAGCCTATTGCAAAGATGATTATGTATAGTGATGTCATGTCGTTTCTCCTAAATTGTCATTGCCAAGGGCATCAGGCCAGTGGCGACTATCGCTAGCGCCGCAGCCAGTGCCGTCAGCGTGCGGATTGTTTTTGCGCGGATCGTGCGCCGGATGCTAGGCGGCATGTGTCCAATCTCCATTCCATGTTTCTGTTCTTGATCTCCTCCAGCAACTCGTCAGCCTTCATGTTGCCGTGGCGCAAGCAGGTCTTGTAGCAGTTGAGCAAGTACTCATCGCCCAGCGTGTCAATCCAGATCGGCCCGTCGTGGCTGAACCATTGCCCACGGCCAACACGCTCTTGCGGGTCATTCATTGCGGCTCTCCCATAGTTTCGACACCCGCGCTTTTAGTTGTTCTTTCGCTGGGTGGCCGTTGATGTAGTCCCTGCGTGCTTGCAGGGTGGTTAGGTTTATTGCGTGTCGCGCGGCGCTGTCGATGATTGCTGCGCGGCAGGCTTGGCCATATGCGGCCTTTGTCTTGGTGTCCGGCAAGTAAACGTCGCCAGATCCGATTGCGTCACCCGTAGCCCAAGGCTTCATGGTTGGGTCTTGCGGGCGATATAGGCAAACCGGCTTTCGCCCAAGCGGCGCTGATAGAGCAGACATTCCCCGCGCTGGTGTGCAACGAAGGCGTCATGCTTATGCGCCCCCGCTGCGTGCTTGCCGACGTGATACAGGATTTCGTCGCCAGCTTCGGCATTGGCAAGAACCATCTGGAACGTGCCTTTGCCTTCTGCTGTGATGTCAATCTGTGCCATGATCAAAAAGGTATATCTGAGTCGTCTAGGTCAGCAGGCGGTGACTGGTCATAGCCGCCTTGCTCGGACCGTTCGCCGCCGCCACCCATGAACGTCAATTCATTGACCAGCAGTTGCAGCGAACCTTTGCCCTCGTAGACGTTGACGCTGGGCTTGCCAGACAACGCCAGCTTGGAACCTTTGGTAATGTAGCTTTGCAGGCTGTCGGCCCGCTGACCAAAGATCGAACAGCTGACCCAAACGCTGTCGCGCTTGTTGCCGCCCTTGTCCTTGCCCTGATCTACGGCAATCGAAAAGCCGAGAACCGAGTCGCCGTTTTGTGTTTTGCGCAGAACCGCGTCTTTTCCGACGTTCCCTGCAATGGTCATGCTTAGCATATCAATCTCCTCTTATGCCTGTTCACATTTACACATATCATAAACCGCCTCAAGCAATTTATGCATCGCCGCCAAACTTTCTTGGGGCAAAGCCTGCCTCGGCCATGATCGCCGCAGCCCGTTCACGGTCCACTGGTTTGCGCTCTGGCTCTGGTTCATTGCGCGGTGGATGTGCCGCGACAAACTCACGGCGGGCCTTGAGTATCTGGCCGACGATGTGTCCTTCGTTTGGGATCTTGTTTGGGTTTGCCGCGACAGCCGCCTTGCAAGCCTGCTTTATTTCCTCAAGGGGATAATCCTGCAATGCATCCATCCAGTCGGTGATGATCCGGTTCTGAAACGGCGTGTCTGCTTCACGGTCCCATCCGAAGCGGTCCATTTTCTTTGACAGCACTTCCAACTCAAAAGCCACCATCGCTCGGTGCTTGGACAACGCCTGCGAGCCTAGCGAGGCGCTCAAGGGTAGGGTCAGCCCCGTTCTGGTGTCCTTGGGAAGGGCGTTTGTGTTCATTGCGATTTCGTAGGTCATAGCTGCCCTCCATCAGGCGAGTAAAAGATTTCTGCTGTAGAAGAAAATCAAGATCGGCCTTCCAGCCTTTCTGGTTGTCGCCATTGCAAAGAGGCGATGCCCTTGCCTTGGCCAACGCGGCGCGCCAGCCTTCAATGCCACCAGCTTCTGAAAGCCTTGCCCTGAGAGACGCCCGTCTGGTCTTGGTTAAAACCCTAGCGACAGGCAGGCCAATGTCCTCTGCTAAGAAATTGTAATCAGCAAAGGCGATGGCTACGTCATCGACAGATGACAAAGAACCTTTAGGTTCTCTTTCTTTATCTAACTCTGGTTCTGGTTCTGGCTGGCATACATCTGCGCATTGCTCTGGCATTGCGGGCGCATGATTGGGCCTTTGTTTTGTAACGGTTTTTTCCGTTTGTGCGTCCCATCTTTGCTTCGCTGCATGGGTTGCGTTTTGTGTTCGATTTGTGCGGTCCACAATGGCTTTTTCAGCGCGTCTGTTGGAAATCATGTCACCGTCTTGGGTGATCTTTCCCTGCGATACCAAGCCGTCAAGGATGCGGATGAACGCAGCTTTAGGTGCGCCGCAGCATCTCGCAAGCCGTCCATCATCTCTCTGGATCGGGCTGTTGGCCTCATAGATCAGGCAGAGCAACGTGATGTAAACGCCGCGCTCCGCTGGTGAGAGGCCAGAAGTTCCGCCAAGAAAATCTGACGGGTAAAATTTAATGAAAGGCTGTTCGCCCATTTTTCGCCCTCTGTTCGGGCCGGGTCTTGCCGCGCGCTCCCCAGCGTGCTACAAATTCCCAGCGTTTGACTGCGCCCACCTTAGCCGCACCCACGGCAACATTCAAGCTCAGACCCATAAAACCGGTCTGGGCTTTTCCTTTCCCCAGCACCTGCTATGATACCCATGCGCTGGTCATGGGCGCAGCCGTGGTGTCCTCCTGCACCTCCCACGCGGCTTACTGGCGGGTTGAGGCATTGCTGTCTCCCCGCCGTTTTTTTTCCGCCTCGCTGAGACGATACCAGCCCTGCCTTAAAATGACTGCGCCGTCGTCATCCATCTGGTGCAAGGTCCGCTGTACAAGATCCTGTGCCACTGGCGCACCGCCCAGCGCAGATAGATCGTCTGCAATGGTCTCGGCGCTGCCACCCGGCACAATCGACAACAGGGCTATGATCTGGTCACGCATCCCACTCTCCCAGCTTCTCTTTGACATCATCAATGGATCGCACCACGGCCCAATAGCCACCCGCAACGATTATAGCCGCACCCACGGCCCGCTGGGCAGGGCTGGCATATCCGCCCTCGGCTTTGATCTCGAAGCCGTAGAAGTGGCCCTCATGCAGCATCATCAGATCGGGAAAGCCGACGACCATGCCCATTAATTTCTGTTTGGCAATGGCGCGGGCAATGGCCTGCCCCCTGACGTCTGTTTGGTTGGCAGAATGATGCACCACAGCCTGCGGATATTGCAGGCGTAGATAGCCAAGAATTGCTTGGTGGATCGGTCCTTCGAGATTGCGCCTCATCCCCACTGCCCCGCCATTGCGTCTGCGATGCCCTGGTATGTTGTCGATCTAATTTTCCACCTGTCAGGCGAAGGCGGCAGGTAGTGCAACCTTTCCCGCTGGTTTTTAGGCAGCTTCATCATGTCCTCATAAACGTCATTGGTTGGGACAAGCGGTGCCAAACCATGAATGAACAATCCGGTTTTTTTTTGCTCTAGATGCCCAAATTGATACGGCTGCACATATCTTGGCTTTGGCATCCCGCCCAAACGTGGCAGCACCCCAACGGGGTTTTCAAAGCAGACGCGCGGCGAAACCGCTTTGCAAGCGTTCCAAAGATCAACGGTCCATTGCACGGACGCTAGGCGCTCTGCATATTTCGGCTGGCCTTCGCCGTATGTGCTGTTTCCAGCCACGGTCAAAGCGGTGCATGGCGGATGCGCGATAATCAAATCCCAAGTCTGACCCAGCATGTCATAAACGTCTCCTTGGTAATGCGGCCCGTCTGCGTCTGTCGGCAGCAGGTCGCAAGACATAGCCTCATGGCCACGCGCAATAAATGCATCACGGACGCGGCCAGAATATTCGCAGGCAATTAAAACCCTCATGCTGAAACCCCCCGATGCTTGCCCTCAAATATGCGACGACAAGCTGCCTCGCGCACTGACGGCCTGTCTGTCACCAGATCGTCAACGGTGACGCCCAGCCCCTCGGCCAGACGAACAGCGGTCCAGATGCTTGGTGCCTGCACATTACCAGATCGCAGCTGCGAATAAGCAGGCTTGCCCATGTTGCACCTAGCAGCCTGCTGGCCCAGGCTAACGCCTTTGGTTTTCCATGCATCTGAATATGCCCGCAGGTTAGCGGTGAAGATCGGTGTCGGTTCCATGTCGTTCTCCTGTGTTATGTTTTGTCAGCATAAAATTATTTCAGGCAATGCGCAATATGTGCTTGCAAGAACGCCGCAAGAAAGTTAGACAGTTGTTAGACGGAACGCAAACAGGAGACAAGCACATGACAATGAACCTTGACGCAATGATTCAACATGCGCGGGCCAACGTAGGAAGCACAGAATACGTTGTTAAAAATGGCAACCTAATGGTTAAGGCAGAGCGGGTTTGGCGCGGCCCCAAGATTCACACTCGCGTCAAGTGCTACATTGACGGCGCGGTCGTTAGCCGGGATGAAGCCGCCAAATTGCAGCGCACAGCATAACCAAGGGGGGCTTCGGCCCCCACCACCACGGGAGAAAAACATGACAGTCACATCAACATACAACGGCGAAGAGATCCAAGTAGAATTCCACGCTGAAACAGAACGCAGCGACTACGGCGTGCCGGGTTCGCCTGTCTGGGATGAAGTCGATCCCGCCAGCATTGAGGTCGCGGCGCTGACTATATTGGGCATTGACGTCCAGCTGACCGATTTGCCCGCACACTTGCAGCAGGCCATCATCGACTTGGCCGACGAAACAGAATTTGCATAGGAGCAACGACAATGAAAATGAAAGACCTTCTTACCGACCTGATCGGTGCCATCGCAATCTTCGGGGGCGGCTACGCTTTCCTGATCTTCGGGCATGGGATGGGCTGGTAACATGACTGAGCATAAAAACATTTACATGGCTCTCTGTGCCGCACAGGCAAACATGGGCAAAGTCACCAAGGGATCGGTAAACCCTGCCTTCAAAAGCAAATATGCCGATCTGGCCGATGTCGTCTCGGTCGCTGTTCCCGCGCTTACAGAGCAAGGCATTGCGATGTATCACAGTGTGATACGCGACGAACACGGAACAGCGATGCGCACCACGCTTTCACACGGGGCGACAGACACGCACATTCATTGCGACGTTCCAATGATTGTGGACAAGCAAAATATGCAGGGCATGAAGTCTGCCACGACCTATGCCAAGCGCATTGGGCTTGAGAGCGTCACAGGCATAGCTGCGGAAGATGATGATGGAAATGCCGCATCCAAGGCCCCACCTAAAGCGGAACCAAAGCCCGCACCCATCGACACAGAGGCCTCACAGAAGGCTTGCGAGTATCTGGCCGAGGCAGACAGCCTTGACGACCTCAAGGAACGCTGGTCGCGCATCCCAAAGCCTGTAGCAGCCTTGCTAGTCGTTAGCGCAGCCAAGGATGCTGCCAAGCTGAGGCTGACACACGCAGCCAATGCCGATCTGGGCGGCGACGAATTACCGTATTGAGAAAAGAAGGGACAAAAACATGACAAACGATCCACGTCTTTCCGTTGGCGGTAATAACCCGCCAGACCCCATCGACGAGGCACTGGCCCCATACGGCGAAGCCATTGACGAGGCGCAAAACTGGCTGGACGGACAGCCAATCGAAAATGCCGACCAACTCAAGGCAACCGACGCCTTGCTTAAAACCATCAAGGGCGCGCTCAAGGATTTAAACGCTGCCCGCGATGAAAGCACCAAGCCGTTGCACGAGGCTTGGAAAACAGAAATTGCGCGATGGAAACCGACGCAGGATGATCTGGATCGAATCGTCAAAGGCCTGATCGCCTGCCAAGACCCATACAAGCGCAAGCTGGCCGCTGAGAAGGAGGCAGAGAAGCGGGCAGCATGGGATGCCGCCAACAAGGCCCGCCAAGAGGCCGAGGACGCCGCCAAGGCTGCATCAGCGTCAGACATAGACGCACAGCGCGATGCCGCCCAGAAGGCCGCACAGGCGCAGCAGGCGCTTGCAGATGCCAGTGCCAAGCAGAAAGACAAGGTATTGGGGATGCGCACTGTCCACCGATACGATATTGAAGACCACCGCGCCGCCCTGCATTGGATCGCAGGCAATGACCGGGATGCAGTCACGGCTTTCATCGAGGCATATGTTGCCAAGAACCACAAAGACACTGACATCGCAGGCGTAAAACGTTGGCAGGAAAAGGAGGCGTATTGATGCACCGCCAAGACATCATCGACACCTTCGAACGCATTGAAGAAGCCGCAGGCGGAAAAGACAAAGCCGTTTTGATTGACGTGCTTAACCAAACCGTCAAAGCGCTAAAAATGGATCGCAAGGATGTAATCCGTGTCTTGGTCGATCATTGGTGGATGGAGGCGAACGGCGATGCCGACAAAGATAATCCGTGACCCTGCTCACGTTGACGCGCTGGCCAATATCCTGCGGGAACGCAAACTTCCCATTACGGTAACTTGGACGCAGGGCGCACCCAGATCCAATGCCCAGAACAGGCTGGCCCAGCGGTGGTTCACGGACATTGCCACGCAGCTAGGCGATCAAACGCACGAAGATGTGCGGGCCGAATGCAAGCTGCGGTTTGGGGTGCCGATCCTGCGGTCAGAGAACGAGGCTTTCCGCACATCATATGACCGCGTCTTGAAGGCGCTGCCATACGAACAGAAACTGGACGCGATCAAGGCTTTTGACCTGCCGACAACTCGGCTGATGACGCAAAAGCAAATGACCGCCTTTATGGATGAAATGCAGCGGCATTGGATAAAGCAGGGCGTGCGCCTTACCGATCCAGAAGCGCTGAAATATGAACAGGAGTTCGCATGAAACCGATACTAACACCGTCTCGCTGGCGGGCATTGAAGAAACTGGAACACATAGGCGACCAGCCGTTCATCGGCACAGACGTTGGCGTGAAAGGGCCGGGTCTGGTCAGCTTAGAAGAATGCGGCTGGGTTGAACGGGTTGAAGCCCCAGACGACCAGCCGTTCATCATCGCAACGCAGGGCCACCATTGGCGCGTTACGACACCGGGCCGCGCGGCGATCGCAGCACTACCTGAAAACAAACCAAAGAGAGCATGACATGACAAACACCACACAGAACGTCACCGCCGATGAATTGCGCGCAATCGTTGAACGCATCGAACACCTGAACGCGCGGATTTCTGACGAAACCGAAGCCCGCGCAGACATTTACGTCGAAGCCAAGGGCAGCGGATACTGCGTAAAGACTATCCGCAAGATCGTGTCTCTGCGCAAAAAGCGTGCCGATGTTTTGGCCGAAGAAGATGCAATCGAAGAATTGTATCGCCAAGCCTTAGGAATGCTATGATGCGCTGGATGCTCAAGCCCATCATGGCCCCGATTGCCCGCAACAAGTTGTCTGCGCTATACGAGGAAAAGGATCGCATCGCAGCCGCCATCTACCGCGCCAAAAAGAGCAAGGCGCGCGTGACTGACCTTTACGATCTGGCAAAGCAGGTGAACACGGCCTGCCATAAATGGGAAAGGTGGTTGCTTTGAACCTCACCGGTCGCGGTCCTCTTGGGTTAAAACAACCAAAGCCGGAACGCGGCACAGCAAAGGCGCGGGCTCACATGGCCCGCGTCAAGCAGCTTCCATGCGTTATATGTGGCAAGCCCGGCCCGTCAGATGTGCATCATGTGATCTGTGACCGATACGGCACCAACAAGGCCAGCGACTTTGATACCATTCCACTATGCAAACTCTGTCATCAAGATGGTTTGATGGCGATACACAACAACAAACGGGCTTGGGTGGAGCGCAACGGCCCCGATCACGGGTTCCTGCCCCTAGTCGCTGAGATGCTTAGATAGGTTGTCAGACGACAACTCTGCGGCCAGAGCAAGGTATCCGCAGCCATCAACAAAACTGTCCCGGTGCGGACCATTAGCCAGCCGAGCCAGCTTTAGGCCAGCCATGCACAGCGCAACCTGATCGGGGCGAACAGGATGCCCCAGAATGACTGACCATATCTTCGCAATGCGGGCGAAGTTTTCTTGCGGTGTCCCGTAGTCTGCCTGACGGTCGCCATTCACCAGCGCGTCAGCCTCGGTCAAGATCCGGCTGCGTTCGTTCATGTCGTGCTGTGAAATGACCATCTTAAAACCAATGCGTAAATCGGGCGTTTTGCCCTTCATGTGGATCGTGGATAAAGCATTCAACGGCCTGTCTGTTAACATAGCCATTGCGGTCATGCCAAGAGTCAGGCGGTGACGGGCTGCGGATATATTCAATCTGCACGTTGTCACCCATTTGCGCCGCAACGCCAGACTTGATGACGGTCAGCCCGATGTGATCCTTTTCGCGGTCATGCGGCCTGACGCCTTGGGCCTTCCGGATCTTGTGATGGAAATGGTGCAAATACCAATAACGGTGTTGCGCGTCCGATACATGGCTACGCGCTTCGGTCATCATCAGCGGATACAAGTCAGCTTCTTTTGCGCCGTCGCCGTGGGTCAGGCCAATCAAATTGTTCTCATATCGGTAATACTTGCGATGCATTTCAGACAGGCTGTATTCATTGCTCTGGACGTTTGGATGGTTGCGGAACCATGTGCCAATGCTGTTTGCCAGCGCCCAGCCCATCAACCAATCGTGATTAGACGGGCAATAGATCAAATCCACAACGTATTCAGCCGCGCAGGTTTCAATGGCTGCGATGTAAGCCGCTTGCGCATCCCTATACATTTCATGGATGCTGCCGTGGGTGTCTTGTGGGGTGCCACTTGTTGTTTGGCGCTTTGTGTTGTCAACGTGCAGGATATCATTGCCAAGAACAAACAAAACCCGCGCCACACCATGCCCGCGTGCTTTGTTCAAAAGCGCCTGCGTGCCACGCAACATGCGGTCAACGGCAGCTTGCCTGCTGTATTCATACCCCGTCTCTGATTGAACCGTCAGCTTGCCGATGTGAACGTCAGCCAGATCCAGCACCAGCAGCCCACCAGAGGCCGCATGAAGCGGGTCAGCGCAATTTGCATACTGTCCTGGCTCAAGATCGGCCAAGCCGTCCCGTAGCGCGTCTATAAGGCTCTCAGTGTCCTGCTCTGGCTTCAGCAGCGTTGAATAACTTGTGCCGTCTTCTGATTTTGTTTTCGCCCAGATTAACGCAGGAACCATGCCTGTGTTGACCGCGCTCATGCTGTCACGAACCGCTGGGTCGAGGTGCATCCCCAGCTTCTTTGCTTTCTCCAGCCGCGATGCGTAGGTGTAATAATTTAGCCCAGAAGCGTCAGCGGCATTGCGAACGGATCTGCCATGCTCACGCCAAAGGTCAATCGCCTCCTGCAACAGGGCTGGGTCAATAGGTGGTGTTGGCATTTCTAGCCCCTTTCGGTGCAGGCCGCGTCCAGCATGGCCAACAGGCGCGCACCAGTCACCACCGATAAATCCCCACCATCAGCGATAAGCGCCGTTGTGTGGG
>Ga0222710_1000677_pt1 | contig 14948 bp, 10 predicted proteins | sample AntAcemetage1696_FD_181143 | JGI IMG/M metagenome (GOLD analysis project Ga0222710, IMG submission 181143) | Saline water microbial communities from Ace Lake, Antarctica - #1696 | ecosystem: Environmental > Aquatic > Non-marine Saline and Alkaline > Saline | place: Antarctica: Ace Lake... | reverse complement strand
CCGGGACGACTACCGAATCGATTTCGACGTAGGCCGGGGGGGGTACGGGTATTTGCTGAAAATAGAAATCGACGCGATCAAGCACAGTGGGGGGGGCGAGGACGAGGACGAGGGGCACGCCGAGGGGTACCGGGGGGAACGGCGGGGCGGCGGCGACGGCGCCGCCGCGGAAGCGGCAGACCCGGATGACGGCCGAGTCCCCATGGTCGTGGGGTCGAAACGAGGACGAGACGAGGACGAGTCCGGGGACGACGACGCGCAGCAGCCGAGGGAAAACGCCCGGTTTCGGGGAGACCAGAGCGAACCGGAGGACTGATCGGGGGAAACGTGAGGGCGACGCCGTTGTAAAGGTGACGATGTGATGAACCGCGGTGTCTTGCCAAAAACTCTCGTGCGTCGGATTGACACTTCCCCCCCGCCTCTCTCGATTCTGAGGACTTATATGCATCCGACTCGTACCACACATGCGGTTACCACCGGCACCGCGGGCACAACGCTTCGACGTCTCGTCACTACGGCGCCGTGAGTTGCGGAGTTAGCCGCGTTTTCTGAGAATAAAAGATCCAGGAGTCACATAAAACTCTTCCTCGCAAACTGCAAACTGGATTTTCGGCACTGACTTTGCCTCTCCCGAGGTTTTTTGGCAATGTCGGCGCCGCACCTGCGGCCACTGCGCGGACGCGCGACGACTGCGGTTTGCCTGACTGGCGCCCCTTTTGCGCACGACACGCGTGGAGACTCGTTCCGGGTGTGACCAGGCGGCGGCGTCGTAACACAAACCTCGCTGACTCGGTCGGACGCGTGGTTACCGCAAAACTCGGTTGGCGGCGGCGGCGGTGAAGGAATCCTTTCCAACTCTCATCAGGTCACTGGGCATTTAGTCCGTGCTCTTGTCCGTGTACTACGTGACCCTGCCGTAACAAGACACACACGCACCACACCCACCACGCAACATGCCCCTTAAACCCATGGTCGTGGAGCTGCGGCAACCCGGTGTTATTACCAAAGAGGTCGTGTCGACTTCGTTTTCGTTTTACGACGCGGATGAGGTGACGCGCATTAGCGTAAAGAAAATAAGCAACCCCGTGTTGTTCGACGCGCTGAACAACCCGGTTATCGACGGGTTGTACGACCCCGCGTTGGGGCCTATTGACCCGCACGGCAGCTGCGGCACCTGCCGCCTATCCGCCCTGCACTGCCCCGGGCACTTCGGGCACATCGACCTGAACGTCCCCGTGTACAACCCCCTAACCTTCACCACGGTGTTGCGGTTGCTGCGGTCGATGTGCGCGCACTGCGGGAGCTTCAAGCTCGCCACGGACCGCGTCGGGGCATTTTCATTGAAGCTGAGTTTGATACGTGACGGGGACCTGGAAGCCGCCGCGAACGTAAGCACACTCGGGGTTTCCAAAAACATCAGAAAAGAACTCGCCGCGATGGCGAAGGAGGTCGGCGATATCGACCTGAGCGACGCCGAAGCGGCGCGGGTCGCGGGCAACGTACGAGCCGCGTCTGATGCGCACACCACTTCACCAAAAGCCCCGACGAAGCCCAAATGGACCGCCCACGCCATGGCTGAAGCCAGGGACTTGGTGAAAGAGTTCCTCGGTTCGATCCCGAACAAGTGCGAGAACTGCGGGTGCGCTAGCCCGAAAATCACCCCCGAAGGCGCCACGCGGTTGTACCGGCACAGCTTGAACGGCAAGCAGAGGGAGGTAAACGCCGCGCTTGGGGTTGACTTGGAGTCGGAACTCGCGGCGCTGGCCAGAAGACGAAGTGGCTCAGGCGCGGACGGCGCGGAGCTGGCGGGACAGGAAGCGGAGGGTGTCGTTCCGGACGACCCGAAGGAGGGGGGCGGGAAGAGTTTGAAAAAAGCAAAAGCTAAAAAGAAAAAGAGCAAGGGCGGCGGTTCCGACCACGACCACGACCACGACGAAAACGATTCCGACTCCGACGCGAACTCTTCTGGGTCTGATTCCGACTCTGGCTCTGGCACCGGCTCCGACGCCGGCTCCGACGCCGGCTCCGACGGATCCGACTCGGATTCCGACGAAGCGCTCGCAAAGCCTACCAAGACCCGCGTTGATTTGACAAACGACGCCGTGCAAGGGACGCCCGAGCCAGTAAAAAAGTACCTCATCACCACCGACGAGGCCCTCGGTTTGCTTGAAAAGCTGTGGGCCAAGGAGTACACGTTCTGCGCGATGGTGTGGGTGGCGTCGCCTGTGCCCACGAAGGCGTGCGGCTTGGGTCCCGACTCCGCGGCCGTCGTGGCGCGGCACTCCGACCCGAATCGGTTCTTCATGCGCAAAGTGCTGGTCACCCCGTGCCGTTTGCGCCCGCCCTCCAAGATGGGCGACATGATGTTCGAGCACCCGCAGAACGTGCACCTCGGGGCTATTATTCAGGCCAACTTGACGTTAGCGGAGCTGTTCCGCAAGCCCCCGACCGTGCCGGAGCCCGAAACCACGCGTACGCAAAGAATGTTACGGGCGTTCATGACCCTTCAGGCCGGTGTGAACCGTTTGATCGACTCCTCCAAGGCGGAGGGCGGTGATGCGAACGGGATCGGAATCCGGCAGCAGCTGGAAAAAAAACAAGGCCTGTTCCGGATGAACATGATGGGCAAACGCGTGAACTACGCGGCGCGCTCGGTGATCATGCCTGATCCGTTTATTCGGACCAGCGAAATAGGCGTCCCGCCCGTGTTCGCGAAAAAACTAACCTTCCCCGAACACGTCACCGTGCACAACGTGGAGTTGATGCGGCAGCTCGTTGAGAACGGCGCAGATATTCACCCCGGCGCGAACGCGATCGAGGACGAGCGAGGGCGGGTGATTCACCTTGAGAGGTTCACGAAGGAGAAACGCGCCGCCATCGCGAAGACGCTGTTGGCCACCCCCGGGGTTTCGGACGATTTCTCATCCGCCAACGCGGCCGGTATACCGGTGGAGGGCGCGCGGGTGACGGCCGGTACGAAGGTTACGTTTGGCGATGACGATGGCGACGGCGTAACTGATCCGTCTAAAGATACCGCCGCCGATTACGTCGCCGCGAGCGTCGCGAAAACCGTGGACGCGCAGTCCACGCGCCCGCTCGCGAAAAAGGTGTACCGCCACCTCCGGGACGGCGACGTGGTTTTAGTGAACCGGCAACCAACGCTGCACAAACCAGGCATCATGGCGCACACCGCGCGAGTGCTGAAAGGCCAAAGGACGATTCGCATGCACTACGCCAACTGCAGTACCTACAACGCCGATTTCGACGGCGACGAGATGAACATGTACGTGTCGCGCGTTTCCCAAACCCGTTTTGTGTTTCCCAAATTCCCACTTCCCAAAACACTTTCCGTTTGCGGGTCTCTGGAGCCCGTAATCACGTAGTTACTACACACGGCACAAGTGCGCTGTTTTATCTCTAACGCTGGTCACGGTTCAGACCGATTACCCCTCCCTGTTGTCCATGCATCGTCGAATACATCGCGATATACATGGCACTTGGTGCCACGCAAGACTGACCCTTTCCGTTCACAAAAACAGGCACTTTCCCCAGGACCACTTGGGCCGGGCGGAGGCGTACGAGATCGTGCGCGCAGATGCGCAGTACACCGTGCCCACGGACGGCAAGCCATTGCGGGGTTTGATTCAAGACCACGTCTGCGCCGGGGTGTTGCTAACCAAACGGGACACGTTTCTGGACAAGGCGTCTTTTCAGCAGCTGCTTTACCTGGCGCTTGTTGATTTCGCCGACGCCACCAGCGGCCGGGGCGGCGGCGCCGTGCGAGGCACGTCGATTGTGATGCCCCCCCCCACTTTAATAAAGCCAGCTAAGCTGTGGACTGGGAAGCAGGTAATTACGTCCGTTTTGGACCACATGACCCGCGGCCGCCCTCCGATCACGCACGACGCGCCCACAAAAACCCCCGCCAACTACTGGGGCGGCGAGGATTCGGGGGAAGGGCGGTTTGTGGTGCGCAGGTAAGTATTTCCCATTTACCACATTCCACTGACTGATTGCCCATACGAAACTGACATTTCTTTTTTTATTTACAGAAACTACGTGTGTTGCGGGATTTTGGACAAAAACCTCTTCGGGACGCACGGGTTGGTGCACGCGGTGGCGGAGCTTCACGGCCGAGTTTTGGCTGGTGATTTTATTTCTGTGCTATCCAGACTGCTCACCGCGCACCTGCAGCACCACGGCATGACCTGCGGGATGGACGACTTGCTGTTGCGCCCGGAGAGCGAGCTGGGCCGCGCGGAACGCCTGGGCGAAGCGAACGCGGCGTGCCGCGGCGCGGCGGCGACGTTCGCGGAGGCAGACGCGAACGCACCGGACCACGCGTTGCGAACGCAGATCGCGAACCGCTTGGCGGAACGCGAAGGCGCGGAAGCCGCCCTAGACATGCGCAGCAGCGGGGCTCTGAACAAAGTCACCAGCGCCACGGTTGGGCAGTGTTTGCCGCACGGCACGAAGAAGCCGTTTCCCAAAAATTGTTTGAGTTTAATGACGCAGAGCGGCGCGAAGGGCAGTATGGTGAACTTTTCGCAAATCGCCGCGTGTCTTGGCCAGCAAGAGCTGGAGGGACGGCGGGTGCCGAGAATGACGAGTGGGAAAACCTTGCCCTGCTTCCAACCCCACGACACCGGCCCGAGGGCGGGGGGGTTTATTCAAGACCGATTCCTCACCGGGTTACGGCCGCAGGTAAGTATTTCCCATTTACCACATTCCGCCTCCCTGATTGCCCATACTCGTACCAGAAGGAACTGACACTTTCTTTTTCGTCGTGCCAGGAGTATTACTTCCACTGCATGGCCGGGCGCGAGGGTTTGGTTGATACCGCGGTGAAGACGTCTCGGAGTGGGTACCTGCAGCGTTGTCTTGTGAAGACCTTGGAGGCGCTGAAGGTGCACTACGACCACACCGTCCGGGACTGCGACGGCAGCGTGGTGCAGTTCCAGTACGGCGACGACGCCGTGGACGGTGCGTGTTGCGCGGTTCCCAAATCCTGACACACTGTTTTATCTCTCAGCCGGTGACTGTTGACCAGGCCATCGCGACGTACTCGTCCTGCGAAGGGACGTGTTACCGGATGCCCTGACTGTTCAGACCGAAGCTGGTGACTGTTGTCCATACATCGTCTAATACACGCGATATACGGGACTGACACTTTCTTTTATTCATCTCAAGTAACCCGAGGCGGGTGTTTGTCAAAGTTTTCGTTTCTGGCGGAGAACCCGGAGTTGGTAAGGCTCTCCGTGGCGGGCGCGGTCGGCGCGGGTTCGAACCCACGCGGTGGGGGGGACAAAACAACCCCCCTGAAATCGTTGACAAAAGAAGAACTTGCTTGTAAACGGCCTGAAGTCCCCCTCACCGCTTCCTACCCGACCGGCACCACCCTAGGGGTGTTGCCCGAGAAGTTCGTGGACGACCTTGAGAAGTTTCTTGTTTCGAAGCACCCGGGGTACTTTTTCGACGACGCCGACGTCACAATTGGAGCCGCCAAAGGCAAAGGCAAGAGCAAGGCTTCTAAGGCTTCCAAGGCTTCTGGAACGAAGAGCAAGGATGAAACAACTGCTGGCTCTTCTTCTATTTCCAAATCCTTGCCCAACGCCGCGGGCATGTCAACGCTGGAGTTCAAGAAACTGATGAACCTGCGGTACCTCAACTCGCTGGCGGTGCCTGGCGAGGCGGTGGGGTGCGTCGCGGCGCAATCGGTGGGCGAGCCGTCGACGCAGATGACCTTGAACACGTTCCACTTCGCGGGCCGGGGGGAGGCGAACGTGACGCTTGGCATTCCGCGGTTACGCGAGTTACTGATGGCGGCATCCAAAAAGCTCGCCACGCCGGTCATGACCCTGCCCCTGCGTGACGAACACCGAGGCGATTTGGAGGCTGCGAAGAACCTGGCCCGACGGCTGCGACGCGTGCGCCTAGCCGAGCTCGTCAAGAAACTCTCCGTGGAGTCATCCGAGTGCGGCAGGAGCCACGGCGGGACTGGTGCGCTGGCGCGCACGTACCAAATCACGGTACAGCTTCGCGGGTCTAGTGACATATCAAAAGAGGGCGACCACGACGTGGCGGAGGATGGCGCGGATTCGGACTCGGACGCGATGGAAACGTCCGACTCGGATTCCGAATCCGCGGAAAAAGAAAAACAAGCGGAAGATTCGGCGGGCCGCGTAACGTTCACGCAGATGGCCAGGGCGTTCAAACGGGAGTTCGCCAAACGGCTGGTTGGCGAGTTGAAGCTTGAGCTACGAAGAAGAGGCGTTTCTTCCGGAAGCAAAATACACGCCGGACGGGAGGAAGGCCAACGCACGGGGAGGGACGGGTCGTCAAAAAACGAGAAAGACGCCGACGCCGACGCAAACGCAAACGACGAAAACGCCGAAACGCGCAAAAGCAACGCGAACGACAAAGGTACGTCCCCGCACTTCCCAAATTAGAGACCACCTGTTTGAGAACTGACGGAGTGATTACTCAGGCCACGTGGCCCGAAAGACGTTTGACCTTTTCTTTTTTCGCGAAACTCCAAAGAGGACGGCGAGGACGGCGACGACGCGGATTCCGATTTGGACGAGGACGAGGAGGGCGCGAAGACTGAGGGGCGGAAACGGGAACGGGGCGATGGCGACGAGGCGTACGGCACGCGGTCCGGGGATGACGAGGAGTCTTTTCCCTTGATAAAGAAGGACAGTTTGGAGAAAACGCGCTCGGTGGCGACGGCGCTGGACGAGTCCGACGACGAGAACAACGAGAACGACTCGTCCGGCGGTTCCGAAAGTGACGAAGCAGCGAAGCAAACGAAACCGAAACCCAAAGCAGCCACTGCCGCTAAAGCAGCCACTGCCGCTAAAGCAGCCACTGCCGCTGGCGGGGTTCTTCTCGAAACCCTGGAGGACGTTTTGAACGGCATCACGATTTGCCGGGTGACGAAGACGTGTTCGTTGTCCCTTTCCCTGCGACTGGTAGGTATTTCCCATTCAACACATTCCGCCGAGTAATTGCCCATACAAGACTGACTTTTCTTTTTACACTCTCAGGGCGCGCCCCGGCTGTTGATGCTTGAGATTTGCGAGCGCGTCGTCGCGAACACGATCGTGCGAAGCGTGCCGGGGATCGACAAGACGTTCGTAATAGGGAAGGTCCATTCAGAGGACCCGGGAGGGCTGGCACCGCTTTGCGTGCAGACGGACGGGGTCAATTTCGCCGCGGCGCACGCGAACGACGATTTAGTCGACGCCGCCAATCTGAAAACAAACGACGTGTACGCGATGTTGAAAACCTACGGCGTGGAGGCGGCGCGGCAGACGCTCGTGGCGGAAGTCCGCGGGGTTTTCGGGGTGTACGGCATCGGGGTGGATTCAAGGCACCTTTCACTGATTGGCGACTTCATGATGCAACAAGGCGATTACCGGCCGTGCTCCAGAGCTGGGATGGAGACGTCGACGAGCCCGTTTTTAAAGATGTCCTTTGAAACCGCCGCGGCGTTCTTGGTAGATGCGACTTTGAAAGGCTCGGTGGATACCTTGGAGTCGCCGTCCGCGAAGATCGTGCTAGGGCAAGTCGTGGAGATGGGCACCGGGGCGTTTGGCGTCCGGTTCGACATGAAGCGAGCCGCGGAGCTACGACAGGCGATGGTGAGGGATAGGAAGACGTTCTAGACGTGACTGTTTTCGATTTATCCCGGGGCGATTTTTGCGCCATCAAAACCCTCAGTGCTGTTTTCCTTCGATCACCACCGATTGCACCGCTTACCTATGCGTAGTGGCACACGTAGTGGAACTGATCAGCCACCTTGATGTCGAACGAGCTGTTCTCCGCGACGTTGAAGGACTCGCCCTCGCCGACTTGAACCCAGGCCTGGGTGTCCTTCAGCTTGTACTCGCAAGACCCGGACACGCACTCCATGATTTCAGCCGCGGCCGTGCCGAACGTAAGCGCGGTGTCCGGCCCCAAAACAACCCCCGCGGACTTGCTCACCCCGTCCGCGGTGACGAACGAGTGCGAAACCGCTTTGCCGTCGAAATACACGTTCGCCTTGGTGGTCAGGGTGACGTTCTGCATGGTGGTGGTGGGCATCGCGGAAGCGTGGGGCTTATGCCTGCGGAAGTGAGGCGAACTCGTGACCGCGGTCGATCGAGGGGATATTTAAAAGTTGTTTTTTCTGCGTGTCAGGCCTGTCATCAGCTCACGTCAAACGCACAGCCCCTAAACCCGACGACCATGTCCGAACTAACCTCCGGTTCCCCCAATGCGAAGCGCGCGAAACACACACCGAGCGAGTCGCACGCCAGCAACGCGGTGGTGAGTCAGGTGTACCGCGTGCGCCTGACGTTGCCGTGGGCCCGAAGTTCGGTAAGCGCGTTTTCGACGTGCACGAAAACGCGGTTTTCACCGCGCTGGACGACGCGATCGCCAAAACGTTCAACCGGGAACCCGGGTCGCACATGTCCGATTTCCGGTATCCCCTCCCGTCCCACGTGTTAAAGCCTGAGGGGTTGAAAAAGCGAGACCTGGAGGACCTGTGCGGTGGGTGCGGTCGGGATGGCAAGCGCTGGATTGAAACTGCCCGAGTTGAAAGCGGAGCTAAAGCGAATCGTGAAACAACTCGACACCGAAGAAGGGCAATTGCAACGCGCGATGATCATGGAGGAGTCTTCCGAGTCTGACTCTGATGAGACGGGCGGCGGCGGTCAAAAAAAAACATTCACGGTACAGAACGACACGCACGGCTACCGCATCGAGGAAGGGTACGAAGTCAAAAACGTGGGGAGCTCGGTGACCAAGCTGAGTGACACTCCGTTAAAGAGCGGCGATTTTTTCTCTTGTACACTTGGGATCTCGGCGCTAATTGGGGCCACGTGGTTTACCTTGAATCAAACCGAAACGCAACCGAGGCGGACAACACACATAAGGTCAAGCTCGTGGAGAGCAACGACGTGAGCGAGCCGAGCGAGGACGAGGATTATTAAGAGTCAGAAGAGTAGACGGCGCGACGCCGGCGATGTGAAAATTTAAAACGGTTTCGCCCCTTTCGCGTCACGAACAGAGGGAAGCGTTTTCTTGGTCCCCCGACAAATCTTTTGTCGCCGAGGACAGACATGCGGTCCGCCTCGCCACTCGCGCCAGCGCGCCGTTCCGCTCTTTCCCGCGGTTTCGGAAGGCGCACGCGTACCGGACCCGGTACCGCCCGCGTTTGGGTTTTGGGAGGTACACGCCCGGGTTGACCATGGCTCGTTCCGCTGTGGGTTTCAAAGACGAGGCGTCGGCGAATGAGATTCAACGATGGCTGTCTCGGCAACAATCCATGGGACGAAGCGTTACGAGGCATCACGAAACGCTCACGATCGCGGGCGCCACGGTGCGAGGCCTCGGTGTTGTCGAGCCAGCAAGAGTCACCAACGCGCCTCGCGTGACTTTCGCGGCGACTCCCACGGGAACGCCCACCGCTGGTGCGTCGAAGCCAAATTACCCAAACTCCAAAGAAGCCACGACTGCGCCGAAACCCGAAATCTCGGCGCGTCCAAACTCGTCCAACCGGATACCCCCGACACACGCGTGTAACGCGGCGCGCGCGCGCATGGGTGTTGACCTGACTACCGGCAAGCCAAACACCGCGATGTACGGCGGCCTCGCGGGGTTCCGGTCCGCGAACACCGAAACGTACGGCGCCGCGCACGACCCCAAAAGCCGCGAGTTGTTAAAGCCGGCGCTCGCGATAGCCAACCCCAAACCCGCGGAGAGCCAGACGCGGTCGCGATACGCGGAGAGTTTGAGGGGCGACGCAGCGCACGAGACGTGGTGGCGTGTGAATTGCTTGCGGTCCACGAAAGTTGTGTTCGACGAGCCGGTGGCGCTTGCCGCGGCGCAACGCCCGGGCGCGGCGGACGATTTGGCGACGGGGCGGCGAAACTTCGTCGCCGCGGCGCTCGGGAACCGGCTGTACTACGGCGACTTGCTTGACGAAACCGGGGTGGCTAACCTTGACAAAGCGCTACGTACGCTTCCCGTGGAGCAGGCGGATCAAATGATAACGACCCTGCGTGAGCTGCACGCGGGGACGGCGGAGGCGAGGCGAAGGACGAAGAGCGCAAGCGCGGCGGCGTACAACCAAGGGTACGTCCCGACCGTTCGCGACACGGCGCGCCGCGCCGAGACGGCCGGGCGGATTACACGGCAGAAGGGGGGGGTCGGCGAAAACGCGGAGGTTGTTCAAGCGCGGGCGAAACGAAAGCTTGCGATGGCGCATGCGGAGACGTTGGCTGTTACGGAGGCGAAACAAAGTTTGGCGCGACGGAAACGCGACGGAAAGGCCGCGTTTGCAGTCGGCGTTTCGTGCGACCCGGGTAAAAAGCGGAAAACGCGTGGGCCCACGTACGGTGAGTTGAAAAGCCTGGGGGGCGAAACCGAATCCGCCGAAGTTCCCCGGTTCGCGAGCTCGTACCAAACAAAGCAGTGCGCGTACATTTCAGAGATCGTCGCCCAGAACCGAGCGGGCGGGGGGCACCGAGTGAAACACGTCGAGCTCTCCACGGCGCCGTTCGGGGAGGGCGCGGGGGTTGGCCGCAAACACGAAACCGACGACACCGTCTCAGGCGACGCCGTGATTGGGATTTCGCGGAACAAAAATAGCTCCAGCTTTGTGGAAGGGAAACGCAACGCACGCACCGGAGGACAACGCGGGCTATACGCCATTCCCGCGTACTTAACAAAACGAACTTTGGATCGAGAACACGGCAAGTTTTGCCAAAGCACGACTTCGCGACGCGCGTTTGCGCCCGCGAGTACGGTACGGAACTTTCCCACTGAACGCGCTCAGGCTCTGCGATTTATCTCTCCGCTGGTGACTGTTGTCCATACATCGCGACGTACTCGTCCTGCGTCCTGGACGGGTTACGACCAGAAAGGCGCATTCCCGGAGGACTGTACCACGACTGTTTACGTACTACCAATCCCGGATACACACGCGCCCGACCGACTGACACTTTCTTTTCGATCGGGCAGGAGTTTTCCGAAACCCGAGCGGCGGAGGTGCGGGCTTTGTCGACGGTAAACAAAACCCTACGCCAAAAATCGACCGTCCCTTTGGGAAACAAAGGAATCGCGGACCACCCAAGGCACCGAATGACCACGTCGTACGTGTCACACTTTGTGGAAACGCACGACCGGCGCGTGGCGAGCGCGAAGGAAAACGAGGGAGCGGAGGATTTATAAAATGAGAATGGTGAAGTTTCGAAAAACAAAAAGAGCGCCGAGCCTCGCGCCGGCGTGCCGCGAGCGGCATCGCGGGCGGGACCGGGCAGTGGGGCGGGGGCGGAAGGTCGTGCATTGATGGCAATGCGTACCGCAAGCGACCTGCGACTCACGAATCTCATTTCCGGTTGACACAACGCCACCCACCGATTGCCGCCGCGCGCCGCGCCGGCGCTATCGCTTTCGGCGCTCTCCACCGCGACATCGCCGTCGCCGTCGCGGCGCGCGTTTACGCGTACCACGATGAGACCGGCCGCACACTCGGGGTGGCGCCCCGGATGTGGCACACCACGCGGGTCGTACACCATATGCTTCTTTCCAGTTTCATCGCTTTGTGAAATTCGGTGACACCGAAAACCGGGTTTGCCCGCGCCGAAAACTGGACTCGTTTGGGTCGGCTCTTGCAGATTTGTAGTGCAGTTCTGCCTTGACAACACAAGGTTGTTTTTCAAACTAACTGCGCCGCCGACCACGACGCCCCATCAAACCCGCCGACGCATCCCCCTCGCGTTTGTCGTCGCACAAAGCCCCGATGTCCGCTTTCGCCGCTCCCGTCGCGCATCGCGCCGGCGTCGTTCCCGTCGTGAGCGTTCGGCGCGCCGTTCCTGTCGCGCGCGCGGTGTCGCGGCTCGCCGGCCGATCGCCGCAACCGCGCGTGTCCACCGTCCCATCCGCGACCGGCGACTTCGCCCCCGAGACGGACCTCGAGCTGTCCGACCTGACCGCGATCTCCCCCGTGGACGGCCGGTACGGCTCTAAAGTCCAGATCTTAAGGGCGTGCTTCTCCGAGTACGCCCTTGTCAGAGCTCGGGTTATCGTGGAGGTGCGGTGGCTACAGAAACTCGCAAGCATTCCGCAAATCGTCGAGGTCCCGCCCTTGTCCGCCTCCGCGAACGAGTTCCTGGAGAAGTACCTCGCCGAGTTCTCCCCAGCGGACGCACAGGAGGTGAAGAAAGTGGAACGCACCACGAACCACGACGTGAAAGCGGTGGAGTACGTGATTAAGGACAAGCTGGTGCAGCACCCTGAGTTAGCGGGCGTGATGGAATTCGTGCACTTCGCGTGCACCAGCGAAGACATCAACAACCTGGCGCACGCGCTGATGCTGAAAAGCGGTGTCAACGCGGTGACGCCTTTCATGGACGAGATCGTGAACGTAATCGCGGAAATGGCGAAAACAGAAGCCAGCACGCCCATGATGTCACGCACGCACGGCCAGCCCGCGTCGCCCACGACGCTTGGGAAGGTGCGTGTTGCGTTTCCCAAATCCAGGCACACTGTTTTATCTCTAAACGCTGGTGACTGTTCGGACCGAAGCTGGTGACTGCTTGTCCATACATCGTCCAATACACGCCCAATAAAAGACTGACACTTTCTTTTATTTATCGTAAAAGGAGTTCGCCAACGTTGCGTACCGCTTGGCGCGGCAAAGGCAACAAATGAGTAAAGTCCCGTTCTACGGCAAAATGGCGGGCGCCGTTGGAAACTACAACGCGCACATCACCGCGTACCCTGACGTTGACTGGCAGAAGACCGCGGAAGAGTTCGTGGAGGAGAGTTTAGGGCTGACGTGGATGCCTTATGTCACGCAGATCGAACCGCACGACTACATCGCCGAGTTGTTTTCCTGCGTCTCGCGGTTCAACACGATCGTGTTGGATTTGGACCGCGACCTCTGGGCGTACATCAGCATCGGGTACTTCAAACAACGCACGGTCGCTGGAGAAGTGGGCAGCAGCACCATGCCTCACAAAGTAAACCCGATCGATTTTGAAAACAGCGAGGGAAACGTGGGGATGGCCAACGCGGTTTTCGAACACCTCAGCGCCAAGCTGCCGGTTTCGCGGTGGCAAAGGGACCTGACGGACAGCACGGTGTTGCGCAACCTCGGAACCGGGTTCGCGTACTCCCTTATTGCGTATCAAAGCACGTTGAAAGGCCTTTCCAAGCTCGAAACCAACTCACAAGCGATGCTCGATGACCTCGACCGGAACTGGGAGGTCCTCGCCGAGCCGATTCAAACCGTGATGCGCCGGCACGCCGTGGAGAAGCCTTATGAAAAACTAAAGGAGCTGACTAGGGGAAGAAGAGTGGACCGAGACGGCATGCGCGCGTTTGTGGAGACGCTGGAAATCCCGGAGGACTCGAAACAACGGCTGATGGAACTCACCCCGGCGACGTACATCGGCAACGCGGTGGCGCAGGCGAACGATATCCTGGCGCGAATCGAAGCCATCAAGAAGTAGACACGAGTCACGTCACGTGTTGACGGTGTTTTTATCGAGCAAACTTATTATTACCTTAAAGTACTTCGTGTGACATCGTCACCGAAACCCCCACCCCAAGGGACTATTATCTCTGTTCATACGCTCCGTTATTACACGAACTGCGACACCGAGTCGTAGGTTACGAACGAACTCACCATCCGCGTGAAGGTTTTGCGTTCCACGTCGAACACGCGCTCGGGCGCGACCAGCACGAACGCGAAGAGCCGTCCCGTGTTGTCAATCGTGATTTTTATCAAAAACTCCCCGGGGGTGGTGCTTTGCTTCACCGAAAACGTGGTGTACGTCTGCCCGTCCGTCGCGCTTTGTGTGGAGGTTACTGTTTTTGTACAAGAAAAAGGTCAGTCTTGTAAGGCCATGTGTACATCCGGGATTGGAAAGGGGTCCGGCCCTGTACTCCGCACGGCGCAGGAAACAGCGTGTGGCGGATGTGGGAAAGATGAGCGCAACACGTACTTTTTCCCGTGGTCACCGCTTCTTGAAGCTTCGCGTCCGCGCCCGCTATCGCGTTCAGGGCTTTGTCTGTTAACCCGAACGCGGCGCCGTCCTCGCCCGCGCGGTTCAGGGTCAAACAATACGCCTTCGTCGCGCCCCTGCCACCCACCAACACCCACCGGCTGTCCTGCCCCCCCGCGCCTTTCTCAACCTTCGTAGGCGCCTCCTCTGTCCAGTTGTTAGGCACGTCGTACGAATACTTGGCTTTGTCTTTCGACGTACCTCCCAAGGTTCCGTACGTCGCGGGAGGTGAGGCGGCGCCGTAGAACGTGGAGAAGGTGACTTCCGTGGACGTCGCGGTGTCCTTCCCGGCATCCGCGCCGTACGCGGCGAGCGCGGGGGCGGGTTGTTTTGGGTTCAGAGCAGCCACCGCGAGCGACGCAGAGATCAAAATGTTTCGCCGCGACGAGGGATGTTCGAGAGACACCAAGTCGGCATCTCCCGACCTCCGCGTGGCGTGGGTCACCACGCGCGCGCGCGATTTCACCGATTTGGGATTCTTGGTCGACGCATTGGAATCGGGACGGACAAACACGGGGGGGGCGGCGAGGCAGAACATCGCGCGTGCACGCGACGACGTGCGGTCGCGTATCAGTTGCGAACGAGAATGCTGACGGGGCAAAAACAAAGGCAAGGTTTGCGTAGGTTTGCTTTTCGGACGTTGCCCTCGTCTCGCGTGTCGCGGTGTCAGTGTCGATGTCGGCGCTCGGCGCGCCGGGTTGCACACTTGTGCATACGGCGGCGCCACGTGCGGGGGGACCGCGGCGTTTCCGCGGTCTGCGAAGTAGGGCTGTGCGGGCACACGGTCAGGACGACAGAGAGACGGCACCTGCGAATTCGGGCGACGGGCATCGGGTCGCAACACGGCGGCACGTCGTGGTGCTGTGCCACGACGTCAGCAAGGAGACG
>Ga0222710_1000671_pt1 | contig 14990 bp, 19 predicted proteins | sample AntAcemetage1696_FD_181143 | JGI IMG/M metagenome (GOLD analysis project Ga0222710, IMG submission 181143) | Saline water microbial communities from Ace Lake, Antarctica - #1696 | ecosystem: Environmental > Aquatic > Non-marine Saline and Alkaline > Saline | place: Antarctica: Ace Lake... | reverse complement strand
TCGTGCTGTTTCCCCTTGGCCTCTTCCCGCGTGTGCTGGTTTGAGCTGCGGTGGTACCCCTCCCCCGCCCGGTAATCGAGCGCGATGTGAAGCGCCGTCTCCCCGGACTCCACCACCTTGGCGGTTAGCGGAACCGTTCTCAAAAGAAGCTTGATCAACCCAACCGGCATGTCGTGGTGGCAGCACATCCTGGCCCGATGAAAAGAAAGTGTCAGTCGGTCGGACCGCGTGTATATCCGGGGTCGGTATTACGTAAACAGTCAGGGGTAATAACCGTCCCTTGTGGTACGAGTATGGGCCGAGGGAATAGTCCCTTCGCGGGACGAGTATGGGCAATCGCAGAGGCGGAATGTGGTGAATGGGAAAGGCCCTTACCAGTGCAAAACGTGCTGCGGCGCGTCTCGCGTGTTCGACGGCTCAAGCGCCGCGTCCGGAAACGCGTCGAGCACCGCCTTGAAGCTCCCGAGGTCGCAAACCTGTTTCCCGGGCGAGCTCATGAACAACAGGTGAAGCGGGAAGGACCGGCCTGATCCGGTGTTGCTCGTGTCGGGGGTGATTTCCACTCGCGTTTTAGCCGCGTCGGGAAATGCCTTTACCAGCGCGGTCAACGTAGCGACCTGCGATTGTTAACAAAAAGGGTCAGTCTTTCAAGTCACGTGTGTTACGTAAAAACTCTGGACAATCGGCAAACAGCGCGCCTGGATTTGGGAAAGCCCCAACACCTACCTGGTGCCGCACGCACGCGCCGTGCAGGGGATACATCTTCGAGGTTTTCTTTTCAAGCAACTCTCCCGCCACGATGCCCCTGAGGCTTTCGGCCGGGGCGTTGTATTTCACCAGCGCGACTTTCGTGGCGGCGCCGCCGCACGCTTTCCGAAGCTTCGTCCCGGGTTTCGCGTTTTTCGACACGAGAACCATGGCGTCCTTACGACCAAGCAAAGAAAGTGGTCAACGTCTTGTTTGTGCGAACAGGGAGGCGGGATTTGGGAAAGCCCAGGACACGTACCACCGATTGCGCCATGGTTTCGTCGCACGCCCCGGCCTCCACCGCCCCGAACCGCGCCAGCGCGAACATCGGAGTGAACCCGTCTGTGGAAACCGCGGCGATTGCTTCCGGGTCCAAATCCAACAGCCTTTTGACCACCACCAACGGCGTCGGGGTTTTGTGCACCTGCGCCTCACGCAGCGGGTTCACGCCGTACATCGCGAAGTGTAGCAGCGAGCAACCCTGGAACGCGCCGGCGCCCGCGCCGGCGCCGTTCCGCGCGGTTCCCCGTTCCTTCCTCACCCGGTGTTTGATTTCGCACAGCGGGGCTATGGCTAATAAAGCGAGGGTTATGTCGGCCGGCGCCCTCGTTACGATCGCGTTGATCAGGTCGAAACAATCAACCTTGGGGGCGGTTTTGTCTTTGTTGTTTGGCTTCTCCGCGGCCGCCTTGCCTTTTCCCTTCGCAGGCGCTTTGCCTTTATCCTTTCCCTTTTGAGGAACGTCTTTGCCTCCGCCTTTGCCCCCGGCTTTGGTGCCACTCAGGTCGGTAACACTTAAACCCACCCCCAGTCCCCCCAGTCCTTTGACGGCCTCATCGCCAACCAGCCGCGTCCCGGCCGCACCAGCGGCGATGGCCTTAGCGCCGAGCGCCGTTCGCGCTTCGGCCCACATGGATTTGCGAATGTAAAAGCCCAACCTCGTTTCACAAGGCTGTTTCCCGAAACTGGCGTGGTCGTTCGTACCAGGGTCGTGGTTTCCGTGCACGCACTTCCCGGTTTCCGTTTTGGGCGTGACCCTGCACCGCACGGGCGGGGCGTGGATGGAGGCGGGGTCTATTCCGTCGTGCCCCCCGCCCATGCCGTTGAAACCGCGCGTGAATGGGTTCAAGTGGAAGCCAGGGGCGCCCGCCAACTCGTTCGCCTCGTCCTCCGAGTCCCAGTCATCTTCGTAGTCCGACTCGGAGTCGTAGTGCTCGGAGTCGTAGTGGCCGTGCATGCCACCCCCCTCGGAGTCACCCGAGTAGTCCTCCTCACTGTCGTAGTCGTCCTCGGAGTCGGACATCGCGCGGGCCGGCTGCGTTGGACGGAGCGCCGCACTGTGAATTCGACCAGATCTGTGGCAGCCGCTTTTTGGTATTTTTTTTTTAAGCGCCAGCCTGTTTTCGCCCTACTGCCACAGCACGAGGCCCAGCCTCGTGCCATGTCCTCCCCGATGCGTTTGAAAGTCGCGGTCGGACTTAAGCAAGAGCTCATTGAAATCGAGGCGCATCCGGACACTACGTGGGAAAACGCAACGCGTTTGGCGTGCGCCCTCGCGGGCGGGCTTGACCCGGCCATCCATCGGTTGTTGTACCGAGGCCGGCAGCCATCACTTAGTGACACCATGTCCGGTCTCGGGGTGAAACCCACGGCGAAGCTGATGCTTCTGGAGACGGAGGTTTCGAAACGGGAAAGGGCACAAGCGGCGCAGGCGCTTCAGATGGAAGAGATGAGACAAGCGAGGGCAAAGGACTTTTCGGAGAAAAACAGGATGGAGATGGAGATTGAGAAAAACAGGATTGAGATAGATGGCGATGGCGTCGACGCGACCGACGCGTCGCTTGCGGACCCGGTGGAGACATCGGAAAAGCTTCTCAAAGACCGAACCGCATTTGTGGACGAGTTAGAACGGGAGTTGTTTAGGCTGGAACGGAACGTGCAAGAAGCGATGGACGACGGCGCGGGGGCGTCCATTCCGAGCGTCAAGCCGTTTCTGGTTTTCGCGAACCGCGCGGAGAAGGCGATTTTAGCCCTGGACCAAGTTTTGACGCACGGCGACGAGGGGTTACGACTCAAGAGGAAAGCCCTGGTGACGCGGATGCAGGGGATGCTGCTACGGGGGGATGAAGCGAAGGGGTATCTGCTCTAGAAAAACGATGGCACGCGGAGAGGCGAGATTTAGAAAAATAGCAGGATTGAAAAGTAAAAAGCTTTCCAACAACCGCAACAACTGGTTTGCCTCGTCATCACTTCGCGACGCACGCATCCGCGATGCTGTCCGTCCTCGCACCCGCGCGCGCGAGTTTCGCCACGCCGAGTCGTGTGCCGCGCCAAGGAGGACTCCGAGGTAAGGACTTTCCTCTGCACGCACCTCGGAATCAAACCACACGGACCACCAGGCCGAGCCTACCCGATGTTACCTTTCACGCTTCTCACACCGTTTTTGTCGAGTCACAGGCGCGCGGCGCGTTGCACACCACGTCACGAACATGGCCGGTCAGAAGGACGGCAGAGGCGGCCCCCGGAACCGAACCAACCGGACGCACGACCCGTACAGCACCCCCCTTAGGGATGCGAACCGGGACCGTTTGTACGGCTTCCTCACCGCCAGGGCGGCGTGGACGTTGCTGATTTACCTGCAAGAAATCAACAAAGCGGGCGCCGGGTTCTGGACCGAATACATGAGCACGCACCCTATTCCGTACCACTACGGCGGCGAGGGCAAAATAGCGGACGTTTCTGGTGAGAACTTCATTTTAGGGCTGATGAACATGTCCCCGACGAACATCGAGGAGAAATACCGGGACAACTACATCACGGTGGATCCGCCCGCGTTGGCGGTGCGGTTGTTGGACATCAGGTACGCGTTGGGGCTTTCCCAAATCCAGGCACACGCGCTGTTCACTGCCCCTCCTTGAGTGCTTTACGGCCGTAACACTTACTGGCAACTGTTACAACTACACACGGCACAGCTAGACTGTTTACCCATACAGTACACCCATACCTCATACCGGTTACTCGCCGACTCGCCGACTCGCCGACTGACCGTTTTCTTTTCCAATCTAACAAGAGCGGCGCTGCACGACGAACTCGTCGCGGACCTTTCGCACGTCCGGGAAGAAAACGGAGACATAATGAAACTCGCGTGCATGCAGAACCTGGAAAACAGCATCAAACTCGACTGCGACGTCGTGTTTTCGGACGAGGACCAGGAAGCGCCGGGGAACGAGGGGTGGTGAGGGAAGTTAGTCATAGTTCAACTTAAAAAAAATATCTTCAAGTGAAAATAAAGTCATCCAAAGTCATCCTCCTTCATTGCTACCGTCAGACAGTGTCGCGGGCACACCAGGCATGACGTCCGCGACGTCTCTGTACAGCCTTTGGCTGGAGCCCCCTGGTGGTGCTTTGTTGTCGAAAACCTCGGGGTTCATCAAACAAAGCGCCTCGCACTCGGGCGCGCGGTGTCCGCTTTTCGAGCCGCACGTCACGCTCGCGGGTGGTTTTGTGGGGACGGAGGACGAGGCGAGGGCGCTCTGCACGAGTGTCGTGACCACGTTGGCCTCCACCACAGGCCACCTACGATGCGACGCTGTTGAAGTGACCTGCGGCGACCGGTACCACCAGTGCGTGTATATCGCCATGAAACCGACCTACGAGCTTTTGAAGGCGCACGAACTAGCCGCGGTCGCGTTCGGGGTGGCGCCCGGTAACGGAAACGGCACGCCGTACATGCCGCACCTGTCCCTGGTGTACGGAGACCTGACGTCTAGTGAACGCCGGGTTTTGGCGAACGAGGCGAAGCACACGTTGTTCGGGGACACGCAACACGACGTGAGCTCGGTCGGGAGTTTCAGGGTTGACAAAGTATCCCTGTGGCGCACGGACGCGGCCGACTTGTCCTGCGCGAGCTGGAAGCGAGTCGAGATCTACCCGCTGTGACGGATGCCTGCTTAACACGTGTTGGGCAATACTCCGGTAACGACCACTAAGACACAAGAGACTACTACTGCTTGGTGCGTATCACGACGTGCGTAACACTGCTTAACAGCACGACTGTAAAGCTGCTTAACGATACGACTGCACCACCGTAACAACAAACCATCGAAACCCGCGCCGTTACGCCGCGTTTCCCACGAAATCCAAATCCCGCTCGCCCAACCGCGAAAGCGCTTCCCGCAGCGCTTCCTGGTCTTTCGCCGCGAGCCGCGGAAACGCGCTTGCGCTTCGCGTGCGCAACTTCGCTAAGTCCGCCGCGGTCGGGTCGTACCCAAGCGCCGCGAGCGCCCAGACGATCTTCGCCAGCGACCGAGGCGCGAGCTTGGTGTCCTGGCTCACCGCGTCCCGCGCCAAAACGTCCAGCTGCGCGCTACTCATTTTCAAACCCAACAAAGAAGCGCCCCACAACCCGAGCGTCGCCGCGCTCGGGTGCAGCACGTCATTCTCGGCTTCCTCTACCAGTCTTTGTGCTAAACGCAACGCGTGCACAGGAGGCGGCTGGTGCCGCGTCCGGCCGTACGCGCACAGGAGCTTGGCGCAGGACGCGCCGTCCAGGGATTTTTCGCCGCCGTCCGTCGATTGGTCGTCCTCGCCCGACCGAAACGTTTTGGTGAACTCCCGCACGACGTCATCCCCTGAGATTGTAAAAGAAATGTCAGTCTTGTATGGGCAATCAGGGAGGCGGAATGTGTTGATTGGGAAATACTTACCGGGGTTGACCCTTAGGACGCCCCAGGCGTGCATCACGGTGAGCCTGTCCTCATCTGGTAGCTCACCAACAAGGCGCTTCGCCGCTGACACGATTAAGTTCATATCCCCAGGGTCCGGGCGGTGGCGAAGTCGCGCAAACGCCCAGTGCGTTTTCACCAGCATCTCCGCATCCATGCGGTCGCCCAGGCGCGCCGCGGCGGTGGTTAGTGAGGACATGGCCTCAGTTTTCAGAGGCGTCTGTAGTGACGCGAGCGCCCACAACACGCAATCCACGTTCTCTAAATTCAAACGCGAAGCGCACCGCGGGATCTCGCTCTCCACCGCCGCCATGTACTGCGCGGGCGGGGTTTTGTTGAGCTGCGTCGGGTAAAACAAAGGGTCAGTCTTGTATATCGCGATGTATGGACAAACAGTCAGGGCAGAGGTAAGACGTCCCTTCGCAGGACGAGTATGGGCAAACAGTCTCGAGTCGGCGAGTGTGGGTGTATCGATACTGTACGGGCGATTGGCAAACAGTGAGTAAACAGGGAGGCCGTAATTGGGCCGAAGAACAGTCGTGGTATTCGCGTACCTTGGCGCACGCCCAGAGGCACTGGGACATGTTCAGCGGCGACGAAGACCCCCCCAGGTTTTGCGCGGCGTCTCGTATCAGCAGGCCGTCGATGACCTCGCCGGGCGGCGCCCGTCCTATCCGAGCGCACGCCCACAGCAGGTTGGACGTTTCCTGTCCCTCGAACGAGGTCAGGTTGTCCAAAGTGGCGCGCATGGCTTGGTCGAAAAAAACCGCCCCCGGGTCGAACTCCAGGTACGCGAACCCCAACAACACGTTTGACAGTTCCTGGGCTTTGAATTTCTTGAGCAGAGGCGCGACGGATGCGGCCAGCGAAACCAACAAGTCGGACCCCGGCGAAAACCGCAGCTGCCCAAACGCCCACACCGTGTTACTCACGGCTTGGCTTTTCGTTTCCCGCGCTTTCCCCGTGCTTTGTACCCCGCCTCGCAGTTCGTTTGCAAGGCCTTCCGCTATTTCCGTGAGCAGCGTGTCTGCCGGATGGTGCTCCAGTTTCGCGCACGCCCACGCCACGTTGGCCAGGCCTTGCGAGTTCATCTTTGGCAGTTTCTTTTGCACCACTAGCATCAGTTCTTTAAATCGTTTATCCCCAACCACGGCTTCCCTGTCGCGTTGCGACCGCGCGTGCGTCGCGAGGCGGTGCATCGCGGTTGCGGCGTGAATCGGGTCGAACTCGGAGGCGTGCTTGCCCACGACGTCGAGAATCACCCTAGGGTCCGTGCTTGACGTCAGGTCCGATTGAATGGCGCGGCCGTTCGCGAAATCGGTACCCGTCAGCCGGGGGGTGCCGCCGCCTGACCCGCGGCCGCGGCCTCGGCGCTCCGAGGAAGGGGCGGCGAGGGCTCGGGTTGGGACGCGCCCGGTGGCCCGGTGGCGCGTCGTCGAGGGGGTCACCCTGCGCGTGAAGGGGGCGGCGAACGCCGCGAACACCGCGTGTGCGTGCGCCATTTGCGGTGGGGCACAACAGGGGCGAATCAGAGGTGGGGTGTCGGCGGCGAGGAATCCCACTCCACGACGCGTGGACGGGAGGTCGTTGAAGCGACGCGCGTGCGGTGAGTGACGAAAAAACACGCGAACCGGTAACGCTTGTCGCAACCGGGTGGAGGTGGACGGACGCGCGCTGGGCGACTCGGTGTGGTACCGCCGCCCGACGAAGGCTCGCGAAGGCGGCGTAAACCGTAAAAAGCATTTGCAAAGAGGACGTGGAAAGCGAAAAAAGGAAGGTTGAAAAAAGAAAAAAAGGCGAGTCCCGGGCCTGCTACTTTGTTGAATGTACAATTCTCGAACGCGATTATGCACCCAGCGTGACAAGCATCATACCGCTATAGACAGACGAACGCGATGGTAAAAGACTACCAGACTACGGCTGACGGATAACGGATTGGAACAAAAAAAAAGTACGTGCGACGTGCGCGGCGACATTTCACAAGTCACGCCTCTCGGCTCGTCGCGTGTTAAGGTGTTACGCATACCTCGAATCTCGCCTCTTTGCGCTTTTTAGTTTAGTCACCAACATAGTCACCCACCCCTAAACCTTTTAGTCACCCAACCCAAAAAAACTCCCCTTCACTTCGGCAGGTGTTTCACCAAAAGCGTTTCGAAGGTTTTGTACAAGTCGTCGTTGGCGTCTCCGAATATGTCGCTCGCTTTTTTCAGCGTCTCCGCCCTTGTTTGTTTATGCGCGTTCAGTTCTTTGATGTTTTGCAGGAACTGAGAGAAGTGTTCGTACGACAACCTGCTTCTGGCTTTGCGAAAGAACTCCTTGCCATCGACTTTGTTTTGAGGAGGTGGTTTTGCGTTCAGCGGCGACGACGGCGCTGATGAACCGTTTCCGTCGAATCTCGACGACGGCGCAGGAGACGCGTGCGTCGACCGAACATTTCTTTCCCCTCGGCCATCCTCAGCATATGTCGACCGGGCACCCGGCGACCGCATTCTCGTCGCATCGAAGTTTGAAAGCACCGAGTTGATTAGCCGGTCCCCGGACGCGTCCCCGAATCGGTCACCGGACGAAGCGTCCCCAAAATCCCCAACTGCAGCGTTCTCGTCATCATCCGCGAGCGTCCGCATCAGGTTCCGTTTAAAGTGCTCCAGCTTGGCGACGTCTTTGTTTAGTTTCTTCACCGTGTTTATCAGGGCCTGTTTTTCTTGTAGTAAAGTCTCCCTGTCCTCCATCGCGAGCGCGGCTTTTTCGGAAGCGTCGCTAAGCGCGTGTTCCGCGTTTTGCAACTTCCGCTCCAGCTGTTTGTTGCGCATCTTTCCCTCCGCGTTTTCCTCCCGCAACGCACTCACCTCTTGTTCCAACCCCAAAGTCTTCTTCACGAACGCCGCATTCGCGATGCGGTGCGCCAGCTCGAGCTGGTCACCGGGGTCCTCGGGTAACACCTGGTTTGGGGAGGGGAGGGAAGGGGGGTGAGTGACAAGGCTCTCGTCGTGGGCGATCGGAAAAGAAGTGTCTGATGGAAGCGCGGGAAGTGATTTGAAACGCGACCGTGGGGCCAGGGTGGTGTCGTCAGTGACACCGTGAGTTTCGCGTTTGAACCGCGTCATCAAGAAACGTACCGAGGCGATATCGCGGGGAAGCGCGTCCATCGCGGCGGCGAGGGGGACGGCCGACTCGCGACGACGCGGAGTGGGGGCGAGGGAAGGGGAGCAAACAAAGCCTTTGTTGGGAGAGTTGTTGTTTTGAGTTTTTGGGAGAAAAAAGCGGGTTGGCGGTCTCGTCGTCGATTCGTTCTGGGACACTGCGATACTCGCCTCGTGCTGTGACACCGCGTTTACGCTGTGTACCGGTACACATAACCTCGCGTTTCTCGGGAGGTGAAAAGGGCCGTCCTTCGCGCGAAAAATTCCAAATATTTTCCAAAACCCTACTCGTTTTTTTTCAGAAATGCGTAGAATAGAAATCTCCGGTCGTCGTCGATGGCCACTTCGGAACGCGCTACACGCACGTCTCCAGAACCGGCGAATATCATGGCGCCTTTCAGGGTAAGCACACTGCCCGGCACGTATCCCCGCGCGTGACGCACATGCTCGGTTCGCGGTACCTCGCCTCGGCGCGGTCTCCGGCGACATGTTTGGCGGTCCCACGCTCGCGATGTTGTTTTCGCGTGCTAGGGTTCAACCGACGAATGGGTCGAGTGGGGCCCGTGCGGGGTTGTTGGCGCGGTAACAACTGCCATGCATCGCCCGACACCGTATGGGAAGCCGTGGGCCACGATGCGGGCGACTTTACGCCCCCGGATGGCGCACGTGGTGCCGTCTCCGGAGACGTCGGCCTTCGCTCTTTTTTCGTTCCGTCCCGCAAAAAAAATGTTCACGCCGAGCCCGGTAACCGGTCGCTGACCCCACCCTCCCCTTCCCCGAAACAGTACCACCAATATCACATCGTCGGCCGCCACGTGCCCACGGATGCCCAGCCGGAGCCGCAAATCTACCGCATGAAGCTCTGGTCCCTGGACGACACCCGCGCCAAATCGAAGTTCTGGTAAGTGAATGAAGAAAACAAATCTCCCGCGACGTCGTTCGCGACGCGCAAGCTCGAACGGTGAAGAACACGGCGACGCATGCGAGTAAATGTGATGCCTGCTCTTTGGCGGGAATTAGTCGTGTGTGTGTCCTCGACGGCGTGGCCACAAATCCACGCCTAAACCACACCGAGGTCGACCCCGGGCCCGCACGTTCCGACACCGTCGACGCACACCGGACCTCGCGATGCGTTTTAAGGGTTTTCGCCTTCTTTGAGCGTTTTTCAAAACAGAAGCGCGCGCGGCGCGCCGGCGCGTGCTTCCAAACCGGATGCCCCACTACTCCAACACACGAACAATTGCCTCTTACGACCCGACCACTGACCGTTGCTTCCACCCCATCCCCATTTTTAATTTACCATCAACAGGTACTTCCTGTCCCGCCTGAAGAAGGTGAAGAAAGCGAATGGGCAAATCATCGCGTGCAACGAAATTTTCGAGGAGGACACGACTTCTATTAAGAACTACGGCGTGTGGATTCGTTACCAGTCACGCACGGGGTTCCACAACGCGTACAAGGAGTACCGCGAGATCAGCATGAACAAAGCGGTTGATGCGTTGTACGAGGAGATGGCGAGTAGGCACCGCGTGCGGGCGCCTTGCTTGCAGATCATCAAAATCGCGTTAGTCGCCGATGCGGACGTGAAGCGTGACAACACCATCCAGTTTCTGGGCAGAAAGGAACCCGTTTCTTTCCCGGTGGTGAACAAAGTCTTAAGGGCGGACGCGAAGTCCCAGAAAACCACGTTCAAGTACACCAGGCCCAACTTCTCGGCGCTGTAAGTGCGTGTTGTTGAGTTTGGTTACGAACGCCTCGCGTAAGGGTAACGAGAGTGGTTGGCGTGGAAGAGACGCTACACTGCTTATCTAGCCTAAGTCTGTCGTTAAACGCGCGAGGGGTTTTTTTGGGGTGGCTTGTTGCTTCTGGCGTTCGGGGTTTACTCCTCGAAAGCGTTTTCCAGCGCGGGAAACGTGTGCTTTTGGCGACGAAAAAAAATGATGGAGAGAATGGCTCGACTGGGGTCGAGCGCGGGGGACCTGACGCTTCAACGAGCGCCGGGTATGGGGGATTGGGACATCCACTAGAAAAAAAAACGACCATTCAAAGGTCGGTCGCGTTGTGATGAAAACGCGTTAACAACTAATTCGGAGTTGCACGAGTCGCGCTGGCGTAAACCTCGTGCGTACTGCGACCGCGTTACACCTCGTCTGTACTGCGAGCAAGGAAAACCTCATCTGTACTTCGAGCACGCAAAGTCTCGTCTGTATTACACGCAAGTTACACCTCGTCTGTACCGCGAGCACGTTACACCTCATCTGCACCACAAAAGCCTCATGTGTACTACACGCACGTAAAACCTTATCTGTGTACTACAAAAAGCTCTCTACCCGTGACTTTTATCTACCGTCTCGCGAATGCGCGTGAGGAGTCGCCCGTCGTCGGCGACGAGGATTCGATGAGGAGGATTCCGCTCATCAAAAATGTCCTCGCCTCAAAAATTCTCCCCGCCGAAACCAAAAACCACGACCAAATCACGCCAAGTAGTTGAACACGTTCGGGTCATCCTTGTCCCGTTCCAAGAACTCTCTAGTGACCAGGTCTTCGATGCGCTTTTTAATCGCTTTGAAGTCCGGTTTGAACCCTTTCGAGAGTTGTTGCACCACTTCCAACACGAGTTTCTGGTGCGCCAGGGTTTTCCGAGATTTCATCGTCCGCACCACCGCGGCGTCGATGGCGTACCGGCGGTCGTTATCGACGTCCGCGATTGTTTTCGCCCGGTCCTCCACAGGCGGAACGGGAACTTTGATTCGCCGCGCCCGGTCCGTGAACTGTTCGTTGTGCGTGAACACGTCGTCTGGGCTGATTTGCTTGTTTTCCGGGGTTTTTGAAAGAATCTTGTGGAACAATAAAAAAGAACGTCAGTCTAGTCTCTTATGGGCAATCAGGGAGGCGGAATGTGGTGATTGGGAAAGGCCCTCACCTTGTACTTGGAACACGAAAGCGAGTGCAGGGTTCTTTTCACGTCCTCCTCGGGCAGGTTCAGGCGGTCCCTGATGTAAAAAAAGAAGTGTCAGTCTCTCGTAATGTGTATGAGTAAACAGTCAGGGTAATCGTCCCTTCTGGTACGAGTATATCGCGATGTATGGACAAACAGTTAGGGCAGAGGTAAGACGTCCGTTCTGGTACGAGTATGGGCAATCGCAGAGGCGGAACGTGGTGATTGGGAAAGGCCGTACCGAATTTCCGCGAAAGTCAGGGAGTCCACGGCGTTGAAAAGCAAAACGCAACTGGTTTGAAACGCGCTGAGCTGCATTTCGATTGGTTTGTGTTTGAAGTTGCCTTTCACGCTGCATGTACCGAGGGCGTAGATCCAGGTCAACTTCCGGTGCTTGGTTCTTTCCTCGTAAAACGCCTTGAACGTTTCAACGCACTTCACCATCGGCGCCGGTAACGCGAGCTCGGTGAACTTGTACGTCGGCCAAAACCCGGTGGTCAAAACGGTGACGTTCAAATCCACGTCGCCTTTTTTTGTAAACGAAAAGTGGTTAACGTCTCGTATGGGCAAACAGAGAGGCGGGATTTGGGAATTTGGGAAAAACCATTATTACTAACCTTTCCGCGACGCGTCTTGCGCCAGCCAGGAATCGAACCCCTGCTGCGTGTCCCTTGCGAGCTGCAGGTCGGTAACCATGCCCTCCATCTTCCCCGTGAACTGCGCGCCGCACTGGTGCTTCAGCTTCGCGAGGATGGACCGCTCGTGGTCGTCGTTCGCGGACTGGTCGAAAAGCAAACGCTTGCTCAAGCGCTTCCGGTAAAACTCGCCGAAAAGATCCTTGTCGCTGAGATATTCAAAGAAAGTGGTTAACGCCTTGTATATCGCGATGTATGGACAACAGTCACCAGCTGAGAGATAAAACAGTGTGTCGACGGATTTGGGAAAGGGAATACGTACCTGACGTACGCCAAAAGCCGAACCACCTTTTCAAGCGTCTCCTCCACGGATTCGTCCGAAAGCTTCTCGCTGCCGCCGCCTTTCTTCAAAAGCTTGTCGCAGAACGTAGCCTGATTGAAATAAAAGAAATGTCAGTCCCATATGGACAATCAGTCAGCGGAATGCGGTAAATGGGAAATACTTACCATCAGCTCAGCAGAAGTGCTCCCGGCGATGATCTTGTTGCAGAAAACCTCGCACGCCTCTTTTAGCGCCCTCAAGAAAAGCGAATCCTCCGCGAAACACGTGGTGACGTACGCCACGTACTTGTCGTGCAACGCGATGACGTCTTTCACGAAAATCGTACTGGTGTCGCTTGAAAGCGCTTTTGAATCTTTGTCGCTAACCTTGGCTTCTTTCGATGACTCCTTGTCCGGGGTAGGCGTGGGCGTGCCATCCGCCTCGCCTTTGCCCTTGGTCTTGGAAGCGGATTCCTTCTTGGCGCTCGCCGCTTCGTCCGCGCGCTTCACGAGCGCCGCGCCCTCCTTTTTTTGGAAAAGAAAAGTGTCAGTGTTTCGGGCCATGTTCGTAACTTGTACGAGCAAACAGTCTGGCGGTTCCGGGCCTCCACAGTGTGCCTGGATTTGGTAAGTGCAACACGTACCTTCTCGACGTGCTTTTTGAAAATCTCCGCGACGGGGGGAAGCCCGGAGGGAACGCGCTTGAACAAACGGAACACCCTTGCGAGGTCTTCGGTTTTGTCGTCCCTGAGTAACGCGGCGGCACCTGAGATTGTACACGAAAAGTGGTCAACGTCTTTCGTAATGTGTATGAGTAATTACGGGCAGACAATCCGCAAAACAGTCGTCCGGGAGTTGGGAAAGCCCCGACACGTACCCGAGTGTTCTTTTTCGAGAAGGCGCGTTTCGTACTCCGAAAGCGTTTCCCTCTCCACTTCCTTCAGCAGTTTCGTTTCGGAGGACGCGTGCAGGTAAAACCCGACGCGTTCCTTCTCCTTCCCGAGGCACTCCTCGGCTTTTATCAGGTACTCGGGGCAGCTGTTTTCTTCGATCCACACAGACGCTTTGCGGGCGTAGTGCGACGCGGTGTTGGTTAACAGAAACGTCTCGAAATCCGTTTCGTACGTCTCCATGCCGCCCATGCCCATCTCGACGAAGATCCCGAGGGCGTTTTTAACAAGCGCCCGGTCGATTTGTTCGCCGTCGCGTTCTTTGTCGATGAGCTCCAGAATCGCGTCCTTCGCGGTGGTTTTCAGTTTGGCGTACACCAAGTCCCTGAAACAAAGCGCCCCCACGTCTTTCAGTTGCGCCAGGTTGTGCCTTTGGATGTAGTACCGATCCAGGTAGTTGAAGAACCGCGATAGCCACCGGACCATCACCTTGTGGTCGTCCCACCTTGGGATAGGTAAAAAACAAAGTGTCAGTGTTGTAAGGTCACGTGTATATCCGGGATTGGAAAGGGGTCCCCCCGGGCTGGGGTCCGTACTTTCCGACTGTACTCCATACAGGGCGGTAAACGTCGTCGGGATTTGGGAAACGCGGCGCGTACCGTCGCACCAGTTCCTTCAACATGAACTCGCCGTTCTTTTCATCCAGCGAGGGTAAAACAACCGTGGTGATGTACGTGTTGAACGCCTCCCGGTACCGCTCGTACAGCTGCTGCGAGAAGTCGTGCGGGGGCTTTTGGGTGCACATGTTGTAGATCGTGCTGCGCGATGTGGATGGGATGGGATTGGATTGGATTGAAAAAAAGAAAAAGAAGAAAAAGTCAGTTTTGGAAGTGCTTTGCGTGCCCTTCAGATCTGCGTCCTGTGGTTCAGTACTCGCGGTACTTACGTGTACAGGTTCATGTACTCCTGAGGGGTAAACGCCTCTTCCGCGATGTCGGTGTCCAGAATCCCGCGCAGCTTGACGATGCCTTTCTGCGCGTTTCGGGGGGGGAGGTAAGAGTCAGATCGGGAGACGGTGGGTGGATCTGGCTGGGTCGAGTACAGTAGGGTTACGGTTCGCGAATTGAAACACGAACGCGTCGCGTTGGAGGGGCGTCGGTGCTGAAACCCGGGGGTGAGTATCACCAGGACGAGCGCGCAAAACACACGTGCCTGCATGAAGTCCCATCCCTCCTCGAGGTTGATGACCTTGCGGTCGTTCATCATCGGCCCTGAAGAGTTACTCGGTCACGAGACGTGCGAGCTGGCACTATGGAGCCAAAATTGAGCCCGCGAGATCTGAACAAGGTCCGCTTGTCACGGTCGTGACGAGACGCCTACGTGTGAGGACGACGCGTGGGGTGGTCACGAAAAGGTGGCACAACACGGGTGGTCACGCAACGCCGCAAACGCCGCGACACAACTCACGCGCGCGTCCAATGACGAAACACGCGAGTCACGGACCGGTCGCGTGGTCGTTGTTGGATCAACTTAAGGGAAGGCGCCAAGTTTGAGTTTCTCAGTTTTTGGGAAGTGGAGATAGGAGAAGAGGAAAA
>Ga0222710_1000667_pt1 | contig 15018 bp, 9 predicted proteins | sample AntAcemetage1696_FD_181143 | JGI IMG/M metagenome (GOLD analysis project Ga0222710, IMG submission 181143) | Saline water microbial communities from Ace Lake, Antarctica - #1696 | ecosystem: Environmental > Aquatic > Non-marine Saline and Alkaline > Saline | place: Antarctica: Ace Lake... | reverse complement strand
GTCCTCGGCCCCCCCCCCCCCCCCAACAGGCTCGCCCCCCGGCTTTCCCTTTTCATACGCCGCGTCTTCCGCTTGCGCCCAGGTTTTCTCCTTAATCGTCACCGCCGCTTTCTGCGCTTCGTACGCCGCGTTCGCGATGTCGTGCTTATCCGCCAAGTCCCTTGAAACCTCGCCCGCGGCCGTTTCCGCCTGGTACTTGAACTCAGCGACTTCCTGCGCCCGGTCCACCACGCGTTTCGCTTTCTCGTAGTTACTGCTCTTATCCGCGTCAAGCACCGCGAACGCGAACAGCGACGATTCCGCCCGCCGGCCCTCCGCCGCGGTTTGCGTCTCACTTGCCGCGTGCTTCGACGTGGCGTCGATGAAATCCTGCTCCGCTTTCCGCGACTTGGCGGCGAGTAAAAGCTCAAGCGCCAGTTCGTCGTCCAGCGCTTCCCTCTCCTCTTCCACCTTTCGCGACGCCGCCGCGTGCTTCGCGCTCGCGTCGCTCTGCGTATACGCCGCCTGCATGAGCTGCGCTTCCTTTTGTTTGCTTTGCGCGGACAAAATCGCGACGCGCGACGCCCGTTCCTGGCCCAACTGCGTTGTTTCCTGGCCAACCGCGACGTCTGCCTTCGCAGCGGTTTTCGCGTTGATCGCGTCTAGCGAAGCGTACTGTGCCGCTTGCTCCGCCTCTACATGCGCCGCGTCCGCCGCGTTCTTCGCCGCTAACATCCTAGCAAGTTCATCTTTAAGAAAGTTTAATTGCTTGGTGTGCATCGCGATCCGCGAAACGCTCTGGTCATCGTCCTGATTGTTGAAAGAAAAGTGTCAGTCTTGTACGGGCAATCAGTCGGCGGAATGCGGTAAATGGGAAATACTTACCAACTTCGCGCGCGCCGCGGCGCTTTTCTTCTCCGCCTTGGTCGTCGCGAAAGCCATCCTGTGATTGGGCGAACGAAAAGTGTCAGTCTTGTATATCGCGATGTATGGACAAACAGTCAGGGCAGAGGTAAGACGTCCCTTCTGGTACGAGTATATCGCGATGTATGGACAACAGTCACCAGCTTCGGTAAAACAGTGTGCCAGGATTTGGGAAAGATGAGCCCAAGGCCGTACCTGTTTTCAAACGCAACCGCGGCTGCTTTCGTGGTACTCGCCGCCGCGTCCTTCAAGTCATCCGTGGCTTGTCTGGCTTCTTTTTCCGCTTCCCGGGCTTCCGACGTGAGCCTCTCGAACTCGGCGTGCGCCGCCGTGGACGCGGCAGCCGCATTTTCCGACTCCTTCCTCGCCAACCGCGCCGCCGCGTCGTACGCCGCTTTCGCGTTCGCCGCCGCCCGCAACCGCTCCTCGGCGTTGAACAACTCAGTTTCTTCGGGCGAGTGCGGGACGGGGGGGATGGCGGTGGTTTTTGGAGGTGGCTGGGTAGGGGTGGTGACTGCTTCTGTTGTGGTGACTACTTCAGCCGCCTTGGCCTCGGCTTTAGTGTCGGAAGCCTCGACTTTGGTATCCGCGGGAAGCGCTCGCGTGGCTTGTGTTTCAGGAGCGGCTTGCGTAGCCGCAGCCGGCTCGATCTTCGTCTCCGCAGGGTCAGCCTTCGTCCCAACAGCCGGCGCATTAGCCTTCGTCTCCGCAGCCGGGTCAACCTTCGTCTCATCAGCCTTCTCATCAGCCTTCGTCCCCGCCGCTGTCGCCGCCGTGATGGACGCCTCTTTGATGGGCTCGTCTGGGGTAGGCACGGTGGGCACAACGGGTTCCGTTTCAGGTGTCGCCACCGTCATCGCCGGCGCTGGCGTTTCAGGGACGGACGCTCGCGCCGCGACGGACTCGACCGGATCGGACGCGACGGACGCTTCAGAATCTTCCGCGTCGTCGAAAGATGTTTCATCCATGGAGGTGGTTTCGGCGAGGGCGATGTCCATTGGGGACGCGTCGTCATCATCCGCATCCGCGCCCAGGTCAACAGTGTCGAACCCTAAACGAGCGCGTCGCGCCGCGGTTCGTAGCGCGACCCTAGAGGCGCGCGCTCGGTCAGCCTTTGCGGTCTCCTCGTCGGTCGACCTGGGGGCGCCACCACCACCCGGTTGCAACAGGTTCCCAGGCGCGACGGATCCAAGCGCGGCAGCGGCGACACCGGGCAAGGCGCCGGTCATAACGCCCGCCACCGCTAAAAGCGCGCACGCCGCGGCGCCGACCAGGGTAAACGCGACGTAGCGCACGTGGGGCGCGCGGGTCTTGCGTGTGGACGCGACGTCTGCGGAGAGGAAACAAAACAGGGTGAAGAGGGGCGGGAGGGGTCAGCGGCGGATGAGGATGGGGCGGGCGCGGAGGCGTGTTGGGTGCAGACGCGCGACGTGAATCGAGGGGCGAGTCGTGGTTGGAACGGTCGTCGAGTGGCTGTGACGCACACAGCCGATGGGGCTAAGTCGATGGAACCGCGCGATGCGGCCGGCACGATCGAGGGAGTGGATCTTGCCAACCACCGGAAAGACGTGTTACACGCCATCTCGGATCCGACGGGCCGTGGGGCAAACAGTCAGGTCCCTTTGGGACAAACACACGTACCGTCGACACGACCGCCCGGTTCCACCAAAAGCATCGTGGCTTCCTCGCAAGACGCCATCCAGGCCTCGTGTCGCGTGTCAGCGGGACACCGGGGCGACAGAGTCTGAGGTAGGTGGGTGGGAGCGCGGCGGGGAAATCTTGCAAGAAGCGAGGAGGTGTTACCGAAATAAGGAGTGACCCATTGACCCGTAACCAGTTTGAATAATAGAAATTGAAATGGTTGATTCGATCGGTATACTCGATCACACTTGAAAGGGTATTAATGGATGTCTTGCTTCTTTTCTCGCTTGCAGCAAAAGTAACGGTCCAAGAAAAAGCCAAACCACGACCTTGGCGCCCCACCCACTTCGCCTCATATCTTCCAACGCGACACTCGGTGTTGAGACTCGCGCGCGCAAAAGAAGCGAACACACACTCCCACCATTGTGATGCAACCCGAGGCGCAGAGTGTCATGCCAGATCTGCCGGACCACGTGTTTGTGGAGCACGTTCTACGAAACATCGACGACCCCGTAGATCTCATCTCGCAAGGATTCGAGCGGTAAGTCGTCCGATGCGCGATGCGGTGGGGGTGAGGGGACATCGGCTGAAGAATTATGGTCAAAGGAGGTGTGATGATGCTTATGTATATTGTCCCGCCGCATATCGTGGGTGCTTGAGCACGCTGAAGCACGTGTGTCGACAAGGGCATCTGCGGAATCTGCACTACAAACCGATATTCAATTCAGCGAGTCAAGGCGGACACCTCGAGGTACTGCAGTGGTTACGCAGTATCGGCTTCCAGATGGATGGGGCGCATTGCTGGAGGGCGGCGGAGGGCGGGCATCGCGAGGTGCTGAAGTGGTTGCGCGCGAACGGCTGCCCGTGGGACGGAAACACGTGCATGTACGCGCCGTGGGGCGGGCACCTCGATGTGCTGCAGTGGTTGCGTGCGAACGGATGCCCGTGGGACGAGTCGACGTGCGCGTTCGCGGCGAAGGGCGGTCACCTCGAGATGCTGCAGTGGGCGCGCGCGAACGGCTGCCCGTGGGACAAGAAAACGTGCGAGTACGCGGGAGAAATTGGCACCACGAACTACTAAATTGGGCCATCGCAAACGGTTGCCCTCAACCATGAGATCTGCAAACGCGCGGTGTTGGGAAAGAGAGATGCAAATCGCTGAAAAAGAAAAACTCCAACGTCACAAAAGCGACTCTCCCTCGACGCGTCGCTCGGCCTTCTTCTCCACGCCACTCCCAAATGTATTCGCGAACCGATCGCGATCCCTGCGAAGTTGTTCGATGTGCGTTTGTATCGACCTCTGGTGTTCTTTAAGCGCGGCGAACGCGGTTGCGGTGGACGGCGCGCTTTTGTGCGTGTCGGAGACTAAATGCACATACGGATTACGTTCGTCAGTTTCGTGATCCACGCTTTGAGTACTCGCTTGAACATTGACGGTACCGGTACCCGTATCAGCAGACAGTGCAGTATCGACGGTACCGGTACCGAGCTTGAAACTCGCGGGCGCGTCGATTCCTTCAAAAAACTCCGCTCGCGTTTCTGTCCTCGCCCGCGCCCGCGTTTCAAATCTGTCCTCCGCCGCCGCCGCGCGGTTTTCCGCCGCCTCCGCGCGTCTCGTCGCCAGTTGTGTTTCCGCCAGCATTCGTGTTGCTTCCAACGCCATTCTTCGTACATCGCCTTCTCGTCCCACGATTTCTTTCTCCAAACGGGTTTTCATTTCCAAACAATCGGCGGTCAAACCGCGCGCGCGTCGCTGCAGTGTTTCGTTCGCTTCACCTAACTCGAAGCTTTCCTCCCTCGCCGACCGCAGCGCTTCCCTCGTTTCGATTAGCTCCAACTCACACGCCGCCGCCGCCGTTGCCATGGCTTCTATGTAAATGTGCTCCTCCTTTTCCACATCGTCAGCTGTTTCGGTCGGGCGGTCGTGTGCGTATTTAGTCGCGTATTTAGTCGCGTCCGCGTCCCGCTCGCGCGCGTGTCGCAACAGGGCGTCGCATTTAAAGGAAAGCGACCGCATCTCGTCGTCTCGTTTCGCCAACGCGTTGGTGGCTTTCGCAAGCGCAACCTTGGTGGGTCCAATCTCAGCACGTATTGCATCGCGCTCACTCGTTACCAGCGCGCACTTATCAACCGCCATCTCCCGTTCCGCCGAGGCAACGGAGGCGACTTCCCGCAACGCCGCGCGCGCCGCGTTTGCCGCGTCGAGCTGGTCGCGTAGATCGTCCACATCGTCCGAGTCATAAGACGCGCCGTCGTCAAACCGCGATGGAGACGCCATTACACCAAAAGGGTGACACACCAAAACCACACCAACGCCGAGTCCACGGAGTTCGAGGCACTCGGAAAGGCACGCGCATCCGTCGTGCGCGGTGCGGTCGAGAGTGAGATTCGAGGAGTTGACATTGTGTTTGACAAAAAACTGTGTTAAAATACTATGGTCATTGTCACTTGTCCCTTTTCGCCTTCTTGGCCTTCTTGTCGCGCGAGTCGTCGTCCCTCTCCCGTTTCTCACTCTTCTCCTTCTTCGCCTTCTTCGCCTTCTTCTCCTTCTTCTCCTTTTTGGATGTCTTCTCCTTCTTCGAATCATCACCCGGCGCGGAATCGACTCCGACGATTTTTTTCAGCGACGCCCCGTGAAACCCAACCTTCTCCACGAGGTCGTCGAAATCGTAACCGCTACTCTCTGACTGTTTGCTCATAGCCGCCGCATGTTTCGCGTTGACTCCCTGCTCGCGTAACCGGATAACCACCATATTCATATCCCCCGCCCCAACCCCTTTCGCGTCCCTCTGCGATTTCCGGTTCGAAACGAGTGCCAGGGGCGAGTGCATTTCCCGCGCTTTTTCGCGCGACGACTTCACCACGCGGTTCGCGCGTTGCAGCATTTTCTGTGAATGTGCCAAAAAAGTGTCAGTCTTTCGTAATGTGAGTGAGTAATTACTCTGGGCAATCGGCAAAACAAGGAGGCCGGGATTTGGTGAAATACAAAGTCTTGAGCAGGTACGTACCTGCTCAAACACAGACAGCGATTCGACAACGCCGGCGATTGTGCCAAACTTGTGCACTCCTTCGGTTAAACACCTGGCTAACAAAACAGCATCCGCCACCGCCTGGTTCGCGCCTTGCGCCTTGAACGGGGTCATGGGGTGCGCGGCGTCCCCCATCAGGGTTACTCTTCGTTTTTTGTGGTCAGGCGGTCGGAGGGTAGTTGGGTCCAACACGTCGCGGTCGTAAACAGGGTAGCCCGACATGTTTTCTATTTTCGTGCTCAACAACATCGCCGGAACCGGGTCGTGCCATTTTTCAGTCAGCTCGGTGAGCTTTTTCTTCAGCTTGTTCGTATCCCTCGAGTACTCCTTAGCATCTTCCTCGCCGCACGGAAAGGAAAGCTGCCACATCGTCGACCCAGGGGTGAACGGCATCGCATAGACGCGCGCGCTTCCGTCCACGGTTTCGAAAATGCGTTCTTTTGCGAGTTGGACTTTGAATTCGGCGTCGTACACTATGCCCAAGCTAACGCACAGCCCGCAATACGTCAGGGTGTCTTGTGCGTGTCCTTTCACGTTCAGATTCAACAACCTGCGCGTGGTCGAAAAGATCCCGTCGCTGCCGATTAACAAACACGCGTCGATCGTCGACCCGTCGTCAAGGAAAACTTTCACTCCGATGTGAGTCTCCTCGAAATTGCTCATCCTACAGCCCCACTTAATCGTGCCAGGCGCGACCTTCTCTAGCATCCGTAACCGCAGAATCTGCCGGGGCACGTGCGCGAACCGGGCGCCACTTGAAGCTCCAGGTGTATTAGTTGATGACTGTTTACCCCCAGAGCTTTTCCCAAACGCCTCGCCGTAAAACGCCAGAATCTCGCCGTGCTCGTTGAAGGTGTAGTGCGATTTGGACGGCGCGTCGTCTGCTGATAAATCAATACCCAAACCGTCCCTCAAATCCGTGCCTTGCACGGTGAGCCCATAGCCCTGTTTCCGGCTATCAAACCCCGCGTCGCTTTCCAAAACCACCACGGTGAAGCCGTTTCTTTGTAACGCCAAAGCGGCTGCGGCGCCGCCGACGCCGCCGCCAGCCACAACGATCGTCCCGCAATCCTGAGGAGACGACCTACCATGTGTGTCCCCATTCAGGGATGATTTGCCATCCTTCGCCGTCCCCGGGACAGAAGAACTTTTGAGCTGAGACGGATCCGATGAAGGGTCAAACCTTGAGTTAACCTTACCACCAGCCATCCCCAGCACCCCCGTGGAGTCTTTCTTCTTTTGTTTGATCACGCGCAACACCGACCCCGGGTTCCCGGCTTTTGAAAACGCCCACTCCAAGTTATCGAGCTCCTCGTCCCCGAAGGAGGTTTCCGACGAATTTGCCGACGAGGTATTAATATCACCGCCTGCGCCGTTAAGAAGAATCAAGCTCACTCGTTTCGACAGGGTTTTGAATAAACTTCGGTGCGCCTCTGTGTTGAACTCTCCGGCATCCGCGAAAGTCCAAGCCGTCGCGGCGAGCTCATTCGGCGACGATTCGTACGCCAAGCGCTCGGCGGCGGAGGCTAGGGATTCGGAAACAGATGCGAAATCGTTGGCGGTGCTCGTGTCAGCACTGTCACCACCACCACCCCCAGTACAGCTGTTGATCGCCCACACTAGGGTACAGATATTCGGTAAAGTCAGGGTGTTGTCCTCCGCGCGATTGGTAATCGTGACCCGCGCGTGTTTCATCAACACAACACTCTCTTTCACCGCCAGCTTCGCGAACGCCCACGCGGTGTTCACCAGGTCCTGGTTGTTGAACCTCTCCAAGCCGTCGTTGGCGGTTGATACCGCGCACAACGATGTGAACAGGCTGGCTGACGGGTGGCACGCCTTCGCGAACGCCCACGCGCTGTTCGCGACGTCCCGCGAGGTCATGCCTGCCTTGTTTTCAGACGCGTAATCCGTGGTGGCGTAAAAAGTTGCAGTAGAGGCTTTGTCGCACTCCGCCACCAGCGCTTTGGAAAGAAACGAGAACAGGGCCTGACGCGTGTCGCTTTCGTTTATCGTTATTTTCGCGTGCGCCCACGCGACGTTCGCTAAACCCCGCGCGTCGAACTCGCCGTTCCCGCACTTCTCGATGGACGACTCCGCCAGCGCCAGGAAAAGGGGTTCGTCGCTCACGTCCTGGTACGATAAAAGCCGAAAGGGTCAGTCTTGAGTCTCTCGGTCCACGTGTATATCCGGGATTGCAGAGGGTATCGTGTTGTGACCTCTGGTAAATTGACACAGTACTGTGTCAATTACCACAGTACGCCAGGAAGAGTTACCAGTATGCGTAAACAGTCGTGGTCATCGGGCCGATCAGGGAGGCGGAATTTAGTAAACGGGAAAGGCGCTTACCAGCGTGGCGAACGCCCAGGACGACAACGCGACGTCCCGCGCGCTGAATTTGTTGACGTCGTTTTCGGTGGCGAAGATGTCGTGTTTACTGGCCGAGACCCTTTGGGTCGTTTCCGTCGCGATCGCGGTCAACGCGGCGGTGACGGTTCCCGAATTTTGGGACCCGCTATTTGAACTTTTTTCGCCCGTAAACGACTTCGCCAGCGCGCAAGTAAGGTTGCACAGCCCTCGCGCGTCGAACTCGGGAAGTCGTTTTGTGCTTGCGCCCGCGATGGCGTCAATACAGCTCGCTACCGTCCGCGTGAAGCTGTCATCATCTGTTGTTGAGTTACAGACCCTGGAAAACGCCCACCCCGTGTTGACCATTTCCTGCGGGTTCATGTTACCAAAATTCGCCTCGCGCGTCGCGGCTGCCGCCAACACTTTGAACAAATCACAATCCGACACGTGGCCCACCTTCACGAACCCCCACACCGCGTTCGCGCACTCCTGGGCGTTGCACTCGAGGCCTCGTTTCGTTATTGCTAATGCGCAGGCGGTGATTAAACTGAGCAGCGGCGTCGCGGCGGCGTCGCTCGTTTTTATTTCACTTGTTTTTCGGTCCTTCAAATCTTCCTCCGAATCTTCCGCAACCCGGACGCACCCGCTTTTGGCGAGGCCGTGAATCACGTTGGCGAGCTCTCGCGCGCCCATTCGAGGGTCGTTCGTGTTGCCAGAGACGTCGTCGTCAACAAGAACATCCTCCGCGGAAAGGGTAACCAGTTCCGTGGTTTTCCGCGCCAGCGTTTCAAGCGCGACGCGATCGGTGTCGAACCATTCGGTGTCGGCGCCGCTCGACGCCGCCAACCGCCCGAGCATGTTCCAGCTCGCGCTGGCGTGTATTTTATTCATGCGCTCGTGGTACTGCTCGCACGTTTGAAGCAGGGCACCGGTGGTCCAGGATTCTTTGATGTATTTCGTGAGCAACGAGGGGGCCATGCCGCCGTTGTACGGCTGCCGCGCCTGTTTCGCCTTTGCCGGTGCTTTCACGGGCAAAACAGGCTCCACGTACGACCCATCGAGGATGGCTTTCAAACGACCGCGCTCTTTCTTGCCGAGTTTCTTTTTCTTGCCGCTCGCCTGTAACGGCGCCTCGCCCACGCGCGCAACCGCCGGAACCCCAGCCGCCTCGCCGTCGCCGGACATCGCGCAACCGCGCGGCGACCTTGTGATTTCTGATTTTTGCTGAGCGTCCCGAAATGCCGAAAACGACGAACGAACATTTATTCGGTCAAATCAGTCGGGGACACCTGGTCTTCGTGCGCACAATGCGCAGGGGTTGCACTCGGACGTGCACCTGACGCGGGGGGATGCGACGCTAGCCGACCGGCCGTGTGCGATGCCTCCAAAGCGATGCTCCCACGGGAAGTCGAAGTACGAGTGCTCGGAGTGCAATCCGTGTCCGCATGGCAAGCTGAAGCGATCCTGCATTGTGTGCACCCCTTGCCCTCACGGCAAGCTGAAACGCAACTGCGGGGAGTGTAACCCCTGCCCGCACGGGAAGCGGAAAGACAGCTGCGCGGCGTGCAACCCCTGCCCTCACGGCAAGCGGAAAAGCAACTGCACAGCGTGCAACCCCTGCCCGCACAGCAAGCTGAAAAGCAAGTGCGCGGCGTGCAAAGGGTGCCCCCACGGTAAGCTGAAAAAGGACTGCGAGGTGTGCAACGCCTGCCCTCATGGCAAGCAGAAACACACCTGCGCGGAGTGCACCCCCTGCCCTCATGGTATGTTGAAACACAACTGCACGGAGTGCGTCGGGTGCCCCCACGGCATGTTGAAACACAAATGCGCGGCGTGCAACCCGTGCCCTCACGGCAAGCTGAAAGGCAGCTGTGCGGACTGCAAAACGTGCCCTCACGGGAGGCAGAAAAGCGGCTGCGTGGAGTGCAACCCCTGCCCTCACGACAAGCTGAAATACAGCTGCGCAGCGTGCAATCCAAGCCCTCACGGCAAGCTGAAAAGGAACTGCGCGGCGTGCACCCCCTGTCCCCACGGTAAGCGGAAAGACAGCTGCGCGGCGTGCATCCCCTACTCTCACGGCAAGGTGAAACGCAAGTGCGCGGAGTGCACCCCCTGCCCCCACGGCAAGCTGAAATACAGGTGTGCGGAGTGCACCCCCTGCCCCCACGGCAAGCTGAAACACGACTGCAAGTTATGCACCCCCTGCCCTCACGGCAAGGTGAAAAGCAGCTGCGCGGAGTGCACCCCCTGCCGTCACGGCAAGCTGAAACACGGCTGCGTGGTGTGCACCCCCTGCCCTCACGGCAAGCTGAAACACAACTGCGTGGTGTGCAAACAACTGCGCGGTGTGCAGCAGGTGCCCGCACGGTAAGCGAAAGGACGGGTGCGCGGAGTGCAAATCCTTCAAGGATTCAGCGTGAAAGCCGAGAGTCTCGAGTGTACGATTGTACCGTTGTATTTTTTCGTCTCGCAATCGTCTCCAAAAACCCACGCCACGACTCATTTCCTCACCCACTCGCTTCGTCACTCACTCACCCCAGAGGTAGTAGTTTGGGACTATTACCTCTACTCACCCGCACACGTCTCCACGACTTTGACGGTGAAGTTGCCCCCTGTTGTGATTGACGCGTCGAATTTAACCTCAACGTCAAACCCAACGTGTTCGCCCCGGTTGGCGTTTGCGGCGAGTTCTTCTTTTCGCGGCAAGACGAAAACGCCGACTCGACCGGCCGATAAAACGTTTGAAGCTTTGGCTTTGATTGGTTTCCAAGCCGCCGCGGTTTCAAAAGCGCCAGGTTTTGAAACCGCCGCGGTTGTTTCAAAGGCACCGTCCAAAACGTCGTCCTCGTCACCCAACGCAGACGCCTCGGTCACGTCTGAATCACCCCACGCTGGGAACGGCGACGATTTCTTTTCCGAAAACGGCGACGGCGCGCGCAGTCGCTTCCGAGTGTTTTTTTCCCTCGCGTCGGGGTCACTTTTTAAAGCGTCTCCGTTTCGAGACGAAGAAACGTTCTTAACGCCAATCGCGTCACCACCAAGCACGTCCGTGGTGCGTACCCACCCCGCGCCGGTGTCGTACTCGATCCAAAACCCGAACGCGTCCACGGGCGTGGTTGGGTCGTTGGAGGTGTTCGGGTTAACCCGAGTTACTTCGGAACTCGAATGTATCGAAACCAAATTCGAAAACACTTCGCGTTCGCGCTCGGCGTCGTAGCCGTCGCCCGCGAGCTCCAGCCGCATGGCGACTCGCGGTTTACCAACGACGACGTGGTTCGGGTATGGCCAGTCCGACAGGCAAGTCGCGATTGGCGCGCGGAAGCCGCCCGTGCGCAGCGGTGGTGCGCTTTGAGTATCACCTCGTACGTCGCGGAACGTCGACGCGAGTCGGTTGCGCACGCGCCGGTCGAGCGAGTCTTTTTCATTCTTCGAGTCGTTGGCGGTCTCGTCCCTGTCCCTTTGCCTTTCCGACGAGAACGTCTCCCCTTTCAGCTGCGCGACAATCTCGGGACACGAAAGCGTCACCACCATGACCACCGCCGTCGTGGGCACGGCGACGAAGTTGACGTGCAGGATCCCAGCGCGTCGCGCCCAGAGTCTTCTTCGAACCAGGGACGCCAGGGAGACGTCGCCCCAACCGTCGGCGTCGTCTGACTGTTTGCCCATAGAACTGCTCCCTAATCTTCCTAATTCGTCTCCTGAAAAGCCATCACCTGACCCCAACGAAAACGGGTCGCACAGCAACACCCAGGCTGGCATTTTCCCGAGCGCGCGCGTCGCAGCGCCGCGCAGGGTGTTGACCTGTTGTTGTAAAAAAGAAGTGTTCAGTCTTTCGGACCACGTGTATTACGTAATTACTCTGGCCAATCGGCAAACAGTGTGCCTGGATTTCGTGAAAGCCCCAAAACGCACCTCGGTCGCCGCGTGTATCTCGCACAGCGTCTTCGCCGCGTACGCGGCGTCCCAGTCCCGCTGCGCGCACTCCTTGGCCCTCGCGAATTTCACCGTCGCCTGCGTAAGCGCTTCCTGCGCCCGTTCCACCGCCGGGTCGTTTTCGATTTCCTCAAAGTCGACCCCCCCGAACCCCAACCGCGTGAGCTGCTCGGTGGTGATCTCCACGCTGTCGCGCGAGCAGTACGCGTCGAACAAATCGCGGTCCGCGCTCGTGCCGCCGCGGTCGTAGTCGTAGTCGTTGTACCTGTACCCGTCGTCGTACCGGTCATTCCTGTCGAAACTGTCGTCGTACCGCACGTCGTACGAATCGTCGTACCTCGTGCCGTACCGTCCGTAGCTCACCCTCCTTGGTAACTCCCGTTGTTTCACCGCTTTGAGGAACACTTTGCGAAAGTTGGAAAGCGCGTGGAAGTACCGGTCCTCGTGTCGCTCCTTCGCCGACGCCGAGGTAACCGCGGCGTTCCAAAGCGACGTCGCGACGAACAGGCTGTCCACGCGTGTCTCGCACACGGTGTTGTCCACTAAATCAGCCCCGATGCCCACCTGGACCCGGTACGTATTAGTGTCGTTTTTGTCGTGGTGAGTCGTGTCTTCGCGGTGGTGGTCGGTCCGCTCACTCGCGTTCCCACGGAGACTGCCCGTGTCACTCGCGCTGCCCTGGATACTCGCCACGGCTTGCAGAATACTGGAAACGGGCTCAAGAATGGGAATCATAATCGGGTTTAGGGTTTCCTTGTCCTCGTTTCCGTAAAAGGAAAACCCCGTTGCGTCATGACGCCCGAGCGCGGCGACTTTGCAAACATCGGCGCCGACGTTCGCGGAACCCAAAACGGCGCGCGAAAACCGCGCGGCGCCGCAGTCGCGCTCCAGACAAAGAACGGTTTGTCGAGGGTTTTCTTCTTCTTTAGGGTTTGCGTCCGTAGGGTTTGTCTCCTTAGGGTTTGACCTAGGGTTTGACCTAGGGTTTCCGTGAGTAGGGTTTTTGTTCGTCTCAAACGCCCTAGCCGCGAGCAGGGACATCAGCGGGCCGTTTCCGATGTCAAGCACGGCGCCGCATTTCGCGCCTGTTTTCGCAACCGCCTTTTGCACCGCGGTGAAAAAAACCTGTTACACGATTAACAAGAAAGTGTCAGTCTCTCGTAATGTGTATGAGGGATTGGAAAGGGTATACTGTATTCCATACAGTGCATTAAACAGGGAGGCGGAACGTGGTGATTGGGAAAGTTCCTTACCGCGTTGGTTTCCAAATCGTTCCAACGCGCGATTTTTGTGACGCCCCACAATAAGTGCGCGGCGCATCGGCAAACGTGGGGATGGGGAGAAACAGGGTTTAGGTTGTTTGGGGTGCCTAGGGAGTCTTGTTTTTTTCCTAGGTTGTATTGCTTTTCCCCAGATGTGGTGTGCAAGTAGTCTTGCTTTTCCTCAAACGTTGTTGGGGAAACCGGTTTTTCGCCGTCCACGAGAAAGGTTTCCAAAATCGTCCCGTTGACGCCGGCGCCGTCATTTTTTCGCGAGAGTTTCAAACAAACCAGTCGCGCGTCGGTCGGCACGTCGAGGACCTCGGGAAGAAGAGTTACCGTTACGGGTCGTGTTCCTGTTACAGGTCGCACAGGTCCTTGGTTCGATTCCGGCGGGTTCGGGTCGGAGGTGAGAGTTTTGTTTTTTGACACTTCGATTGTCCACCAGGTCATCGCTGCGCGCGCCGCTCGTCGTGAATCGGAGCCGCGCAGGACGATCGCGATGACGTTTTGTTCAACGCACGTCACCAGTGTCAACGGTGACCCCGAATCGTCTCCCAGAGCACGGCAGCCGGGTGCCGTACACAGCAGCGGAACAGCGTCACTGATGCGCTCCAACGATGCGTCTCCAATGTTAAGCGTATCGATTGAAGTACCCGCGGCGCCGGGACACGGCCCGGTGATTCGAGAATCGCCTTCGCGATCGCCGAGCGGATCCCTTAAGTAAAACCCGTCTCCCAGGTTCGAACCGCCGACGAGTTGTCCTGAAACGTTTACCGAGTGTGGTATGGTCGTCGTGTGGTGGCCAGTCTTGAGTAGGGTGTTGAAAACTCCTTTTTCGCGAAGAGCGGTGAGATCCCGGATGACGTCCAACACGCCGATTGCGTTTACCACCGCCAGCGCGTCCACGACCAACAACTCGCAGCGCTCCGCGACGATCGTGTCATTGGACGTATCGCCGAAAGCGTGCCGCTGTGACGCACGCGGGTTGGTGCTTGAGGTACAGACGCTCCACGAATTGTCCGTCTCGAGGGAAGAAGAAGAAGCCTGAACCCGGGATACGTCTGTTTCAAGCACGACGAGCCGGTTGCGTTCGGCGGGGGTCCGAAGAGTTTCACCTGCGTTCAATCTGACCAAGTTCGCCAGTATTGGGTCCTTTTCGAACGCGACGACCTGGTCTGCGCCCGCGAGCACGGCCTGGATCGCGAGGGTACCGCCCGTACCACCAGCGCCGAGCACCACCACGCGTCGCGCGCCGTTTTGCAACGCGGCGGTCACCGCGTCTCGAAACGCGGTGATACGCGCCACGTCCCTTAGGGCAAAAAGGACCTTGGCTTTCACGGACCGGGCTTTGTTCGCGGTCACCGCGAGGATCTCGGAACCGAGCGCCGCTTCCAACGCTTCCGCTGACGTGACGTGTGGTAAGGGGGGGGGGGAATCGTTGGAGGGAGGTTCGGACATCGCGCGCGCGGGGGGGCCGGAAGCGCGGTGGGGTGTGGCGTGTCAGCGGTGCCTTCCTAGGAAAAGGAAAGGAACTTTGAAACGAAATCAGATCTCCTGAGGTGCAAAAGTCGTGGCTTTTCAGAACGAGAGGCGCGGAGGGACGCGATGCACGACGTGGTGATTCTACGTTGATCATGGGAAGGAAGCGGTGTTCACACGGCAAGGGGAAAAGCGACTGCGCGGAATGCAACCCCTGCCCTCACAGCAAGCTGAAACGCAAGTGTACGATGTGCAACCCATGCCCTCACGGCAAGCGGAAAAGCAGCTGCAAAGACTGCAACCCCTGCCCTCACGGGAGGCTGAAACACGGCTGCGCGGACTGCAACCCCTGCCCTCACGGCAAGGTGAAACACCACTGCAAAGACTGCAACCCATGCCCTCACGGCAGGCTGAAACACGGC
>Ga0222710_1000658_pt1 | contig 15168 bp, 11 predicted proteins | sample AntAcemetage1696_FD_181143 | JGI IMG/M metagenome (GOLD analysis project Ga0222710, IMG submission 181143) | Saline water microbial communities from Ace Lake, Antarctica - #1696 | ecosystem: Environmental > Aquatic > Non-marine Saline and Alkaline > Saline | place: Antarctica: Ace Lake... | reverse complement strand
AGACCTTGACTTTGAAGATTTTCTCGATAGCGAGCTTGATTTCGGTCTTGGTCGCACGAGGGTCGACCTCGAAGGTGTACTTACCCTGGTCAATAAGGGTGTAACTCTTCTCGCTCACGATCGGGCGAAAGACGACATCCCTGGGGTCTTTGTTCCAGGCTGCAGCGTGGACGGTCATTACTTGCCTCCCTTTGCGTCTGACTTGCCGGCGACAAAGGATTCAAACGCTTCTGCGGTGAAAACAATGTCGTCAGATTTCAACACGTCATAGGTGTTCAATTGGTCGGGGTGGACGGCGTGAATACCGGGCAGGTTGCGGACACTCTTCTGACCGTTGAGATCATCGCGGCCAATAATCACCAGAACATTGGGGCCGGGAGCGGTCGTTCCGATGAGCGAAGCAGCAATCTTGGTCGAGGCAGCCTTATCGGTTCCCAAGCCCTGAATCACGTGAATTCGGCCAGCACGGGCGCGGTCAGAAAGAGCCGAAAGCAGAGCTTTTGCCACCATCTTCTTGGGGGTGCGCTGCGAGTAATCGCGGGGTACGGGACCGTGCACAACACCACCGCCGCGGTGCTGGGGGGCACGAATAGAACCCTGACGCGCACGACCGGTTCCCTTTTGTTTGAAGGGCTTACGGCCAGAACCGGACACTTCGCCGCGGTGTTTGACCTTGTGGGTACCCTGACGCGCGGCCGCGAGCTGTGCGACAACAACCTGGTGCATCAGGGGAATGTTGGTGACCACCTCGAAGACGTCGGCGGGAAGCTCGACAGAGCCCGACTTCTTTCCGCTCTGGTCCAATACATCAATGGAGGTAGCCATGGTTAGGAGCCCTTCCTTGCGTTGCGTACGAAAACCAAACGGCCTTTGGCCCCAGGAACTGCGCCTTTGATCAAGAGCAATCCACGTTCTGCATCGACGGCGTGAACGGCAAGGTTCATCACCGTGACGCGGTCCCCGCCCATGCGGCCGGCCATGCGCATCCCTTTGAACACCCGTGAGGGTGTGGAGGAGGCGCCGATAGAACCGGGCTTGCGGTGGTTGCGGTGAGAACCGTGAGACGCGGAAACACCCTTGAAGTTGTGGCGTTTCATGACACCGGCGAACCCTTTACCCTTGCTGGTTCCCACGACGTCGACCAATTCACCCGCTGCGAAAACCTCAGCGGTAATTTCCTGGCCTACTTCATAGTTGGCACTGTCGTTGGTGCGAATCTCGGTAACGTGACGGCGAGGCGTGACGCCTGCCTTCGCAAAGTGGCCCTTGAGAGGCGCAGTCACCTTACGGGGGTCAATCCCACCAGAGGCGATTTGGATAGCTTCATAGCCATCAATCTCCTGGGTGCGGATCTGAGTCACCACGTTGGGGGCAACCTGAATTACGGTGACAGGAATCAACAAGTTTTTGTCGTCCCACACCTGAGTCATGCCGAGCTTGATGCCCAACACGCCTCTTGTCGCAGTCACAGTTGACATGGTCTATTTCCTTAAAGCTTAATTTCGATGTTGACGTCAGCGGGAAGGTCGAGGCGCATCAAGGAATCCACGGCTTTAGGTGTGGGGTCAATGATGTCGATTAGACGTTTGTGGGTGCGTTTCTCGAAGTGCTCACGAGAGTCTTTGTATTTGTGCGGCGAGCGAATCACAGCAATGATATTTTTCTCGGTGGGGAGAGGAACTGGACCGACAACGGTCGCACCCGCGCGGGTCACCGTGTCAACAATTTTCTTGGCTGAAAGGTCGAGACCTGCGTGGTCATAGGACTTCAGTCGGATGCGGATTTTTTGTCCGGCCATGATTTTCTCTTTCTCTTGCTCGCACAAAGCTTTCGTTTTGCGCCTTCAGGGCATTCGAACGCTTACGCGCCGTCATGCACACACCACTGTTCTTCTATCAACACACTTCGACGCGCCTGAGGCACCTACAACCACTAAGGAGCCCAGTGGAAGCAAATTGTCGATGACGTTGTGTTCTGCTACCTGCGGCCTAGGGGATCTCGCGAAAAGCGAACCTATGCACAACCTGGCAGTGAGCCAAACACGAATGTTTAGCGTGTGGAACCTTCGTTACTCTCCCACAGCCTGGCATTTCGCGCAACCCGGGCGTGTCGGATTGGTGGCCGCTGTTTTCCCGGTGCGGCGTCGCACCGCTCTGCGCGGACTTAACATCACATTCCACAGGTCGCGTGCCCCTGGTGTGTTGGCACTACTCAACGCCATGGCCAACGCCTGGCCGCCTGCACGCGGCACGCGATGACGCTCCTCAAGTACCCTAGGAAGAGCAATTCACGCCCTTTGTGACCTGCGACCACTCACCGAACGGTGGGTTGTTTTGGAGCCCCGAGTTTAGAGAACCACGTCAGGGCAAATTCCCCGGGCCCTTGAGAGAAGAAGTTCAGCCACACTCGGGCGACCAGTGTTAACGCCGCTGCAACGCCCAGTGCAATCAGCACGTTTACCCAGTAGGGAAGGGCCTGATACTGACCGAGGCCCCATGCTCCGAAAATCAAACTCAACACCGCAGACTGGGACAGGTAGACGGTCAGTGACATGCGGCCGGGATACGCCAAGAGACTTAAAACGCGTGGAGCACGATGCACAATCCACACCAATGCTCCGATATACCCAGCGGTGAGCAATGGTGCTGTAACAAAACTGAAGAAAAAGGCACTGTCGGAAACTGCCTCGGAAGGCGTCGCAGACATTTCATTAGAAAGCCACACAGCGGCGCCGGCGAGCTGAAGAGGCAGTCCCACACCAAAACCCCAGCCCATCAGCCGGCGCGCCCGGGACGCGCCGTGGGTGGCACCCAATAACGAGCTCCTGGAGGCAAGCACTCCGAGCAAAAAGGCGACGAACGTGAGCGGGCCTTGAAAGAGGACGAAGAACACCTGCTCATTGATCCACAGATCAAAACGAGCGGGAATGGATTCCAAAAACGTCCCCGACCTCACTACTTCCTCGTAGCCGCGGACAGGGGTGTCCGCGGCGGTCTGACCCGAAATCTCCCCCGCCCAAATCAGCGCTGCCAGGCTCATGAGGAGCACAACCATGAAGCCGTAGATCCCCTTGGCCCAGGCCGTAATGGACCGATCAGAGCGCCCCACGAACACGATGAGCAACATTCCTAAAATGCCATAAAGGAAGAGGATATCGCCCGTATAAAAGAGAGAAGCATGCAGCACACCCAGCACAACGAGTCCGACGTTGCGCAAGGTCCATCGCCGTCGACCTCCGAGAGTGTCTTTCATCACGTACTGCGCGCTGTACCCGAAGAGAAAGGAAAATAGGAGGTAAAACTTTCCCAGGGCAAAGGCCTGAACGACGAAAGCGGCAACACCGTCCGCTGCGCCCTCCATCGAATCGCCAGTCACTCCGTTGGTGACAGAGGTCGAGAAGTAAGCCACGTTGACGACGATGATGCCCCAGAGGGCAAAACCTCGGGCCACGTCGGGCGTCATGTCTCGGACTTTTTTGGGAGCGGGAATTGTCATGGTCATCTCTCTCGTTTTCGGAAAAGACAAAGGGCCCAGGGGGTAAGCCCTGGACCCTTTGCTTCAATCAGTGAACTACTTGATGATTTTTGTTACGGTTCCGGCGCCCACAGTGCGTCCACCCTCACGGATGGCGAAGCTCAGGCCCTCTTCCATGGCGATGGGCTGAATCAGGGAAACAGTCATATCCGTGGTGTCTCCGGGCATAACCATCTCGGTGCCCTCAGGCAGCGAAATAACGCCAGTCACGTCAGTTGTGCGGAAGTAGAACTGGGGACGGTAGTTGGTGAAGAACGGGTTATGACGACCGCCCTCTTCCTTACCGAGGATGTAGGCGGTTCCTTCGAACTCAGTGTGAGGCGTCACAGAACCAGGTTTGACAACAACCTGTCCACGCTCCACGTCTTCGCGCTTCGTGCCGCGAAGCAGCAAACCACAGTTCTCGCCGGCCCACGCTTCATCGAGCTGCTTGTGGAACATCTCGATACCCGTGACGGTCGTCTTCTGCGTGGGACGAATACCCACGATTTCGATGTCCGAGTTGATAGAAAGCGTTCCACGCTCGGCGCGCCCGGTAACAACCGTCCCGCGACCTGTGATGGTGAAGACGTCTTCAACGGGCATCAAGAAAGGCTTGTCCTTGTCGCGGATGGGGTCAGGAACGTTGTTGTCCACGGCCTCCATGAGCTCCATGATCTTGTCGCCCCAGGCTGCGTCACCCTCGAGGGCTTTCAGACCGGAAACCTGGATCACGGGGACGTTGTCGCCGTCGAAGCCTTGGCTCGTGAGCAGTTCGCGAACCTCAATTTCAACAAGTTCGAGAATTTCCTCATCGTCGACCATGTCTGCTTTGTTCAGCGCGACCAAGAGGTAAGGAACACCCACCTGCTTGGCGAGCAGAACGTGCTCACGGGTCTGAGCCATCGGTCCGTCAGTGGCGGCAACCACGAGGATTGCACCGTCCATCTGTGCGGCACCGGTGATCATGTTCTTGATGTAGTCAGCGTGACCAGGAGCGTCCACGTGAGCATAGTGACGCTTCTCAGTCTCATACTCCACATGGGAGATGTTGATGGTGATACCGCGCTGGCGCTCTTCCGGAGCTGAGTCAATGGATGCGAAGTCACGCACCTTGTTGATAGCGGAAGGGTGACGATCTGCGAGCACCTTGGAAATAGCAGCGGTAAGGGTGGTCTTGCCGTGGTCGACGTGACCGATCGTACCGATATTGACGTGCGGTTTGGTCCGCTCAAATTTGGCTTTAGCCACTGTGGTCCTCCTCGGGACTGTTGGTCTGAACCTTGTGGGAACAGACGATTGGTTGCTTGTCTTGTTGTAGGCCTTGCGAGCCTATTCTTCGGGCTTAGTCGCCCTTGCCCTTCTGAATAATCTCGTCGGCCACAGCCTTCGGGACTTCAGCGTACGTCTCGAACGTCATCGAATACACGGCGCGACCGGAGGTCTTCGACCGAAGGTCACCCACATATCCGAACATTTCCGAGAGTGGCACGAGAGCGCGCACGACTTTTACGCCGGTTGCGTCCTCCATGCTCTGCACTTGCCCGCGCCTCGAGTTCAAGTCGCCGATGACGTCGCCCATGTATTCCTCTGGGGTTCGCACCTCGACAGCCATCAACGGCTCGAGCAAGACAGGTTTTGCTTTTCTCGCGGCCTCTTTGAAGACCATCGATCCAGCAATTTTAAACGCCATTTCCGAAGAGTCGACGTCGTGATACTGCCCATCCAGGAGTGTCGCTTTGACACCCACGGTTGGGTAGCCCGCAAGGACGCCGACCTGCATGGCGTCCTGAATTCCTGCGTCAACGGAGGGGATGTACTCCCTAGGAATACGTCCACCGCTCACTTTATTAACAAATTCGTACATGGTTTCACCCGTGACCTCGAGAGGCTCGAGTGAAATTTGAACCTTCGCGAACTGTCCGTTTCCACCCGTTTGCTTCTTGTGGGTGTAATCGATTTTGTCAATCGTCATACGGATCGTCTCACGGTAGGCCACCTGGGGCTTGCCCACGTTGGCTTCCACGTTGAATTCGCGCTTCATGCGGTCAACAAGGATGTCGAGGTGAAGCTCACCCATACCCTTGATGACGGTCTGACCGGTCTCCACGTTTTGCTCGGTACGGAACGTTGGGTCCTCTTCCGCTAGCTTCTGGATGGCCAGAGAAAGTTTCTCCTGGTCAGCCTTCGTCTTGGGCTCAATTGCAACCTCAATAACGGGCTCGGGGAAGGTCATCGACTCGAGGACGACAGGCTGAGCAGGATCACACAGGGTGTCCCCGGTCGTCGTGTCTTTCAAACCAATCACGGCGTAAATGTGTCCAGCGGACACCTTGTCAACCGGGTGCTCCTTGTTGGCGTGCATCTGGAAGATTTTCCCGATGCGCTCCTTCTTATCTTTGGTGGAGTTAATCACCTGCGCACCGGAGTCAAGTCCCCCCGAGTACACGCGGATGTAGGTCAGGCGGCCGAAGAAGGGGTGAACGGCAACTTTGAAGGCCAAAGCTGAGAACGGTTCGGTAGCTGAAGGCTTCCGCTCAATCATCTTCTCCGCATCACGAATATCGTGTCCCTCCATGGGGGGAACATCCAGTGGTGAAGGCAAGTAGTTGATGACCGCGTCGAGCATCGGCTGCACACCGCGGTTCTTGAAAGACGATCCACACAGGACAGGGTAAGCCTCGCCGGCAATGGTCATCGACCGAATTCCCGCCATGATTTCTGCAATCGAAATCTCTTCTCCGGTGATGAACTTCTCCAGCAATTCCTCGCTGGATTCAGCAACCCCTTCGATGAGCAGTGCGCGGTATTCTTCAGCTTTTGCTCTGAGTTCTTCGGGGATTTCGCGGGTCTCGTATTCAGCACCCAACGTCACATCACCTTTAGAGTCACCGGGCCAGATGAGAGCCTTCATTTCCACAATGTCGACCACACCGGTGAAAGTGGACTCGAAACCAATTGGCAACTGAATAACCAGGGGTTTTGCCCCCAGACGCTTAACGATGGTGTCTATGGTGTAGTAAAAGTCAGCGCCGAGCTTGTCCATCTTGTTGACGAAGCAGATTCTGGGCACGTTGTATTTGTCGGCCTGGCGCCACACAGTCTCGGACTGGGGCTCCACGCCTTCCTTGCCATCAAAGACGGCAACGGCACCATCGAGAACACGAAGGCTGCGCTCCACCTCAACGGTGAAGTCCACGTGTCCTGGGGTATCGATGATGTTGATTTGGTGGTTGTCCCAGAAGCAGGTGGTCGCCGCGGAGGTAATGGTAATGCCGCGCTCTTGCTCTTGCGCCATCCAGTCCATCGTGGCAGCACCATCGTGTACTTCACCGATTTTGTGAGAAATACCGGTGTAAAACAGAATGCGCTCTGTTGTTGTGGTCTTTCCGGCATCGATGTGCGCCATGATGCCGATGTTGCGGACCTTTTTCAGGTCAGTTAGCACGTCCTGTGCCACAGTGTTCCTCCAAGTAGGTGGTGGGGATGAGTAGAGAGAGAATGTCTACCAGCGGTAGTGGGCGAAAGCCTTGTTGGCTTCTGCCATTTTGTGGGTATCTTCACGACGCTTTACCGCGGCACCGAGGCCGTTGGAAGCATCCAAGATTTCGTTAGTCAAACGCTCGGTCATCGTCTTCTCACGCCGGTTTTTGGCGTGGCTAGACAGCCAACGGAGTGCGAGCGTGTTGGCACGGTGAGGCTTGACCTCAACGGGGACCTGGTAGGTGGAACCACCGACCCGACGAGACCGAACTTCCAAAGTGGGGCGTACGTTATCGAGCGCCTTCTTCAGCGTCACAACAGCGTCCTGACCGCTCTTCGTGGTCACACCTTCGAGTGCGCCATACACAATGCGCTCAGCGAGGCCTTTTTTGCCTTGAACCAGAATCTTGTTGACGAGCTGGGACACGACGGGTGAACCGTAGACGGGATCGGCAACAACCGGACGCTTGGGAGCGGGACCTTTACGAGGCATTACTTCTTCTCCATCTTCGCGCCGTAGAGACTACGACCCTGCTTGCGGTTTTTTACGGCCTGAGTATCCAAGGCGCCACGGACAATTTTGTAACGGACACCGGGGAGGTCTTTCACTCGGCCACCACGCACGAGCACCATAGAGTGCTCTTGCAGGTTATGGCCCTCGCCGGGAATATAGGCGGTGATTTCGGTTCCGTTGGAAAGCTTCACACGAGCGACCTTGCGCAAAGCCGAGTTCGGCTTCTTCGGGGTCGTTGTGTAGACACGCGTGCACACTCCACGCTGCTGGGGGTTGGCCTTCAGGGCAGGCGCCTTGCTCTTAGAAACCTTAGCTTTGCGTCCCTTACGGACCAACTGTTGAATCGTTGGCACAGTTCACTCCTTATATGCGCTGCACGGTGACAGCTGTTCGATGGTGGTTACTAGGTAGTGGCATGTTTTCCACCACCCAGCGACATCTTCACCAAGCCGCGCGAGGCGACTAACGCTTGGTATGCCGTGGGGGTTGGTGTCACAGCGTTGCCGCTGTGCGTACCTCTGGACCCAATTTTGCGGAGCTGATGACTCGTGTCCTCTGCGCCCAGAACCTGGACACACAAGACGGGCGCGCCATCACACACACAAAGTCCCACAGTAATACCGAAAATGCCTGCGGTCAAATGATTATCCCACTTTCTTCCCACCACACACACAGGAAAGTCGCCGCCATCATGAAAGGCCCAAAAGCTAGGGCATCGTTGGGCCCAATCTTCCCCCGTACCAGAAGGAAAAAGGCCACTATTCCCCCAATCACACAGGAGAGGACGGCCCCGATTATTCCCAACCCTGGGGCGACCACACCAAGGTAGAAACCGAGTATCGCTTGGAGTTTCACATCACCCATGCCTAAAGGCCTGGAAGGCAGGAGAGCGAGCAACGAAAACACCCCCGCGGTGAGAGCTGCCTCGGTAAAACCCTCCACCAGAATGACGCGGTCGCCCCCCCACCAGGCGACAACAAGTACCACGATCGCCAAAGGAAAGGTAAGACGGTTGGGTAGTCGATGTTCCGCTAGGTCAACCACCGCAAGCCGCAGCCCCACTCCCGCCACTACGACGTGCAGGATCAGGATCGTTGTGGGGTGCACCCCCTCACGCTAGGCAGTGACAGCAAGACGGGAATAAGTTATCCCCAGAATGGCAAAAGGGCCAGCACTGCTGGCCCTTTTGCTCAGACTTGCGCTTTATTCTGCGCCAGCACCTTTCGCCGCTTCACCGGGTTCCGCGAAGGAGTCAAAGTCCACGAAGGACAGATCATCTCCGGATCCGAAGTCAGCGTCACTGGCGAACAAGCGCGCTGGGTAGTGCTCAGCACGGGCTTCTTCGGTGGGCTCGACGGTAACGTCGCGGTAGGTCGCCAACCCGGTACCAGCGGGGATGAGCTTTCCGATGATGACGTTCTCTTTGAGACCGACCAACGGATCACTCTTGCCCTGCATGGCAGCTTCGGTAAGAACCCTGGTGGTCTCTTGGAAGGAGGCCGCCGAGAGCCAGGACTCTGTTGCCAGGGAAGCCTTGGTAATTCCCATGACTTCCTGACGAGCAGATGCCGTCTTTTTGCCTTCACCTAGAGCTTCTCGGTTAATCGAGTTGTAGCGGGTGCGGTCTACCAACTCGCCCGGAAGCAGGTCAGTATCTGCGTGGTCCACCACGGTCACCTTGCGCATCATCTGGCGAACAATAACCTCGATGTGCTTGTCGTGGATGGGCACACCCTGTGAGCCATACACGCTTTGAACACCGTCGACCAAATGCTCCTGGACGGCACGGACACCCTTGACACGAAGAACTTCCTTCGGGTCCACGGGGCCCTCGTGGTACTGGTGGCCCAGCAAAATGCTCTGGCCATCTTCCACGAGCATGCTCATGCGCTTGGAGACAGTGTGAGGAACGGGTTCATCACCGTTGTCGGGGGTCAAAATGACCTTGTACTGGGTGTCCGTCTCCTCAATCGAGATGCGTCCATTAGCTTCAGCAATGGGACTTGCGCCCTTCGGGGTACGAGCTTCGAAGAGTTCCGTCACGCGGGGCAGACCCTGGGTGATGTCATCTGCCGAGGCCGAACCACCCGTGTGGAAGGTTCTCATTGTCAGCTGGGTGCCGGGCTCACCGATCGACTGTGCGGCAATGATGCCGACAGCTTCACCCAAGTTCACGGCAATTCCCGAGGCAAGTGAGCGCCCGTAACACGCAGCGCACACACCAACGAGGGATTCACAGGTCAACACCGAGCGAACAAGGATTTCCCGCACGCCACTGGCGACGAGTTCTTTGATTAGCACGTCTCCGACGTCCACACCCGCGGGCGCGATAACCGTGCCCTCCTCGGTGGTCGCCTCGGCCGCCAAGTTACGGGCATAGACCTCGTTCGCCACGTTTTCTGCGCGAGCCCATTCGCCCTCGGCATTCTTTGTCGCGATCGGGAAAGAAATTCCCTTGGTCGTGCCACAGTTATCCTCACGGATAATCACATCCTGTGCCACATCGACCAGTCGACGGGTCAGGTACCCCGAGTCAGCGGTACGAAGAGCGGTATCAGCCAATCCTTTACGCGCACCGTGGGTGGCAATGAAGTATTCGGCAACCGAGAGGCCTTCGCGGTAGCTGGAGAGAATCGGGCGGGCGATAACTTCACCGCGCGGATTGGAGACCAAACCACGCATGCCGGCAATGTTTCCTACCTGCAACCAGTTACCGCGAGCACCAGAGGTGACCATGCGGTTAATGGTGTTATCCACGGGGAAGGCAGCGCGCATTTCATCGTTCACTTCCTTCGTACACGCACTCCACACCTCCACCAGTTCACGACGACGCTCGACATCAGAAATGAGACCCTTTTCAAACTGGGACTGAATCTTTGTCGCGAGCTTCTCGTACTTGGCGATAATCTCTTTTTTGTTCTTGGGAGTCAGCACGTCACTCAACGCCACCGTCACACCCGAACGGGTGGCCCAGTAGAAACCGGCGTCCTTGACCCGGTCAAGGGTCTCGGCGACGGCGACCTTGGGGTAGCGCTCAGCCAGATCGTTGACAAGAGAAGAAATCAATCCCTTGTCCGCAACATCTGCCACCCAGGGGTAATCCTCGGGAAGGCTCTCGTTGAACAGCGCGCGACCCAGAGAGGTGTCGTGGATCGCGGAGCTGCCCTGGACGAAGCCCTCGGGGGCATCCGCGAGATACAGGTGTTTGATACGGATTTTGACCATAGCGTTAAGGTCCAGCGAATGCTGGTCCATGGCCATGATGGCCTCGGCAACGGAACTAAACGCACGTCCCTCTCCGGTAGCACCTTCCTTCAGCGTGGTGAGGTGGTGCAACCCGATAATCATGTCCTGTGTGGGGACAGTGACCGGGCGGCCATCAGAAGGCTTCAAGATGTTGTTCGAAGCCAACATCAACACGCGAGCCTCTGCCTGCGCCTCAACGGACAGCGGAAGGTGAACGGCCATTTGGTCGCCATCAAAGTCCGCGTTGAATGCGGCACACACGAGGGGGTGAAGCTGAATCGCTTTACCTTCCACGAGCTGTGGCTCGAAGGCCTGGATACCCAAACGGTGCAGGGTAGGGGCGCGGTTGAGCAAAACGGGGCGTTCCCGAATGATTTCTTCAAGAACATCCCAGACCTCGGGGCGCGAGCGCTCGACCATCCGCTTAGCGTTCTTAATGTTACTGGAGTGTCCCAGGTCCATCAGGCGCTTGATGACGAAAGGCTTGAAGAGCTCGAGTGCCATAATCTTGGGCAGCCCACACTGGTGGAGTCTGAGCTGGGGGCCCACGACGATGACGGATCGTCCTGAGTAGTCCACGCGCTTACCGAGCAGGTTCTGGCGGAAACGACCCTGCTTACCTTTGAGCATGTCAGAAAGGCTCTTCAGCGGACGGTTACCGGTTCCCGTAACGGGGCGGCCACGACGACCATTATCAAACAGAGCGTCAACAGCTTCCTGGAGCATGCGCTTTTCGTTGTTCACGATAATTTCGGGCGCACCCAAATCCAGCAGACGACGCAAACGGTTGTTGCGGTTGATGACCCGACGGTAAAGGTCATTGAGGTCAGAGGTCGCAAAGCGCCCACCATCAAGCTGCACCATGGGGCGAAGCTCGGGTGGGATTACGGGCACCACTTCCAAGACCATGGAGGCTGGTGACCCACCGGTCTGGAGGAACGCGGCCACAACTTTCAAACGCTTGATGGCACGAATCTTGCGTTGGCCTTTGCCGTTAGCAATTTCATCACGGAGGCTTATCGATTCCGCGGCAAGGTCAAACGCTTCGAGACGCTGGCGGATAGCTTCAGCGCCCATGTGAGCGGTAAAGAACATACCGTAGCGGTCTTGAACATCCTGGAACACGGCGTCTTCAGCACGCAGGTCCCCGACGCTGAGAGTGCGGAAATCATCCCACACCCGCTCCAAGTGGGCGATGCCGTCATCGAAGCTTTTGCGGATGGCACCGAGTGCTTTCTTCCCCGCGTCATCTGTCTTGCGCTTCTGATCGGCCTTAGCGTTGGTGGCCTCGAGCTCAGCAAGAGCTTTTTCGAGTTCCTTCAAACGCTCTGCAACAAGAACGTCCTTCTCTTTCTCAAGCTGCTTGATTTCCTGGCGGAGTTCCTTTTCAAGCTCCGGCATTTCGCGGTGGCGAGCTTCCTCGTCCACCGTAATAATCATGTACGCAGCAAAGTAGATGACCTTTTCCAGGTCTTTGGGGGCCATATCCAGCAGGTACCCCAGGCGGGACGGAACGCCCTTGAAGTACCAAATGTGGGTGACAGGCGCAGCCAACTCAATGTGGCCCATACGCTCGCGCCGGACAGACGACTTCGTAACTTCGACGCCACAGCGCTCACAAACGATGCCCTTAAAGCGAACACGCTTGTACTTCCCACACGCGCACTCCCAGTCACGGCTGGGTCCAAAGATTTGCTCGCCGAAAAGGCCATCCTTTTCGGGCTTGAGCGTGCGGTAGTTGATGGTTTCTGGCTTCTTCACCTCACCGTATGACCAGCCACGGATGTTCTCCGCGGTGGCAAGACCGATGCGCAGGGCGTCAAATGTTGTTGCTTCAAGCACGATTAATCTCTCTCGTTAGTTTCTGTCGTCGAATTCTTAAATTTCGTCCACGGACGAAGACTCGAAGCGAGCCGAAATGTTGATTCCGAGTTCCTCCGAAGCGCGGTAGAGCTCGTCATCGGAGTCCTTCAGGGAAACAGCTTGGCCGTCTGCTGAAAGCACTTCGACGTTGAGGCACAGTGACTGCATCTCTTTCATCAGCACCTTGAAGCTCTCGGGAATACCAGGCTCCTGGATGTTTTCCCCCTTGACGATGGCTTCGTACACCTTCACGCGACCGAGGATGTCATCTGACTTGATAGTCAGAAGTTCCTGCAGCGCGTAGGAGGCGCCATACGCTTCGAGCGCCCACACTTCCATCTCGCCAAAGCGCTGACCACCGAACTGCGCTTTACCACCCAGAGGTTGCTGAGTGATCATCGAGTACGGCCCTGTCGAACGAGCGTGAATCTTGTCGTCGATGAGGTGGTGGAGCTTCAGGATGTACATGTACCCCACGGAGACAGGTGCGGGGAAAGGTTCACCGGAGCGGCCATCAAAAAGATGAGCTTTACCGGAAGAACCCACCAAGCGGTTGCCATCGCGGTTGACGAGAGTCGAATCCAGCAGGCCAGCAATTTCTTCCTCGCTAGCCCCATCAAACACGGGAGTGGCGACCTTTGTGCCAGGAAGTGCTTCCTTGGCCGCGTCGGCAAGACGTTTGGCCCATGCTGGGTCACCGCTCACCTTCCAGCCTTGCTTGGCAGCCCATCCGAGGTGGATTTCTAGGACCTGACCAAAGTTCATGCGGCCGGGGACTCCCAGGGGGTTCAAAATGATGTCGACCGGGGTGCCATCTTCGAGGAAAGGCATGTCCTCAACGGGAAGAATTTTGGCGATAACGCCTTTATTCCCGTGACGGCCAGCCAGCTTGTCACCCTCAGAGATTTTACGCTTTTGAGCAATGTAGACGACCACACGCTGATTAACACCAGAGCCCAGTTCGTCATCACCGTCTACCGCGTCAAACACCTTGACGCCGATAATGGTGCCTTGCTCACCGTGGGGAACCTTCAGGGAAGTGTCGCGAACTTCACGGCTCTTCTCGTTGAAGATGGCACGCAGTAAACGCTCTTCGGCACTCAGCTCGGTTTCACCCTTAGGTGTGACCTTGCCGACCAGAATGTCACCGGGGCGAACCTCGGCTCCAATGCGAATGATTCCCCGCTCATCCAAGTTCGCCAGCATTTCTGGGCCAACATTGGGCAGGTCGCGGGTGATTTCTTCCTTACCGAGCTTGGTGTCCCGGGCATCAACCTCATACTCTTCGATGTGAATCGAAGAAAGAGTGTCGTCCTTGACCAAGTTCTGGGACAGGATGATCGCGTCTTCGAAGTTGTAACCCTCCCATGACATGAACGCCACGAGCAGGTTTTTGCCCAAGGCCAATTCGCCGTCTTCGGTAGCAGGACCATCGGCGATAACGGAACCTTCAATAACCTTGTCGCCCACGTTCACGCGAACCTGGTGGTTGTAGTTGGTGCCCTGGTTGGAGCGATTGAATTTGCGCAACACATAGGACTTTGTGCCGCCCTTGTCCTGCTTCACCGTGGCATAGTCTGCGGCAACTTCCGTCACCACGCCGGGCGCAACAGCGGTAATCACATCTCCAGCATCGACCGCGGCGAAGGACTCCATCCCGGTTCCGACCAGGGGAGATTCCGAACGCAACAGCGGCACCGCTTGGCGCTGCATGTTCGCGCCCATCAGGGCGCGGTTCGCGTCATCGTGCTCGAGGAACGGAATCAGCGAGGTGGCAACGGAGACCATCTGGCGAGGAGACACGTCAACGTAGTCGACCGTGTCGGGCGACACCAGCTCTACCTCTCCACCTTTTTTGCGCACGAGCACGCGGTCCACGGCGAAGGTTCCATCCGCATTCAGCGGGGTTCCTGCCTGGGCAACCACGAACTCGTCTTCGTCATTGGCGGTCAAGTAGTCGACCGCTTTCCCGACTTTGCCTTTGCTGACGCGGCGGTAAGGGGTCTCAATGAATCCAAACGCGTTGATTCGCGCAAAGGATGCCAAAGAACCGATCAGACCAATGTTCGGGCCTTCGGGGGTTTCAATCGGACACATGCGCCCGTAGTGCGAAGGGTGTACGTCACGAACTTCGACACCAGCGCGCTCACGGCTTAGCCCACCAGGGCCCAGCGCCGAAAGGCGCCGTTTGTGGGTAAGGCCTGACAGCGGGTTGTTCTGGTCCATGAACTGCGAGAGTTGGCTGGTACCAAAGAACTCTTTGATAGCAGCCACAACGGGCCGCACGTTGATCAGAGTTTGGGGAGTAATGGCCTCAATATCCTGAGTGGTCATGCGCTCTCGAACCACACGTTCCATCCGGGAAAGCCCGGTGCGAACCTGGTTCTGGATGAGCTCGCCCACGGCGCGAATACGACGGTTACCAAAGTGGTCAATGTCATCAACATCGATGCGGATGTCGACTTTTTTACCACCGCGGGTGCCCTCGATGTGGGTACGGCCATCGTGCAACGCCACCAAGTACTTGATGGTTGCGATGATGTCCTCCA
>Ga0222710_1000646_pt1 | contig 15416 bp, 16 predicted proteins | sample AntAcemetage1696_FD_181143 | JGI IMG/M metagenome (GOLD analysis project Ga0222710, IMG submission 181143) | Saline water microbial communities from Ace Lake, Antarctica - #1696 | ecosystem: Environmental > Aquatic > Non-marine Saline and Alkaline > Saline | place: Antarctica: Ace Lake... | reverse complement strand
AAACGAAGGAGAAACCTAACCAGAAACATTGAACGACACGCCAACCTCAGCGGCCTGAAAACCGGCCAAGATGGTTGTCGCGCGCGGACAAGGTGGTTGACGTTCTACAGTCCTGCCAGACCTGACAAATCACAGCCCTAAATCGACGCGAGTGGTCCCAAAAGCGGTGCCGAAAAACGCAGGCGGCCCAGATATTTTTGGTTTTCTTGGAGATATTGGGGAGGTACTGGTGCCCAGGAGAGGACGTGCTCCATCCCTAATTGTCATGCAAACATAGAGGCTTAGCGACTACCTTCAGACCGGAAGTGGTCCAGAAAGCGGTCCCGATTTTAGATCTCACACATCATGAGTTCTGAGCCAAAGCATACCTCGGCGGACAGTGCCGCAGACAACCAGTATGCACTCGGAGTGACTGATACCGCAAACAGCACAGATGACTGTAAAGGGTGGAGCAGACTTTCGCTGCGCCTGCGCAAAGCAATGCGAAACCCCAAGATGCCGAGGGTGATTTTGCAATGTCTTGGTCGGATTTTCCGCTGTGGTACAGATTTACCGGCTCAAATAGTTTTGGATCGCAGCGGACATGCCATCGGCCCAAATCCTACGTAATGCGGTCTTGAAGGCTGCCACAAAGCGCGCGTTTTCCGCCAAATCACCATAAATATTTGTCATCGACAGCCATGCAGCAGGGTCATCTTTTGCGCGCAAAGCGATCACATTGAGATCAGCCCAGAAAGGATCATTTGGCGCAATCACGGCTCCATCTCCGCGTGTTCCGGCGCACATCCGCGCCCAAGCGGCTTCGATCAAGGCAAGCCCATCAATTGACGTACCAGCCGCCAAACCATCACGGATAGAGGGCAGAACAAACCCCGGATGACGTGATGATCCATCAAAGGCGACACGCCGCGTGGTGTCGACAATCATTGGGTTCGCACAGCGGCGCTGGATCAGCTTCACATAGGCCGAAGGTGTCATATCGGGCACCGCATCCACATGAGGCGCTATTTCCTCGTGGGCGATTTTCAAAAACAGCGGACCGAGCAGATCATGTTCCATGCAGCCCGAAATCGTGTCGATGCCAAGCACCTGGGCGGGCACCGAAATAACCTGATGGCCACCGTTGAGAATGCGAATTTTCATCGCCTCAAAGGCATGCACATCATTGGTGAATTGTGCGCCGACCTTGTCCCAATCGGGGCGGCCTGCGCAAAAATGATCCTCGATCACCCATTGGCGAAAATCCTCGTGGGTGACGGGGGCTGCGTCATCAACACCAAAACCTTTGGCCAAGGCCAGTTCATTCTGGCCCGTAGCAGGCACGATGCAATCGACCATCGAATTCGGGAAGCTGCAGGTGTTGTCGATCCAATCTGCCAATGCCGGATCGGACAGGTGGGCCAATGAGACGACCGTCTGGCGCAGGATATCGCCATTGCTCACAAGGTTGTCGCAACTCAGCGCGGTAAAGGCGCCAAGGCCCATTTCTTTGCGCAGCTTCAAGGCCGCGACAATGGCGCCAAATGCAGTGCGCGGCGTGGTTGGGTTGGCGGCATCATGCACGATATCAGGGTGGGCCGCGTCAAATCCTTTGGTCGCAGGATGGATGAAATACCCCCCTTCGGTCACGGTCAATGACACGATCCGGATATCAGCTTGCGCCAATTGCGCGATCAGCGCGGCATTGCCATCTTCGACGGGCAAGAAATCGATCATCGATCCGATGATCTCTGCGCCTGAACTATTGGTCGACAGTTCGATCAAAGTGGTCAAGCAATCCTGCGCCAATAATTTATCCCGCATGGTCGCATCTGTGGCGCGCACGCCTGCACCAATAATGGCCCAGTCATGCGCCAGCCCTTGTTGCATCAGGCGGTGCAGATACCATGCCTGATGCCCGCGATGAAAATTACCCACCCCGATATGTACGATCCCCGCACGCAGGGCCGCCCTGACATAGCGCGGGCGCAAAATCGTTTCGGGAAATGCGTCGAGATTGGCAGCGTTAAGTTTCATCGGGCTGTTTTTGTGCATGTGATCTTTCATCAGCTCATCCAATTCCCACCGTCGACGTTATAGGTTTGGGCCACAATGTAATCGGCATCACTGGTTGCCAAAAACAACGCCATGCCTGTCAAATCAGTGGGGGTCGCCATGCGGCCATAAGGGACGCGGCACCGACCTCGGCCTTTTTCTGCCCAGCAGGTTTGTTTTCGTATTTTGCGAAAAACGCATCCACACCGTCCCAATGTGCGCCGTCCACGACCCCGGGTGCGATGGCATTCACGTTTATTCCATGTCTGATCAGGTTCAATCCTGCACTTTGCGTCAGGCTGATCACCGCGGCCTTGGATGCACAATAAACCGCGACCAAGGGTTCGCCGCGACGGCCCGCTTGAGAGGCCATATTGATGATTTTGCCTTTGATCCCTGCGTCGATCATATGCCGCGCGACCGCCTGAAGGGTGAACAGCGTGCCTTTGACATTGATGTCGAACACACGGGCATAATCCTCGGGAGAGATCTCGACGATAGGGGCGGCAGAAAACACACAGCTGCATTGTTGATCAAAATATCGATCTGCCCAAAGGCCGCGATGGTTTGATCGACAGCCTGTGTGATGCTGGCTGGATCGGACACGTCCATATGCACAGCGAGGGCCTGGTCACCTAATGCTGTCGCCGTTGCTTGGCAAAGGTCTCGGTCAATATCGGCAATTGCGACACGAGCACCGTTTTGCAGATAGGCTTGTGCAAATGCGCGGCCAATCCCGCGTGCGCCCCCTGTGATCAGGGCTGTTTTTCCCAGTAGACGTGTCATCCTATCCGCAATCCGTCTGCGCCAAACTTGTGCAATTCACCCAGGCGCGGTGACAGCGATACTTTGTCCCCATGTTTGACGGCAATGTCCCCGATAGAGCGCACAGTCAGCACCTGTTCAAACCCTGCGACCTTCACATGCAAAAACGTGTCAGACCCCAGATGCTCAGAAACGCTGACTGTGCCCTCCCATGTTCCGCCTGATGCCACGACATCGATATGTTCGGGACGGATCCCGATTGTCGTGGCGCCATATTTGGCGGCGAGTGGTCCGGTGATCAGGTTCATTTTGGGCGATCCGATAAAACCCGCGACAAACAGGTTACGCGGCGCGCGGTACAGTTCGAGAGGAGAGCCGACCTGTTCGATCACACCGGCCTGCAGCACGACAATTTTATCGGCCATGGTCATGGCTTCAACCTGATCGTGGGTCACATAGATCATGGTGGTCTTGAGTTTGTTGTGCAGTTCAAGGATTTCCATCCGCATGCCCACACGTAAGGCCGCATCAAGGTTCGACAGCGGTTCATCGAACAGGAATGCCAAAGGTTCGCGCACAATCGCACGGCCAATCGCGACACGCTGTCGTTGTCCCCCCGAAAGCTGCCCGGGTTTGCGGTCCAGATAATCTGTGAGGTTCAGCGATGTCGCCGCAGTATTCACCTTGGCGTCAATTTCGGCCTGATCCATCTTTTCCATCCGCAGCGGAAAGCCGATATTTTTGCGTACGGTCATATGCGGGTAAAGCGCATAGGACTGAAACACCATCGCCAGCCCCCGTTTGGACGGGGGTACTTGGGTGACGGTGTTGCCATCAATGATGATGTCGCCCGATGTGTTATCCTCGAGCCCTGCAATCAAGCGTAGCAATGTGGATTTCCCACAGCCCGAAGGGCCAACGAAGACAGCAAATTCGCCATCTTCAATCGTCAGGTCTAGCGGCGGAATGACTTCTATTTCGCCAAATTTCTTGCTGACTTTTTGAAGTACAATACGTCCCATCGGATTTCCTATTTCACAGCGCCAAAGGTCAAGCCTTGGACAAGTTGTTTTTGGCAGAACCAGCCCAGCACCACGATCGGGCCGACAGCGGCGGTGGAGACAGCGGACAGGCGGCCGAAAAATAGCCCCTCTGGCGCGCGGTTGCCTTCGATGAGCTTAGACAATGTGGCCGCGTCAATCGTGGTCAGGCGCACGGTCCAGTAGGCCTCGTTCCAGCAAAAGATAAACACCAGCAAAGCGGTTGATGCGATGCCGCCCCACGCCAGCGGGATCAGTATTTCGCGCACCTCACCCCAGGTGTTCAGCCCGTCCATCTGGCCTGCTTCGATGATATCCTTGGGGATGTCCTTGAAGTATGTGAACAGCATCCAGACCGCGATGGGCAGGTTAATCAGACTGAGCACCATGACGATCAGAAATTTTGTGTCATAGATGCCCAGCGATTTGGCCATAAAGATCATCGGGTAAAGGACCGCAGCCGCAGGCAGCATCTTGGTAGACAGCATCCACATCAAGATATCCTTGGTGCCGCGTGACGGGTTAAAGGCCATTGCATAGGCGCAAGGCACGGCCACGAACAGCGTGAACAAGGTCGCCGTAACCGAGGTGATGACTGAATTGGTCGCAAAGCGCCAATAGTCATAATTATTCGTCATATTGGTGTAGTTTTCCAAGGTTGGCGTAAAGCGGAACAGGAATTCGGGTTTGACCGCATCCGCATCCGTCTTGAAGCTGGTCATCACCATAAAGAAAATCGGGAAGAAAAACAGCAACCCCACAGCCCAAGCCAAAACAGGCCAGGCGACTTTGGAAAACTTTGTATGTTGTGCCACGATGGCCATTGGTTTTGTCCTTATTCCATCAAGGCCTTGCCAAGCATCCGAAGCAGGAAGATGGCAACAATATTCGCAAGAATGACGGCAAAGATGCCCGTTGCAGAGGCGGCACCAATGTTGTTGTTGACCAACTCACCAATGTAATAGGGAAGGTTTTTGTTCCCGTTGCCGCGGCTGACGATCTCGATTTCTGCATAAAGCGACAGATGGAAAATCGCCTGGATCATCACCACAATCGCAATCGGGCGAGCTAAATGCGGCAGGGTCAGAAACCGGAATTGTGACCAACGGCTGGCCCCATCTAAAATGGCAGCCTCTTTTTGTTGCTGGTCCTCGGATTGTAGGGATGTCATCAAAATCAGCACCGCAAACGGCGTCCATTGCCATGTGACCATCATGATCACCGCATAGGCAGAGGTTTGCGTCGCACGAAATGAAATAGGCTCGAATTGCGGCCAGAGCGAAAAGAAACTGCCGACCACAGGCGCATCGCGCAGGAGTGCGACAAGATCATTTGCACCCGCAACGGCAGCCCCCTGCAACCCCAAAACAGGGTCGAGCAACATATTGATCCATAAAACGGCATTTACCGCAGGCATCACAAAGAAGGGCGATATCAACAGGACACGGACAATCCCACGCCCCGGAAATGTGCGGTTGATCAAGATTGCAATCGCCACCCCAAGGATCACAGTCAAAAACAGGATCGAGCAAACGATCAGTAGGGAATTCTGGATCGCCAGCCAAAACGAATCTTGGTTCCAGACATATTGGTAATTGCCAAATCCACGCCAGTTACTGATCGACGGCGAGGTCCACTCAGGACGATTGGTGCTCGCGAGCACATAGCGGATAAACGAAAAGAACAGGGTCATGCTCAACGGAACAAGCATCCAGAACAACAATAACACGATGGCTGGGGTCTGGAGCAGGCGGGGAATGGTGCGGTTGGCCACGGCTCAATTCTCTCTAGATGACGCGAAGCTGCGAAATTATGTATCGTTTGGCATGACTGGACGGATTGTGATCGGGGGTAGCATTGCACAGGCAATGCGATTTTACCTTGATAAAATCGAGGGTATCAGGCCCGCGAAATGACGCGGGCCTGAACCGGAGGAAGGGCTTAGTAATACCCAGCTTCTTGCATGATGGCGTCAGCCGCAGATTGGGACGCTGCAAGTGCCTCGTCTACAGTTTTTGCACCTGACAGGGCGGCTGCGATTTCTTGTGCAACTGCTGAACCCACTTCGGGAAACTCAGGGATCGCGGCAAACTGCACGCCAACATATGGCTTGATGTCTGTTGCTTCTGGTGCCGCGGAGTTGATCGCTGCCAATTCGGCGTCTGCAAATGCTGCCGCAGCTTGGAACTCGGGGATCGCATATGTGGATGTACGTGTCCCTGTTGGAACGGAACCCCAACCAAAGTCTGGATGGTTGCCGACAGCTTCTATATAGGCTCTGGATGTAGCCCATTCGATGAATGCTTTTGCTTCATCTGTCTTGTCCGTGCCTGTTGGCACAGCCATCGCCCAAGCCCACAACCAGTTCGCGCCAACCGGGTTCCCCGCGTTTGGCGATTGTGCATATGCTACACCGTCGACTTCGAGGAAAGAAGCCGCGATTGTAGCATCAATCCACATGCCACATTTGCCTTCGTTATACAAAGCGAGGATCTCGTTGAACGAGTTGCCTTCGGAACCCGGAGGCCCGTATGAACCCAGCATATCAACGTAAAATTCGATCGCAGCTTTCCACTCGTCGGTATCCAAGGTTGGCTTCATGTCTGCATCAAACCATGCACCGCCAAACGAGTTCACAACAGTCGTGACGAACGCCATGTTGTCGCCCCAACCCGGCTTGCCACGAAGACATGCACCGTAAACGCCGTTGTCTGGGTCGTGCATTGCAGCGGCTGCTGCTTTCACGTTGTCCCAGCTGTCATTGTCAACGATGGAAACGCCAGCGGCATCGGCCAGGTCTTTGCGATACATCACCATGGAAGATTCACCATAGAATGGTGCAGCATACAGAACGCCGTCCGCGGACAGACCGTTGCGCATTGCTGGCAGCATGTCGTCAACGTCATAATCTGCGCCAAACTCAAGTGGCTCGATCCAGCCTGCTGCGCCCCAGATGGGGGCTTCTTGCATGCCGATGTTGATGATGTCGTACTGACCACCACCGGTTGCTGTGTCAGAGGTGACCTGCTCGCGCAGAACGCCTTCTTCCAGTGAAACCCAATTCAGGGTGACGCCGGTGGCTTCTGTGTAAGCTTCTGCAACGGTTTGCATGTTAATCATGTGGCCGTTGTTCACAATTGCGATTGTCAGCTCTGTTGCATGCGCATCGGCAAACGCGCCGCCCGCTGTCACAAGTGTTAGCGCTGTTGCGCCGTAAAACGCGTTCTTCATAGACATCCCGAAGTCCTCCCAAGGTTGGATGATGGAGAGAAGCTAGTCGAGAAACATACGCGCCGTCAATAAAGATTTTACGCGCGTAAAATATTATATTAATACAATCATGACAATAACTTAAGCGGAGCCTCGCAAGACAAGCGTACCAGAAAATAGCGCGGCCTCACGGCTTTGCGCGCGCTCGCCCCGTTCGATCAAGGCCAAAACCGTCTCGACACTGCGTGTCGATATCGAATCGTAGTCTTGGGAAATCGTGGTGAGGCTTGGGCAGGTGAATTTCGAAAACGGGTGATCGTCATGACCGGCAATGCGCAATGCGCTGCCGGCGCCTCGGCCAACCCGCAGCCCTTTTTCAAAGGCTGCGGATAACAAACCGATGGCAAGCCGGTCGTTCGAACAAAGCACTGTGTTGGTCTTGAACTGCCGGTCTGTCAGCGCCTTTGAGCCGCCGCGAAACCCGATTTCTTCAAACCCCCAGCCGTCGCCTTCAACCTGAACAAGCTGTGGGTCATGCCCAAGCTGTTCCATTGCCGCGATATAGGCTGAGCGGCGTTTATAGGCGTTGGGATTGATGGGCGTTTTCATCTCAAAAAACACAGGCGGCTCGCCACTGCGGCACAGGTAGTCGACGATCAGGCCAACGCTTTGACGGTTGTCGGACCCGAAAAATGCCTCTCCGATGCCGTCAAGATTGGAGTCAAACAGAACCGTGGGGCAGTCCTGCGCAAATGCGGCAACACCTGCCAAGTCCGAAGCACGGCCCAAGGGCGCCAACAAGACCCCGGCAGGTTTGATCGCACGCAGACTTTCGAGATTGTCCAATTCCTGATCAGGGCCGTCATGCGAGCTGAGCAAGACAGGGGTGAAACCAGCCCTGAGGATCAAGCCTTCAAGCGTGCGGGCGATACCAGCAAAGAAGGGATCGGTCAGGTTCGGAACGACCAAGCCAATCGTGCGCGTTTGGCGGCGGTTTTGATTGATCGCATAGACATTCGGGCGATAGTCGTGCTGCTTCAAAGCGGCTTCAATACGTAGCTTTGTTGTCGCGCGCACGCTGTTTGGGTCATTGAAATATTTGGAAAGTGTCGGGCGTGAAATCCCACTTACCGCAGCGAAATCTTCCATGTTTTTGATTTTCGCTACTGTCATCGTCACTTCCTGTCTTTTAAGGCATCTCTGCGTCAAAGATTCGACACCATCGGTTAAAAATTTACGCGCGTTAACAGGAAATTTCAAACACAGAAAATTTCAGAGCTAAGTACCAGTCACACCCTACGAAACTATGGCTTTGATGAGATCTTTTTGGGCTTATTGCGGCCAAATAGTTTCGAATAAGCTCGAGGCCGTCTTGAACTTGAGCTGCGCCCTGAAATTCGGACACTGACGTAAGCTGCGATTTGTAGTCTGCTGATCTTCAACACGAAGGCGATCAGATATGTCGAAACGGAAGCAACATCACCCAGAATTCAAAGCCAAGGTCGCGTTAGAGGCGGTGAAGGGCGAAGAGACGGTCAGCGAGCTGGCCAGTTGATTTGGGGTTCACCCAACGATGATCCATCAATGGAAGCGTGCCGTGCTTGAAGGCGCGTCAGGCGTATTTGAACGTGGCGGCCGGAAGGCACCGGAAGTTGATGAAGAGCAGGTCAAAGACCTCCATGCCAAGATCGGGGAGTTGGCCGTCGCCAACGATTTTTTGGCAAAAAAGCGCAAACCCTGGACCGGCAGGTGAGGCGCAAGATGATTGAGCCGAACCTTCCAGATCTGTCTGTCGGCAAGCAATGCGCGTTGCTGTTGATCTCGCGGTCGTCATTTTACTATGAGCCGAAGGGCGAGAGCGAAATGAACCTTGATCTGATGCGCCTGATAGACAAGCAGTTCCTGGAGACCCCGTTTTACGGTGTGCGTCAGATGACATGGCATCTGCGCAATGATGAACACGTGGTTAATGAGAAGCGGATCAGGCGTCTGATGCGGTTGATGGGTCTCATGCCGATTTACCAGAAGCCCAACACCAGTAAAGCTGCGAAGGGGCACAAGATTTACCCCTACCTGTTACGCGGTCTTCGCGTGGATCGGCCGAACCAAGTCTGGTGTGCCGACATCACGTATCTGCCGATGCGGCGGGGCTTTTTGTATCTGGTCGCGATCATGGACTGGCACATAGGCAAGGTGCTGGCTTGGCGCATCTCGAACACGCTGGAGGCTGGCTTCGGCGTTGATGCTCTGAATGAGGCAATCCACAAGTTTGGCGCACCAGACATAATGAACACCGACAGTCATATGATGGTAACCAGTTCTCGGGCGGTTTGACTCAAACACCGATCGACCGTTCGCTGGGTTGGTGCCGCTTGGCTTTCCGGTTTGGTTTGACCCAAACAGCGACCGACCAGACTTGTGTCTTTCCCTGGACCTGTCGACCGCCCGGGAACGCCTTGCGGCGAGGCTTTGTCTCGAAGATGCCGCGTGACCCAAGAAGGGCCTGACCGATTGGTCTCATGACTGTCCTGTCCGTGCATTCTTTCCGGCAAAGTGTGTCAGAAACTGCCGGAAAGGATATTCCTGTGACCAAATCGAAGCAAACCATCCCAGTCGTGGGTGGGGTTGATACACATAAAGACCTCCACGTTGCAGCCGTTGTCGATGACAATGATCAAGTTCTGGGAACGCAGAGCTTTGCCACAACACGGCAGGGTTACAAGCTAATGCTGACATGGATGCGCTCATTCGGTGACTTGCAACGGATTGGCGTTGAATGCACCGGCAGCTATGGCGCGGGGCTTTTGCGATATATGCAGACCGCCGGTGTCGACGTCTTGGAGGTAACTGCACCGGACAAGCTGGATCGTAGACGGCGCGGCAAGAATGATGACTTCGATGCACAAAGTGCTGCCCATGCGGCCTTCGCGAAGCGGCGCACGGTGACACCTCGAAGCCGAGACGGGATGGTGGAATCCCTTCGTGTATTAAAGGTTTGCCGCAAAACTGCCGTTCAAGCCCGGCGGATCGCATTGCAAATCATTCAGACGACGATTGTTTGTTCCCCTGACAGGCTGCGTGACCTTTTGCGCAACATGACGCGCATGAAGTTGATACGAACCTTGGCAGCTTGGCGCCCCGATCTGACAGGGTATCGGGACGTAGAGGAAGCCTACAAGATTGCGCTCAAATCACTGGCACGTCGTTATCTCGAGCTGCATGATGAAGTTGCTGACCTTGATAATATGATTGAGGCAATCGTCACAGATTTGGCCCCGGAGTTGATTGCACGTAACGGCGTGGGCCTGAACAGCGCCGCACAGTTGTTACTCACTGCGGGCGATAATCCAGAGCGTCTCAGATCCGAAGCCAGCTTTGCTGCCCTATGTGGTGTCAGTCCAGTGCCAGCCTCATCAGGCAAAACAACGCGCCACCGATTGAACAGAGGTGGCGATCGCGCGGCCAACAGCGCGCTCCACATCATTGCAATCGGAAGGTTGCGACTTGACCCAAAGACCCAGGAATATGTGGCGCGGCGAATAGCAGAGGGCCATTCCAAACTGGAGGCAATCCGCTGTGTCAAACGATACATTGCGCGTGAGGTCTTCAACATCATCGCGCGCCGCCACAAACAGATCAATCAGGCTCAGATCGCCGCTTGACACTTAGAAGGGCGTCCGAGGAGCTTAACGTACTATTCTGCCCTCTACCGGAGCGGACCCCAATGTGTCGACTTCTATGAAATGCGCATCATGGAACCGGTATTCCGCATACAGCAGATCGTCCTTTTTTGCGTCAAACACTTGCCAAGCGAAATGATCGGGCTGGTCCAGAACAGCTTTGCCGAAAAAGACTTGAGCACAGCGATGGCACACTTTGGCCAAGTAGAACCCTCGGCTGGATAAGGCTTAGGACTGCCCATTGCGATTGCCGTGGCGTTCGCCTTTGGTGCCGCCAACACCCTAGTCAGTGGAAGCGGGCAATTCTCTATTTTAATGATCCTGCCCTATGAGGTGTGACCAGATCGTTAGACGCTTTGCATGATCATTTTAGAACCAAGAAGGGACGGACTTGAATAAAGGGTTCATTAACTAGATCTGCGTTAAAGCACTTCGCTCGAATGCGCTAGCGACCACCTCCATCTTGGCCAGTGGTTCTTCTTGATAACGGATTTTACATATGTGGCCTTATGCGAATTTTGTGCTGTTCAGCGGTCGCACGAAGCAGCCACTCTACCACTTTGAAAACTGCGTGCAGACTGTCCATATCAGTTCTCCGGAAGGTCGGAATTCGCGTGGAGAGTCTCATGTTTAATTGTCGCCATTAGGCTCAAATTTGCTTTGCCTATGAACCCATTAAGAATGAGGCCCTGTTGCCAGATTAAATTGAACTAAGGCCTGTCTGTTGGATCAGCATAGTGGGAAAAATATACTCCCGACCAAAGTTTAGGTCGGGAGCATTGGTTTACTTCTTCAGCCGCCGTTCTTGACGATCAGATGATCTGGACCATACGCAAAACCGGTGATGTTACGGTTGCCTTGGTTGTTATCGTCTGAAATCACCAAGATATCGTGTTCCCGGTAGCCGCCGGCACCCGGAAGGTGATCCGGGATCGTGATCATAGGCTCCATCGAGACAACCATGCCGGGTTCCAGCACGGTATCGCAATCTTCACGCAATTCCAGCCCCGCTTCGCGGCCATAATAGTGGCACAAAACACCGAAGGAGTGGCCGTAACCGAAGCTACGATACTGCAGCAGATCTTCGGCTTCGTACATTTCGTTCAGTTCTTTGGCGATATCTGAACACTTCGCGCCTGGCACTAACAGTTCCTTACCACGATCGTGGACGGCACAGTTGACGTTCCACATGCGGATATGCTCGTCGCTGGCTTCTTCGGCGAACAATGTACGCTCTAACGCGACATAGTAACCTGCAACCATCGGGAAGCAGTTCAGCGACAGAATATCGCCCTTTTCGATCTTACGGCTGGTGACGGGGTTGTGTGCGCCATCAGTATTCAGGCCCGACTGGAACCAGGTCCACGTGTCTAGTAATTCGCCGTCTGGCCAGACGTTGGCGATTTCGCGCACCATCGTTGCGGTGGAGTGTAGTGCTACTTCATGCTCTGGCACACCGACACCAATGGCTTCGACGCATGCGGCACCACCAATATCCGCAATGCGGGTCATTTTTTCAATATGCGCGATCTCTTCGGCCGACTTGATCATCCGCAAACGCATTGAAGCAGCAGCAATATCAACGAACTCCATGTTAGGGAATTCTGCCTTCAGCAAGTTGAGCGTATCAATATTGATATGATCAAATTCGATACCCAGACGCTTGACGCCACCGGTCAGCTTGCGAATAGCTTGAAAGTAGTTGTCCTTCTGCCAATCCGTATAGGTGATGTTCTTGCCACCGTAAGTCCGGCGCCAAGGCTGACCACCGTCAATACCAGCACTAATGGATGTGGAGATGTTGTGATCAACAAGGAGGCCGTAGCGGCGACCAAAATAACAGAACAGGAAATCCGAATAGTAGTTGATGCAGTGATAGGACGAGAACAGCGCAGCATCGATGCTTTCACTGGCCATGTAGCCACGGACCGCGTCTAGGCGGCGTTGCATCTCAGAAGCTGAAAACGTTTGGGGTGCGGCTTCACCGTTGCTTGTATAGTCCTGAAATCTCTCACGCTCCATCGTGACCTCCTGTTTGAGAATTCGGCCAAATCGGCCATGATTACTTGTAGTTTGGGGCGGAAGTGTGCGTCTTGTCAAAGGAGGAATACTCACTTACAGTATTACAAATCCTCATGCTGCGAGCGTCAAAATGTCTGCCCCTCCCCTAAATGCGTTGCGCGTTTTTGAAGCCGTTGCCAGAACAGGATCTTTTCGCGCTGCTGCGGACGTCTTGTATGTCACCCAATCGGCCGTTAGCCATCAGATACGGCATCTCGAAGACTGGTTGGGATCGCCTCTTTTTGACAGAGAGGGCAATCGCACAAAGCTACTTCCTCACGGATTGGAGCTGTCTCGGACGCTTTCGCTCTCACTTGCGAAGATAGACGCGGCTTGTGAACTTGCACGCCTAAGTAACGATAACGAACCTTTGGTGATTGCGGCCATTCCATCGGTTGCAATGTGCTGGCTCATTCCTCGACTGACTGGCTTTCGTGATGCGCACCCTGACATCGAGACACAGATGATCTATGCGATGCACGGGCGCGATATCAACTTTCGCGAAGCCCATATAGCGTTTGTTTTTTCGCCCGAGCCACCTGATCTGCCGGGTATCCAAACTCTCGACTTTCTGCCGGGCACCAGCGTTCCCGTTTGCAGCCCATCCTTGCTTCGAGAGGCTCATCGAAGCGCAATCACCCCGGCAGAGATAGTACAGCTGGGGTTGCTTCATGACTCCGGTACAATCGGGTGGCAAACGTGGACCGATCTGGTTGGTTTGCAAACTCCTACGCCACTTACAGGGGCTTTGTTTGAAGACTTTAGCTTGCTCCGCGCTGCCGCGCTATCTGGTCAGGGAGTCGCTTTATGCGCTAGCGCAATGATCCAAGCAGATCTAGAAGCTGGGCGTTTGGTACAGCTGTCCGACATTTCGGTATTAAATGATCATGCATATTATATGCTCGTCAGACCGCAGGCGCAGGCCAGCATGATGGCAAAGATTCACTCTTTTCGGGATTGGGCGATGGCTGTCCGCGAAATCTAAAGCTGCATTGACCGTCGCAGTGCCAGTGTTGCCTCAAGAAATGCCAGCACTGCAATGATAATCAAGAGCGGGCGTGTTCCGACTTCCACGATCATCCAACCCGCGACCAGTGGGAAACCGAAAATGCCTACAAAGTAAGTGAGTGCAAAAAGCTGAAGGGTCTGCGCGCTCAGATCCTCTCCGGCATCGTTCGCGGCCATGGTCACTAGCATCGGATAGGATACGCCGTAGCCAATCCCAAAAAGAACGGCGACAAGCAGATACAAGGGAAAGTTTGCGCCGCTGAAGATAAAAACAACAACGCTTAGACACATGATATATTGAAGAAAAGCGATTGAGATATAGGGGTTTTTGCCACCCTTAAGTCGTGCCAACACCAACCTAAGAACTACGACAGTGATGGTGTAGGTCAAAAAGAAGCTGGCGTAATCAAGTCCTCTCGCATCGGCGAAGACAGTTTGAAAGTTGCTCATTCCGGCAAAGACGCTGGCACCGAGGCAGATCATGACGATAGGCAGCAGTGCGCGGGATGCTAAAACGCCGGACAGCGCAGCGAGGGTGATCCGAGACGGAACTTCAGCACGCGGATTAATCGCATGTGCTTTGACCGGCGCATCGAGTAAGAAAAAAAGGATGGCGCTGACAATGCATAATGTTGCCGTCACATGGAAAGCGTCGCGTACGGAATGTCCTGCGCCTTCAAGAACCGATGCAAGAACTGGCGAAAGTCCAAAGCCAGCCATGACGAAGACCGAAAGCAGGGTGAAGAAGCGAACGCGTTCATCCGAACTGACTAGCCTGGTCAAGACAATAGGACCGAGCGAATAGGTTAGTCCCCAGCCTAATCCAAGAAGGAAACTTGCTGTGATCAATCCGAACCCAACTGTATAAGTGAAACCATACATGAAGAGCGCCACAGAAATCGCAATACAGGCCATACTCAATGTGCGGAGGCGCCCAAATAAATCGGACAGATGCCCTGAGAAGAAGACAGTCACTAGTGTTGAGACAGTTGTTATGAGGAGCATCCAGCCAACGATCTTTTCGTTGGCACCGAAACTTTGAAACAATCGTGGCAGCATGAAAGTTAGGCCATATGCACCAGCTTGCAGAAAAACTGCTGCGAAATATAGAAAAAACACGACCACTCGTGGCATACTCAGCACCTGTAAAAAACCCAACAAATTTGCGTGTTCACGAGCTTATGAGAGCGATCGTAGACAAGAGTGCCGCAGCGCATGGCAATGAAGAATGGGTTCATCTAAACATTCGGGGTGCGGGCCGCGAACGACTTGATTTCGGGCTCATATAGTCCAACCAACCCTGACATAGCTTGCTGTGAAAACAGCGTTTCAATCCAATCATTGAGCCTTGTGACACTCTTTGGATGTACGGTGCAAAGAATTTACTCAGCTCCTGATTTTTCTCTAAGCGCCCAAAAAACAAAAAGAGGCCGAGCCTGCGAGCGCATAGAATGTACTATATTGTATGGGTTATAGAAGGTTTCGCCAGCTGACTGATGAGCGACAACCATCTTGGCCGGTGCCGACAACCACCTTGGCCGGTGGGTCTGGACGGAAGACGGGCATGCCCGTCTGGAGGGCAGCCCCACCGGCCTGATTGATTTTGGGAATAGGTGCA
>Ga0222710_1000644_pt1 | contig 15433 bp, 10 predicted proteins | sample AntAcemetage1696_FD_181143 | JGI IMG/M metagenome (GOLD analysis project Ga0222710, IMG submission 181143) | Saline water microbial communities from Ace Lake, Antarctica - #1696 | ecosystem: Environmental > Aquatic > Non-marine Saline and Alkaline > Saline | place: Antarctica: Ace Lake... | reverse complement strand
CGACGACGAGTTCGACACGATGGACGCGGAGGATGAAACGCGGAGCGGCATCGGGTCGAAACGGAGACGGTGAAAATAGTTTTTCTTTTTCGGGACCCTTGTGTAAAGACAAAAGACTCTCACTACTCACTCTCGCCCGCCGCGTCCCGCGTCCCGTACCCTCTCGAGCTACGAGTGATATCTCTAGTTACGAGCACTACTTCTAGTTACGGGTGCGCCTGACGCCTGTGACTGTCTTTGACCTGTCAATCCTCCGGAGTCAGTGCCATCCGTGGATCTATAGAAGAACGTTTCGAGACGGCACGCGGAATTGATTCGGGCGCGTGTTGGCAAGTTGGGTACGCCAGGGTTACTACGCCAGGGTTACTACCGCGTCATCGCGTAACAGTACAGTACATGCTGTTACGGTGTCGGTGTTGTTACGGCGTTAGGGTTGCGTTAGGGTTAAACCCTTAGCTAGGGTAGCCCCTAAACCAAAAGCAACAAACACCATGCCTTTAACCGGCATCACCGTGGTGACCGGTTTCCTGGGCTCGGGAAAAACAACTCTCGTAAACCACGTGCTCACGGGCGACCACGGGTACAAAGTCGCGGTGATATTAAACGAGTTCGGGGCGGATATCGGGGTGGAGAAGATGCTCGTGACGGACAACCCTGATGGCGAAACCGCATCAGCAACAGCGGACGACGACGACTGGGTGGAGATGAACAACGGGTGCGTGTGTTGTACCGTGAAGGGATCGCTTATACAAACGATCGACGCGTTGCTTGAAAAAAGACGACAAAGTGAAAAACCGCCGTTCGATTTCATCTTGTTGGAGACCACCGGGTTGGCGGACCCGGGGCCTGTGGCGCAGGAGCTTTGGGTGGATGATGAGCTGCTCGAGGAAAACGAAAACAGCGCCGTGCTGGACGCGGTGGTTACCTTGGTGGACGCGAGTAACGTTTTGAGGCAATTAAAAGGTACGTATTGCATTTCCCAAATCCCAACACTGTTTGCTCACAAGACTGACACATTTCTTCAAAAAAAAAGAAACAAAAGAAGCGCAAGTGCAAATCGCGTTTGCCGATACCTTGGTGCTTAACAAGTGCGATCTGGTCACGGAAACCGAGTTAGGTTCCATTACCGAAATTTTATGTGGAATAAACTCTGAAGCCACGATCGTCCGTGCCACGCGGTCCGCGGTGAGTCTTGATTTGGTAAGTATTTCCCATTTAACACATTCCGCCGACTGACTGCGCATACAATACTGACACTTTCTTTTTTATCTCTAGGTTCTGAATCAAGGCGCGGTGACCGTCGCCGGCCGCCGCGGGCGGAAACCGCTTTTCGGACAAATGGCGCTTGAAACGCCCAGCCGCGTTTTGAAACGGGGAAGCGGGTTCTGGGCCAAAGGCGTGGAGAAGGTACGTATTTCCCAACCTAAATCCCTCCGACTGTTTTACCGAAGCTGGTGACTGTTGTCCATACATCGCGATATACAAGACGTTAACCACTTTTCTTTATTTATCTCAGTACGCGCCGCCTGGAATGCTTTCGGCGATTCACGATCAAAGCATAACCACGGTGTGCCTCGCCGTGGAGGGTGTGGTGGATCAGAAGAAGTTCGAACAGTGGCTGGAGGACGTGCTTTGGGAAGGAACGGCGTGCGCGGATGACGACGACGAAACCGAAACCGAAACCGGAAATCCCAAACTCGAAGTCCTCCGCGCGAAGGGCATTTTGTATGTCACGGATAACAAATCAGGCACCCCACAGAAACGGATCGTACAAGCCGTGCGCGAGGTGTACGAAATAACCCCCGGGCCGTCCGGCGGCTTGGAAAATGGCGAGCGGATGATGAACAAAGTCGTGTTGATCGGCCGCGGGTTGCGGGAAGAAAACCTGCTGCCGGGGTTGAAAAAAGTCGTGGTTTAGGTTGCCGGGGTCTGGCGGCTGTCTTGTCTTGGATGTCTGGTTAGAGCTAATGAGTAGATAAGTGTCTGCGTAATAAATAGTCAACATAAATAGTCACGGACAATATCCGATAGTCACTACCGGTCTACTCCACGTCCCCTTGCTTGATGGAAACGCAGACCGGCCACAGTTTCGGCGCCAGCTTCTTCACGCCGTTGCCTTCGTCGTCAAGCGCGTCGATCGCCGCGCCCAACCTCGCCAGCGCAAGCACCGCCGCGTCTTGCCCGGCTTCGCACGCTACGATGATTGGGGTTTGTCCTATTTTGTTTTTCGTCTCCAAGTCGTTTTTTTTTGTCTCCGCATCGACGTGCTCTACGATCCAGGTTACTAAGTCCACCCTGCCCGTGCTCGCGGCGCGGTGGAGCGGCGTGGCGCCTGTTTTGTCCGCGGCGTGGAAATCGGCGCCGATTTCGTGCAGTTTTTGCAAAATTTGTAAATGGCCTTTCGACGACGCGTAGTGCGCTGGGCGCTGTCCCCCGCTGTTTGACGCATCCGCGTGCGCGCCGTGCGCCAACAAACAAGTCACCACGAGGAAGTGTCCGCAGCTGCACGCGGAGTGAAGGGGGGTCCAGTTTTCCTTTTGGGAACGGCGATGGTATTACGGGGCGAGAAGAGAACAAAAAGAAAAGTCAGAGTGGGCACCTTTGAAGATGCCTCTGAAGATGCAAGATCGTTTTGGGCAACACGTGGGAAGGATGTCCGGCAAGTGTGTGGATTCGGTGAAACGACTCCGCGTACCTCGTCGCTGACGTTCACCAGTCCTGGCCCGGCGTTCGTGGTTTCCAGGAAAAACTCCACGAGCTCGTGCTTGCCTGGGTTCGAGGGAGGGAAAGGGTCAGATTAGATTTTGGCACCAACGCGGGATCTGGGCACACGAACGCGGAGAGAGATGGATGTGGCGCGCGCGTACCCGCGGCGGCTGCCGTGTGCAGTAAACTCCGGCCGTCCTCGTCGCGGTGCTTCACCAGTCTCGGTTCGAGATCCGCCGAGGGGTACTCGGAGAAGTAAGACACGTTTCCTTCCGAGGCCTTTTCCTCCATGGCGAAGGCGCGGTCGTGTTTGGGGAGGCCAACCGCGAGCCCTGCAAACAACCTCCAAGGGCGAACCGACTTGGAAAACACGCTCACAGCTGCTAGAGTGAGAAAGGGGTGGCGAATGCGTAAAACTGTGTGTGGTGTGCACAGGCAAACAGTGCGCAGCATGCAAATAAAGCGTCGGCGGCGGCCCTGGAGACTTTCGACGGTTTTTACAAACTAGCCGAGCAGCGAAAACCTCCGACATGCGTCTCGGCGTATTTCGCGATGGACTTCATCACGCGCACTTACCGCCGCGCGTCCACGCGCGTGCCCGCGTCTTCGCCCACCGCCCCTTGAAGTATTTGCACCGAAGGCTTCGCATAGGGTGACACGTACCATGCCGCTCGTGTTGTTACGTGCGCTGTGTCCCAAACCCGGCGCGACTTCGTGGTGCGTGCTTTCACTTTTTTTTTCCGTTGACATCGGGGAGTACCGGAACGTCCGATGCGAGCGCGATGTCACGTGGGTTACCCCAGGTGCCACGCGGATACGCCCGGCCGATTCCAACGGTATCCGACTTTCGGAAGTGTTTAGGTGGACGCGCAGCACTACCACCATATTGTCTCGCTCCTCACTCACCGTCCCTCCCCTCTCCACCACCGGTCAGGTCGCGCCGAGTCGGGGCCGATCCCAGTGTGCGCCGAGCTTTACAACAAAACAACTCTGTCGTCTCAGCTCGCGGCCGGGCTTCCCGCGGCCGAAACCGAGGCTTCACCCCCCCCCAGGCTGCGATTCTCGGCGACGTCACGGACCTGATCGCCATCCCCCTTGGTGACGGCACCCAGATCCTCGCCACGGTGAAAACCAACGCGCAAGGCGTGCACACCATCGGGTTACAGTGCGACGAGGGCAAGCCGGGTTTGGTGGTGCGTGTTTGGGCGTTTTCCAAATCCCGACACAACCTTTGATGCCCCTCCGTGACTGTCGAGTTTAATACTTGTGCTGTATTTGTAACAGTTGCAGTAGTACTGGTAAGAGTTACGGTAGCAGTGCACTACGGCCGTAACTCTTACCACCGGGCCCTGTGGTAAAGTGACACGGTACCGGTACCGCGGTACCTGTTACAAACCCACACGCAAGACTCACAAGACTGACCTTTTTCGTTAACAACCGCAGTTACACTGGGGCGTGATTCGCGCGGCGTACGGCGAGGAGTGGCAGTTGCTTCCCCCCGAGCTCAATCCGCCTGGCACCACGGTTTACAAGGAAAAGGCGTTACAATCGCCATTTCCCGCGTTCGGGGCGTTACAGTTGGTGCTGGACCCGGGCGTAAGCGCGGTTGAGTTTTGCTTAACCACCAGTAGCACGGGCGAGTGGTTCAACGACAACGGCCGGAACTTTCGGGTTTCCCTGGGAAACGGAAACGGCGCGAACGCGAGCTCACCGAGCTCGCCGAACTACTCCACGCCTGTGTCGTACGACCTGGCCGCGTCACCGCCCCCGCCTCCGCCCAGTTCGCAACCCCCCGCCAACGCGGGGGGGGGGCTCGACCTCGCCGCCGGGATGGATATTCTTTACGGCGTCGCGGCGTATTTGCGGTGGGAGCAGCTCGGGAAACCGACGGTGAGCGAGCGCGAGCGCTCGGACATCTACGCGGGCGCGGTGAACCACATCACATCCCGGATACGGGATGGAGAGAGCCTAGACACGCTGGAACGCGAGTTCGGTTTGCCGCCTGGGATGGTCAAGAAAACCGCGATGCAAGCCGGGGGGCACCTCGTGCCGCCGCCGATCGCGCCGTCGCAGCGCTTTGACGGTTCGAGCACGAACAGTATCGTTCCGGCTTCTACACATACGGTGTCCGTGTCCCCCGCCGAAATCGCCGCGCTGTGCGACAACAGGGCGAACGGCAGTGCCGTGTTGTGGCGCAAAGAGCTGAACCTCGGCGAAGGCGCGGTGTCGCTTCTCGTGATCGAGGCGCGGCGGACGCGGGAGGGCGAGCTTCAGCTCATCGCCGCGTGCAGGGCGGACCGAAACACGGTGTTGCACTGGGCTATGATTGGCGAACCCGCGGGGGAGTGGGCTTCGCCCCCAAATGGGTGGGTGTCCAACCCGCCCAACAGCTGGGGGACGGGAGGGGCGGGCTGGGAAACGGAAATGGAGAATGTGTCTGGCGCGCCGGGGTGGTTCTTCGCGACGATTGAAGCGCCCGTCGGCGACGCCGGGATCGTGTTCGTGTTGCGCACCGAGGATAACAAGGTTTGGGTGAAAGACGACGGGCAGGACTTTATGGTTTTCCAGGACCAAGGTTTATCAAACGCGGATGTCCGGGGACTGGTGAAGCAACGCAAGTCAGACGCGAAGCGCGCGCAACGAGATGCGCGCGAGGGCGCCAAACAAACGTCGCGGCGACACGACGAGCGCTTGGACGACACGCGATCGTCATCCGGAGGCTCATCCGGGTCGGTTATAACCGCGGTGAAACCGGCGCCGAAGGTGCCACCCAAGCCGGTGATCGTCACGCGCAAGGAATGGATCGACGACGACATCAAGCTTCACGAAGGCGCGATGGGCGCAGCTGGTGCGTCCCGCGGCGTGGCGGGAGGTTCCGTAGATCGCATTTGCGGCGCGGAACCTGGAGCCACGAAATCGCTTATGCACCGGTACAACACCGGCTCAGATTTGCTTCCCGGGTGCAGGGCGGATGGCGAAGCCGGTCTGGTCGCGATGGCGGTGTGGTTCCGATTCATGGCGCTGCGGCAGCTAGTGTGGAACAACGACTACAACGTCAAGCCGAGGGAAATTTCCGCGGCGCAGTTGAAGTGCACGGAACAGCTCGCCAGGGTTCACCGCGACGACGGGAGTTTACGCGACGTCACACGGCTAATAATGGCCACCATCGGCCGAGGCGGCGACGGCGACGTCGGCCAGCGAATCAGGGACGAAATCCTCGCCATCCAACAAACCAACCGGTGCAAGGGCGGGATGATGGAGGAGTGGCACCAGAAACTTCACAACAACACGTCGCCGGATGACGTCCCGATTTGCGAAGCGTTGTTGAAATTCATCGCCGCGGATTGCGACATGGGTGCTTATTGGGATCACCTGCATTCCAACGGCATCGACGCCAAACGCATGGCTTCGTACGACCGAAAGATTTGCTCCGAACCGTCGTTCGTGCGCGACCAGTACGAGGGGTTAACTCGGGATTTGAAGGAGTATCTGCGAACTCTAAAGGCGGTGCACTCGGGTGCGGATTTGGACTCCGCCGCGGAAAACGTGCTAGGGTACCACCAGGACAAGTGCAAGGGCAAGGAAATCAACGTCCCACCGATTACGGAAGTCGCGACACCGCGGATGCGGGAGCTTCTTCACAGCGCGCGAGGTTTCCGAGACGTGAACGAACCCCTGCACTCGTTGGAAGCCATGCTTGAAGCACGGCGCGAGCTCTGGGCGTGGACCCGGCCGGGCGGTAGTGACAACGGCAGGTTGAAGGATATCATCTATCTCGACCTCGCTCTCGAGTCCGCGGTACGGCAGGTGGTGGAAGGATCGATGGGCGGCATGTCGAGCAGGGCCCCGGTGGACGTTTTGAAAATCACCGGCCTCGCGCTGGAGAACCTGGCGCTCTCCACGGGCGGCAACGACGAGCTCGTGATTTGCCTTAGGGAGTGGACGGGCATCGTGGCAACCGCGATGCGGGGAGGGAACGACTGGGCGCTGCACGCCAAGGCGATCACGGACCGGGTGCAGAACGCCTTGGGTGATTGCAGCGGGCGGTACATCGGGGCGCTGCAGGCCACCGCTAACGAGATGGGCGGCAAACTCGGCGTGGACGGACACGTGTTGGATATCTTCTCCGAGGAGATCGTGCGCGGCACCGCGGCGGCGCCGTTGTCGCAGATGCTACGAGCGCTAGACCCGGTGCTCCGGGAAATGGCGCACATGGGCGCGTGGAACATCATCTCCCCCGTTTGCGCGACCGGTGTGGTGGAGGTGGTTGACGACTTGAAGGGTATCCAAACCAAAGTGTTTGGAGTCCCCACGGTGTTGATCGTGTCCAGAGTCGGCGGCGAAGAAGACATCCCCCAAGGCGTGGTGGGCGTTATTACCCCCGATATGCCTGATATTCTCTCGCACGTCTCCGTGCGCGCCAGGAACGAGGGGTGTCTTTTCGCAACCGTGTTCGACGCGGGGAAGCTCGACGAGATGCAAAAAATGGCGGGGCAAGCCGTGCGGTGCACGCCTAGCCCCAGCGCGGATGATTTGAGGGTAGAAGTCATCGCGGGCGGCGCGGCGAGTCTTTCCGGCGCCGTCTCCGGTGCGGGCGGCGGGAGTGGGATGAGCAGCGGCATGAGCGCCCCCCCCCGCGGCGTGTCAATCAACCGACGCAAGTTCGCGGGGAGGCACGCGGTGCCTTCACCCGAGTTCACGGGCGAGATCGTGGGGAGCAAATCGCGGAACCTGCAAGAGTTGCGGGGGCGGCTTCCGGATTGGATCAACCTGCCCGCGTCAGCGGCGCTGCCGTTCTGCACCTTCGACGTGGTGCTTGATTCCCCGGATAACGCGCCAATTAAGCTTGAGCTGGACAAAATGAAAGCCGAGCTGCGGAACGTGGATTTCGGAAACACGCACGCGTTTGAGCAGCTGTTGCGGAACATGCGCGGCGCGATTCAAGACGTGGTGCCCACGGACGTGTTGACAAACGAGATGCAGCAATCGTTCGCGGCGGAGCGTCTTGATTGGCCTCAAGGCAGGCTGGGCCCTGTCTCGCGAGGAGGCACGGGAGACGCCGCGAAAGCGTGGGCCGCCATAACCACGGTGTGGGCGAGCAAGTACAACGAACGCGCGGTGTTGAGCTGCAGAAAAGCGGGCCTAACGCACGAGGACGTGTCAATGGCGGTGCTGTGCCAGCCCGTGGTCCAGGCCCGGTACGCGTTCGTGCTGCACACGGTGAACCCGCAGACGCAGAACTCGGATGAGATTTACGGCGAAATCGTGTGCGGGATGGGCGAGAGTTTGGTGGGTAACTTCGCGGGGCGGGCGATGAGTTTCGTGGCAAAAAAGGACGACCTGACGAACCCGAAAGTCACCGGGTTCCCGAGCAAAGCCAACGGTTTATTCACCGATGACCCCACTCTTATTTTCAGGTCCGACTCAAACGGCGAGGACTTGGAAGGCTTCGCCGGTGCTGGGCTGTACGACTCCATCCAAATGGACGAGCCGCATGTGCGGGCGGTTGATTACTCGCAAGACCCGTTAGTAGCGGACGAGCAGTTCCGAAACCAGGTGTTAGCCGCCATCGCGCACGCCGCGTACGAAGTCGAGAAAACCCTAGGGTCGCCGCAGGACATCGAGGGGTGCATCGCCGCCGATGGGTCGCTGTACGTCGTGCAAACCAGGCCGCAGGTGTAAACAGGTCTTGGGGAGTCCTTCCCCATTAGCAGCAATACGCGGGTACCCATCACGCAAACGCGTTCCCGCATATCATATTCTTTCTCAGCTTTTTAATTAAGTTCACAATAATTTATCAAGAGATCTTCGAGCTACTTAGCATCATTTCAAGAGGTATTCTCGCATGTATAAATACCTCTAGCTACTTCTTAGTCTATCATCATTTCAGCGCGTCGAACTTCACCAGCCTCACGGGCGGCCGACCGCTCGCGCTTTGCGTTTTCCGCGCGCCTCGCTGTTCCGCCCACCCCGCCCTCAGCGCCTCCGTGGATTGCTTTTTCGATTTCGCAATCGCCAGTTTTTCATCCTCCAGCGATTTGACCGCCTCCGCGATTCGCAGCTCCCCATCCGCCACCCGACGTTGTCGCTCCGCCGTTTTAACAGTTTCCTTGTAATCGATCTGTCGTTGTAAAAATCGCCCCAGCTCGTTCTCCGTCTCCCGCAACGGCTCCGCCAGCGTTACCGCGCGGTTTGAGGTTACCTTCGGCGTGACCCCTCCTGGCGATGCGTGTACGAAAGAGGTAACAGCCTTGCCGTATTCCTTGTTGAACTGAATTACTTCGGATTGGTTCACGCCGCGCGCCCCGCCGCCTCGGGCTTGGAAAATCTCCGCGATTGGCTCAGCCGGGTCAAACGGACCGCGCACAACGTTGGCGATCGCGGACGCGGCGAGCGTTTTCGCCGCCGCCGCGATGGCTTGTGTTTCGGATTGTTCCGTCGCACGTGCCGCGTACGCCTCAGCTTCTATTTTTTGTCGTTCCAAACGAGCAGCAGCGCTCTCCCTCGCCGCCGCCCGCGCGGCGCGCGCCGCCGCCGTCGCCGCTTCCAGCGCCCGGCACACCGGCAGGTACGCCACGAACTTCCCTTCCCTTCCACAAGACGCCGCGCGTAAGGTATCCCGCACCACGGATACTGGGACCTCAACCACCAGCCCTGCGCATTTTTCGTCGTTCAAAACCCTTTCCAAGCGCAATCGTTCAACCTGGCCAACGCGCAATCTGTCCAACGTCGCGCAGATTTCCAGAAACGCCGCGCCGCACACGGAAGCGGCTTGTCGCGGCGAAGGCGTTTTCCGCGCGCTTTGCGGCCGGGCCCGCGACGCGACCGCTGGGGACACCGGTCCGGAAAACGCAGCCGCCCCCGCGCTTGCGCTGTGCGTAGCCGCGCCGCTTGCGAAGACGTCAACCGGCGCGAGCTGATTGACAACGGAAAACGTCGCAGCCTCCGCGCTTTCCGCTCGCCGTCGCGCCGCCGCTGTTTCAAGCGCCGGCGTCGTGTTCGGTATGTTGTTGCAAATTTGCATTTGCCTTTGTTTAGCTTCCGCTGAGTTGTTGGGAAGGAACGTGCGTTCCCGTGGCGCCCCAGCGCGAACAGGGTGGTCCACCTCTAGTCCCATCTCTCGTTCCAGAAACGTGGGGGAAAAACGCATCTCCACTCGGGTTCCGTTTTCCCTGTTCGCCACCAACCGCGCGAACGAGAAATCGACATCAACAGGCTCACCGTCCAGGACCCGTTCCGCGATTTGCCCTATCATCTCCTTCAAAACGTGCGCCACCCCCGCTTTGTGCACTCCGCATCGGTTCGCAATAGACGTCGTGCTGACGCGCGCGTACGATGAAGGCCCGGTGAGGAAGAACCTGCCCCTCTGTTGCGGCACCGCGTCGAACTTCTGGGACAGGACAAACACCGGCGCTCGCGGTTGCACCGTCCCCCCGTTCGCGGTATCAACGCACTTGCCCACCGCGAATGACCCTAGCCCAGGAAGAGACACGCCTTTTTGGTGTTTCAGTTGCGCGAATACGAAGTCGCACAAACCGAGCCAGGCTTGCCGGCACTGCAGCGCGCTGATGCGCATTCGTTTGCAGTAAACGCCCTGCGATGTTTCATCCGTCAACGACGTGACCGTGGTAGCACCGACCGAGGCGTCCATGGGGACCACGGAGCCGCGCATTTTCCAGGGACGTGCGGTCCAGAGACACAGGCGCGACAGCCGTGACCACCGGGGGCGCGGGCGCGGGAATGAGAAGGCAAGGCGCGCCGGGTCAGCTGAGACTTTTCAAATCTGCACGTTGTTAAGTTTTACGGCTATTTTCGATCTTTCGTCGAGTCAATCTCATCATCAGTCCGTGTCCGGTGCGCCAGAGGTCGGGCCGTCCAGCGACGGCGCGCGCGCGATCGATTGAGCCATGGGCACGCGTGTTGGTGACGTTTCCACGCACGGCGGTGTTCCTTTCCCGAACGACGTGCCACAGACGGTGCGTAACAGCCGGTACCGCCCCGGAGTTTGGAGATACAACATCCGGGTGGCGTGCGTGCTTTTGCCCGCGCTTTTGATGTTGGTGTTCAGCGGCGGCTCGGTGCTGGTGGGCGTGGCGCTGACCGGGTTTATGACGACGTACGTGTTCGACCTTCTTGGTGCTCCCGAAGCCGCGTTGGGGACGGTGTGGCTCACCGTGGTTTGTCTGTGTCTCGGCACCGTGATGGGCGGCGACGTGTTTGTTCACCAAAACCGGGGGTCGTTTACGTCGTGTTTTTTACTCCTAACGCACGGCCAGCTTCTATTCACGGTCGGGGTCTGGGCCACGGTGCAGTTCCGGTGGATACAACAAAGCTTTCCAGGCGTAGTGTTTGGTTGTGAGCGGGTGTTAATCGCGGTATGCCCGTTGTTGTTAGGGTCGTGCGTCGGCGGGTTCGCCGGTGTGGAAATATTCGGCGCGAAGCAAGCGCCTTTTTGTTTGTGCTTTTCGCAGGCCATAGGGTTCAAGTACTTCGCGCTGCCCTTGAAATCGTCCTTCATCGCAGTCCCCGGCCGGTCGAAAGGACCTCGTAAAGACGATGACAATGCTTTGAAAGGTCACAACGGCGGTGCTTTGAAAGGGACCGCGCTCTCCGGCGGTCAAAAGCCGGCCTTCCTGATTCTAAGCGACGAAGACGTCGTCGCGCACGCTTTGTGTTTTTTACTGGCGCCCGCCTTGACGTTTTTGGTCTCGCGGCGAAACGTTTTCAAATCGCTCCAAGGTACGTGTTGCGCGTTTTCCAAGCCCCGCCTCCCTGTGTTGCCATACTCGTCCTGCGAAGGGCGTATTACCTCTGCCGAGTGTCCGCCCGTAATTACGTAACACACATTACGCAAGACTGACACTTTGTTTTACCCATCGCAAGCGTCCGGGCTGGGTTTGGTTTTCGAAAACACGTGTGACTTGTTTATTTTGGGGTCGTTCCCGTTGCTTTTCATGTGCGCGCACGTACGTAGTGGCGGGCTGCGGTGGGTCCCAAAGGGGATACTGCCTTCTGACGTGCATCAACAAAGTCGTGAATCGCGTGACACGAACGAACGCGGGGAACACGATTTTGGGTTTCCTGAAAAGAGCCCGAGCGTGTCTTACAACGAAACGGCGGACCAGATAAAAAAACGGCAACGGCGGCTCGTGATCACGGCCGCCACGGGGTTAGCAACAACAGGGTTCGCCTCAGGTGTGCTTGGAAAAGTTCTATGCTCCGGGTTCGACGAGTACGTCAAGCTACCGTCGCCGTACGGGTACGCGTCGGTATTTTTCTGCGCGTACGGCTTTTTGCTGTTCGCAGTTTCGTTCGTCACTCGGGGCGAGCCGTTCGCCGTAACCGCGGGAACCCTCGCAATCGCGATCGTCTCCGGCGTCGCCGCGATCGGCTCGCCGGTCTGGTGCTGGCCCTTCGCCGGAATCTCCGCGGTGGGGTTTTTGCGATTCGTTTCCGTGGAAGGGTTTGGTAACAGTGCAAGTACTTTGCAGACTCCTTCAAAAAAAGAAACGGCTTCAAAAAGATATTTTGGAACGGAGTCAAAAACAAGCGCGTACTGGTGCTTCGTGGTCGGCGCCGTTTTAGTGAGTTACAAGTTCGTTGATGACAATTTTGGTAAGTTGGACGTCACCCTGGATGGGTTACCAATGCGGGACTTAACGCGGTTCTTGTTAGTAAACGTTTCCGCGTGTCTTTTAGCGCCGGGCGTTGCGCTGTTGAGTTTCGCGAATACTTCCGATTCGCAAAAATCTGGAAACTCTGGAAACATGTCTCAAAAAGTAAAAGTAACCCCGAAAGCGTTCGGCGCGCTTCTGTGTCTGCACTCGTTGATGTTCGCCAGGACCGAGCACGTGTTGCACATGTCCCGCCACGACGACGGCACGTCCATGTACCCGCCGTACTTGGTGGTCATCACCACGGTTTTGGGGTTCAAATGCGTCCGCGCGTTGGCCCGGAAAAACGCCATCACGGAAATCACGAGCTGGTTCGCGAAATGCGTTTACGTCGCAAAGGCGTTTACTCTTGTCGTGCCCGGCGAGGACGTTCTCGGGCCGCTGGTGCTGCTGGCGCTCGCGGCGAGTAGTTATTCAGTGGGTGGTGGTGGTGATGCGGTGGGTGTTACCGGTGGTAACACCCCGGGCGGTAACACCGAACACGAAGACAGTCGCTACGCGAGTGACCGCGGTTCGATTCCCGCGGAAGACGCGGCGCGGGTTTTTTTAATAGCCGGAGCGTGTCTGCACGCGCGCTTCGTGTTTTTCGATGCGTTTTTTATGCTGAGTGGCCACCGCCCGAGCGACGCGACTTTGTTCGGGGGGCTACTAGTGCTAGTGGCGTCAGGGTGCATACCCCTGGTGAGTGCACGGTACGTACACAGTGTCGTGATAAAGCGGTTATTGTTAGGGTCTTTCGCGTTGGGCGTGATTTTAGTCACACTGAAACCGCGAATGCCGTGGCACGGCGAGAATGACGGGTTCTGGTACGACGAAATGCACGTTCCCGATTTCGAACCGGACGAAACGGACGTGTACGGCGACCGGGCGGTGGGCGGCGGTAATCAGTCAACTGATTTTGGGAACGCAAAGGAGTGGTGGGCCACCTGGGCCCTGGTGTTCGCGGCGCTGGCGGGTTTGTACTGCGGCACCACGAAAGGCGCGGGTGCCCTTACGGTGGGGAACGGTTCCGCCGGTATCGGTGTTGGTGTTGGAGGTGTCCACATAACCCTTCGCACAGTGTTCGCCACGTCAGGGGGGTTCCTCTTCGGGGCGTATTTGGGTTCCGAAACCTTTCCAGGAGCGAATGGGTCTGGGTTGATTTTGCCGTTACGGCTAGGTACGTATTGGGCCTTTCCCAAATCCCGCCGACTGTTTGCCCATACAAGACTGACACTTTTCTTTAAAAACAAAAGCGTGCGCGTCGTTCGCGTGGTTCCTAAATCACGTAGTGTCACCGGAAACCGCGTCGCGCGTCGCGGGACGCGCGGCGTGGGGGAGCGCGTGCGCGTCGGCTGTTTTTTTGCTGGCCGCGTTTTGGTCGCAAACCGGCGACGGGTACGACGTTCAAGGGCATTTTGACGAGTCGAACACAGCTGGTTCCTCCAACGAACAAAGCGAAGTGACGGATGAGCGGCTTCGGAGGGAAGACGCGCGGGACGGCGTGCTCGGGGTGGTGGTCGTTTTCGCGGCGCAAGCCGCGTTCGTTTTGAAGCTGGCGGCGGGAAAAAAAAGAGGACTCGGGGATGGACGTCCGGCTCGTTACCTGGCGGCTGGTGAGATGAAACAAAAGCTGCGCGCGCGACGGGGAAGTAGTGGCTCGTCCAGTGACGAGTACGAGGACGAGGATGTGGCCGACGGTTCGTCCGGTGGGAACACTGCTGCGTTGGATGCGAATAGTCGCCGACGTCGCCGCGCTCCGGATGACGCGCAGACACAAAAAACCTCCCCATTCGCGCCGTTCTGCGGACGACGACCGGAACACATGCGAGCCTCGGCAAACGCGCTGGCGAGGCGCGCCATGCGACGAAACCGTACGGACTGGGTCCCCGCGCTGGGTAACACGGTCGTGTGCGCGGCTTTCGTTTTCGGCACCGCGTTGTCCCACAAAACCGCGTCAGACCCGGTCGCCGCGGTATTCGCGGTGGCGCCAATCACCCTGATGCTCCACTATGACGGCGTGTTCCTGAACGGCGTGGGCGGCGGCGGCGCGAGAAGATACTCTGCAGGTCTTGCAGTTGTTGCGTCGCAGCTTTTTGTCATGTCCCTCGCCCACGCCCTCGGCGCGAACCAAGGCGACAGTTCGCTTCTCTACGTATCCGCGAAAGACGCGTGGGGGGGAGGCGAGAACAGCGGTGGACGTACTTGGCGATTGGTAGTCACGGACGTGCTCCTCGCACTCGCCCCGGTGCCTTGCGCGTGGCGGTGCGTTGCATACCTCTGGTCGCCCACACGACGGGTCGGTTTCAATGAAACTGCAATCACTGTGCCCCTCAACGCCCTGGTGTTAGTCGCGTCTTCGTGTCGCCCGGCGATGGCGCTGGCGGTGACAAGCGCCGCGGTCGCCGCCGCGCAGCACTTGGCGCAGAGAAACGCCCGGCGAGAGGGAATGAAAGCGCTGTGAGGTGAGTGTGTTTGCCGGCGAAAGGTGGTGACTCTGGGTGTTCGTACACGGTGGTGACTCGAGGTGTTCGTGAAAGGTGGTAACTCGAGGTGTTGTTCGTAAAAGGTGGTCTCAAGGTGTGAGGCGTGGTTGAGTTGCGTGGTCTATCGTGTCGAATTTAGAAAAAGAAAAGCGTGCAGAAATCAAGGTATGATGAGAATAGTCTGTCTCGTTTTAAATCGCTATTGTGCTAAAGTCTACGCGCGCAGCTCGTTTGAGAGCTAAAGAATTATTTGTGTATGTGTTCAGTAACCCTCACATGGCCATCTCCATCTCCATCGCCTGTTCCTCCGCTTCGGACACCGCTTTGCCCATGGCCATGGTTTCCGCCTCGACCGTTTCGTCCACGGCGCCTTCCACGCGGATGGGCTCGGCGACGATCGCGGCTGCGTATTCCGCGGCGGCGGCTACGGGTTCGGCTTCCACGACCGGCGCGGGCGCCACCACGGTGGCGTCGTACGCCGCGAACGCCACAGGCGCCGCGACAGGCACCTCCACCTGCGCGGCGAAGGATTCGTCGTAGTACGTGTTCGTGAAGAGTTCGTCGGATGACTTGTCCGCGAACATCCCA
>Ga0222710_1000627_pt1 | contig 15609 bp, 13 predicted proteins | sample AntAcemetage1696_FD_181143 | JGI IMG/M metagenome (GOLD analysis project Ga0222710, IMG submission 181143) | Saline water microbial communities from Ace Lake, Antarctica - #1696 | ecosystem: Environmental > Aquatic > Non-marine Saline and Alkaline > Saline | place: Antarctica: Ace Lake... | reverse complement strand
ACCACCGGCATCTCCACCGCCATGGTCGCCGCATGGGCTGCCGAAAACGTCATCAAAGTTGCAGAAAAGGCCGCACTCGCGGCCGCAGCCTTCGCGCTCGTCGGCCCCACAATCACAATCGAAGCAGTCCAGTGGGGCGCCTACGCGGCGGCCAAAGTTATCCAGCGAGGCCAAGCGAACCTCTGCGTTAACGCCGGGTCAGCCATCGAAGCCGCGAACGCTACGGCCACCGACGCTGCTACCTACGCCGCGGAGGCGGCGGCGCGGCTCGCGGCGTTTGGAGCGCCGCCTCCCCCCGCGTGAGTCGCCGAGAAACTTTCGTCATCGCGCTCGGCAAGACGCGTGGTGCGGAAACAATATTAAATAGACTAGTCTAGTAACAGCGCGCTTGTGGATACGCACACGAGACGCTTAGGGTTTAGGGTCCTGGCATTATACCTTGTACATGTGCATCATTATTTACGATACCTTTCACTCCGTGGTGGTACTACCTCGGGAGCGGTTACGGTGTACTTCCGCGCGGACAAGCGGCCCAGACAGCAGACAGTTTTTCTTCGCCGCCCTCGCCGCGTCTGCTGCCCGGATCTTCGCCTCCGCTTCCTCCTGCGCGCGCGCGAACTCCACCGCTTCCTTGTCCATCGCGAACGTGACCGTGACAGACGCCATTGTCACGCGCCGCGAGACAAGAATACGTCGGGTTACGAAACCACGTGAGTGAGCAAACGTTGTACTATTACAAGCTATGTATGGTAGGCAAGCTAGCAAGCGCCTTGAAATCTAATACGAGTCCCTAAAGAACCGCTACCGCCGTTTAATGACGTCCACTAACAAGCACGCGTTCGCGCAGAGGAACAGCACGCTCGCGATCCACAGTTCGAAGAAAATCGCTTTGCCGCAAAACTCGAGCAGGTACGCGAACGCCAACCACAGCACTTGCGCGAGCAGCCACGTGATGAGTGCGCGGAGATGAGGGAACCAAGAAGTGAAGCGCGCCCCGAGGTTTTCATTTTGTTTCTTGTTTCTTGTTTCTTCCGAATCCGCCAGCGCGAATCGCGCCCACTCCGGAAACGCCAGCGGCAGCAAGCAAAAGTACCACACGAAATATTGCGCCGTGCACACGGTGTTGAAGGTGACGAACCCCAGGGTTTGCAGGAACAGACACGTGGGTAGATCGGGAGCATATTTAACCCCGATCGCGGTGACCACCGCGAGTTGAGGCGCGACGCCGGCTATTTTTTGGAAAACACCTTTCGTCGCCCCCGACTCGACGGACTCGCCGGCGTGTTGACTCAGGTACGCGCCGTACCAAGACGGCGAGAAGTTGTGTCGTATATCACTCCTTCCTACGTGATACGTCCACGCGTTGTGAGTGAACTCGTTCCCGTAAATTTCGCAGCACGCGATGCATGACACGAAAAACACGCCTGCGGCGACGGTCGCGAAGGTTACGGTTTCGTTTGTCACGAGTTTCGCGAGCGCGGTTGTACGCGCGTCTCGCGCGCGTCGCCTCGTGTTCTTTTCCTTTTCCGTGTTCTTTTTTTCCACGTTCGTCCGATTCCCACCACCCCCCGTTTCCCCTAAAAATAGCACCATGGGCAGGGCGTAGATGATGGGGTATATCCGCAAGTGCGTCGCGAAGCCGTACGCCGCGGCGGGCCACGCGACTCGCCCGCGAAGCAAACCGTGAAGCGCCGCGAGCATCAAGATGGACACGAGCGACTCGCAGCTTCCGCGCGTGGACACGGTCACGGTGAACGGGTTGAACAGCCAGGCGCCCATGGCGGTTATTTGCACGCGGCCGTGGTAGCCCTGCTGTTCCAGGATATCTCCGATCAGCCACCCCGCGAGCAGATCGCCGGCCGCGAAAAAAACCTTGCCCCACGAAGGATGCAAAAGCACGTTCGGAACCAAGAACGCGGCGATCATGGGAGAGTACCTGTACGTGTCACGTTCGTACGGCGAGTCACCGACGGACATGAACCTGCGGAGGTGGAGCGAGGAGGTGACGCGTCAAAGGGTGTACTGCCGAGGATGTGTCAGGGGCACGGGGCGTGGAGTAAACACACAGGTGCCTGGGTCGGCACTCATCACACGCGCACCTCGCCGCATCCGTGAAGACGTAGTAATCCACGTCGGTGTAAGGCACCTCGAAGAGCGAGTCTTGCACGACGCCCCATACCAACAAAGCTATCCTCACTTTCGTCGCCAAGGTGAGCAAGGTACGCGCGTTCATGGCGCACGCCCTCGCGTCCAGTGCCGGCCCTATTTGCCACCGTCGAAAAAGACGAAAAAGTTAGTTCGCAGATTCGTCGGTCCGCCCAAGATTCTGTTCGAGCGGCCAGCTGGCACAGTAATTCGGTGAAGGATAAAATCCAACCCCCGATCGACCGAGGCGCCACAGTGTGCTTGACAAACCCTATCGACGCGAGGCCCTATGAGCGCATCCCTCTCCTTGTTAAAGCCCAGCGTTACGGTCCGTGGGCAGTTCTCCGAGAAGTCTTCCATTTCCGCTCGCACCAGGCGCACGGCTGCCGCTCCCAAGAAAATGCGCCTCTCCGCGGCTGTGGTGACCGGCGTTGAGGTCAAGGACGTCCCCACCACCCCGATTGAGGGCCAGAAGACGGGTACTTCCGGTCTCCGCAAGAAAGCCGCCATTTTCTCCGAAGGTAACTACCTCGGGAACTGGGTCCAGTCGCTTTTCCTGGCGCTTCCTCAGGAGGAAGTCAACGGGTCCACCATGGTGCTCGGCGGGGACGGGCGGTGGTTTAACAAAGAAGCCTCGCAGATCATCATCAAGCTCGCCGCCGGTAACGGCGTGCGCAAGATGTACGTCGGCCAAAACGGGTACCTCGCCACTCCCGCCGCGAGCGCGGTGATTCGCGCGCGCGGTGCCATGGGCGGCTTCATCATGTCCGCCTCACACAACCCCGGCGGTCCAACGGAGGACTGGGGCATCAAGTTCAACTACAGCGCGGGCGAACCCGCGCCCGAAAAGATCACCGACGAGATCTACGGGTACACGCAAACCGTGAACGTGTTGAAAATGGCGGAAATTCCCGACGTCGACCTGACAAAGATCGGCGTCACCAAGTTCGGCGACTTCGAAGTCGAAGTAATCGACCCGGTCGCGGACTACCTGACACTCGCGAAAACGGTTTTCGACTTTGACTTGATCAAGTCGCTCGTCACGCGCGCCGACTTCGCGATGAAATTCGACGCCATGCACGCCATCACCGGTGCGTACGCCAGGCCCATTTTCGTCGACGTTCTCGGCGCCGATCCGGAGTCCTGCGTCAACGACGTTCCCAAAGAAGACTTCGCGGGCGGCCACCCTGATCCCAACCTGACGTACGCGGAGGAGCTCGTGAAAACGATGTTCGCCCCCGACGCCCCCGACTTTGGCGCCGCATCCGACGGCGACGGCGATCGCAACATGATTTTAGGCAACAACTTTTTCGTCACCCCCTCGGACTCCGTCGCCATCATCGCCGCGAACGCCCAGTGCATCCCGTACTTCAAAAGCGGACTCAAGGGGCTGGCAAGATCGATGCCCACCGCTGCGGCGCTCGACCGCGTCGCCGCGAAGGCTGGCGTGGAGTGCTTCGAAACCCCCACCGGGTGGAAGTTCTTTGGCAACCTGATGGACGCCGGCCGCCTGAGCATCTGCGGCGAGGAGAGTTTCGGCACCGGTTCGGACCACATTCGCGAGAAGGACGGTCCGTGGGCCGTGCTCGCGTGGCTTTCCATCCTCGCCGACCGCAACAAAGACGTGCCGGTGGGTGGCGATAAGGTAAGCGTCGAGCAAATCACGAAGGAGCACTGGGCGACGTACGGCCGCAACTTCTTCAGCCGCTACGACTACGAAGGCTGCGAGTCCGCGCCCTGCGAGGCGATGGTGGAGCACCTGCGCGTCCTCGCGGCGGCGGCGAAGAAGGGGGACATGTACGGAACGTACGAACTGGATTTCGCGGACGATTTCGAGTACACCGATCCCATCGACGGCGCCGTGGCGTCCAAGCAAGGCGTTCGCTTCTGCTTCACCGACGGAAGCCGCTTCATCTTCCGCCTTTCCGGCACCGGATCCTCCGGCGCGACCGTGCGCATGTACATCGAACAGTACGAAGCGGACGAATCGAAGCAGGGCGTTGATGCGCAGGTCGCTCTCGCGCCCCTGATCAAGGTTGCGCTCGAAACGTCCAAGCTCACCGAGTTCACGGGCCGAGAAACGCCCACCGTCATCACGTAAGAAATCAAGCGCAGAGCTCGCTGTTGTGATGTTCAGTGCAGTGCAGTGTATGAAAGGAATCGCTTGTGTTACTCACATCTCCTTCGTTCCTGATCGCAACCTCTCAATGCGGCTCCGTTTTGCTTTTTAATTTTAGAGAAAGGTCTTGAGTTTTATTCATAATCCGGTCTGCTAGCGCACGCTGCTACTCCAGCGCGAGCGGTGTAAGGGCAGGTGATTTGCAGGATTCTTCTCGCGATTTGTTTCACTCGCGCTGTCTGGATTTTTGCAATCATGTAGTGTTTGGTGCGGGCAGCGAGGGAGTTGTGTTCAATCTTCACTTGGGGGTCGGGATTTTCTGGGAGAATTCCCAGCGTCCTGTTGGTCTTGGTCAGTGCGCAGTAGCTCAGGAGGTCAAGAAGGTCTTTATTTTCGTGAGCGTTTGTCGAATTGCTGATTAAAACTAGAGCTTTCAGGGCAGACCAGGGCACGCACGAGCTCGGGTCTCACGTGGCACGAGGGATGATTGCACGATGCAGTCTTCCTTCGATGCTCGCGATGTTCGCGGCTGCTAAACTCGTTGCTCTCCTGGTTTTCGCGTCGGGTTTCCTTTTAACCCGAGTCGAACTCACGGACAAAAGCGCGTGTGGTGATTTTCGCGTCGAAGATGCGCGGGGTGCGGCTGAAGGAGACAACATGCTCGCGGGTTGCTGGACGAGCACACCCTTGGACAAAGTGGTGGTGTTGATTATCGACGGCGCGCGCTTTGATTTCGCCGCTCCCGCTTCCGAGTTACACCTTACCCGCGATTTCGAAGCCGACGTGAAGGAACCACTGGAGTTGGCGAAGCTGCGTTCGATCGGCGAGATCTTAGAAAAGGACGGGCCGGTCACTAGCGAACTGTTTCGATTCGTAGCGGATCCGCCCACCACCACGCAGCAAAGGCTGAAGGGTATTTTAACCGGAGGTTTGCCCACGTTCGTGGACGTCAGTAAAAGCTTCGGGGGGGCGGTGTTGAGCGAGGATAACGTCATAGCGCAGTGCGCGGCGAATGGCCGCCGCGTCGCGTTTGCAGGCGACGACACGTGGTTGGAACTGTTCCGCGCGACGCACTTCGCTGCCGGCGCGACACCGTTCCCGTCGTTCAACGTCAAGGACCTGGACACCGTGGACAATGGCGTGCGGCAGCACGTGATGGCTAGGCTCGAGGTTCCGGAAAAGTGGGACCTGCTCATCGGGCACTTTCTCGGCGTGGACCACGCGGGGCACACGTTCGGGGTGGACAGCGCGGCGATGCGGCGGAAAGTTTCGGAAAACGACGCGGACGTGCGCGCGGTGGTGGCGGCAATGTCTTCGGATGCCGGGTTCGACAAAACCATGCTGATCGTGATGGGAGACCATGGCATGACATTGCACGGCGATCACGGAGGCGGGAGCGCGGAAGAAACGGACTCGTTCCTCTTCGCGTATCACCCGCGAGCCGCGGCTTTGCGACGCGGAGGGGCGAGCGCGAATGAAACCTCGAGCACTTCTCGAACCGCCAAACCCCTGACCGGTGCGTTTGAGCGCATGCCTCAGATCGATTTCGCGCCGACCGTGTCCTTGCTTCTCGGCGTGCCCATTCCGTTCGGGAATTTAGGCACGGTGCGTCGTCGATTCTGGGAAATCGCGCACGCCCGCGAAGTTTTAAACCGCGGCGCGGGCGACGGCTGGCTGGACGAACGATACCTCGCCGCGACGCAAGTCACGGCAGCGCAAGTGTGGCGGTACTTGACACGATACGCCGCGAAGGCTGGTAACCCGTTCGCTGCTTTGGACTGGTCGTTTCTTGAAGACCTGTACGGAACCGCGAGCGACGCGAGCATTGACGGGACGAATTCTGATTTGAGCGATTTCGAAAAAGCCCAACTTTTCTCACGTTTCTTATTCACCGCCGCGAATCTAGCGCGCGCGCAGTGGGTACAATTCGGTACGGGTAAGATGATTCTGGGTTTGGTGTTACTTACGTTAACAATCGGTGTGCAAGGTTTCGTGTTGTACAAACACTGGGGTTCCCCGGGTGTCGCCGCGGAACCGCGGCGGAATCGAACGAACCAAATCAAAGCGCTCGTCGTCGTCGTCTCGGCGCTCGTCGCGTTCGCCGGCCGAACCTCGAACAGCTTCATCGAGGCCGAGGGTAGTGTGATGCACTTCTTGTTCGCAACGTTCGCCATCACGCGGCTGGTGGAAGCGCTTGCGCGTGCGCATACAAACGCCTTTGCCTGGAAGGTAAAAGCGAAGTCAGCGATTGGTTTACTAGCGTGCAACGCGGCGCTCCAACATCTCGGCGCAACTTGGGTGAAAGAAGAGTCCCTGGACGACGACTCATCGTCGTTCTCGTGGGGGGTGTCGTCGTCCAGGGAAGCAGGATTTCCACCGCCCGTGCTTCTCGGCGCGCTCGCGGTGATGCCCTTGATATGCGCAAGGGCGCTGAAGCTGGTTGACGGGAGTCGGGGGTTACGAGCCGCGGTCGCGGCGGCGCTCGCCGGCATCGGCGCGCGCGCGCTTTCGTCGGGCGCCGCGGTCAAAGCGTTAGCCGTGGTTACGGGCGCGCGCGCGGTGTCCACGTTCGCCGCGGACGTACATGCTTACCTTCCCGTGGGGGTGTATTCCGCGTGCTTCCTCGCGTCATTTGTATTTGCACCGGGGGTTTCGCACCGCGTGCCAGCGTCAAAAACGGAAACGTCACAAATCGTCGCAAGCGCGCGCGCCGCCGCGTGGAGTGTGCTTCCCGTGTTGGTGATGCTTTTCGGCAAACGCGGCGCGCTTTGGGGAACGCTCGCGCTGGCGCAAGCTTCGTGCCTAGCCTCCACAGTTGGCGATGACGGAATCGATGAAAACAATGAAAACGGTGGTGACGATGAAACTATGGAGAGTGATGCAAACAACTGTGGCGCGCACGACGTGACGGTGTATTCCAACCCCGTCGATGACCTCACGCTCGCGTGGGGTTGGTACTTGATGACTTCGCAGTTATTTTTCGCCGGCGGCCACCGCTGCGCGTTCGACGGCTTACACTTCGCGTGCGCGTTCACCGGGTTCACGGAGTTTAACTTTTTCATCATGGGCGCGTTACTCGCGATGAACACGTGGTCTGGAAACATCGTGGCATGCACGTTACTTCCCGACGCGGTGAGTCAAATGGTTCCGTGTTTGGAAGGGAATCAATCACCGCGATCGACGCGCGCCGCGTTTCAGCGCGCGCTTGCGCGCGTCGCGCTCGCGTACAGCCTTTTCACTTCAATCGGCGTGCTGGTAAGCACCGCGTTCGTGGCGCGTGAGCGGAGGCACTTGATGGTGTGGGCGATATTCGCCCCGAAGTTCGCGTTCGAGGCGTGCGGCATCGTGGTGAGCGAGGCGCTGATGGTCGCAGGCGTCGCGGGCGCGTGTAAACGTTTGGGGCGATGCTAAAGTTTTACAGGTAATATTAATCGTAAGGACTGTGCGACTTCGCAAGGAGTGTCACCAGTACTGCTAGAATCTCGCTCAATACTCCACTGACGGCGTCGCCACAAGCGTTTGCTTCGCCGCGTTGACGATGGCGTCTATTTCTTCCAGTGTTTGTGACAACCCGTGGTCGAAGTGTTCCATGGGCTGCGTCGGTCCCAGCGGGACGTTTGTGGACAAATCCATGACGAACCAGGCGTGTTGTGTAATCCCCGCAATCGGTATTCGCGCTTTCGGGTCTTTCACGAAAATTCGGAGAAGCAAATCCGCGCCGTCGTCGCTTAAACCCATGGGCAGCACGTATTTCACATCCAAAACCCGCCACATCGTCGCGTGGTTCGAGTTTGGGTCCGCCGGGTCCTGGAACGGGTACGACCCCGCAAGCATCACGTAAAGCACCACGCCGCACGCCCAAACGTCCGACGCCTTCCCGTCGTACGGCCGCGCGCCGCCGTACACTTCGGGGGATATGTACGCGGGCGTGCCTATTCGCGTCTTCGGGTGCGAGTCGTGATCGCTCTTGCTGTACCCGAAGTCGCAGATCTTCAGCTGAGGCGATGTGCCGCTCAGGTCCACTAACAAGTTCTCCAGCTTCAAGTCGCGGTGCACCACACGCATGGCGTGGAGGTACTCCACGCCGGACACGAGGTGCTGAAAGAAATATCGCGCCTGCGCTTCGTTGAACGACCGGTGTTGACGCACGTAGTTGAAAAGCTCGCCTCCGCTGACAAACTCCATCGCCACGCCGAGGTGCGTGCTGGTCACGAACGCTTCTTTGAACTGCACCACGAAGGGGTGACACAGATGGCGATGGTTCACGATTTCGCGTCGCACGTGATCGGTGATATGCTCGCCGCGAGCGATGAGCTTCACAGCGTATAACTCCGACGTGCCTTTGTGTCGCATAAGTTTGGTGATGCCGTACGACCCAGTGCCGAGAACGCGGGGACTCGGCCCGACATCCTCGTAATCGCCGGGGAGAGGCGAGCGAGCATCGCGCATCGGGGGGGAGGCGACGCGCGCAATCAATGGCAAATGCGCAACGCTCACGTCGCATGTGCGTCTCCCACGACCACCACGCGCACACGTATCGGTTCGCGCGCGACTCCGAACCCCTGCGCCGAGCGCGTGGGGTACGTGGTGCGCGCCCGACTTTGGTGACAGTTGAAAGAAAAAAAATGCAGTGTCCCCACTACGGAGTCGTCCCTCACCACTTGTGCACTTAGGAAATTTGATCGGTATTTTATGTTTGAAATGGCAAAACACAATTTTGATCGCATTTTTCAACCGGTACTATTTTCCTATTTTTGCGATCAACGTATTTTGGCTACCGATTCGGTAGCCAGATTGAAATTCCTAAGTGCACAAGTGGTGAGGGACTAGACTCCGTAGCAGCCTGCTTACCTGCAGTCGGTTGGGAGCTCGGGTTTGTAAAAACAAGACCCTGCTGATCGAGGTGGGCGCGGATATCAACAAGGCGGATGATGACGGCGTGACGCAGCTGTACATCGCCGCCGAATTGGGCCAAGAGGCGATAGTGCGGGCGCTGATCGAGGCGGGCGCGGACGTCAACAAGGCGACGGATAACGGATGGACGCCGCTCTCCATAGCCGCTCAGGAGGGCCACACGGCGATTGTTCAGATTCTCAATGATGCCGTATTGGTCCAGATGTGAGGGGCAATCTGGAACGCGGGGCAATTTGGAATAAAAATTCACCGACAAACACCACCTCTCGCGCGCGATCTCACCGGTCGAGCTTTATCGAAAATTGCAAGCGCCGAACCGCAGAGCCCGCGAGTTCACGCGGCGCGACTCGACGCAACTTTTTTTTCAAAGATTCTCTTCCTCACTGAGTTTGATCGCTTTGAGCGCCAATTCGAGCTGTTTCTGCTTGGTGCCGTGTACGTCAAAGGCGCCGAAGATATCCAAATGCACTCTGTGTTCTTTTTCCAGTTGAGACACGGCGTCATTTCCTCCAAGAATATCCACCAGCGCTGCACGCGCGGACTCTTCGATCCTGATGTCGCCGCACACGTACACGTGTCCGCCTCTTTTGATTAAATCTTTGATGCCGTCCGCGTTTTCGCGCATCACGACTGCGATTGCAAAAGAAAAGTGTCAGTCTTGTACAGTATGGGAAAACAGCGTTGGGATTTGGGAAAGGCCCAATACGTACCGTCCACGTAGCGTTTGGGTTCCGTCGATTCGCGCGAATACCCGACCAAGTACTTGGTGAGCATTTTGTGTTCCGCCGCGTGTTCCAGCTCCTGCCGGTATAACTGGTTGCCTTTGGCTTGACACCCCACGATGAGCCACGCGTCGCCCCTGTTATCACCGGCTTCCGCGACCGCCAAGTGATCGACGAACCCTTTGAACGGCGCGATTCCCGTGCCTCCGGCAACCATGAGAATGGGCGTCTCGGGCGCGCGCGGTAACCGAAACGACGGCGCCGGCCTCATCTTAACCACCACGTTCGATTCCAACGGCAACGTGGCGAGGAAATCGGAATAGAAACCGAGGTACATGCGTTTTTTGTACCCGCCTCTCCACGTGACTCTGCCCACGGTGAGGGAAAAAACGTTGTTCCCCACCTTTTGAGGCGACGAGGACACGGAGTAATACCGCGCGCGCAGTTTTGGTAACTTGAGAAGAATGCTTTCCAACAGCGCAATGCCCGTGGATTTGTCCGCTAGGTGAATCGTTGATAGCGTGGGAAAGTGGTCGAAGATGTTCGAAATTCGCGCGCCCGTTGACACGATCCATTCCCTTCGAACGGCTTCGTTTAAGCTCAACTCTAACATTTGCTTCTTGCTTTCGTCGTCGTCGACGTAGTGCGCTAAAATCTGAAGAAGCTCCGAAGTCGGTTCTTTGTTGATGTCAACGATTTTCATGAAGAGATAGTCAGCCGAAACGGGGTTGGGAATCCCCGAGTCGTTGATCGATACGAACGCATCCGCGCCATCAGGCACGAGCTCGAGTTGGTCGTCGAAGTTGATGCCGAAGTGGGAGGCGAAATAACGCGCGCTCGCTTCGTTCGTGGACGGGTACACCGCGACGTGGTCGCCCAGTTCGTAAAACTCCAAGTCTTTGTCGGGCCCGGTTCGTAAAACTCCAAGTCTTTGTCGGATTCGGGTAACGTCAGGGTAACGGAAACGGTGTTCATGTGCGCGCCGTCGCCGAGCACGGTCTGTGAGGTCAACGTCGCGGACGTGCCAAACGTTCGCGTTTTGACGTTCCCTCGGTCGTGCACGTCACGTGGCTTGACCATCAGCTGGAACTCGGCGTTGGTTTTCGCGCCGCTCTCCAGTTTGTCCACCATGAGTTTGTACAAGGACTCGGAAATCCGGTCTTCAGAGTGGAACCACGCGAACAAGGTTTTGGTGAACTCCCGGACACTAACGTCCTCGCCCTCGAGTTGGTCGCACGTTGTCATGGGGAACATCTCGGTGGAACCGGCGCCGAGAAGCGCTTGGCGGAACTGCGAACCGCCGGCGCAAAACTTGGGGTACGCCCGCGACCCTAACGCGCACACCGCGAATTGCTTCCCTTTCAGCGCGGACTTTCTGGTTTCCGTCGCGCAAAACTCCATGAACTGTTCGCTCCCGGTCGGGACCTGGGCCGACCCCGTGGTGCTGGCGAACATCGTGATGAACTCCACGCCTTGAAGCGTTTTGACGAAATCGGCGTTTTTTTGCTCGGGGTTCGCCACATTCACGGGAAGAATCATGGGGAACCGCTGTCGCACGAAGCTCCAGAACCACGAAGCCCGCGCTTGCGTCCGCCCGCCGTCGCTCGCGTACAGAACAACAACACACGTGACTCGCTTCATGCTTTTCCGGAACTTCGCCGCGGCGTGCAAGACTTTCATGGTTGATACGCCTTGTTGATCCCCATCGTTGGTTAAGTACCCGGAATCGCGAGCGCGTTTCACCAAAGCGTTCGTGCTCATCCCGTTCACGAGCGCGGGTTTCATCGTGTACTCGGTCATTTTGTTCAGCCCTAGGTAAATCGTGTTCGTGCTCGCCGACGTCGGGGGAAGGATCCACTTCCAATTACCGGGAACGTACCCTCTGGTTTTCTTCTCGTCCTCGTACCACTGCGTGAACGACTCCGCGCAGGTGCGGTGGTCCGCGATTGACACGCGGGCGCGTTTGAACGAGTGCAAAACGGCTAGGTTGATGGCCGCGATTGCGTGGTCTTTCCATAACGTTTCGTTCGTTGAGGTGTCGATGCCCATAGCGTGCGCGATACGCGCGGCTAGGTTGTACCTCCCCTCGTCACAAAAGTTCCTCGTCGCAATCTCGGTGACCATGTACCACCCGTTGAACGGCGCGGCGGAGTACTTCAACCCTCCTAAATCGAGGGTGATGTTTGAAACCGCGGGTACGCCGTACCACCGCAAACCTAGCTGTGAGATCCCGCGAATCGTGGGGTGGTGAATCGGGACTTCGCTGATGCACTCGTCGGGCAAGGTATACGCCGTGGGAGGCGATTTTTCGTTGATTTGAAGCAAGATTGGAAAAGTGTCGAATTGGCCATCCTTACCTCCCTTCGGAGACCAGTCGAAATACTTCTTCACCGCGTCCGTGAACCCTAGTTCCGCCGGGTCGCCCACAGTGGTTTCGTTCGCGCCGCGGTGCCCCGCGTACCGAATCAACTGCGAGTTCCAAATCCGCGGGCCGTCATTCGTCCCCGGGGTTTCCGGTTTGAACACAGTCATCAACACCGGGATGTGATCTCCACCGATGGCTTTGCGTAAACCAAAAACCCTAAACCCACTCGTTCCACGGGCAGCCGTCCGCGCGCAACGACTTCAACTTTTCGAGCTGTCCGCTCCTCGCCGCTGCCTGACAAAGGCGTTCTTGATACTGCAGGCGACCTCCCCGTTGCCTCCGCTGCAGCGCGCTTAAACATCCGAGGTCCGTCGCGGCTTCGTGCTCACTAAGCTCTTCAAACCGAAGCCCCGTTCCTGCCACCGCGTCGCGCATCGCGCGGCTCACCGCTGGGAGCCGTGCGAGGTCGGCGGGATCGTCGAAATAGCCAGATCTCAGAATGTGAGTGACGACGAGGTGGTCGGGGAGGCCGGAGATGGCTTCTTGCGGGTCGGCAAGACTCGCGGGAGTAGTGATGGTCGTGATAGCACCGCTTGGGGCAGTCATGGCGGTATGCGTGGCGTCGGAGGACAATGGAGGGTGTCGTGTGCGCGTCGTTGTGCGTCGAGGCTTCCTAGAAAAGCGTACGCCGAAATCGTTTTCAAATTTCGATTCAGGTGGCAAAAAGCAAAGTGTCAGGAGCTCAGAAGGGAGTTTGGTTTTGGGAATCAAAACATGGCTGTACATAGTACTACATCGCTCGCTCGTTTCTTTTCGTTCATCAATACGCGTACGCATCTGCGCAGTTCCCTTCAACTCGGGTTGGGAGCAATTCACGCCGACGTTTCCGTCGTCACACCGCACCCTTATCCTTGAGAATTTGAACAACCGCCGCGTGATTCCCTCGAGCGGTGTTCAACACGGGTGTCATTGATATGCGCAGCGGCGTCGCGCCGTTCTCCGCCGCCTTGTTGATGTCCGCGCCCAACTCGATCAGCACCCGCACCACCGTCTCGTGATCAAATCCAGCGGCGACAAAAAGCGGCGTCACGCCTTCATTACTTGCCCTGTTGACGTCCGCGCCCGCCTTGATCAGCGCCCGCACCAACGTCTCGTTGCCAAATTGAGCAGCCATCAACAGCGGCGTCGCGCCGTTATTCCTTGCCTTGTTGACATCCGCGCCCGCCTCCATCAGCGCCGCACAACCGCCTCGGGGCCGTTTTCAGGGGCGATGTAAAACGGCGTCACGCCGTCACCCGTCGCCTTGTTGATATCCGTACCCAACTCGATCAGTACCCGCACCACCGTCTCGTGGCCGTTTTGAGCGCCGATGTACAGCGGCGTCGTGCCGTTATCCCTTGCCTTTTTGACGTCCGCGCCCGCCTCCATCAGCGCCCGCACAACCATCTCGTGGCCCTTTTGAGCGGTGATGTACAGCGGCGTCACGCCGTTATAATCCGCCCTGTTGACGTCCGCGTCCGCCTCGATCAGCGCCTGAAGAACCGCCTCATGGCCGTTTTTAGCGGCGACGTACAGCGGCGTCGTGCCGTCATTCATTGTCTTGTTGACGTCCGCGCCCGCCTCGATCAGCGCCCGCACAATCTCCTCGTGGCCTTTAAACGCGGCGGCGTACAGCGGCGTCACGCCATTATCCCACGCCAAGTTGACGTCTGCGCCTGCCTCGATCAGTGCCCGCACCATCGCCTCGTGGCCGTGTTCAGCGGCGAGGAGCAGCTGCGTCTCGTCACATGGGCAACCGTTCGTGCGCGCCCACAGTAGCACCTTCAGATGCCCGCCCTTCGCAGCTTTATGGCACGTGCGTATATCCCACGGGAAGCCGTTCGCGCGTGCCCACTGCAGCACCTCGAGGTGTCCGCCATCCGCCGCGAACGAGCACCTCTCCTCGTCCCACAGGCAGCCGTTCGCACGCGCCCACTGCAGTACCTCGAGATGCCCGCCTTCCGCTGCCCCACGACACGTGCGTGCGTCCCACGGTGCGCCGTTTGCGCGCGCCCACTGCATCACCTCGAGGTGCCCGCCCTCCGCCGCCCCCAAGCACGTGCCTGTGTCCCACGATGTGTCGTCCGCGTGCAACGACTTCAACGCCTCGAGCTGTCCGCTCCTCGCAGCTGCTTGACAAAGGTGTTCTTGACGCGACAGGGGACCTTGCCGTTGCAGGCGCAGCAGCGCGCTTAAACATCCCAGCCGTAGGGCTTTCTCCTCGTCAAGCTCCTCAAACTGCAGCCCCGTTTCTGCCACCGCGGCGCGCATCGCGCGGCTCACCGCTGGGAGCCGTGCGAGATCGGCAGGGTCGTCGAAATTCTCAGTTTTGAGAACGTGAGTGACGACGAGGTGGTCGGGAAGGCCGGGGATGGCCTCGCCCGCGTCGGTAGGGCTCGCGGGAGTAGTGGCGATCGCGACCATCGATCGTGTCAGTCACGGCGGTAAGCGCTGCGTCGGAGGACATGGCGAGGGTGTCGTGTGCGCGTCGTTGTGCGCGAGGTGGTGCCCCTTAGTCGAGACTTCCCAGAAAAGCGTTATGACGTGACCTCTCCGAAAACGTGACGCTCTCGTATCCGGTCAAACGAACGTAAGCCCAGGCGGGCTGCCGGGGGTCGAGGCTATTGTCGACACTTTCAACTGATCGTCAAAAATGAAACCAAACTTTTGCAAATTTTAACTTTTCCTCAAATTTTTTCCCAAGCTGCAAGATGAGCACACCCAAGCGCTACGTCCCCACGGAGCCGCCTGATGATCACCGATTGACCTGAAAATAGGCTCAGGAGATACAGGACGTCGCCCTGTACACACAGCCATCATGCAAAAAAGATGGAATCGAGCCGCGACCTGCCAACAACACCCACCACCCAAAAAGAAATCCCTAAAAATTTCCCAAAAAAGCCAAAAATTTCCAAAGATGGAGCAGCACCCCCGCACCCTGGGCGTACGTCGTACGTAGGCTAGCTAGCTGCTACAGCCAGCAAAAAGATGCTGACAATGGCAGGATTTGAACCTGCGCTCTTACGAACTGGAGCCTGAATCCAGCGCCTGGTATGAGAGAGGGGGTTTCTTGGTCAGTCAGTCGCTTGTTCTCTGGAAGGTGAGGTTGATTGGAGTTGTTCGTCGGATTGACCTTTCTATTTGAGACCTTTCAAACGGAGAGCACACAGCACAGAACGCACCTTAGACCGCTCGGCCACATTGTCAAATGATCCGCAGACCAATGATGCCACATCGTTTCCTTTCAGAGTACTTAAACCAACAAATTTAGGTCTAAAGGGGTTTAGTCAGTTCCATTCACACGT
>Ga0222710_1000616_pt1 | contig 15677 bp, 10 predicted proteins | sample AntAcemetage1696_FD_181143 | JGI IMG/M metagenome (GOLD analysis project Ga0222710, IMG submission 181143) | Saline water microbial communities from Ace Lake, Antarctica - #1696 | ecosystem: Environmental > Aquatic > Non-marine Saline and Alkaline > Saline | place: Antarctica: Ace Lake... | reverse complement strand
GGGGGGTAGGGTTTAGGGTTTAGGGTTTAGGGTATGTAAACCCGCCAATCGACCGGGTTAGCGGTTATCAATACTACACCGTGGCACTGTGTTGCGCTGTGTCACGCCGAGAACCCCCAACCCTGAACCGCGCTAAACCCTAAAACCACCGCCACGGACTTTCTGGTACCCCCGCGTTGACCGAAACCCACCCCGGCGACACGGCGCGTTCGCCGCTTTTCTTTTGGTTGTTGTCGGTGTTGTCAACCTCGTTGATCTCACCGAACGCACCGAGAATCACCCTGTTTTCTGGGGTTATTTCCCTGGGTAACGTTTTCGTCACGACGTGGAAACCGGCCCGTCTTAAAAGCGTCACTCGCGCCACGTCCACCGCGGTTGGCGCGGAGATCTCCGATTGCGCGCTCGCTTTTGTGTCGGCGTTCATTTTACTTTTTTCGTTTTCGTGTAAATCCCCGTTTTTCGTGTGCACAGAACCAACCGACAGCCGTTTCGCCAACAACCGCGCGCTGCCCAGCCCTCGGTGGCAGCAAGGCACCAGCGCGACTGATATCTTCGACTCACTCGCGATTTGAAGAATCAAGTCGCTCAAGGTGCCGCACGCGTGAACGGAAACGAGCAGCGCGGTTTCGTTTTCGTCGCGCTCAAAACAAACGCCCGCGAGACTCGCCTGCTCGAACCGCGCGCGGCCGTGAATTTTCGGAAACGCTTTCGTCAGTTCTGTGAGCAACTTGCCATAACTGTCCGGTTTCCTTCTGTCTACCACCAAAGCGCTTGTGCAGTGCGGGTTCAGCACCAAAACGCAAAGCGCCAGGAACCCGTGGCCGCCCGCGAGGTCCAGGACGCGAGTGTGTTTTCCTTCTTCTTCTTTTTCTTCTTTTTCGTCTCCGTCGGCGTTTTTTTCGTCCCTACTATCCAGCCGGTCCCCGAAAACTTCCGTGATTATCAACGCCGCTTCCCAGGTTTCGAAGAGTTCTTTCCGGGGTAGCACGTCCGCCGTGCACACCGCCCTGGCGACTTGCGCGAACAAACCGTCGCCCTGGAAACGCCAAGCGTCGCGCTGGGTCAAACAGCTTCGCGAGGATTTGTGAAACGATTCAGCACCTGGGTGCTCATTTTTTTTAGCCAACTCGATGGGACCTCCTCGAGAGTCTTTCCATCCTTCGCCGCGACTCGCCATCCCGTGTGAACTCGCGTTTGTCGTGTCTTCCCTCCACGCCTGCGGCACCAGCGCGCGCACGTCCTCTTCACTAAGGCCGGTAAGGTCCAGGCGGTCCACCGCGGAATTCGAGGGGCGCGCGAACGCGGTGGTTGTGCATGTTTTGGTTTTCGGCACGCGCGCGGGAGATGATTGATGCGCGCGCAACTCTGCGACTCCGCCGCGGAAACCACCGCGTTGTGCACGACGCGCCGCGAGCGCGACGAGCACGCGTTGGGTGCAGGGTGATGACATTGCACCGCACACGCGATTCGTAGACCGCCGCCGCGCGGCGAGAGGTGGCAGGCAGAGGTGGTAGGCAGAGATGTGGCAGGCAGAGGACCGGGTCTCGAAAGAAATCAGCACTTTCTGGGAAGTGACGAAAAAAGCAACGACACCGACAAAGACCACGTCGTCGTTGCCGCCGCCGCAGAAGCGCGCGCGCACGGGTGTGTGTTTCACTTTGCCGTGTGGGCAGGTCTTGCACACCGCGCAGTTGCGTTGTCATTCTCCTTGTTCCCATAGGGTTGCACTCCGCGCACTTGCTCTTGTGCTTGCCGTGCTGGCAGGGTTTGCACTCCACGCAGTTGTGTTTCACCTTCCCGCGAGAAAAAGGGTCACACTCCGTACACCGGTGGTTCTGTCTTCCGCGCTTCCGAACGCGTCATTCCCGTCGCTCGCGCGCCACGACACCCCATACCAGTGTACGGATTGTACCTAATCTTTCCTCGTGATAAGGTGAAAAGCAGCTGCCCAGAGTGCAACCCCCGCCCTCACGGGAAGGTGAAAGGCAAGTGCGTGGATTTTGCAAACTACGCGAACTCGGCGAGTTGAAACGCGACCGCGCGGAGCGCAAGATCTGCCCTCACGGTAATGTGATGAACTCCTCCGCCCGCACGCGCTTCTGTTGTTTTATTGCACTTAGCTTCAGCTATTACCGATTATGGATGCGATAGTGTTCAACTTGCGGATGATCAGAAGACCGAAACAGCGCGCGGTCTTCTCATCATCCTCGAGTCGAACACTAGCGCATTGCCACTTGGAAATTGTATTGGAGTGAAGTGTGATGAAACAATACCTACCGTAAAAAGAGACTGGTTCGGCGACGATGAACACAAGGTGGCGGCCTTTCGGCCGAGGTTACCCGAAGAAAGTGTTGTCAACAAGACGTCGAAATTGGATTTTGAGCGGTTGATAGATCCAATTTCGACGTGTTGTTGGAGTACGTCGTTCTTACTTCGGGTGAGTTCGATCTGGATTGCCTCCTTGCGGTCATCGTCGCCTTCAGGAATTGTAAAAGCGTCGGTGTTGTTTCACGAACCACGAACTATCAGCTATTTTTCGGTGGCGTCAGCTGGGGTTCGAGAACAAGCGACGAGAAGGCTGAAACCGTGCGGGGACTTCGGAATCGCTTGTTTCTCGAAGGCCAGCTCGTGCGACTGAAAAAGAGCTGAAGAAGTTGGTGTAGTGAAACAACACCGACCGGACGTTCCTGGGCGGGCGACGCGAGACGCGAGACAAACTTTTTATGCTACTCGTAGTTTTTCAGTAAAACCAACACAAACTAGTCACACCACGGCCCGTTATTCTTCCCAGACTCGTATCGGTGACCCTAAAAGACCCTTCGTTGTGACCCTAGTCTATTTATCTTTCTTCGACTCTTCCTGTTTCTTTTCTTTTTCCTTTTCCGTTTCGCCTTTTCCTTTTGTATCCGTCCCGTCCTCGCCGCTAAACCCGAACTCGTTAACCCGGGTTTTATCCACCCGGTAAATCCACCGCTGGTAAAGGAACCCACAAAACACGACGTCGTCCCGGAACACCGCGATTCGGTGGAGGGTGGGCATTTGAATAACAAACGCGAAGAGGTCGTCAATAATAGTGTTGCAAAACTTGTAGCTCATCTGCCGCCACGGCATGTGCGCCACGGATTGCAGTTTGTCTTGCGATGAGCAAAGAAAAGGTCAGTCGCGAGTCTCTCGAGCGCGGGTGTACATCGTGATGTGAGTGAGTAAACAGTCGGGGTAATCAGGCCGAACAGGGAGGCGGGATTAGTAGGGAAAGCCCCAACACGTACAGTTAATAAACAGCTGAGGCAACATGGTGAGGAACCCGAACGCGTACACCGCGCCGACCAACGTGGTGACCACGAAGCTGTACCACCCTTTGTGCTCCTGGTGGAACACGCTGTACACGGCGTAGACAAACAGCAGCGGTATTAGCAGCCAGATTAGATACCGCATCGCGGTTTCGTCGTGCTTCGCGGTTTCTACGGCTAACGCGTGCGTCGCCGATTCGCCTTCGCCGTCTGCCGTATCCTCGCCATCTGCGCCTCCCGATAAATCGTCCAGCCGTTTATCGGTGAAGGTAATTCCAAACCCGCTCGTCACCCGCACGTTCAGCACTCTGCTGATTTTCCAAGCATCCACTGCAACACCCATCGCGTTTGACAGTAGCACCATCCAGCTCGTGTCGTTGTCCAAAAGATAAAGCAAAACGATAACCTGGCTCACTAAATTGAAAACAATCGTCCGCGCCGAAACGCCGACGGACTTTTTCGGGCTTTTCCAAAAAGTAACATCCGACTTAAACGCCAGCGTTTCTAAAATCAAACGCGCAAACGAAACCACGCCGGTTATAACGAGCAGCTTGGGGTTACCGTCCAGCAACACGCGTTTCATTTGGTCCGCGTCGTTATCGCCCGCCGTGCCCATCGCCCTTTGTTGCGCGAAGGACTGTTCCATCTGGGCAAACGTTTGCCACCGCCAAACGCTCTGGCCGGCGATTGTCACGTTCATGGTTATCGTTTTCACACCCTCCCCTTGACCTTGCCGAAAATCCCCAGAAGCGTTGCCAAACAAACCAACAAGCGCATCCCGCAACACCCAGAAGTCATCCACGTACGCGGTCGGGAAGTACGCACCCGTGGTTGGTTCGAACCTCATTTTCTGGCGCATCGTCTCGGGTATCCCGCGCGGGTACTTGTAAACGGAGAAATCGTCCACCACGCTTACCGTGACGTTGGGGTTGAAGTGTGCGACCCACCCGGGTTTCGAGGAGTCGTGACTCATCCAGGTGTCTGTAGCGGCGTCATCTGTATCACTCTGATCTGCTTCGTCTCCGCTGTCCGTTTGTAACAGTTTTTTCTTCGCTCGAATTTCTCGTCGCGGGTAAAACCTCAGAATCGGCGCTGACGCTACGAACGAATTCGCCGCCAGGAATAATTCGTCACCCGGGTCGTGTGTCTTACCGGTCCGTGAAAAAACCACGTGCAAATACGGAGTGTGGTTCCCATCAAGGGCTTGTTGCGAAAAGAGAAAAGGAACGGAAACGGACACCGGCGCGGCGGACGCCGATAACGGCATTGAATCGATCTTTGTAACGAGACCAAAGTGTTGTGAAGATTGGTACTCGAATTGCGAGTCGTACGTCACGTACACGAACGCATCGACTGGCTCGCCTCTGGTGAACAGCGGTCGCGCCAGACGCGCTGGGGGAGGGGCTTCGCTTGGATCCAGCGGGCCCACGTTTCCGTCAGGTCGTGGTTGCGAGAAGCCCCCGAAAAGCTGCATAACCACGGCGTACATTACGAACGAACGCAGGGCGAACATCGCGCGGTCTCGAAACGTGGCCTGGGCTTCCGGTTCGGGGCTTCCGGACCTCGTGCCAACCGGTGCCACAGGGCCGGCGCCAAAGGCGGCCATGGCGCACGCGACGCCGCGCGTGAGGATGTGATCAGTGTGTTGTTTCAGGAATTGCTGCAGTTTTAACTTTTCACGAAAAAATCGGCAAAAGCGCGTCGGCGGCGGCGGTGGTGCCACTCCCCGTCGTGCCCCATACCTCGCCTCGCGATGGCTTCGCGCATCGGGGCGTTGCTGCACCGCGACCCTTTTTGTGATGGCTGGGTTGCGGTAAAAACTGAGGACAATTCCGGCACCTCCCCGGCCGATACAGACGCGGACGCCGCCACCGCGTACGAAATCCCGCGCTTCCCCGATCCGCCCCCCGCGGCGGTCGTGACCATGGGCGGCTTGGTGATCGTGTACGAGGGCTTCAACAAACAAAAGGCGGTTGTTTTAACCCCGAAAGGCGTGTACCAGAACCGGTACGGCAGCTTCCCGCACGCTGGGTGGGTGGGTCAAGCGTTCGGCGCGAAGGTGTTCGGCAAGGACGGCCGGGGGGGGGGCGGGTTCGTGTGGTTACTGGCGCCCACGCCCGAGTTGTGGACCAAGGTGTTGCCGCACCGCACGCAGATTCTGTACGCGCCCGACATTTCTTTGGTCACCCTGGGGCTGGAGCTGAAACCGGGATGCGTGGTGTGTGAAAGCGGCACGGGGAGCGCGAGTTTGACGCACGCGCTGGTCAGGGCGGTCGCGCCGACTGGGCACGTGTACACGTTCGAGTTTAACCAAGCGCGGGCGGAGGCGGCGGATTGTGAGATGAAGGAACACGAACTGGGGAAGTTCTGCACGGTGACGCACCGTGACGTGGAGAAGGACGGGTTCCCGGAGTGTTTACAAGGACGGTGCGATGCCGTTTTTCTCGATTTGCCCGGGCCTTGGAAAGTCGTGCCAAGCGCGGCGCGGTCGCTGCGACCGGACGGCGTTTTGTGCGCCTTTTCGCCGTGCATAGAACAGGTTCAGAAAACCGCCTCCGCCCTGGAACTCGCAGGGTTCGGGGATTGCCAGACCGTTGAGCTTCTTGGACGGGAGTACGACGTTGAACAAAGGGAGTTGATGAAGGACCTCTCAGCGCAACAACCGAGGCTGAATAACAAGTGGCAACGGGAAGCGAAGCACAAGGCGAAGCGGAAACGAACGGGTGGGGACGGGGACGTTTGGGACGGCGGGGATGACGAAAAAAACGACGAAAAAAACGAAGACGCGCCGAAAACCACCGTCGTGGCGTACCCGCGGCAGCAAGCGCAGTCGCACACCGGGTACCTCACCTTCGCCAGGCTGGTGCCGTACGTCACAGCTGATGTGGCGGCCACGGCGCGGGCGATTGGTGCGGCGAAAAGGGGGGGGAGACGCGGCGGCGACGAGAACGACGACGAGTACTCGGATTGATGATGTAATCGCAGAACGTGCCGACCCGTTTCTTCCTTGAATCTGTCGTCTCTTCTGCTCGAAAAATAGTTCGCCTCCGTTTGTGCGCGTCGATCTCGTCTTCTCATCACACCTACGTCGCGCACCGTTTGTGATCTTCAGGTAAGAAGCGGGTGTTGGTAGTGTTTCCCTCTGTGCGGTCGTGTTGTCACTTCCATCCCGCAAAGATGGAGTACTCGCGGCACAAAGAGGGCGACCCCGATTCGCGCGGGAGCAAATCGATGATGGAGAAACACGCGGAGGCGCAGAGGGAGGCGATGCAGACGCAGGGTTTGGGGGCGCTTCGCAGGTTGGTGCCTAGCGCGAGCGGTGCGACGTGCGTCGCTGCGTTGCAGGCCTGTGCATGGGACCCGGACGAGGCGTATACGCACATTAAGGCGTTCCTTGACGTGGAGGAGGCCTCGCACAAGAAAGCCGCCGCCGAGGCGAAAAAGGCTGTGAAGAAACTGAAGAAGGAAAAATCTGATTCTGATTCGGAGTCGGAGTCGGAGTCTGACTCTTCGTCATCCTCTTCCTCGAGTAGTTCGCGAAAGCGACGCAGGAAGAGTAAGAAGAGCAAAAAGAGCAAGAAGGAGAAGAAGAAACGGAAACGACACGAACACGACGGCTCCGACGACGACGACAACGACCGGAAGAAGAGTAAGAAATCCAAAAAGTCTTCGCGAAAAGAAAAAAAACAAAAAGACGAAAAAGACGCCCCTCTCGGTTTCGGCGCGCGCGGGTTCATCACGGACACCGACCGTAGCGTGAAGGAACCCGAGTTCCGGGCGTGGCTGGAGGAGGTGAAACTCGTGAACATCGAGGTGTTGCAGAAATTCGAAGAGAGGGATCTTTGGAAAGGTTACGTCGAGGATTACAACACGGCGACGTTCCCGGATGACAAGTACTACGACTTGGACCGGTGGATGAAGGTGGAGGCGATTAAAAAAGCGCGAGGCGAGGGCGGCAAAAACACAGACGAAGAGTTTGTTTTTGGCGACGACGAGGCGAACCGAAAGTTCGAGATGGAAAACGAACGCGCGGCGCGGTTGGCGTTTCACCAGAAACAGGCGTACGACCGCATGAAGGACTCCGTGGTTGACGTGGAGAACTTGCGGGAACAAGAACGGTTGAAGGAACAACGGAAAGTCGCGTACAACGTCGGGGACACGCAGCTGGTGGAGCGGATCACGAAGAAACTGGCGCCGGATGAAAAACGGTAAGTCGGCTTATTGGTTACTCAATACCTACTTTGTCAATACATCTGTTCAATACCTACGTTTGAAATATTATTAGACTAGGAATCGTCAACACGACGGCAGTGTCAACACGTCAACGCGGCGAGCGCAAGCGCCGTCGCACACGTCGGGAGTCGCGTCGGTTTCCACGAACCGCTCGCGGCGGTTGTCGTTACGGTCAAGGAAGTGTCACTCCCGTTCGTTTCCTCTGCCGCGGGGTCGCCATCCGTGGCACCGGTCGTGTCATCCGCCGTCGCCGTCACAGCCACCACGGAATCGCCGCACGTTTGGTACGCAGGCGTCGCCCCCAGCGCCGTGGCTGTCGCGTGACACGCCAACAACTGCAACAGCTCTTGTTGCGCATCAGCATACGCGGCGTCGTCGAAAACGTTCACCTGTTCCGTCGGGTCCGTCACCAGGTCGTACAGCTGGTACCTCGTTGACGCGTGCGGGTACGTCTTTTCCGCCCTGGTGTCCGCGCTGGTACCGGAGTAGCCGCACCCGTTGCCGGATAAGTAATCCGTACCCCGCTGCGATTGTGCCAGAAAAGGGTCAGTCTGTAAGGCCGCGTGTATTACGTAATTACGGACGGACAATCGGCGAACAGTGTGTGTCGGATTTGGGAAAGCCCCAACACGTACCACCACGGAGAGCAGTTTCATTTTGTTTCGCACCACGAACCGGTCCTGGTTGTTCTGGAAGAATAAAGCCCGCGTGGACGACGCGTTGTTGATTTCCGAGTTTGTGAGCCAGGACGTGCCGTCCATCGGGTTCCCATTCGACGAAGCAGTGTCCACGCCGACGAGCTCAAGAATGGACGGGAGAATGTCCACGTTTTGGGTTGGGCCGCTTTTCGTGGTGCCGGGCGCGAAAAACGCGTGCGCTGGGTACCGCGCGAACATCGCCACGCGCGCGCCGCTTTCAAAGGAAATTCCCTGAGACGAAGAAAAGAAAGGGTCAGTTGCGTGTTGGGCGATGTATGGACAAACAGTCACCAGCGTTAGAGATAAAACAGGGAGTCTATTATTTGGGAAAGCCCCGTCCGGCCGTACCTTCCCCGGCTGGCCGTTGTCCATGACGTAGATTATCAGGGTGTTGTTCAAAACGTTGTGTGCTTCCAAATTGGTCCACAGGCTGGCGACCATGGCGTCCACGGACACCGCGCCTAAGGCTTTGTTTGAGGTTTCGGGGGCCACGGTGGCGTATTGGTCGGCGCGGGATATCATTCCCGACACCGGATCGTGGGTCAACGTCCCCGACGGCGTGTCCCACACCGTAAGCGTCCCCAAGGCCTCATTAGCGTCAGGCGCGTGCGGCATGGTGGGCGCGAACCACACAAAAAACGGCTGCGAGTGTAAAAGAAAAGTGTCAGTTTTGAGTCGGCGAGTGTGGGTGTACTTCGTAATGTGTATCAGCAAACAGCCCCCCGTAATCGGGCCGAACAGTGCACTTGTGCTGTATGTATTGCACTTCCTTTTAATGACGGCCGTGTACTCAAACAGTCAGAGAGGCGCAGTAAACAGTGGTGGGATTTGGTAAAGGCCCAACACGTACCTGCGACGCGTTCACGGCGAGCGTGGCGTTTATGAACGAGTTGGTCTCGGCCGTGACCCACTCCGGGTTGTGCGAGAACCCGAGACTCGAGGCACAAAGCCCACTCGCGTCACAGTCGTTATCCAGGTTCGTGTTGTAAAGCCCTTCCGCGGTGTCCACGCCAGTGTTCCGTACGTGTTGCTGCGAGTCCGTGTACGTACCGCCGACGGTTTTCGTGGCCGCGTCTGAGAACCACGAAGACGCGCTCGCCGCGACGTCGGACTTGAGGTGCCACTTGCCGAAAACCCCGGTTTTGTACCCTTTTTCCTGTAAAAGCTTCCCAATCCCGAGGCCCAGCTCCTCGTCCAACTTTGTGTTCGCAACCTTGACGTCCACCAAAACGCCGTCGGAGTACCCGCACGCGCTCATCTGGCTTTGGCCGTATTTGCTCCTGTTTTTGTTTTTGGTATTTTTGGGGATTGTTAAAATTTGGGGACAGGGAACGATGGATGTGAGATTTGGGGATCTTGTTGGGGACCACTTTGGGGATAGTATTTGAATAAACCGGGGACGCGTCCCCGAAACGCATGCGCACCTACTAGGGTACCGCCCGGTCCAAACGCTGTACCGCCCTGGCGCGCACGTGGACGACGCGCCGTACGCGTTGGTGAAGGTCACGCCTTGGTCGCGAATCATGTCAATCGCGGGCGTCGAGTAGTACTTCTGGGTGTTGAACGACGCCGCGAGAGCCGGGCACTCGGACCAGAAACAGGGCATGTCATCGGGGATTATCACCACGACGTTGGGCAGCGCGCTGGCAGCGGACACGGAAAGCGCGAAAAAGTACAGACACGCCAAGGCGAACGCGCCGGGGCGCGCCATCTCTGTGCCAATCCGAAGTTTTCGAGAGCGTTCAACATTACCAAAAACTTCAGTTTCGTTTTTGTCCGAAGAGCAGAGGGTCAACCTCGGGGATTGAAAGCAAAGCGTTCCTGTCAACGAAGATGGTTTGATCGGTATGATGTTTTTTCATCGGCGGTTTTGACTGGCTCACGCTGGTTTTCTTGGCCAAGGACGCGGGTCGTGTTGGTCCGTGTTGCCAAAAAATCCGCGTCATCACCTTCCCTACGTTTCCCGCCTTCCGAGTCGCCGCACTCACCGACGCGCTGGTACGCGGTATTAAACCCCCTTCCCACGATGCCGTTCGCGATCGCCACGCTCGCCACCGCGAGGGTGGTGTCCTCTCCCCGGGGAGTTAAGAGCTCGGTGCCGCGGAGTTCCACGGCGCGATCGCCCGTGTTTTGCGGGTGCCCGACCCGCGGCAGTTCAATAATCTCCCGAGGCGGTTCGGTTGTCGCGAACGGTTTGAACACGGACAAGGCGTACAACTGCGTGGTCACCGAGGACGGGGTTATTATTTCGAATGACTTCCCGAGCGGCACGTACGCGGTGTCCGCGTGGTGGGCGGGGATGGGGTCCAGTGACGAGGACGAGCAACCCTTGGCGCCGCGGTGCGACAGCGAGCGGCAAAGAGGTTGTGAGGTGCGGTGCGAGATGACGGCGGACGGTGAGCTGGTGTGCGAGGGTTTGTCCTCCGGGACGTACACCGTGGTGAACGCCCTTGAGTCAGGCGCTGACTGCGAGGTCAAATCAACTGGGTTCGAGTGCAAAACGAGCTGGGACGAGGACGAGAAAAAGCCCAAACCGGTGAAGCAGGATGTCGGGGACTTGGTGCTGAACGAATCCGAAGGCGACCACGGGATTCGGCTGGGCGGGTGATTGGAGTTGATACTAACTACCTTCAGGTGGTGAATAGAGTGGGAACACTACCGTGACGATTGATTGATATAAGACTAACTACTCATACGCTACTCCAGTCGCCACCCGTCCCGTTCCCACAACTCGTCGCTGACTTCGTGTCGCAACAAACGCGCCGCCGCAATCGTCGAGATTTTGGAACGAACATCACTTTCGTCACCTTCACCCGTACCGCCGCTCTTTCCGTGCTCTTTCCCTTTCGAAGCAGCGGCGAGAAAGATCGAAGTGCACAACGCTTTGGCGGTCGCGGTGGCTTGCTGGTCGTTCGTGTTCATCAGCCCAAACACGGTGCACCGCGCGGCCACGGGAAACACGACGAAATCGTCCCGACCTGTGGTTTTACTTTGGGAGTTGAAATCAATTTCCGAATCGTCTTCGAATTCGTCAATCGGAAGCGCGTTCGCGTACGTCTTCGTCGTCGCCGCGAGCGCGGAGAGTCGAGCGCCTTTTTCTTTGTCTTCGTCGTGAGCGATCGCATCTATAAGCACTCTTGTTTTCACGCGTAACGGGGAATTTCGCGTGGCGGGCACGACCTTTCGGAAGCGATCCACTTTTGTTTCCTGATTTGGCGAATCAGTCGAATCATCCCACGCGACTAGCGGTGTCAGGTCAGACGGATCAAGCGCGCCACTCGCCACGATCCTGGTTCGAAACGACTCCGCGACCCAAAACGGCGCGCGCTCGTCAACCGCCCGCGCCGCCGCCCTTGGTAACTCGGCGAAAAGTTTCGGGTTTGCGTTTTTCAAAGACTGAACACCCTGCACCGCGGCGGCAACGAACCGCCCGTCCGCCGAACGCAATGACGACGCCAGGTCGCACGCCGCGGCGACGATCGCGGGTACTGGCCAAGGCGACCGGGCGGTCTGCGGCGAGTGTTGTGTCGAGTCGCGACTCGCGATTTGCGACACACCCGCGGCCTTCGCGAGCCCACACCAAAGCGCTTCTATTTTACGAATCAGCGCTTCGGGGTCTTCGTCGCGCGCGTCGTTTCGGTCGTCCAAATCGGAACCGCCACCGTTTCTTTGCACGGAGGACGTGGCCGTTCGCTGCGCCTCCGCCGCGGCGGCGACCACCACCGCAAGCGTTTCCCGCGCCTTAGCTGGCGGCAGCGCGGAGACGCAGCTCGAGAAGTTCGCGAGCACCGCGGTCGGCGGGAGATTGTTGGACGTGACGTCCCCCAAAACGAGTTCCAGAAAAGCGCCACCCACGCCGGGGCCGGGGTGCCGAGACGCGAGTTCAGCGCACGCGTCTCTTAGCTCGCGAGCGACGGCGAGAGAGTTACTACTTGCAGAGTTAATCGCAGAGTTCCCCTCAACATTAGTCACGCCGCTCTCGAGCGCCGCGGCGCGACGCGACAGCCGCCGCATCGCCCCCGGCCAGTCCCCGGCGGGTAGCCGGTCCAGGTGCGCCAACACTCGGAGCGCGCGCGCGGCGGCGAACGGCCTGCCGTGCTGTTGTGAATCATCAAGAAGCGCCGCATCAAGGAGCACACCGATCGCGAAGGCTTTTGACGGAGTACGAACCGCTGTTTTTGAAGTGCCGGTGCCTTTTTGTAATTGCGACGCGCTCCCGGCGACGACCGACGCCCCCGCGCGCGCCACCGCGGCGTCCGCGACCATCGCCAAGCCCCACGCCGCGGTTTCCCTGGCGCGAAGAGACATGGCGGGTGGGCTTCCTGCGGAACCAGAGGTGCCTTCCCCAGAAGCGCATGACTCCAAAACTTTCAAACAAAATCGCGCCTGTTTCGCGCCGAACTCGCACCCCCACAAAAGCGGCGTGGAAATTGTTGCATTTATATTCGTCTCCGCACTCGGCGCGGCGCGTCGTCCGCCGGTTGCGAGTCCCGGGTTTTGGGAGTCCTCCTTGATTCCCACGCCTGCTAAGCACCACGTCCCGCCGATGGCGGCGGCTAAACCCAGAACAGCAGAGGCGTGCGTCACGGAGTCATCGGTATCAGTATTGGCATCGGTACTACTACCGGACACGAGCGGCGCGGCGATCGCGTCGACCGCGGCGGCGACGTCGCGTCGCGGCGTCGCGACACCCGCCGCGAGCGCGGCGTCCAGTAACGCCCCAGCGGACGCGAGGCACGCGACGCGAAGGGATTTTTTATTTTTAGGAAGGAATAAAGCGCCGTTGGTACACGCGCGTAGTGCACGTAGCACAAGCGCATCCGCGGGCGCGCCCGCGACGAGCGCCGCCGCCGCCGCCGCGGGTAACGCGCGCGCCGCCGCGGTTGCGGCGTTTTCGGTTGAGTTGCTTTTGTTTCCGTCATTTTCGTTTTCGTTTTTGTTTTCGTCGCTTGAGGAAGCGACGCCTCGCTCGAGCAAGCGCGTCAGTACTCCCAGAACCGCGAAGGTGTGTTGTCCTTTGTTGGTTTTTTCATCACTCCTTTCTTCGTCCCCGAATGAATCGATGTCAAGCGCCACGCCTCCTCGCTCCGCCGCGTCCGCGGCGACCGCGGCGAGGACGAACCCGACCGCGAATCCGCCCGCGGCGGCGGCGTTTCTTTCAAAGGAAAACCCGTTTCTTTCGTCGGTTTGAAAACCCGCAAACCCGGCCACCAACGCCTTGATCGTCCGTACAAGCAACGCGGACCGCCAGGCTCCAGACCCCGGGCCTTCCCTGGCGATTTCTTTGCCGAGCGTACGCGCGAACATACCGAGGCCCTGCGCCGCGGAGGCAGGGTGCGCTGCCGTGTTAGTAGTAGTAGTAGTACCTTTGGTATTCGTAGTACCTGCAGTACTCGTAGTACAGCCTGCTGTGTTACTTTCCGTACTTTCCCCTACGTCGTTTACGAAAAACTTTGTCAAGACGAGGACGGTTTTTTCCCGCCGTTCCCTATCACTCGAGTGACACGCCCCCGCCGCGACCCCGAGCGCGACGCAAACGTTTCGTTCGCACCCGTCCGTTTTGCCGCTTCCTTTTTCGAGAGGAGATAGTCTGCTTAGCAAAACATCTACGATATTTTCCGCAAACTCGGGTACGCACAAAATGGGCGAGGTTAATAACGCCGCCGCGTTCTGCACGACGTCCGGCGACGCCGATTGTAACTGTTCAACCGCCACCGCGATGACGCTGGCCCTGGCTTCGGAAAACGCCTGCTCGTTCGCTTCAGGGTTGTTTGATTCCGACGCACCAGCACTGCCCGCGATTGACACGAGCTCGGCGTCCACCCACCGCTTGCCGAACCGCGCCCACGACTTGTGCGTCAAAGAAACGTGCCTGGCACGATTAACGCCGAAAGTGTCAGTCGGTCGTGACGTGTGTTACGTAAACAGGGAAGAGGTAACCGTCCCTTCGCAGGACGAGTATGGGCAATCAGTCGTCTCGTAACGCTGTGATTGGGAGAATGCTCACCAGTGCCACGTGTTTGGCGGCGACGCAAGCGACGAGCACACCAAACGAAACGCGCGCCGGTGCGCGTCCGCCTTGTCCCTACGCAGTGCGTTTTTTTCGTGCAGCCGTTTCGGGGTTTCGTTTTTTTTAGTTTTGGAAAACTTTTTGGCATCGTCCTCCGCCTCCGTCTCCACCTCCACGATTTCAACCTCCTCCTCGCCCTTGTCAAGCTCGTTCGGGCGGAACAGCAACAGGTGCGCCCCCGGTCCTGCCGGGCCAATTGTAACGCCCGTTTCAGAACCGTTACGGTCACCTGAACCGCCCGCTAAACGCGGCATGGACCGCAACTTTCTCGGAACGACTTTCAAAACTTTGTGAAGCAGCGCGTCCGCGGCGGCCAAACTGGCGACGGCGGCGGCTTTCTCGGAGTCAGCTTTTCCTGAGTCGTTACGCGTGGTGGCTCCAGCACCGGTAGCAGTGGCAAACATTGCACGTGCCATGTTTTTTCGTTCGTGCATGACGATTTGAACAAGCAACGCTTGCCCGGCGTCGACGGCTTTGGAAAGAAAGTCGGACGGCTCGGTGAGATACGCAGCCGCCACGTCTGCCCCCGGGGCGGGAGCGTCTATTTGCGTTTCGTCCTCCCCGACAATGACAGGCTCCAGCAAAGTGGACGGGTCGTACTTACGAAGTGTGTCGTACGCGGATGCTCGCGTGGCGTGCCACCGGTTGGCTTCGTCAGGTCCAGAAGCAACCCCGGCGGCGGTCGCCGCGAACGCCGCGGCGACCGCCGCCGCCGCCGCCGTCGGCCTCGCGAGCGCGTCCAGTGTGCCATGACCTAACAAGGATACCCACCGCGACGCAACCAGCGGGTCCTTTGGCAAATTCTTCAGGTGCGGAATGTTCACCACCACTTTCAGGGCCTGGTAGAAATCAAGCGCGTCGTGCGCGCACAGGGAGGCTATGGCTGGTACGATTAACGCCGAAAGTGTCAGTCTGTCGTGATGCGTATGAGGGAATGGAAAGGTAACAGTTACTATAGTAACAGTATCACGGGAAACAGTCAGGTTAATCGGGCCGATCAGGGAGGCGGAACGTGGTGATTGGGAAAGGCCCTTACCTTCAAGCGCCAGCGCGGTGGCGGGCGCGGGCGCATTTTCAGAAAGACAAACCCGCAAAGGCCCGGCGAGCTCCACCGCGGCGAACGGGTCCGCCCGTGCGGCGCGCGCGCAAGCGGCCGCGGCGCCGATTAAAACTTCGGGCGATCGCGAGTTCACCGCGGCCTCCAAAGCCGCTTTTAACCGAGGAAACGCACCCCGGTGGTTTACCCACAGCTCCACGAGAAGGGAAAGGGAAAGCGCGTGGGATCGTGGGTCGGGAGGCGATTGCGTCGGGAAGAATTGAGACAGTTTCGAGGTCCCGTCACTAACCGGGCATACTTGGTCCAGTAAACCCCCAAGCGCGCGTAGC
>Ga0222710_1000593_pt1 | contig 16039 bp, 9 predicted proteins | sample AntAcemetage1696_FD_181143 | JGI IMG/M metagenome (GOLD analysis project Ga0222710, IMG submission 181143) | Saline water microbial communities from Ace Lake, Antarctica - #1696 | ecosystem: Environmental > Aquatic > Non-marine Saline and Alkaline > Saline | place: Antarctica: Ace Lake... | reverse complement strand
CACTTACTTCAAAATTGCGATACAAACGCCACCAAGACAAACGACCGCGCTTCGTCGCGCTGGGCGTACGCGGTTGGCGCGATGGGCGTGGTTTTCGACGCGGCGAAACACACGCAGGGTTTTTTCCGAGGCCACGACGACGCCGTGGTCTCACTCGCCGTGCACCCGTCCGGGAAGTGGGCGGCGACTGGGCAACAAGGTACGGCCGGACGGGGCTTTCCCAAATCCAGGCACACTGTTTACTTCCCCTCTGTCTCTGTTTACTGCCCCTGGTCGAGTACACGGCCGTCATTGAAAGGAAGTACTACACGCATCACAAGTAGACTGTTTGCCCATACAGTACACCCATAGACTCAAGACTGACCCTTTTCGTTCCCAATCACAGGCCGGGCGCCGTGCGTTTGCGTTTGGGACACGTCCACGTTTTGCGAAGTCGCGCGGTGCGTATTTCCCAACTCCAAATCCCGCCTCCCTGCTCGGCCCGATTACCCTGAGTGTTGACGCATACGCATTACGAAAGACTGACACCTTTTCTTTTTCCACAGCCTGCGACACGCGCCGGGCGACCGCGCGGTTATTGGAATCGCGTTCGGGCCAGGCGAAGGCGCGGTGGGTGACCCTTGTGCAACAAAAGCCTCGCCGGCGAGGATAGTCACCACCGCCGCGGACGCGACGCACTGCGTCCGTGTTTGGGACTGGGGCGGTGTTTACGCGGGGCGAACGCGGCCTTACGAAATCCAAAGGGCGCCGGGACGCGGAGGCGGCGGCATTTCGAGTTTGATTTCGCCGAGGGTGCGGGGCGTCGCGTTCGCCCCCGATGCGGACACGTTCGCCACGTTCGGAGAAGGACATGTCAAGGTGTGGTCCGCGAAAACACCGACCGACGCCACCGCGACGCCCGTGATCCGGCCGCAGGGTGGTGCCGCGGCGAAAGCGGCGGAAGCGGCTCGCGCGAAAGCGTTCGCCAACGCCGCCGCGCTTCCGGGAGGCGCCGCCACCGCCAGTGCCGGGTACGTCGCGCGGTCGTTTTCCGTGGGCGGACCTAAAAGTGCCACTCCGGTAAGTATTTCCCACCCACCACATTCCACTGACTGATTGCCCATACGAGACTGACATTTATTTTTTTACAATCAGGACGCCACGTGCGGCGCCTTCGCGCCGGGGCCGGGAAAAGGCGGTACGGGTTTGTTAGTCACGGGCCACGCGGACGGCCGGGTTCGGTACGTTTGCGCGTTTCCCAAATCCTGACACACTGTTTGCCGATTGTCAAGAGTAATTACTCTTTACTACATATATCACAAGTAGACTGTTTGCCCATACATCCTACTTGTACACTCAATACTGACCCTTTTCCAGGCTTTGGCACGGCGACGCGTTGGTGTGCGTTGGCGAAAAAAACGCGCACGGAGCAGGCGAGCCGATTCGAACCCTCGCGCTTTTTCACGACGAGGACAAGCGGCTTACCGTCGTGACAGGCGGTGGTGATGGGTACGTGCGGCGTTGGTCGCTTTTCGCGACGGAGGATGGGGATACAGATTCTGGGGCGGCCGTTCGGTCGGTGGGCGCGACCCGGATTTCGGGTAACGAGCCAATTTCTGCTTCTTGTTTTGGATTTGAAAGCGCGGTTGGGTCAAAAACCACGGTCCGCGCCGTGTCAATTGACGCCAACGGAGTCGCCGCGGCGGTCACATCTTCCGGGGATCTGTGGATCGAGCAGGTTTGGAAGGAAGAGGTTGTCGACACAAACGACACAAGAGAAGGTGTCGCAACACACGCGCGGCAAAGTCGTGTCGGCGACGAGACCGAAGAACACGAGGAAGACGCCGACGGCAAAAACGAACAAGACGCTACTCCCGGGTCACCCGAACCGACGAAATCCGAACCGACGAAATCCAAATCCGGGGTGTTCGCGTGTTTCAGTAGGGGCCAACCAAGTGCCGCGCACTGCGTGGCGTGGCACCCGAATGACACAAGAGGTTTGTTCGCCGTGGCGGGGGGCGGGTCGCGGGTGGTGGTGTACTCGGCGAAACAAAAGAAAACAATCGCCGTCGTATGGGCCGTCGACCCGGCGCCCGCGAAAATAACCTCCCTGGCCTTCGCCCCGGATCCGGCGCCCGAAAAGTTCCCCGAACAGTACGACACCGAGGAGAAGGGCGGCTTACTCCTGGCGCTAGGCACCGCGGACGGGTTCGTACGGCTCGTACGACTGCGGTTGGATACCGTCGGTACCGCTACCGGTAATACTGATGATGCTAAAACTACCGGTACTACTGACCCCTTAGCCGAAAAGATAAGCTCACAGACCCACGTTTCATACGCCGCGCGCACCGTGGCTTGCGTCAGGTCATCGCCGAGCGGCTCGGCCGTGACGAGCCTTGTTTTTTCGCCAAACGGCTCGCGCGTCGCGGCGGCGGCAGAGCATTTAGTGGTGCTGCACCGCGTGGTGGGCGTTTCTGCGGGCGGCGCACAGGGCACGCAGGACGGTTGGTTCCCACACAAAACAGTGTGTAAGGGCCACCGGAGTTCGATACAGTCGGTGGACTGGAGCGTGGACGGGACGGTCATTCGCACCACCTGTCGGGCGCGGGAGATTCTGCACTTCGAAACGACACAGGGCAGGCAAGGTACGTGTTGGGGCTTTCCCAAATCCGCCTCCCTGTTTTGCCGATCGTCCGCCCGTAATTACGGTTCACTACATAAATCACAAGTAGACAATTTCCCCATACATGGCACTTGTACACTCAAGACTGACACTTTTCGTGTAACAACGCAAGCCTTTGGCGATTTCCGCGACGCCGAGTGGCACGCGTGGACCGCGCCGCTCGGGTTTCCGGTCATGGGTTTGTTTCCGTGCGGGATAACACCCACAACTCAAATGGGTGGGGATGAGATAAACTCGGTGGACAGGTGCGACGTGAGTCGAGGTGATGGGTCAATGACTCACGAGTCAATGACTCATGACAACACCGATTCGTTATCGCTCGTTGCGACGGGCGACGATTTCGGCCGCGTCCGGCTTTTCAAATACCCCTGCGTCGTCTCCAACGACCGCAACGCGCGTACCGAGATGTTCGCGCACGCGCAGCACGTGTCATGCGTGCGGTTCGCGCCGGAACTGGTTGAGGCCGTGTCTACGGATACCAATTCGCGCCTGCTCGTGTCAACCGGGGGCGCCGACAGAGCGGCGCTGCAGTGGGTCGTGACGAGTGCTTCTCGAGAAGGCGACGACTCTGATGAAGTTGGTGGGGGTATTACGACTGCTGATTCCGCCATGGTGGCAGAAATCGAACCCTCGACGTCGACGTCTCAATCAAACCACCAACCACCTGCTCAAAAAATAGGACTGTACCGCCAGTCAAAGTTGAAAGAGCTTGAAAGCCGAGTGAGCGACTTGCTCAACGCGGCTCGGCCGAAACCGCCGCAGCGACGGTTGAAACCTTGGTTAGCAAAACCCGCGATTGCCGTCCGGTCTGTTGACTCAAGCCGGATACCCACCGGCCCTCGACGACCTGATACGCCTCCTGATAACGGAGAGGTGCTCGCGTTTAAAGACGGCGAGTTCTACTGGCAAACGCCGCCGTCTCCGCGGGACTTCGCGAAGGAGTTTCGAAAGTAGTCGCGCCAGTAGAATGTAACAATTAGTATTCATTCGGCACCTCTAACAAGCCACGACTAAAGCAACAAGCGTCTTCTATTTCTGTTTCTTCTTCTTCTTCTTCTTCCCAGTTCTCCCTGTAAGACTGGGATCGGTCATCGGGTTCCAGCCCTTTGCTTTTCGTTTCGCGGCGAAGGACACGCCGGCGCGACCGCCGTCGTCGCTATCGCTGTCGTCGTCGCCGTTTCTGTGGTTGCCAGCCGCCGACTTTCCCTCCGTCTCCTCCTCCTCCTCCTCCTCCCGTCTCCGCGCCTGGCTTCTTCCCAGCGCCTTCCCGAGTTTCGTCTGCACGGCCCCGTGTAGCCGCTGGGCTTTGTCGTGGGACAGGAACTTCGCGCCCAGGCCTAAACGTTCCTGCCGTTTCGGGCGGTCGCAGTCCACATCCTCCACCCCGAACCACTCCGCGAATTGTAAGTCTTTCCCTTCGGTACCGAGCCACCCTTTCACCACGTCGAACGCGACCCCGTTCGCAAACATCTCCACTTCTTCTTCCGGTTGGTCCGGTTGCTTGGAAGCGACCTTTGCGGCCCGTTGCGCGAACGACGGCATCGCCGTCGCACCGCGGTCACCCTTCTTGCGCGCGGCGGAATGCTTCTTACGAGTGCCGAAATGACAGGAAATAATGAAGGATGATTTTCGAATGCTCACCCTTCTCGTCACTGCTTGGCGCGCCGTCGCGTACGGCTATGGCGTGCCACACGTCGTCGTTCGCCCTCGCGCCCGCGATGGCGCGTCCGGTGGCTCAGGGACGCGACAATAGGAATAGGAATCGTCGCCCACTGCCCGTTCTCGGCGCGTCCCGGACCCCGCCCCCCGGCTTGGCCTTCACCGCAGATGTGAATTTGGTGAAACCGCACGACGCGTGTTCCGTCGCGGGCAAACCAAACAATTCCGGACACGCCGCGAAGCTCAAAACGGTGTTCGCCTCTGGTGAGGGGATCGTGGTCGGGGCGTTCGCGCGTGTGGACGGGGACGACGACGACACCCAAAAAGAACCCACCGCACGATGTTTCCCCGGAACACGATCGTTGGTCCAGTTTGGGTTCGATTTAATAGCAGGCGACGGTGACGTCGACGGGAAGATACTTATCGGCTTCGCGCGAGCCGCGACGGATGGAAGCATGGTCGCCACGATTGACGAGGTGACCGTGTCGAAACAATACCGAAACAGAGGCGTCGGGACGAGGTTGATCACGAAAATTGCGTCCGAGTTAAGAGTCAGGGAAATCTACGACGTCGGCGCGCGCGTGCCGGGCGCGTCAAAAACGTTTTTCGAAAAGTGCGGGTTCAAGCCGGACGTTGAGGGCGCCGTTTTGATGCGCCTAGCGCCCGAGACGATAGATACAAGATTCACGGGAAAATTCGACCCGGCGCGGGAACTGAAACGAAAAGGCGTGGTTATCTTAATGCTGGGGGCGATGGAAAAAGCAGACGAGGCGAAGGATGGATGAGACGTCTTTGCGAACGTAACCATCGATTGGAGACAAGTGATGTTCAATTGAAAAGATCAGAAAAAGCAAAATCCTCACGCCATCGCATCTTTCAGCTCGCCGTTCGCCGCCATCTCCAGGATAATGTCGCACCCCCCCACGAGTTCGCCGTTGACGTACAGCTGCGGGTACGTCGGCCAGTCGCTTAACGTTTTCAGTCCTTGCCTTACGTCTTCGTCGGACAGGATGTCGAAGGTTTCGAAAGCGTGGCCGGTGTCGCTCATGGCGGCCACGACTTTCCGCGAAAAACCGCACCGCGGTTCGTCCTTGGTGCCTTTGATAAAAACCATGTTCCGTTCTTTTTTGATCAAGGCTTTTAACCTTGTTTCCAGCGCCTGTTTCGCCGCATTCGTGGCGCTTTTCAGGGTCTCAACCAGCTCCCCGTTCGCCGCCATTTCCAACACGATATCGCACCCGCCGAGCAGTTCGCCGTTGACGTAAAGCTGCGGGTAGGTAGGCCAGTCGCTGAACGTTTTCAAGCCCTTACGATAGGTAAAAGAAAGTGTCAGTCTCGTGTGAGCAAACAGTGTGTGGCGGATTTGGGAAAGCCCAGGAGGCCGTACCTGCCGAACCTCTTCGTCGCTTAAAATGTCAAACGTTTCAAAGTCCACGCCGCAGGCTTGAATCGCGCCAACCACCTTCCGTGAAAACCCGCACTGCGGTTCGGTTTCGTTTCCTTTCATGAACAACAGAATCGGTGCGCTGGTGGTTAGGGTTTTGAGCCGCGCATCCAGGGTATCCGCCGCGGACGCCGCGGGCGCGGCGGGTGCGGCAGCCGCTGATATAACGCCGCTGAGACTTCCCCCGAGCAAATCGTTGAGTTTTTCAGCCAGCGCCTCACCGTCCGCGCCTTCCAAGGAACCAACCAGCTTGCCGTGTTTGTGGAACGTAAAGAAAGGCACCGCGTCCACGTTGAATCTTGTCACCAAGTCGTCCACGTTCTCGGCTTCCACCTTTAAGAACCGGGCGCCGCCTGGATGCGAGCGCGCGAACTGCATCAACAACTGATCCAGCGCCGCACAAGGCTCGCACCAGTCCGCCCAGAAATGCGTCGTCACCACATCCCCTGTGGAAACATGGGCGTCGAAATCGACGGCGGAGGCCACGTTCACGAGCGACATGTTTTGAGACGCGAGACGAAGAGCGCGGATACACAGGGGCCGCGTCCGCAAAGGGGCGCGTCAGATCTGAGACGATGCATTTTTTCCACCAGTTTTTGGTCAGCTGAGAGCTGACCCTTACTCGAGCAGTGAACGCAACTCGACGTTCGACCGCGACGCGTGCGCGACGAGCGTTCGTGACGAACGCAAAAACGCGCGATGAGATGTGCTGGTCACCCATACGGTGGTTAAATATAAACACGTTTCTATCACTTCCAAACTCTCCTCCTCACTTTCTATTTCTAAACCCGAGCATTGGCCGAGGACATTCACAATCACAATCCCAAGTTTAATAAATCATGTTTCATTTCGTCGCCGGTTCAAACGTCTCCCCCAGCCGCCCGGCGTACCGCCTCAGCAAATTCTCGTACCTCGCCACCACTAATTGTTGGTCGTGGAAGCTTCGTTTCATTTCCATTACTTCGTCGAAGAACTCTGGATCGAGGGACTCAAGTTCCGCGCGCAGATCCGCGTTTTCCGCGAGCAGGGTTTCCACGCGCGATTCGGAGGAACCGCCGCTTGCGTTGCCGGCGTTCGCGACGCGCCGCGCCCTTTGCGCGTCTTGCCTCGCCGCGTCCAGGGCGTTTTCGCTCGCGGCCAGGGCGTCCCTGGTTTCCGCGAGCGCCAGCGCGGTGTCCGCGGCTTCTGTTTGCGCCTGCTGAACCAACGACAGGGTCTGGTCGCTTCTTCCCGTTTTGCCAGCCAACTTTCGTTCCAGGTCTTTTGTTTTTCTCAACAGCTCGTTCCTCTCCGTCTCCACGCGGCGCGACGCAACGGCTTCGAGTTCCAAATCGTCCACTTTCTGTTTCAGCTGTTTCGCCAGATTTGACGCATCCCCCGCTCGTGACACAGTCGCCAGTCTAGCCCGAGCCGCGGAAAGTTCTCCCTGCTGCTTCTCCACAACCTTCTTCAACGCGTCCACCACGTCCTCCAGCTCAAGCGCGCGTCTGGATGATCCGTCTCTACTGGAAGAAGCACCAGTGGTACCGCCTCCGTTGAACAGCTCATTCAGCCGTCGCTGTAACCGGTCCGCCCGTGAAACCGCTTGTTCTGCTTCGAACTTCAACCCTAGGGCGTCATCATCCCTAGCAAGCACATCCGCCTCGAGAACGCGCACGCGCGTTTCGAGGATGGACTTTTCCGGCAGTCGCAGGGTTCCGGAACCTTGAGCCGCTTCAAACTCGAAAACTTTCCGTTGCAACCGCGCGATTTCACCCGCCTGCTCCACGTCCACCACCCTTCTTGTGCTGGCGAGCTCCCGGTGCAGGGCTTCGCACTCCAGGTGAAGCTTGCGTGTGGCGTCCGGGTCGGTCAGTTTGTTTTCCGGCGAGTCCTTCTCCGCGATTTGCGAAATCGCGGTTTGCAGCTTGGCTCGTAACGAATGCTTCTCCTTTGACATTTCGGCGACCGCGACTCGGCCTCTTTCCACCAACTTTTGCGCATCTTCCAGCTCCTGAGTCCTCGCGGTGAGCTTCTTCGCGAGAAGCTCAGCGCGCCGGCGGAGCTTCACGCCTTCTTCCCACCTCTGCAGCGTCTCGTCGCGTCGAGTTTTGGTACCGGGTTCCTCCGGCGAGCCACTTCCGCCGTTGCCGTCGTCTTCGTTTTCGTCCCCCGAAGCCCCGGCGCGTCGCGTGCGCAGCGTCTTCGATTGCAAAAGAAAAGTGTCAGTGTTGTACAGGCAAACAGGGAGGCGGGATTTGGTGAAACTCAAATACGTACCTTCGCGTCCGCCTCCTCTTCCTTCAGCGCCTTAAGCGCGCGGTCAAGCCGGCCGTTGTGCGCGGTGAGAACCTTGACCCGGTTACTCAAGTCGACGCACCGCTCGCGCTCCACTGAAAGCGCGGTGGAGGCTTCTTTAAGTGCGTTTGTGTTGTCATCGCCGTTCCCTCCAACAGAGACGACGGCGCGCAAGGAGGACGGCCGCGGCGTTGACGACGACACCGCTTTTTCGCCATCCCTGCGCTGCGCCGCCCGTTTCTCCGCCAAAAACCCGCGTTTCTCATCCATCCACTCCATTTCCTTTTGTTCGTACCTAACCAACGCGTCTTGCGTGCGTTTAAGTTTCGCACCGAGCACCGCGGCTTTGTTCTCCACACCAGCTTTCACCACAGCGCGCTCGCTGGTCGTCGACGCCGCGTCCGCGGACGCGTCGCTGCGTTGCGTGAAGGAATCCCCAAGCTTCTTCTCCAGGTCGCGAATCGCGTCTTTCAGCTGGCCGATGCGCTTGTCCTTGCTCGTGAGCTGTGACTTGAGCCGCGCGACTAGCGTTTCAAGAACCCGCGAACTCTGCTGTCCCTTCAAGTTAAACCGCGCTTCCTGAATCGTCCGGTTGGCTTCGCCTTCGCGCAAATCCGCCGACTCGGCGAACCGTTTCTCGGCCGCGGAGTGCCGCGCGCGTTGTTGTTCGTACTGTTGAGTTTTGCCAGAAAAGTGTCAGTATTGAGTGGCACCAAGTGCCATGTATGGGCAAACAGTGCACTTGTGATGTATGTAGTAAACGGTAATTACTCTGGACAATCGGAAACCAGGGAGGCGGGATTTGGGAAATGCAGTACGTACCTTCATCGTCAGGGCGTTGATACTAACTTCGGCTTTGTCCAGTAAATCCAACAAGTCGTCTCGAGATTTGTCCGCGAGTTGACCGGTTAGTTTAGGAGTTAATTCGAGAAGGTCGTCTCTCGCGTCCCCTCCGGAAACCGCCCTTACGTCAACCCCAAAGTCAACCGCTTGTTTCATCGCGGCTATTTCCCGCTGGTTTTGTTTGAACAAAAGGTCGTTCAGCTCTTCAATCGTTTGCCGATCCTCACCTTGCTTTTCCATCGCGTCCGCCCTCAAGTCAGTCATGGCTTGCTGCGCCCGCTGTAACGCCTTGTTCTTGTCACTGACCAGGTCCGTAAGCCGCGAAATCGTGCTTTGCGCAACAGCGGTGACCTGCGCGACCGCCGACTCCTCGCCTTGCGTTTGCACGCCGCCGCCGCCTCGCGCTGAGGAACTCGCGACTTGTTTTTCCAGGCGAGCCATCACAGCGTCCCTCTCTTGCTCCGCGTGCGCGCATGTCGCCAGCGCGTGTTTCAACTCCCTTGTCGCGGAAGCCGCGGACGCTTCCGCATCCCCCGCGCGTATCTTCAGACCCCGGATCGCCTCGATCTGCGAAAGCAACACCCTGTGCGTTTCGGGGCTCGCGCCGTCGGGGGTAACGCCGATTGCAGCGGCTGCGCCCACCGCCGCGAGCGCCTCCGCGTCCGGTTTTCGGCGCGGCGCGGGGGGAGGGGGAAGGGCAGACGACATGGTTTCGGAGGTGCTGTTTGACACGACACGGCCGTCACCAACACCAGCATCAACGCCGCTGCCGGAATGGAATGATTCCCTTTCCCGCGACTGCGCCTCTACTCTCGCCACCGCGTCCAGCGCTTCGCGTCGCGCCGCCCGCAGCGCACGCGCCGACTCATCACTCGCGCGGTCTCTGGTTAACTTGTCCTTCGCCGCTTGCGTTTCCAGCGCGACGCACCGCGCTTCCCGTTCGTTCGCCACGGTTTGAAGGTAAAACACGCGCTCAGCCGCGGCTCTTTCCGCACGCGTAGCCCTAGACGCTTCCAGTTTCAACTCAAGCGCTTCTTCACCAAGACGCCGCGTTTCGCGCGACAACGCGTCCCGCTCTTCGTCGGCGTCGAGCTTGGAATCGCCCGTCGAGTTTTGAAGCGCTCTTGCCGCTCGCTCCGCGTCCCTTCGTCGTTCGCCCTCCAATAACGATTTAAGCCGCATCTCCGCGGTTTCCGCGCGTTCCAGCGCGTCCCGGGAAGAAGCAAGCGCGTCGTCAAGCACTTTCTCGCGTCGTGAGCTGCCTACTCTGAGTAGGTTCAACGCCCGTTCCCACTCCTGCGCTTTCTTGGCATCCAAGTTAGCGTCGACAGAGGTTTCGACGCGCGACAGCGTCTCCTCCTGCGCCGCCGCGAGCAGTCGCTGTTCGTCACGCATCGCGACCAGGTTCGCGTCTTGTACTTGCAGCCGCTTGTGCAGCTGTAGCGCGGTTTTGTGAAGCCGGTCCGCCTCGGCTTCAGCGACCTGCGCGCGGTGAGACAAAGAGGCTTCCGTGCTTTTACTTTTCAAAAGTTCGTCGTTCGCGCGCGCCAACGCGGCAGCGGCGTCGCTTCGGCGCTCCATATCGCGAGACGCCGATCGCAGGGAAGCCAGTTCCATTTTTTCGGCATCCGCTAATCGTGTTTTCTCACCCAAAAGAGTCTCCGCGGTCAACGCGCGTTCCTCCGCTCGTCGCAGCTCCGCGCGCGCGAGAGACGCTTCTTCCGTAGTGGCGGCGAGGGCGTCTTCATCCGCGCGTGTTTTTTGAACGCTCGCCCTGGACGCGAGCTCGGCGACTCGCGAGAGCTCTGTTTCCCGCAGAGAGTGCAGGGTCGCTTTCGCCGTGGAAAGCGCGAGTTCCAAATTCGCGACGTCTTTCCGCGCGTCCGAAGTCGCGGTCGATTGCCGTTGCGCTTCCCGTTTCGCAAGCGCTTCGGCTCTGGTTGAGGCTGAGATGAATAAAAGAAAGTGTCATCAGTCTTGAGTCTACGGGTGTATTGTATGGGCAAACCGTCTACTTGTGATGTATGTAGTAGTTGCCAGTACTGGTAAATGTTACTAGTAGTGTACTCCACCAGGGGCAGTAAACAGTGTCAGGATTTGGGAAAGCCAAATCCGTACCTTCCAGTTTCGCTTCCAGCTCGGCGGCTTCTTTGCGAAGCGCCACTGACTCGAGCTCCGACGGGTGCTTCGCGTCCTTCAAACACTTCTCAAGCGCTTGCTCAAACGCACTCGCTCGCGCTTCCGCGACAAACGCCGCCGCGGTCGCCGTTTCTGCCGAAGAAAGCGCAGCCTTGGCGTCTTCCTCAGCAGCTGCGAGTTTTGTCGCCGCGACGGAGCTTTCCAACCTACTTTCAAGCAGCTCTTTGTGCCTCTGCTGCAACGCCTTGGCGTCGTCAACCACCCGCGCGTGTTCGTCCTTCGGGACGCTCTGTTCGAGTTCCCGCCGCGCGCGCCGCGCCTTGGCGTCCGCCAAATCAGCCCGTTCTTCGTGAAACGCCAAACGTTCCCGCGCCGCCTTGGACATCTCCTTGATATCGAAATCAAGCGCGTCGCGTTCCTTCTTCATTCGCAGTTCCTGAGATAAATAAAAGAAAGTGTCAGTCTTGTATGGGCAAACAGTCGTCCGGGATTTGGGAAATACAATACGTACCTTCGCCGTTGATGACTCCAGGGCCCTGGACAAGCGAGTCTCTCTCGCCTGCAACACCGCCAGCCTGGCGTGCGCCGCGGCGAGGGCTTCCTTCAACCCGCTCTCCGCGCCGGGTTTTAACCGTTCCACCAAGTTCAAAGCATCCGTCGCCGCTTGCTTGGCGGTTTCCGTGTCCGTTTCCGCTTTCCGTAAACGCTCAGACAGCGAATCCCGTTCCTCAACCCAAACCGACACGGCGCGCACGTGTTCGCGGTACAGACTCGCCCGCGTGCTGAGATAAATAAAAGAAAGTGTCAGTCGTGTATGGGCAAACAGTCGTCCGGGATTTGGGAAACACGCAACACGTGCCTTCCCATCTCGCGCATCGCGGCGTCGTACCGCGAAACCTCCGACGCGAGTTGTTCTAGTTCCACTTCTTTTGATTGTAAATCGCTCGCTAAAACTGCCAACGCCCGGTCCGCGGCGGCGCACTCCTCGCGAAGACGCGTGGACGACGACTCGCTGAGCGGCGCGCCGTTTGGTCCCTGGAGCGACGGAACGTCGAACAACGCGACGGAAGGTGGTTGTTGTTGCGACACAGGCGCTTGTTGCGCTCCTTGCGCTCCACCAACACTCGGTTGTCCTCCACTCGGCGTTCCCGCCAACCGCACGGACATGTCCTCGATCGTGTGCGCCTGCACCGTCATCTGCTGGTGCGCCATCTGCGCGCGTTCGCCGAGCTGCGCCACCGCGGTTTTCAGTTCGTAAATTTCCCGCTCGTCCGACGACGCGGTGGCTTTCAGCTGCCGAACACGCACGCGCGTTTCGTCCCGCTCCGCGCGTAACCGGTCAACAGCCGCGATGGCGTTGGCGTAATCAGCGAGCGCCACGACGTCCTCTTCCGGGAAATCAACCTGCGTGGATATCGGGGTGGTGTCCACGGGGGGGGCGTACGGTGCCGGTGCCGGCGCGACTGCGACTGCGGGCGCCGGCGTTGGCGCCGGCGCGGCAAACGCCGGGGGAAGATCGAGGGTCTGCGACCCGGAGGTCCGCCTCGGCGAGGGGGGCGGACGTTCGGGCACAGGTGCGGCGACGTTTATCGTAACGGGGACGGGGATGAACTCCGACACCGCGACCGGGGGGTGCGTCACCGGCGCCGCGACAACCGGCGACGCCAAAGCGATTGTCTCCACCGCGGTGGTCGCCGGCGTGGTCGCCGGCGTGGTCGCCTGCTCGGACTCGACGGGTACCGGAGCAGACACAGGCGCGGGGGTGGGCACCAAAGTCGGCAGAGACGCCGGCACCACAGCCTGCCTGGCTCGCGCTTCCTCCAGCTGCTTCGCCGCGGACTTCGCCGCGCGGGTCGCCGCCATTGCGGCGCGTTGCGCCTCCGCCAGGGCCTCACCCGCCGCCCTCGACTGCGCGGCAAACGCGTTTTGCGTTTCCAGCGCCTGCGCGGCGTTCCTCGCGATGCGCATATCTTCCGCGAGCGACCGGGCCTGGTCTCGCGCGTACCTCGCATCCTCCTCGGCTTGCCTCGCCGCGACGCGCGCCTCTTCCTCGGCGCGTCTCGCCGCGGACCTCGCTTCGTCCTCGGCGCGCCTCACGGCTTGCTCGGCTTCGAGCTGCGCGACCCTAGTTTCCTCAGCCTTTTCGAGGGCGACCTGCCCCGCTTGCTGTTCCTTCGCGCGCGCTTGTTCGAACTGCGCGCTCGTCGCCGCCGCCGCCGCCGCCGCCGCGGACGCGACTCTTTGCGCCTCGGCGAGCGCCGCCGAAGTCGCCGTCACCGCCGCCGCGTTCGCCTCACGCGAAGCCGTGTCCGTGACGAGCTCGGCGTGTTTCTTCGCCGCCTCCGCGTTCTCCGCGGCCCGTACAGCCGCGGCGTCGGAATCCGCCACGAGTCGTGTCACCTCGGCGAGTTTTTCTTGAAGCCGCACGCGCTGTTTTGAAAGCAGAGTGTCCGCGCTTCGGCGCATCACTTCGGCCATCGAGGGCAGCATCGGCGACGCGGGTCGCGACGGTTCCGCGGACACAGGCGCTGGGGGTGGCGTGGAGGGGCGCGATAGCTGTGCCATCGCCGCGAAAGCAGCCGCCTGCGTCGCCGCCGCCATCGCGGCAGCCTGCGTCGCCGCCGCCGCGGACGCGGATTGGAAGTTCTGGGAAGAACGCGTCATGGCGTCGTGGTACCCATCCTCCAGACGCACGATCTCGCCGCGCGCGCGCTGCAGCTGTCTTTGCAGCTCCGCGATCTGCGCCGTAGCCGCGGCATCCACCTCGCCGCGCTCGATGACGCGCTCGTGGATAACCATGGGTTGTTGTTGCGCCGCGAATTCGCCGCGGTCGGAGAACGAACGACGCAGCTGTTCCTGTTGCTCGACGAACATCTGGCGCGTGAACGCCTGCTGCTGCTGCTGGTACGTCTGCTGCTGCTGCGCGAACTGCGTTTGCTGCTGCGCCGCGAGCATCGCAGCAGCCGCGGCGACGTTGTCCTGGTTTTGGCCGTGCTGCTGCTGCGCAAACTGCGTCTCCTGGTACGGCTGAGGCTGCGGCTGCTGCGCGCCGTAGTCCGGCGCGGGTCCCGGCGCGCGCGCCGAGACCGCGCCGGAGACGGGCATGGACATGTTTATACCCCCCATGTGCGCGCGTTCCAGGGTCTCCGCGAGCCGTTCTTGCAGATGCCGGTTCGCTTCTTCCAACTCGTTCACCGCCCTGGCGTTGATGTGCTCCACCGCGCGTTGCGCCGAGAACTGCTCGTCGTCGTTTTGGACTTGGAACGACGTTTCCTGGCCGAACCGGAGGGCGTCCGCGAACTCCTCCAGCATCGCGAGCTGCCTGGCGGACAAACCCAGTTTTGCGGCGTGTTCGCCTTGCCACTTCGCGCGGTACCGCAGCTCGTTCCGCAGGCGCCGGCGGTCTTCCTCAAGTTCCATGACTTCATGTTCCAGCTGTTGGTTCAGCGCGCGTAACTGCGCGGCTTCCACCTTGGATCGCAGTTTGAAATCCCCAAGGTCAATCGTGGCGTCTTCTGGTATGCCTGCTTTTTGCCGTAAAAACCGCGTTTCTTCGGTCAAGTCCTCGACTTTGCGCCCCAAGCCGTTACTCACGTCAACCGCGTCTTGCACCTGCGCATCCGCGCTTCGGATTTGCAACCGCAAGCCTTTCAAATCACGCATGGCTTCCGATAACCCGTAAACCCCGGCTTCGTACTGGGCGTTGCGTTTCGTGAGGTCCGCTAGCTCGTCCTGCGCGTCCCGCAACGCCCGGTCCAGTTCCGTGAAACGCTTGCTTTCCTGTCGCAACGCCTCATCCTGAACCCCAACCTTCGCTTCCAACGCGGCGTGGTGTCTGTTTTGGCGCTGCAACGCGATGTCGATTTCGCGACCGACGTCTTTTTCGAGCTGGTCGTACGCCTCAAGGAGCAACACTCGCAAATCCCGTAACTCCTTGACTTCCGCTTCCAGCTCTTCAACGTAACGCGGGTCGTCCGGGTGCAACCCGTTCGCGGCGTTGTGCGTGCCTTGCGACGCGCGCGTGACGTTGGCGCGGCGGCGCGGCGAGGCGAGCAAACCCGGCGCTCGGTTACCGTCGCTAGGAGTGCCGGGGCGCGTGTTGTTCGACGACCGTTCCCGTTCCATGGATACCGCGGTGTTTAGCTTACGCACCTCGTCCTCCAGATCCTCCCTTTCTACTCGCCAAAGCTCGTGCTCCTCGCTGAACCGCTGTTCGAACGTCTGCAGCATCACGGTTCGGTCGTGCAGGTCGTTCGTGGACGTTTCCAACTGCGCCGCGATCATGTCTCGTTCCCTTCGTAGGGATTCAGCTGCAGCTTCCACATCAGCTTCTTTGCCCCGCCAGCCCTGCGCGGCGTCATCAAGGCGCACGATGGTTTCCGAGTACCCCACGCACTCCGCCATGAGTTCCTCGATCTTTCCGGATAGCCGCGCGTTTTCATCCCCTAACATCGCGTTTTCCTTCTGGTACCTACTCACTTCCTGGTTCCTTTGGGACGCGCGCTGCGCCGCGGTGGTGTCTTCTCGCATCTTGGCTTGCATTTTTCTCGTCTCATTAGCAAGCCTTTCCTGCATTTCCTTGACGTCGTCCTCCGCCCGCGCGGCTCTTGCGCGCGCTTCGTCGAGCGACCGTTTGGATTCGCGAGTTTCCGAAACGTGCCTCTCCAGCGTCTCCTTCAGCGCCTCCAGTTCTTGCGTCTGGAGGTTCATCAAACGTTCCGCTTCCTCGGCTCGTGACCGCGAGGCGTCCGCCTCACGCTCAAGTGAGTCGTCCGTACGCGCGCCCCCCCGCTCCAGCGTCTCGATTTGTTCATCCAACACGTCGAGCTCGCGGTCTTTCTTTTCCACCGAGGCTGAACCGACGATCAAAAGAAAGGGTCAGTCTCTCGTAATGTGTTTGAGTAAACAGTCACAAGGGAATCGGGCCGATCAGTCGGCGGAAACGTGGAATTGGGAAATACGAACCTTGCAGATCCTCAGCCCGCATGGCTTGGTACTCGGACGACAGCTGCAGC